>Ga0307978_1000051_pt1 | contig 102504 bp, 102 predicted proteins | sample OrgLakmetage1056_FD_203151 | JGI IMG/M metagenome (GOLD analysis project Ga0307978, IMG submission 203151) | Saline water microbial communities from Organic Lake, Antarctica - #1056 | ecosystem: Environmental > Aquatic > Non-marine Saline and Alkaline > Saline | place: Antarctica: Organic Lake... | reverse complement strand
GAGGTCCGCGGCAAGGGACCATGGGACGCATCCAGGCGCCAGATCGACACCACGCCGTCCCCACCGGGGGTGAAGACTAGCGAGGCCGTCTGAACGCCGGAAACACTGAACGCACCGGCCAGATCCAGCGCGCCCGTCTGGCGATCCACTTTCAGCGCCGTGGTCCAGCTGGCCCCGTCCGGGCTGGTCTTCACCGACAGATCGTCCGATCCGGCCAGCCCGATCTCGGCGCGCCCGGACCAGCCGCTTTGAAACATCAGCGAAAGCGTCTCCGACTCGCCCTCCTTGTTCAGGGTGTAGCGCAGATCCCCGGTGCCGCCCTCGGCCGCCGGGCGCGCCGTCCACAAGGCCTGATTGAGCTTGGCCGCGAACGGATTGGCCGCGTCCGGCGCGGTGCCGACGCCCAGGCTCTCCAGATTGCCCAGCGTGGAGATGGCGTCGCTGAACGCGGTCCAGGCGGAGCCGTCATACATCACCAGCCCCGCCTCATCGGCCACATAGGCGGTCAGGCCGGCCCGGGCGGCGACGCGCGCCCAGGCGCCGTCCTGGAAATAGGCCAGATCATGCTCGAAGAACGCCGCCCACTCGCTTCCGCTCGCGCCTGCAGGCAGAATATAGGCGTCGCCCTCGGCCGGGTCCGACGGCTGGGCGGCCAGGGTGCGGCTCGCTACGGCCGCTCCGGTGATCGCATCCAGGCGGCCCAGCGCTTCATTCACGGTGACATGCTTGCGGGCCTGGGCCGGCATCAGCCAGGGCAGGCCCAGACGGGGAGTGGAATCAGGCATGGAATACCTCGCGGCGAAGATGAATGGAACCACCCCGCAGCGTAAGGGCGCCGGCGCGGGGTCGGATTTCACACCCGCTTGTCCCCGGCGCCCTCGCCTTCTTCCCTCTCGGCGCGGTGCGGTTTAGACACTTGGCCATGACCAAGTCTCTACATACCTTCGCCGGGGGATTTCCGGCCGCCGGCGCCGCGCAATGGCGCCAGGAAGCTGAAGCCGCGCTGAAAGGCGCGCCGCTTGGCAAGCTTGTTCGCCGGACGCTGGACGACATTGAGCGCGGGCCGCTTTTCACCCGCGATGATCTGGCCGAAGCCGGCGACACCGGCGCGCCCGGCGCCGCGCCCTTTATCCGCGGCGGCGTCGCCCAGCGCGATGAGTTCCTGCCCTGGGCGATCCGCCAGAGCGTCGCCGATCCCGACCCGAAAGCGGCCAATCAGGCGATCCTGGCTGATCTTGCCGGCGGCGCGAGCGAGATCACGCTGCGCCTTGATCCGCTAGGTGAGACCGGCTGCGCGGCGCGCACGCTGGACGAGCTTAAAATCGCCCTCGACGGCGTTATGCTGGATCTCGCCCCGATCCATTTCGCGCCCAGCCGCATGGCGCCTCAGCACGCCGCGCTTCTGCTGGCGCTTTATGAAGACCAAGGCCTGGACGGACGCACTTTGCACGGCGGGCTTGGTCTGTCGCCCATCGGGCAGAAATCGCTCGCCGGGGGCGGCGCGGCAGACCTGCCTGAACGGCTCAAACGCACCGCCGAGGCGGCCGCGTTTTGTGCGGAAAATTTCCCACATCTGAAAGTCGTCTCCATCACCGCCACCGCGCCCCATGAGGCCGGCGGGTCGGACGCCCAGGAGATCGCCTTCGTGTGCGCCGGCGGGGCGAGCTATATGCGCGCCTTCATCGATCACGGGATGAGCCCGGACCAGGCCGCAGGCGCGCTGGAATTCGCCATCGCCGCCGACGCCGACATTCACCTCACCATCGCCAAGCTGCGCGCCGCGCGCCGGGCCTGGACGCGGGTGCTGGAGGCGTTCGGGGTCAGCGAAAACAAGCGCGCCATGAGCCTGCAGGCGATCACCAGCGCGCGCATGCTCACCCGCCGCGATCCCTACACCAACCTGATCCGCAACGCCTGCGCCGGTCTGGCCGCGGCGGCGGGCGGCGCCGACACCATCACGGTGCGCCCCTTCACAGACGCCATCGGCGCCCCGACGCCCTTCGCCCGCAGGCTGGCGAGAAACCTCCAGGTCATGCTCATGGAGGAGAGCCATCTGGGCAAGGTCGCCGACCCGGCAGGCGGCGGGTATCTGCACGAAACCCTGGGCGCGCGCCTGGCCGAGGCCGGCTGGGCGGTGTTTCAGGAGATCGAGCGGCGCGGCGGGCTGTTTGAGACCGTCAGGACCGGCTGGCTGCAGGGCGAGATCGCCAGGGTGCGCGCCGAGCGCGTGGCCCGCTACGCCGCCGGGACCGAAAGCCTGATCGGCGTGACGCACTATCCAGAGCTGTACGCCAAGGCCGTAGAGACAAGCGGCGGCGCCTACACGCCTGCCGCCCTTGACGCCCCGGTGATCGAGCCGCAGCTGTTTGAAGGCAAGATCAAGGCGGCGCGGTCCGGCGGCCAGGTGCGCGTGCTCGATCTGCCCGAGCCTGAATGGACCCCTTTCACCGCCATGCGGCTGGCCGCGCCGTTTGAAGATCTTCGCGACGCCGCCGATGCGTTTACGGTGGACCATGGCGCAAAGCCGCGCGCCTTCCTGGCCACGATCGGCGGGCTGGCGGACTTCAACGCCCGCGCCGGATTCGCCGCCAACCGGCTTGCTGTGGCGGGTGTCGAGGCGATGTCTCCAGTCGTCCATGACAGCGTCGAAGCCTGCGCGGAGGCCTTCCCGGCGTCGGGTGCGCGTCTCGCCGTGATCTGCGGGACCGACCAGAGCTATGGCGAGACGGCCGAGGCGCTCGCCAAACTGCTCAAGGCGGCCGGGGCGGGCGAGGTCTGGATCGCTGGCAAGCCCGATGATCTGGCCGGAATCGACCATTTCATTCACATGCGTAGCGATGCCCTCGACGATGGACGCCGCGCCCACGCCGCCACGGGAGTTCAGTCATGAGCCATCCCGACTTCACCAAGATCGCCATCGGTCCGCTCGAAACCGGTGAAACAGGCGCCTCCGAACGTGCCGCCTGGACGCCGTCCGAAGAGATCCCGGTCAAGGCGGCGTACACGGCCGAAGACCGCGACACCCTTGATTTCGTTGACGGACGACCCGGCCTGGCGCCCTTCCATCGGGGGCCATACCCCACCATGTATGTGCAGCGTCCCTGGACGATCCGGCAATACGCCGGCTTCTCCACGGCCGCGGACTCCAACGCCTTCTACCGGCGCAATCTGGCGGCCGGCCAGAAGGGCCTCTCCATCGCCTTCGATCTGGCCACCCACCGCGGCTATGACAGTGATAATCCGAGGGTTATCGGCGATGTGGGCATGGCGGGCGTCGCCATCGACTCCATTCTGGACATGCAGCAGCTCTTCGACGGCATTCCGCTGGATCAAATGAGCGTCTCCATGACCATGAACGGGGCGGTGCTGCCCGTCATGGCGCTGTATATTGTGGCTGCCGAGGAGCAGGGTGTCTCGCACGCGAAGCTTTCAGGAACGATCCAGAATGACATCCTGAAAGAGTTCATGGTGCGCAACACCTATATCTACCCGCCCCAGCCTTCCATGCGCATCATCTCGGACATCTTCGCCTACACAGCTGAAGAGATGCCGCGCTTCAACTCGATCTCGATCTCCGGCTATCACATGCAGGAGGCCGGCGCGCCGGCCGATATCGAGCTGGCCTACACCATCGCCGACGGCCTCGATTACATTCGCGCGGGCACCGAGGCCGGGCTCGACGTGGACGCGTTCGCGCCGCGCCTGTCCTTCTTCTGGGGCATTTCCATGAATTATTTCATGGAGGTGGCCAAGCTTCGCGCCGCCCGCCTGCTGTGGGCGACTCTGGTGCGCGACCGCTTTGATCCCAAGAACCCCAAATCTCTGAGCCTGCGCACGCACTGCCAGACCTCCGGCTGGTCGCTGACCGCCCAGGACGTCTACAATAATGTGGCGCGCACCTCGGTGGAGGCCATGGCGGCCGTCGACGGGCACACTCAAAGTTTGCATACGAACAGTCTGGACGAGGCGCTCGCCCTGCCGACTGATTTCTCGGCCCGCATCGCGCGCAACACCCAGCTGGTTCTGGAAAGCGAAGCCCATCTCACTGACGCCATCGACCCTTGGGGCGGCAGCTATTACCTGGAGCGCCTGACCCATGATCTGGCCGTACACGCGCTCTCCCATATCGAGGAAATCGATGCGCTGGGCGGCATGGCGAAAGCCATCGAGGAAGGCGTGCCGAAGCTGCGCATCGAGGAAGCCGCCGCGCGCACCCAGGCGCGCATCGATTCCGGGCTGCAGACCATTGTGGGCGTGAACAAATTCCGCCTCACTGAAGCCGAAGACGTGCCGGTTCACCGGGTCGACAACAAGAAGGTCCGCGCCGAGCAGCTGGAGAAGCTGAAGAGGCTTCGCGCCGAACGCGACCAGGCCGCCACGGATAGCGCACTTGAGGCGCTCACCAAAGCCGCAGCCGGCTCGGGAAACCTGCTGGCGGCGTGTGTCGAGGCGGCCCGCGCCCGCGCCACGGTGGGCGAGATGAGCGACGCCATGGAAAAAGTCTTCGGCCGCCACAAGGCCGAGATCAAATCGGTTCAGGGGGTCTATTTGAAAGCCTCAGGTGATGACGAAAAGGTCAAGGCGGCCCTCGCTGCCGCTGACAAGTTCGCAGACGAAGAAGGGCGCCGCCCGCGCATCCTGATCGCAAAGATGGGCCAGGACGGCCATGATCGCGGCCAGAAAGTGGTGGCGAGCGCCTTTGCGGATCTTGGATGGGACGTGGATATCGGCCCGCTCTTCCAGACTCCGGAAGAGGCCGCGCGCCAGGCGGTGGAGAACGACGTCCACGTAGTCGCCGCCTCCTCGCTGGCCGCCGGCCACCTCACCCTGGTGCCTGAACTTAAAAAGGAACTGGAAGCCCAGGGCCGCGGCGACATGCTCATCATCGTCGGCGGCGTGATCCCGCCCGAAGACGTGCCGACGCTTAAAGAGATGGGCGCCGCGGCGGTCTATCCCCCGGGCACGGTGATCGCAGCGAGCGCCGTGGAGCTGATCGGGTTGTTGCCGAGGCAGGGCGCGGACTAGCCTCACACGGCCCATGTCGCTTCACATCTGAAGTATATTGGTCCGTACACGGTTTCCGGCCCCAGGAATTCCACTGATATCCGGAGCGATATCCCCGTAAAATGCGCGCCCCTCTCGGGCGGTCCGCCGGGCGTTTATGCGACTTCTTGAGGGTATCCACTTACCGCAAAAATCGTGGGAGCGGCTGGTTTCCGGGTGAAGCAGGAGCGTCTGCGGTTGAAACCGTTCATCCCCGGCGCCCTGGCCTCGCCCTTGATGCCAGAGGGACGAACGGTCCCCCGCGGCTCACATCACAGGCCCCAAACGAAAACGGCCCCGCGCATGGCGGGGCCGTTCGTCGTTTGAGGCTGGCCGTGCTGGCCGCTCGCCGGCTCTAGCCGCCGATGAAGGGCAGCGCGATGCCGAACGTGTCGGCGAGGCCCGCGATGATGATCAGGCCCACCGCGATGGGGGCGAGATAGCGGATGGTGAAGCGCCAATAGCCGAAGAAGCCGTCGGAGCTTTCCGCCAGTTCCTTGCGCATCAGCGCCTTGGAGACCACCCAGCCGGTGAAGAGCGCGATCAGCAAGCCGCCCAGCGGCAGCAGGAACTTGCCCGACACCACGTCGAGCAGGTTGAAAAAATCGCCCGACATGGCCGCAGCGATGCCCAGAAGGAAGATGATCGCGCCGAAGAACAGCGCAGACCCCACGCGGCCGAAATCGGTGTGCTCCTCGCCGAAGGCCACGATCACCTGCAGCAGCGAGATCGAGCTGGTCAGCGCGGCGATGAAGGCGAGCGCGAAGAAGGCGGTGCCCACCCACTGGCCGCCGGGCATCTGGGCGAAGGCCGCCGGCAGGGTCTGGAAGAACAGGCCCGGCCCGGCGTCAGGCTGCAGCCCGAAGGCGAACACAAAGGGGAAGATCGCAAAGCCGGCGATGATCGCCACCAGCGTATCGGCGCCCGCAATGATCACGGAGGACTGGGGCAGATTGTCGTTGCGTTTGAGATAGGAGCCGTACGTGATCATGATCGCCGAGCCCACCCCGATGGAGAAGAAGGCCTGGCCGAGCGCCTCCAGCACGGTGGAAGGCCGGATTTCGCCCAGGTCCACGGCGAAGAGATAGGTGGCCGCGGCGCCGAAATCGCCGGCGATGGCGGCGTAGACCACCATGCCCAGAAGCATGATGAAGAAGAGCGGCATGAGGATCGTCACCGCCCGCTCGATGCCTGCAGTCACACCGAAACACACGATGCCCACGGTGATCAGCATGAAGAAGCTGTGCCAGGCGATCACGGTGTTGGTGTCGCCCACCAGCGCGCCGAACTGATCAGAAACGGTGGCCGCGTCCATGCCCACGAAAGCGCCCTGGATCATCTGGAAGACATAGGCGGCGACCCATCCGGCCACGACCGAATAGAAGCACAAAATCAGCACGCCGCCGGCCATGCCGACCCAGCCGGCGATGGACCAGAGCTCGCTGGCGCCGGCGTCGAACGCCATCTTGCGGGTGGATCCAACGGCGCTGGCGCGGGCGTGGCGGCCGACGCTGAGTTCGGCGATGAGGATCGGGAAGGCGATCAGCACCACGCAGATCAGATAAACCAGCACGAAGGCCGCGCCGCCGTTTTCGCCCGCCGTGTACGGAAAGCGCCAGAAATTACCCAGGCCCACCGAGGACCCGATCGCGGCCATGAGGAATCCGAATCTGGAATTCCAGGTGCCGTGAGACGCAGAACCGCCCATCGCCATGTATGTAAACTCCCCTCCCCGGCGCGCGGCCCGATGCGCGCGCTCGTCGCGCCGCGCCCTGACAGGCTGCAGCCGATTGCCGCGGAGGGTGAGCGAAACGGGCTGAAAGATCAAGCATGCACGCCAGATCAGGAGCCGCTTGCGCGGGGCGTGGGCCGGCGAGCGACCCGGGGCGGCCTAGCCGAACAGGCCCGCGCCTTTGGGCGGCTCGGCGCCGCGATGGACGTGGGACCCGAGAATCAACCCCAGCCCGAACAGCACCGTGATCATCACCGTGCCGCCATAGGAGATCATCGGCAGCGGGACGCCCACCACCGGCAACAGCCCCATCACCATGCCCACATTGATGAAGACATAGAGCGCGAACGTGGTCGCCACGCCCATCACCGTGAGCCGCAGGAAGGTGGACTTGCACGAGGCGGCGATGAGGACGCAATTGGCCAGCACCAGCGCATAGAGCACCAGCACGAACGTGCCGCCGATAAAGCCGAATTCCTCGCCCAGCATGGTGAAGATGAAGTCGGTCTGCTTTTCCGGCAGGAAGTTCAGGTGCGCCTGGCTGCCTTCCATGAAGCCCTTGCCGGTGGCCCCGCCGGAGCCCAGCGCGATCTTCGACTGCAGGATCTGATAGCCCTCGCCCATGGGATCGGCCTCGGGGTCCAGGAAGGTCTGGATGCGCGACAGCTGATAGGGCGCGATGAAGTATTGTAGATACACCCAGGCGCCGGTGACCGCGAAGCCGAGCGCGCCCAGGATCACTTTCCAGGACAGGCCCGCCATGAACACGATGGCCGCGCCGGTGGCGCCCAGCAGCACCGAGGTGCCAAGATCGGGCTGCAGCACGATGAGGCCCATGGGCGCCCCGATCATCGCCGCCGGGATCATCAGCCCGCCAAGGCTCGAGACCCGCTCTTCGGGCAGGTCGTGATAATAGCGCGCCAGCGCCAGCACGAGGGCGATCTTCATCAATTCGGACGGCTGGATCCGGATCGGTCCAATATCCAGCCAGCGCTGCGCGCCCATGGCGGTGGCGCCGAAAAGCTCCACCCCCACCAGCAAAAGCAGGGCGCCCAGAAAGGCGGGATAGGCGATCCCCATCCAGAAACGCGGCGGAAACAGCGCCACGCCCACCATCAGGCCCACGCCGCCGGTGAAGCGGATGGCGTGGCGCGCCGCATAGGGATCCCAGGAGCCGCCCTCCACCGAGTAGAGCATGGCCACCCCGATGGAGCCGATCAGCAGGATCAGAAGGACAAAGGCCCAGTTGATCTCATAGAGCTTTTCGCGAAACCCGCGCGGAACCGACTGGGTGAAGACCGCCATGGGTCAGCCCTCCGCGCTGGCGTCGTTGGCCGCACGCGGCGCGGTGGCCACCGGGCCAACGGGACGGGCGGCCGGATCGCGCTCGACCAGGTCGCGCAGGATATCGCGGGCCGGGCGCGCGGCGGAGCTGGAGCCGCCCCCGCCATGCTCCACCACCACGGCGACCGCATAGCGCGGGCTCGACGCCGGGGCGTAGCCGATGAACAGGCCGTGATTGCGCAGCCGCCAGGGCAGGTCGTCCTGCCCGCGCAGGCCAGCGGCGCGCTCTTCGGCCGAGATGGAATAGACCTGGGCGGTGCCGGTCTTGCCGCACATCTCCACGCCCTCAATCCCCAGCCCGCGCCCGGCGTCCAGGGTCCAGTAAGACGTGCCACCCGGCTCGTTCACCACGGCGCGCATGGCCTGGTGCACGCGTTCGCGGATCTCGGGATCGAAGCCCAGATCCTCAAACTCATGGTCCGGCCCGCGCGGAAACAGCGTCGGCGCCACCCGCTTGCCAGTGGCCACGCGCGCGGTCATCACCGCCAGCTGTAGCGGCGAGGTCAGAAGATCGCCCTGGCCAATGCCGACATTATACGTGTCGCCCGTGGTCCAGGGCAGGCCCCGGCGCGCGCGCTTCCAGGCCGGGCTTGGCACCAGGCCCTCGGCGCGCTGTGGGATGGAGATGCCGATATCAAACAGCTCGCCCATGCCGCACTTCAGCGCGATGTCGCGCCAGCGCTCGATCCCCAGGCGCCGCGCGGCCTCGTAAAAGAAGATGTCGCAGCTGGTCTTCACCGCGTCATGATAATTGACGTTGCCATGGCCCTCGCGCCGCCAGCAGTGGAAGGTGCGATTGCCCAGCCGTGTCGATCCGGTGCACCGGATGCGCTCGTCAGGCTCGAATACGCCTTCTGTCAGCGCGGCGAGCGCCACCATCCCCTTCACCGTGGAGGCGGGCGAATACAGCCCCGTGGTCGCCTTGTTGAAGAGCGGCCGGTAGGGGTTGGAGTTCAGCGCGTCGAACGCGTCCTGGGCGATGCCCAGCACGAAGGCGTTGGGGTCAAAGCTGGGGGAAGAGGCGAGCGCGAGGATCTCGCCATTGGTGATGTCCATAGCCACCGCCGCGCCCGACTGGCCGTCCAGCGCGGTCATGGCCGCACGCTGGGCGCGCAGATCCACAGACAGGCGCACGTCCTCGCCGGCCACCGCCTGCACCGATTGCCCGGGCAGTTCGCGGATCACGCGGCCGAAGGCGTTCACCTCCACCTTCAGCTGGCCCGCCTCGCCGCGCAGGGCGTCCTCGGCGTAGGCCTCGACGCCCGAGCGTCCGACACGGAAGCCGGGATGCAGCAGGAGCGGATCATTTTCCGCCTGGTTGGCCGGCGCAGACTGCACATAGCCGGTCACATGGGCGAAGGCCTGGGGATAGGGATAGGTGCGCACTTCGCCCACATCGGGGGTGATGCCCGACAGCTCGGGCAGGTGCAGGTTGATCCGGGTGAAGGTCTCCCAGTCGAGATCCTCCGCGATGGTCACCGGCTGGAAGCGCGGCGAGCGCCGGATCTCGCGCACCAGCCGCTCGATGCGCTCCTCGCTGAGCGGCATGAAGCGGGCCAGGCGGTCCAGCGCGGCGCGTGGATCGCCGGCCTGTTCGGGCACGATCATCAGCCGGTAGCTGTCGCGATTCTCCGCCAGCGCCTGATCGAAGCGGTCCAGGAGGCGACCACGGGCGGGCGGCTGGAGGCGGTAGTTGAACTGGTTGTCGTCAGAGAGGGTGCGGTAGCGCTCCTGCTCGAGGATCTGCAGCGAATACAGGCGCGCGCCCAGGCCCGCGAACACGGCGACGCCGGCGACGCCCATCAGCAGGGCGCGCCGATTGAACCGGGCCTGGCTTTCCTGCTTGTCGCGCTGCATCGCAGTCTCTCTATCCCGGTGTGACGGCCAGTCTCGCCCGCGAGGGCTTAAGAAAACGCCGACCGCTCCCGGCGCCGGGCGAACAGCCAGGCGAAAACCGGAAACAGAAGGATGGTGAGCAATCCCTCGCTAATCAACGCTCCAAGCGCGGCCGGGGCGCCGATGGCGGCGCTGCCGGCCGCCCAGGCGCCGGCGTAGGCGATAGCGGCCAGCGCCGCAAAGCGCGCGCTCACCGGTCCCACATCGCGGCCGGCCCCGTCCGTCTCGCGGTCGCGCGCGATGGAGAAGGCGGCGATATAGGCCAGCGCCCATACGCCCACGGGGGCGCCGATGAGCAGGTCCTGCAATACGCCGACGATCAAAAGCACCGGCGGGGAAATGAACCAGGGCCGGCGCAGCGACCACACAAACAGCGTGATCAGCGGAAGATTGATCAGGATCGGCCCGGTGACCCCGGCGCGACCGAGAACCGCATAGGCCAGGAGCGCCAGAAACAGCGTCACCGCGAAGGCGGCGAGCCCCGGCCAGGTCGACTTGGTGTCCATGGGCGCACGCATTAGCGGCCATCCTCCACAGCTGCATCGCCGCCTGAACCGGAACCCGGCTCTCCGGCGGTCTGCGTGCCGGTCTCAGCCCCGCTGTCCGGGGCCGGCGCCAGCGGTGCGATCGTCCCCGCCTCGCCCTCGGCGGTGAGCGGGGAGCCGCCCTCTTCCAGCGCCGAGCCCGGCGCGTCGACCGAATCAAACGGCCAGATCCACACCAGATCAATGGGCGCGGTGCGGCTGTACAGCGCCACGCGCCAGCGCCCGTCCCGGTCGCGCACCGCCTCGCCCACGGGCAGGCCGCGCGGCATCACATTGTCGTCGCCGGAGGTGACGATGCGGTCGCCTTCAACCAGATCGGGATCGCGGCCCAGATATTCCATGCGCGGAAAGTCGGTGTTGTCGCCCACCAGAAGCGCGCGGGCGTTGGAGCGGTCAGCCATCACCGCCACCCGACTGTTGAAATCGGTGAGCATGAGGACGCGCGCGCTTTGCCGGCCCACATCCACGGTCCGCCCGATCAGGCCGTAAATGTTCACCGCCGGAAGGCCGGTCTCCACGCCCTGATCCGATCCGGCGGCCACCAGGCGCGAGCGCACGAAATCGGTGGACTGGTCGGCCACGGTCCAGGCGCTGATTCGCGCGCCCATATCGGGTCCGTGGACGTTGAGCATGTCCTCATAGCGCCGGTTGCGCTCCTGCAGGGCGAGGGCGACGTCGCGCCAGGCGCGCAGCTCGGCGGCGCGCAGGCGCAAGGCGCGGTTCTCCTCGGCGAGCTCCATCTGACGGCGCCACCAGGGACCCATATTGCCCATGCCGCGCAAGGGCTCTCCGGCGAACTGAAGCACCGGCAGGGCGGCGTCGTTGAAGCTTGCGCGCGCGTCGCTCAAGGGCTCAAAGCGCGCTTCGGGACGATCGAGCCAGAGCAGCAGAGCGGCGATGATCAGGCAGAGCCCGGTCAGCGCGAGGGGAAAGCGTACGCCCTCGTCAGAATGTCGGCGCCCCGGTCGTCTGGCCACGGTCGCGCGATCCTCCTAATGACGCGGCGCTAGACCGCCTCGGCCAGGATGGGCCGCCACAGTCGCAGATTCTCCACCGCCTTGCCGCAGCCGAGCACCACGCAGGACAGCGGGTCGTCGGCGAGGCTGACAGGAAGGCCCGTGCGGTCGCGAAGCTCGGTGTCCAGGTTTCTCAAAAGCGCGCCGCCGCCGGTGAGCACGATGCCCTTGTCCACGATGTCCGCGGCCAGTTCCGGCGGGGTCGCTTCAAGCGCCTGCTTGACCGCTTCGACGATCTGCTCGACGGGCTCGGACAGCGCGTCGGCGATCATCGCTTCGGTGACGACGATTTCGCGCGGCACGCCGTTCATCAGGTCGCGGCCCTTGATCTCCAGCGTCAGGCCCTCGCCCTTGGGCGGCGGGGTGGCCGAGCCGATTTCCTTCTTGATTCGCTCGGCGCTGGTCTCGCCGATGAGAAGGTTCGCCGAGCGGCGGATATAGTTGATGATGGACTCGTCCATCTTGTCGCCGCCCACGCGCACCGAGCGCGAATAGACAATCCCCGACAGGCTCATCACAGCGACTTCGGTGGTTCCGCCGCCAATGTCCACGATCATCGAGCCGGTGGGCTCGTCGATGGGCAGCCCGGCGCCGACCGCGGCGGCCATGGGCTCGTCGATGAGATAGACCTTGCGCGCGCCGGCCAGGCTCGCGCTTTCATGGATCGCGCGGCGCTCCACCGCCGTGGCGCCCGACGGCACGCAGATCACGACCTGCGGGCTGACGAAGGTCCGGCGATTGTGAACCTTGCGGATGAAGTGCTTGATCATCTCTTCGGCGACGTCGAAATCGGCGATGACGCCGTCGCGCATGGGACGGATCGCCTCGACATTGCCGGGCGTCTTGCCGAGCATCAGCTTGGCTTCCGCGCCGACCGCCTGCACGTGCTTGCGGCCTTTTTCGATCTTGTAGGCCACCACGGACGGCTCGTTCAGCACGACACCGCGGCCTTTCACGTAAACAAGCGTGTTCGCCGTGCCAAGGTCGATGGCGATGTCAGCAGAGAGGAGCCCGAACACGCTTGAGAACATGCGCTTTCCCGTTTCATGCGGCCGCCCGTCGGCGACTCTCGTCACCACGGGATTTAATTTTCAAGTGTGTTCCTTGTGCGACGCCCCGACGCCGATTGCAAGCCGTCCGCCCGCCTCACACTCAGCCCGGCGGGTGCGTTCAGCAGCCTGTTCAGCCGGGTCCGCCGCCCATGGGCCCGTCATCACTGCGCAGCAGCTTGCGGGCGTAAAGCATGAAGCCGACCCAAGCGGCGGCCGCAGCGGCCAGCGCCAGCACGGCCGTCCAGCCGCCTCCGGCGAAAAGCGCCATGAGCGAGCCGCCGAAAAACGCAATGATCGCGGTCTTGGGAATCACCCCGACGCCGAGGCCGGCCAGGAAGGGGAAGAAGCCCATGTGCGATACCCCGGCGGCCATGTTGACCACGATGAAGGGCGCGCTGGGCACGATGCGCACGATCAGGCTGGCCCAGAAGCCGTTCTTGCCCACGAACGCCGAGATTCGGTTGACCGTCTTGCCGCCATAGCGGCGCACGGTGTCGGCGCCCAGAAACCGGCCGAGCCAGAAATTGACGCTCGCCGAGATCAGCGTTGCGATCCAGGAATAGAAAAAGCCCTGCACCGGCCCAAAGGCGAAAACCGCTGCGGCGATCAGCGCGAACTGGGGCGCGCCCACGAACGCCAGAAGGATGAACAGCACGATCGTGGCCGGCAGCGCGTACCACTGGTTCGACGCGCCGGAGAACCAGTCGCGCACCGAATCCTGTTCAATGTCGAGCACAAAGCGGCCAACCACGAAGACGCCGATCACCAGCGCGAACAGCGCCAGCGTAATCCAGACCGCGCGCACGGCGCGCGAATCAAGGCGGGTGATAAAGCGGAGAAAAGCGTCCATGGCGGGTGCAGTCTTCAATTCAGGTACGCAGCGGGCCCAGCAAGTTCCGGGCCGCGGAGCGCGCGCTTAGGCGCTTTGATTGCGGCGTTTATTCGGCGCGCCGGCGGGACGCGCCCCGCATCGTCTCGCCCGCCTTCTCCAGCGGATGCTCGCCCGCTTTCGCGCGCATGTCGAGCAGGCGTGCGCGGCCGTTCTCGTAATCGGCCACCCAGCGCCGGGCGAAATCACCGGCCGTGACGTCCTTCACGATGGCCTCGAAGACCGGGCGCACCGCCTCGCGGATCGGGCCCTCAACTTCGTGCGCGCCGAACTCGGCGGTGTCGGAGATCGCTGCGTACATGCCGTGAATGCCGCGCTCATGGATCAGTTCGGCGATGTATTTAAGCTCGTGGACCGTGTCGATATAGGCCATCTCCGAGCTGATCCCGGCGGCGGTGAGCTGTTCGAAGCCTTCGCGCGCCAGGGCGCACATGCCGCCCACCAGCACCGCCTGCTCTCCCAGAATGTCGGCGAGCGCCTCTTCCTTGAACGACGATTCGTGCACGCCGGCCCGCCCGCATCCAAGCGCCGCGAGATAGGCCCTGGCGATGGCGCCCGCCTCCCCCGTGGCGTCGCGGTGCACGGCGTAAAAGCCGACCAGCCCGCCGCCCCTTTCAAACGCGGTGCGCACCGCCCCGCCCGGTCCCTTGGCGGCGGCCAGCACCACGTCGAAGCCTTCAGGCGGATCCACCAGGCCGTAATCCACCGAAAAGCCGTGGCAGAACATCAGGCACTGGCCCGCGCGCGCATGGGGGGCCAGCTTTGTCTCCCAGATTTCCTTGTGCGCTTCGTCGGCGGCCAGGATTGAGAGCACGTCGGCCCGCCGCGCGGCGTCCTCAAGGCTCACCACCTCGAAGCCGTCCGCGGTCGCCTTGGCCGCCGACGCCGAGCCGCCCCGCAGGCCGACCAGAACGCCCTCCACCCCTGAATCGCGCAGATTGAGCGCGTGGGAGCGCCCGTGATTGCCATAACCGATCAGCGCCACCGTTCGCGAACGGATCGGCTCCGGGTCGATATCGGCTTCATAGAGGGGCATTCACCCGGCTCCGAATTCGGACTTTAGAAGGCGCGCAAGCTCCTCGCGCTGATCGTCCGGGTCAAGGCTTTCGATGCGCGCCCACCCCGAATGCTGGTTGGAGAACCAGGTAAATTGCCGCTTGGCGAAGCGCCGGGAGTCCCGCTTGGCGAGCTCGATCGCGGTCTTAAGGTCTATGCGTCCGGCCAGATGATCCAGCAGGGGCGGAACGCCCACCGCCTTCATCGCCGGCAAGGCCGGATCGAGCCCGCGTGCGGCCAGCAACCGCGCCTCGTCCAGGGCGCCGGCGGCGAGCATCTGGTCGAACCGCGCTTCGATGCGCGCATAGAGCGTGCCGCGGGGCGGCCGGATCACCACGCCGCGCCAGCGTTCGCGATCAACAAGCGGAGTCGTCTCAGCCTGCAGATCGGAGAGCGCCGCGCCGCTGGCCCGCTTCACCGCGATAATCCGCATCAATCGCTGTCGGTCGCCCGCCTTGATGCGCGCGGCGCCCAGCCGATCGGCGGACTCGGCCTCGGCGCGCAACGCCTCCAGCCCGCCGCGCTCGTAAAGCGCCTGCACCGCGTCGTTGATGTCGTCTGGAATATCCGGCGCCGGCGCCAGCCCGTCGGTGAGCGCCTTGAAGTAGAGCCCGGTCCCGCCCACCAGAATCGCCGTGCGCCCACGCCCAGTGATGTCCTCGATGCGCTCCAGCGCCAGGAGCGCCCAGCGCCCCACCGAGCAGCGCTCGCCCGGATTGATCTGCGCAAACAGGTGATGGGGCGCAGCGGCTTTTTCGTCAGGGCCGGGCTGGGCGGCGATGATGTCGAGCCCGGCATAGACCTGCATGGAATCGGCGTTGACGATCTCGCCGTTCAGCGCCCGCGCCGCGTGCAGCGACAGCGCCGTCTTGCCGCTGGCGGTCGGCCCGGCGAGAAGCAGGATATCGGGAGTCATCGGCGCGCGCCGCACACCATCAGAGCGGGTGAGCGGACCACCGCCCTACCCTCGCAGGGTCTCCAGCACATACTGACCCTGGCGGTTGAGGCTGAAGAGGATCGGGCTGCCGCCAGCCTGTTCGACCAGATCACGGGCCGCCTGCAGCGTCTCCACCCGTGTCCAGGCGATCTCTTCGACCACGTCGCCCGGGCGCACCTTGCCGGCGGCGTCGCTGGCGGGGTCGATCTCGACCACCACCAGGCCTTCGGCGTCGGGATGGATGCGAAAGCGCCGGCGCAGCGTCTCGGTGAGCGGTTCCAGCGTCATGCCGAACAGGGTGTCAGACGCCGCAAGCAGCTCCGGTGCGGCCGGGTCGGCGTCGCCGGCACTGGAGGGCGCGCGCGCCGCGTCGCCCTCGTCCAGGCGCTCCACCGTGACGGTGAGCGTGACCGGCGCGCCGCGGCGGAACACCTCGACGGACGCCTGCGTGCCGGGCGCAGTATCAGCGACGATGCGAGGCAAGGCGCGGTCGTCGGCCACGGGGCGGCCGTCAAAGGCCAGCACCACGTCGCCGGTCTCGAGCCCCGAGCCGGCCGCAGGGCCTTCAGGATCGATGCGGGTGATCACCGCGCCGCGCGCCTCGGCCAGACCCATGGCGGAGGCCATGTCGGCGGTCACCGCCTGCACATTCACCCCCAGCCAGCCGCGCCGGGTTTCGCCAAACTCCACAAGCTGGTCGACCACGGGGCGCGCCACGGCGCTGGGCACGGAAAAGGAGATGCCGACACTGGCGCCGGTGGGCGAGAAGATCGCCGTGTTCACTGCGATCACATCGCCGTCCATATTGAACAGCGGACCGCCGGAATTGCCGCGATTGATGGCCACATCGGTCTGCAGATAGTCATCATAGCGCCCGCCGATCTCGCGGCCGCGCGCGCTGATCACGCCGGCGGTGAGCGAGCCGCCCAGACCGAACGGGTTGCCGATGGCCACCACCCATTCGCCCACGCGCGCCGCATCGGAATCGCCCCACTCCACAAAGGCGAGCGGCGCGCCGGCATTGATGCGCAGCACGGCGATGTCGGTGGCCGGATCGCGCCCGATAATCTCCGCGGGCAGGATGCGTCCGTCCTGGAACACGACCTCCACCTCGTCGGCCTCGTCGATGACGTGGTTGTTGGTGACCACCAGCCCGGCCGCGTCGATGACGAAGCCAGAGCCCAGCGAGCGCGCCATGCGCGGCCCCTCGCCCAGAAGATCGTTGAAGCGCTCCAGCGGCGAACCCGGCGGGAAGACCGGCAGCCCGTCGTCTTCACCGAGGCGCTGGGCCGTGGCGATGTTCACCACCGCAGGGCTCAGACGGTCATTGAGGTCGGCGAATCCGTCATTGGGCTGGGCGCTCGCAGTGAAGATCGGCGCAGCGCCGGCCAGCAGGGCGACGGCGCAGAGGGCGGCGAACAGGCGCATCGGCGGCTCCGGTCGGTCAGTCGGTTCAAACGATTAATGAATGTCTAACACGCCCGCGCCGCGCTTCACCATGGCGCACGTGCGTTTGAGGGGCTGTTTGCGGGCACAAACGAAAACGGCCGGGCTCGTTGGAGCCCGGCCGTTCCAGTGTGCGAGATGCGAGTCGAGGCTAGTTGGGCCCGCCGCTCTCGGAGCGGAAATACTCGAAGAACTCGCTGTCGGGCGGCACCACGATGGGCGTGCCGTCGCGCAGGGCGTTCTCATAGGCGATCATGGAGCGGTAGAACCGGAAGAACTCCACGTCCTGGCTGTAGGCCTCGGCGTAGATCCGGTTCCTCCGGCCGTCGCCTTCACCGCGGATGCGGTCGGCTTCGGCCCGGGCGTTGGCGCGGATCACCGTGGCTTCACGCTGGGCGCCGGCCCGGATCTCCAGGGCCAGCTCTTCACCGCGCGAGCGCACCAGCTGGGCTTCCTGCTGACGCTCGGAGGCCATCCGCTGGAAGACCTGCTCGGTCACCTGCTGGGGAAGGTCGGCGCGCAGGATGCGCACGTCGATGACTTCCACGCCGAGATCCTGGTTGGCCACCTGGGCGGCCACCGCGGATTCGATGCGGTCCATGAGCGAGGAGCGCTGTCCGGAGATCACCTCGTTGGAGTTGATCGAGGCGATCACACCGCGCAGGGAGTCGTCCATGAGCGGGCGCAGGCGCTCGCGCAGGCCGCGCTCGTCGCGGGCGGTCTGATAGACCCGCAGCGGATTGGTGATCCGAAAGCGCAGGAAGGCGTCCACGACCAGGCGCTCCTGGTCGGCGGCGAGGATTTCCGCCGGACGCATGTCGAATTCCATGTTGCGCTTTTCGAAGTAGATCACGTCGTCGATGAAGGGGGCCTTGAAGTGGAGGCCCGGGTCTTCGTCGCCCGGCTCGTTGACCACGGCGGTCACCTTGCCGAAGCGCAGCACGAGAGCCTGCTGGCGCTCGTTCACGGTGTAGGTGGCGGTTGAAGCCACGATTGCGGCGATGATCACCAGCGCCGCAATGATGAGGGTAAGAATGCGCATGGCTTAATTGCCTCCCTGACCGGAGCCGGCCGCTTGCGAGCGCTCGCCGCGCGCGCGGCCGAGCTGGTCGAGCGGCAGGTACGGCACGGTGCCCGAGCCTTCTCCGCCCTGATCGAGAATGATGAGTTCGGAGCGTCCCAGCACCCGCTCCATCGTCTCCAGGAACATGCGCCGGCGCGTGACTTCGGGCGCCAGGGCGTATTGCTGATAGATCGAGTTGAAGCGGGCGGTTTCACCCTCGGCCTGGGCGACCACCTGGTCGCGATAGCCGCGGGCTTCCTCCAGCAGACGCGCCGCGTCACCGCGGGCTTCCGGCACGACCTGGTTGGCGTCGCGCTGGGCTTCCAGCTGGAAGCGGGTGGCGTCCTGGCGGGCCCGGTCCACATCGCGGAAGTCATCGATCACCGCAGCCGGAGCCGACGATTCGCTGAGCTGGACTTCAAGGATCTGGATGCCGGCCCGATAGCTGTCCAGGGTGTCCTGGATGATGCCGCGGGCGCGGGTCGCCAGCTCGGCGCGGCCGGTGGTGATGATGGGGATCAACTCGGTGGTGCCGACCACTTCACGCATCGCCGATTCGGCGACCACCTTCACGGTGCCTTCAGGGTCGCGGACATTGAACAGGAAGTCGCGAACCCCTTCGGGATAGCTCAGATCAACCCGCCACTGCACCACGAAGTCCACATCGACGATGTTCTCGTCCTGCGTGATCATCAGGCTTTCCGCGTCGACCGCGCCGACCTCGACCTCATTGGTGGTGGTCACGCCGGGCAGAAGCACGGTCTCCAGCGGATACGGCAGCTTGGGGTGCGGACCCGGGCTCGCGGTGCGCGAATACTCGCCAAAGCGAAGCACGACGCCGGCCTGGTCGGTGCTGACGATGTAATAGAAATTGCCCGGCCACACGAGCCAGGCCACCGCGGCGACGAGCACGGCGATGCCGATCACGCCGCCGGCGCCCTTGCCGCCGCCGCCGCCGGAGCCGCCCGAACCGCCGGAGCCGCCGCCCCCGGAGAGACCCTTGAGCCAGCGCTGGAAGCGCCGGATCAGCTCTTCAAGGTCGGGCTCATTGCCCGGACCGCCTTGGCCACCGCCACCGCCGCCGGGACGGCGCGGACCCTGGCCCCACGGATTGTTGTTGTTGCCGCCGCCGCCGGAGCCCCATGGGCCTCCGCCGCCTGAATTATCGTTCCAGGGCATGTATTTCCCCGCTCCTGCAATGGATATCGCTTGATCGCGCTTGCCCCGTATGTGGCGGGTTGCGCCCTCCGGTTCAAGTAAAACCGGACAAGGCGCGGCGCGCCGCCTCACCCCGGAAGCCTATTTCGAGGCCTTGATCCGCTCAAGGAGGCGCACGGTGAAGCCCGCGTCGTCGTCCGGGCCCGGCTCCACACGCTCGGCGCTGATCTCGCGCCAGGCTTCAGGATCGAGGGCGGGAAACACCGCGTCGCCGTCCGGCTCCAGATCCACCTCAGTCAGATGGATGCGGTCCACAAGGTGAAGCATGTCGGCGTAGAGCCGCGCGCCGCCGATAAGGCACACCTCACCCGCGCCGCACTCGGCGGCGGCCGCCGCGCCGGCGTCCAGCGCCGCCTCGACGCTGGAGACCACCTGCGCGCCAGGCGCCGCCGCCAGGGAGCCGCTGACGATGATATTGGGCCGTCCGGGCAAGGGTTTCCTCGGCAGGCTCTCCCAGGTCTTGCGCCCCATGATCACCGGCTTGCCCAGCGTCGCCGCCTTGAAGCGTTTCAGGTCAGACGGAATCCGCCAGGGCAGATCACCATCCCGGCCGATCACGCCATTCTTCGCAACGGCCACCACGACGGCCAGACGGGGACGGGTCATACCGCCACCGGCGCCTTGATCCCCGGATGGGGGTCATAGCCCTCTATGGCGATGTCCTCATACTCGAACGCGAAGAGATCCGTGACAGCCGGATTGAGGATCAGGCGCGGCAGAGCGCGCGGCGTGCGCGAGAGCTGCTCGTTCACCTGGTCCACATGGTTTGAATAGATGTGCGCATCGCCAAACGTGTGGACGTATTCGCCCGGCTCATAGCCGGTGATTTTCGCCACCATGGCCAGCAGCAGCGCGTAGCTGGCGATATTGAACGGCACGCCCAGGAACATGTCGGCGGAGCGCTGATAGAGCTGCAGATGCAGCCGGCCGCCGAGCACCTTGAACTGGAACAGAGTGTGGCAGGGCGGCAGCGCCATGGACGGCACGTCGGCCGGGTTCCAGGCGCTGATCACATGGCGGCGGCTATCGGGGCTGGTCCTGATCTGCTCGATCAGATTGGCGAGCTGGTCGATCTCTTCGCCCCCCGGCCCTTCCCAGCGGCGCCATTGCTTGCCGTAGACCGGGCCGAGCTCGCCGTCTTCGTCGGCCCACTCATCCCAGATCTTCACGCCGCGCTCCTGCAGCCAGCGTACATTGGTCATCCCCTTGATGAACCATAACAGCTCCACCGCGATGGACTTGAAATGCACCTTCTTGGTGGTGAGCAGCGGAAATCCGTGGCTGAGATCACAGCGGATCTGCCGGCCGAACACGCCACGCGTGCCGGTGCCCGTGCGATCGCTCTGATCCTCGCCTGCCTCCATGATCTCGCGCAGCAGATCGAGATAGGCCCGCTCGATGGGCGAGCCGGACCCGGGCGATCCGTCGTGGGGCGAAGGGTCAGCGAGCGCCATGGCGGCCATCCTTAAAAAGCAACAGCGCCAAGACTAGCGCGCCAGACGATTCGATAAAGCCATCCGGCGCCGAAACCCGGCGCCAGGCGGGGGATAAGGCGAGGGTGGCCAAGGAACCATGGCGTCCTGGTGGATGAACGACGGCGCGACGCATAACCCCGCCAATACCGGCCTCTACCAGTACACCGGCCAGATGTGGATCGCCGCCGCCGGCGTCTATCACTCCAAAAACCGCGCCTACCACCCAGGCCTCATGCGCTTCATGCAGACCGATCCCATAGGCCACTCAGGCGGGATGAACCTCTACGCCTATGTGGGCGGAGATCCGGTGAACTTCACCGATCCGTGGGGGTTGAGCCGCTTGAAAAACCCTAAGAGAGAAACCTTTGATCATTGCCGCCCCATCGGCACCAAAAACGGTACTCAGTACATGGAGTGTTGGAACAATGCGCCGGGCCGATTCGGCTTTGGGAATTCCGGCGGTGTTCGGCTTTTCGGGGGCGGGCCCGGTGGTGGTGGTGGTGGAAGCGAGGACGGAGGGGATAATGTCGGCGGTGAAGACCTCGGCGAAAACAGTCGCAACGCGCTCATAAGAAATGCGGTCGATTGCGCCCGACGGGCCGGCATGGTTCCTGAACGCAGCACGTGGGGTTACGATGATCGATATGGCTTTATGCTTAGCAACGGGCTGATTTTAGGCAGCGAAAGCCCAGAATATCCGTTAGGAACGCCTATCTTTGCTGCTGCAGACCAGAACAGAGGACACGTTCAGTTTTATCGAGGCGCGGCAGAGGGGCGCAGAATCGGAATTCGACATTATAATACTGATACGGGCTCAGTAAGTACTACTGTCAGCCCAAACGCGTTGACTGCGCAGGACGTAGCTTATTTCGTAGCGGGCCACGAGTTTGGAGGCCACATCAATGCTGGCCTTTTAGGTGGTCTAGACCCGACGGACCCTCGCGAGGCGCAGGCCGACGGATATGGCGCCCAACTTCTAAGGATATGCCGCAGATGATATTAGTATCGATATTGCTGTTAGGAATTGTGGCGGTTCCAGGCTTTGATTCGACCTCGCTCGTTGAAGTGTACGGCGTACACAGGACGCATGATCAATGCTCTGGATTAATTTACAATGATATTACTCTCTCGCCTCTAGAGTCAGAAATTGAATTCGAAGTCAGGTCTTTTGACAGCCCTTTCGTCGGCGGCATTTACTCACTTTCATCGGAGGCGACTTGGATCGATAAGAATTGGTATGTTTTTACAAACAGCTTATCAGTTTATACACAAACCCTCGCACAGACACTGGATGAGGAAACGGCTGATCTTTGTGGACTAACACAGCCTCCGGTCTACTCCTATTATGCGCTCCGTCTGGGCGGCACTTGGTATCAAGCGCGACCAGACATTGATGTGGATGACCGTGACGATGTCGATGGTCATCCACATATGGAATTAAGCGTTACTCTTAGCGAAGATAATGCGCCGGCAAGGGTGCTCGGTGTCAGACGCTATCGTCTTTTTCCCCAAGATTAACTTCCCGACTTCCACACCCACCACAATTTCTCCAACCTTCTGACCGCGTCGAACGGCGCGATGACGATCACCAACACCTTCGATGCGCGCGGGCGCATGCTCTCGCAAGCCAGCCCCAACGGCACGGTGAGCTATCAGTATGACGCGGCGCCCCGGCGCACGCGCATGACCTGGCCGGACGCGTTCTATGTGGCGTACGACTACACGGTCGCGAGCCAACTTACTGCCATCCGCGAGAACGGCGCGAGCTCCGGCGTCGGCGTGCTGGCAAGCTTTGCCTATGATGATCTGGGACGGCGCACCGCCCTCACCCGCGGCAACGGCACGGTCACCGATTACAGCTTTGATGGTGAGGCCGGGCCGCGCGAAGCGAATTAAGGCCCAGCCGAACGGGCGCCTCGACGAGCCGGTGCAGGATCTTGCGGGAACCGCCAACGACAACACCGACTCGTTCAGCTTCAACCCGGCCGGCCAGATCGAGAGCCGCACCCGCTCCAACACCGGCTACAGCTTCGCCAGCCACATCAATGTCGACACGCTGTTCGGCCATAGCGGGTTGAACCAGGTCACCAGCGTGACCGGCTCAGCCGCGCCGACATACGACGCGCGGGGCAACATGACGAGCGACGGGACCACCAGCTTCCTTTTTTGATCCGCATAGTCGCCTGACTGGCGCAGGCTCGGCGAATTTTGATCGAGCCGGTTCTCGAACTCGCTGAAGGCGAGGCTTTGGGGATAAGCCGGGCCGGCAGTCTCAGTCCATCGGCGCATCCCGCCAGGCGCCGGCGACCCGGGCGCTGGATTGAGTGGGCCGGGCTTCACACATCGACATTTAACTTGCAGCTTTGGTCCCAGTGTGGCGTTAATGGTGGAACATACAATGAACACTCGGGCGGACGAACCATGATCGGATATGTGACGCTGGGGACCAACGACCTGCCGCGCGCGGCGGCGTTCTATGACAAGATCGCCGCTCTGCTGGACACGCCGCGCATGATGGAGTTCGACACCTTCATCGCCTGGGGCAAGCCCGGCGGCGCCGCCGGGGTCGCGCTGAGCATGCCGTTCAACGGCGAGGCGGCGACGGTCGGCAATGGCGTGATGGTAGGCTTGGCCGCGCGCGACGCGGCCCATGTGGACGAAATCTACAAGACGGCGATGGACAACGGCGCCGCCGATGAGGGCCCGCCGGGCCCGCGCAGCGACAATTTCTACGCCGCCTATTTCCGCGATCCGGACGGCAACAAGCTGAACGCCTTTGTGATGACGGGCGGCTAAGACAAGCGGATAAGCCGATGCAAACCCCATGACGGTGCAGGGCCAAGCGGCTAGGCTTGGCCCATGACGGGGGATGATCAGCCAGACACCAAGCCCAAGGCCAGGCCAAGGACTGGGACCGGGACGGGACCGGCGGAGCGCTGCGCCAATTGCGGCGCCCGCGTGAGGGACCGCTTCTGCGCAGCCTGCGGTCAGGAGCAGACGGACCTGAACCGGCCCTTCCTGGGCCTGTTGCGCGAGGCGGTGGACGGGATTGTCTCTTGGGACGGCCGGTTCTGGACGACGTTCCGCGCGCTCTACGCCGCCCCTGGCGCAGTAGCTCGAGCCTACGCGGAGGGGCGCCGGGCCCGGTTCACCCCGCCGGTGCGGCTCTACGCAATCGCCGTGTTCGCCTTTCTCGCCATCACCCAGCTGGGCGGTCTCACCGTGATCGGCCTGGAGATCGAGATAGAGCGCGAGGCAGGTGTTGAGACGGAGCGTGAGGCGGACCGTGAGACAGGCGGCCAGAGCCGTATCGACGGCGATTCCATTGTTGAGATGGGCCTGGACGGCGTCGTGGTGCGCCTGTCCATGTTTCGGCCCCCCTGGAACCCGCCGCCCGAACCGATCGGCGAGGGCGTTCTTGATCCAACGCTCGGCGGCGACGCAGGCGCTCTGGCCCAGATCGCCCGCGATCCAGTCGCCTTTGAGCGCCGCGCCAATCTGGCGATCGGCCAGGCCGTGATCGCCATGGCGCTGGTGTTCGCCATGATGAACGCCCTTCTGCACCCGCGCGCGCCGTTGATCCGGCACGCCCTCCATTCAGTGTATTTCCACGCCGCCCTCATGCCGTTCACCGCCGGAGCGGCGCTGACCTATGCGTACCTGTCAGCGGTGTCGGCTGTTGCGGCCAGCGCCATCGGCCTTACCACGCTCGCGGCGCCGCTGGCCTACGCCGTCCTGAGTGATCGCGGCATGTACGCCTCGAGCTGGATGGGGGCGATTCTGCGGATTGGCGTCCTCGCGCCGGTTTACGTGCTGGCGTTCGTGTTGACCGTGATCGCCCTGTTCGCGGTCGGCCTGCTGGCGTAGTCGAGGGGACTCACCGTAGTGAAGCGTGATCGCGCTCGGCGCCTGCCCCTTTCGCCGGGGCCCGCGATCACCTATATTCATGTTGTCCGCTTCGGCGGTCTATGGCGATAAACGCGCGTGTAATAACCAGACCGGACCCGGGTGCGAATCCCGGCGGCTCCACCACCATCTTTCCCCGTTCGTTGGGCGGACGTTGAGGGGCCGAATAGGATCGACGGATGGCTAAAGACGTTGCTTTCGCCCGAATGGGCTTCGTTACCAGCCCGTTTCAAGTAGTTGCCAACGACAACTATGCTGAAGAGATGGCTCTCGCTGCGTAGCAGCGCGGGTTTCTCGCACTTAAGTCCTGATCTCTAGCAAGGTCAGGCGGGGTTCGGGGGCGCCTGGCAACAGAAGCCCCCACTTTTCTCCCGCCGCCTCATGCATGCCCCCCGCAGCCATCATCCGCGCCTTACCGCCACGGCTTTACTGGCGCGGCGTAAACACGAGGCGGAGCCCGCCGCGCGGGCGCAGGGTGACCTGCATGACCGGCTCCACGAGCTCGTCCACCGGGTCCACATCCAGCGCCGCGACGATCTGGGCCAGGATGAGCGAGGCCTCCATCATCGCAAATTGCGCGCCCACGCAGGCCCTCGGCCCGCCGCCGAACGCCATGAAGCGATAGCGGTCCACGGGCCGGCGCTCAGGGCTCCAGCGATCTGGATCGAAGCGGTCCGGGTGGTCCCAATAGCCGGGGTTGCGATGCAGGGCGTAAAACGCCAGCAGCGCCATATCGCCCTTCTTCACCGGCGTTTCGCTGATATGCGTGTCGCGCACCGCCCGCCGGCCCAGCGCCGGCGCGGGCGGAAACAGGCGCAGCGCCTCCTCGACCACCTGGCGGGTGAAGACAAGCTGCGCGCTCTCGCCCGCGCCGGGATCCTCGACCCCGGCGAACACACGCTCCGCCTCGGCGCGCACGCGCGCCTGCGCCTCGCGGTCATGGGCCAGGCAGTAGAGCGACCAGGTCAGCGCGATCGCCGTGGTCTCGTGACCGGCGGCCACAAACGTCATCAGCGTGTCGCGGATGTCGATATCGGAGAGACCCGCTTTCGTCTCCTCGTCGCGCACATCCATGAGCAACGACAGCAGATCGCCGGCGCCGTCTTCCTGCGCGCCCTCGCCGCGAGCGCTGCGCCGCCGCCGGATCTGGGCCAGAGCGGCGGTGCGGAAGGTCTTCAGCGCAGCCCGGCCGCCGGGGCTCATGATGCGCGGCGCCCATTCTGGAAACGGCAGAAGATCGGAATAGCGCAGCCGCCCGATCTCCTCCAGCAGACGCTCGATCGCGCCGCGCACCGCCGCGCGGTCAAAGCCTTCGGTATCGGAGAACAGGGCCTGCTCGATGATGGTGAAGGTCGTGTCGTTCATCACCGCGTGCACCTCCACCGGCTGCGGCCCGGCGGACAGGCGCGCGATGGCGCTGCGCCCGGCGGCCGTCATCAGCGGCGCAAACCGGGCGATCCGCTTTTTAAACAGGGCCGGTTGCAGGATCATGCGCTGGCGCCGCCAGCTCTCGCCATGGGCGGTGAGGATGGCGTCTCCCAGGATCGGGCGCAGCATGCGCATGATCAGGGGAGATTTGCGCCAGGCCTGAAAATCATCCTGCATCACCGCGCGAATCGCGTCGGGTCCGGCGAGGAAATGCACCGAGCGCGAACCCAGCGGCGCGATGTGATGGTCGGTCCTGTAGACCGCGTCGGGCAGCACCGAGATCGGGTTGTCGCGCAGGGCTTTCATCCGCTCCAGCGCGCCGGCGCCGTCGGCCATGGACCGCACCGCGGCGGGCGCGAACAGCGTCTCGGGCGGGCGGTTTGCGGCGCCGGAGCCGTCTTCGGTCTTGGTCATGGCCAGCGCCCTTTTACGTTGAACCCGAACTGGTCCTACCCCTCGCGGCCGCCCCTGTCAGCTGCAGTGCGTGCTGATTGACGCGCCGGACTAAGGCGATACCCTCGTCATCGAACAATCCATGGCACGGGGCGCGGGACGTTTGGCGAAAGACCTTATGGGATACGACCGCATGGCGCAGGACGCCCTGCGCGATGTGGTGAAGCAGGCGATCAAGCGCGCCGCGGGTCCCGGAGGCCTGCCCGGCGCCCACCATTTCTATCTCAGCTTCCGCACCACCGATCCGGACTGCGATATCGATGAGGGCCTGATGAAGGCCTACCCCGAGGAAATGACCGTGGTGCTCGAACACCAGTTCTGGGATCTCAATATCGAGGAGTCCGGCTTCGAGGTGACGCTGAAATTCGGCGGGGTGCCGAAATATCTCGGCGTGCCATGGCGCGCGGTCACCCGCTTCCACGATCCCAGCGTCGGCTTCCGCCTGCATTTCGACTATGTCGACCCGGCGCCCGGCGAGGCCCGAGCGCGCGACGCGGCCGCAGGCGACGACTCGGGCGAGGCCACCGTGGTGAGCCTGGAATCCTTCCGCAAGAAGGACTAGCCGCCGTGTCTGATCCAGGCGCGCGCGCCAAGCTCATGGCGATTCTGTCCGCGCCGGAAAACCTTCCCGCCGCCACAAGGCATCTGGGCTATGAACTGGCCGATCTCGATCCCGAAACAGGGCGGGTGGAAGCGTGGTTCACGGCCAAGCCCGATTTTCGAAACCCCAACGGCTCGGTCCAGGGCGGCATCGTCACGGCGTTTCTGGATGAGGCCATGAGCCTGTCCGTGTTCATCCGCACCCACCTGAAAGCCGCCGTGCCGACGCTGGAGATGAAGACCAGCTTCCTGCGCCCGCTCATGAGCGATCGCTGCCGCTGCATCGGCGAGACCTTGCGCCTGGGCCGAAGCGTCGGCTTCACGCAGGGCTCGCTCTACAATTCCGATGGCGTGCTGTGCGCCACGGCCAGCGCCACCACCGCGATCCGCCCGTTTGAAACCGCCGGCGACGCCGCAAACCCCGGCGCGCCATCGCCCGATCGTGGTTAGGCAGCGCGACATTCTTCGCGCCTGTCGCCGCCCATGACTTCAAGCGCCCTGTCCTTCACCGGCAAACCCTTCAGCCTCGCGGTCATTGCGGCGTGTCAGGTGCTCGCGCTGTCAGTCTGGTTCGCCGGCGCCGCGGCGCTGCCCGGCCTTGAGGCGGCGCGCGCCCTCACCACGCCTCTCACCGCCTTTGAAAGCGCGGCGCTGTCCAGCGCGGTGCAGCTGGGCTTCGTCGCCGGCGCCCTGACCAGCGCCTGGCTGGGCCTCTCCGACCGGTTTGATGCGCGCGCGGTGTTCGCCACCGGCGCGGTGCTGGCCGCGGCGGCGAGCGCCCTGGCGCTGCTCACCGAACCCGGCGGCGGCGTGATGATCGGCCTGCGCCTGGCGTCCGGCGCGGCGCTGGCGCTGGTCTATCCGGTGGGCATGAAGCTGGCGGCGAGCTGGGCGCGCGGCGACGCCGGTTTTCTGGTGGGGCTTCTGGTGGGCGCCCTGACGCTGGGCTCGGCGCTGCCCCATCTGGCCGCGCCGCTTCTGGGCGACCTTGACTGGCGCGCGCCGTTCGCCGGATCCGCCGCTGCAGCCCTCCTGGCCGCCGGCCTGATCTTCGCCGCGAAAGCCGGCCCCGCCTTCGCCCGCGCGCCGGCGTTCCGCCCCGGCGCGATCATGACGGCGTTCAAACGCCGCGACATCGCCGCCGCCAATATCGGCTATCTCGGGCACATGTGGGAGCTCTACGCCTTCTGGGCCTGGGCGGGCGCCTTCATCGCCGCCTGGCGCGCCGCGAGAGAGCTCGACGCCGGGCCCGATATCGGCCTCTTCACCTTCGCCGTGGTGGCAGTGGGCGCCTTCGGAGCCCTCGCTGCAGGCAGGCTCGCCGACCGGTTCGGTCGCGCCGAGATCGCCGGCGCCGCACTGGCGGTGAGCGGGCTGTGCGCGCTGCTCTCGCCGCTGGCCTGGGATGCGCCCGGCCGCGTCCTCGCCGCGCTTTTACTGGTCTACGGCGTCAGCGTCATCGCGGACTCCGCGCAGTTCTCCGCCGCCATCGCCGAGCGCGCGCCGGCCGGCCTCGCCGGCTCGCTGCTCACCCTGCAGACCGCGCTGGGCTTCGCCCTCACCGTGGTCAGCGTGCAGCTCCTGCCGCTCTGGGCCGAAGCCATCGGCTGGCGCTACGCCTTCCTGCCGCTGGCGATCGGACCGGTGATCGGCGTTGCGGCGATGGTGGTGTTGAGGCGGGAGATGCGGCGGGCGTGACGCGCAGGCGTCTCAGGGATCGGCGGGCGCCCCGCGCCCCTCAGATCAGCTTGATCCATCTGAAGATCGCCAGCTGCACCAGGCCGATGCCCACCAGCAGGCCGCACACCACCCAGAAGGCGTAACCCTCCTGCGACCCCGGAATGCCGCCGACATTGATGCCCAACAGTCCCGTGATCAGGCCCAGCGGCAGGAAGATCGCGGCCACCACCGACAAAAGCAGCGTGTAGCGGTTCATCTGCTCGGCGCGTTTTTCCATGAGCTGGTCGTGGACCAGGGCCGCGCGTTCGCGCACCGCCTCCAGCTCTTCCAGGATGCGCGTCGTGCGGTCGCCGGCTTCGCGGATGCGTGAGCGGTCGCGGTCGTCCAGCCAGCTCAGATCCTCGATGGCCAGCGTGGTGAGCGCGTCGCGCTGGGGCGCGATGAAGCGGCGCAGGATGATCGCCTCGTGGCGAATGTCGGCCAGTTCGGCGCGCGCATCATCGACCTTTTCCGTCTCGAGCCGGTCCTCCAGCTCATCGATACGTTCATGCTCGTGGGCGATCACCGGTTCCATACGGTCGGCCAGGCGCAGCGCCAGGCGCGAGACCAGATCGCCGGTGGTGGACGGCGCCGCCCCGCGATCAATGGCCGCCATGAGATCGGCCACCGCATAGAGCGGGCGCAGCCAGACGCCCACCACGCGCTTGCGGTCAATCCAGAGGCGCACCGAGATCATGTCCTCGACCTCGGCGCCCTCCAGAAGGTTCACGCCGCGCAGATTGAGCACCACGCCGTCGCCGTGGACCGTGCAGCGCGGGCGGGTCTCCTCGGCGAGCAAAGCCTGAACGACGAAATCATCCAGCCCGGTTTGCTCCAGGATCGGCCGGCATTCGGCGTCCTCTCGGCGCACATGAACCCAGATGAAGGGTTCGCCATGGGAGAGGTTGGCGGGGGGATGGGGCGGCGACAGCTCGTCGCGCACGGAGTCCAGCCGGGTCTCCTCGCCGCCGCCCGCGCCGTCGAGGCGATAGACCTCGACCGGATTGACGTCGGGAAGCGTGCTCACGCCGCTTGCAGCGCCTGAATCGGTCGCGCGCGCACCTTCACTCGGTCGCGCTCGCCGGCGATCTTCTCCACAAGGAGTCGCTTCACCTGGCAGTCGTCGTGAAACACCACGCCGGTGAGCGCGTCGAGCACCGCCCTGGCCACGCTGTCCACGTCCTTAAGCGGCGTTTCAGGTGTGCGCTCGATCTCGATGACGACTTCATAGGACTGGTTTCCTGGGCGCACGCGGGCGAACTCGGTGCGCAGGAAATCCTCGATCAGGGATTTGAACCGGCCGCTCTGGCTCGTGAGCGCATCCACGCGTACATGCAGCGAGTCGTTTTGTTTCACAGCCTGCACTTGCCGTCTCCAGATCCCGTTGACCGCGGCCCGGCCGGCGGAGCCGCCCGAGGCTGCGGCGTCGCAGCGCGTTCGAGCATAACCGCGACCAAGACCGGCTTGATCCATCGCCGCCCGGTGCTACACACCCGATTCGCGATAGCGACATTGTCCGCCTGCGCTGCGCCTGACGCAAGCCGGGCCGAAATCTGGAGATCGTCCGATGACCGAGATGCGCGTTGAAACCGATTCCTTCGGACCCCTGGAGGTGCCCGCCGACAAGCTGTGGGGCGCCCAGACCGCGCGCTCGCTGATCAATTTCAAGATCGGCGGCCAGACCCAGCCTCTGCCGCTGATCCGCGCACTCGGGATCGTCAAGCATTGCGCAGCCAAGGCCAACATGGCGCAGGGCAATCTGGATCCGAAGATCGGCGAGGCCATTGCGGCCGCCGCGCTGGAAGTCGCCGAGGGCAAGCTGGATGATCATTTCCCGCTGGTGGTGTGGCAGACCGGGTCGGGCACCCAGTCGAACATGAACGCCAATGAGGTGATCTCCAATCGCGCCATCCAGATGCTGGGCGGCGTGGTGGGTTCCAAAGATCCCGTCCACCCCAACGACCATGTAAACCGCTCGCAATCGTCCAACGACACCTTCCCCACCGCCATGCATATCGCGGCGGCGGAAGTCTTCGTCCACGATCTGGCGCCCGCCCTTGCGACCCTGCGCAATGCGCTGAACGACAAGGCGCAGGCCTTCAAGGACATCATCAAGATCGGCCGCACCCACCTGATGGACGCGACGCCGCTGACCCTGGGCCAGGAGTTTTCCGCCTACGCCCACATGGTCGACAACGCCATCCGCCGGGTGGAGCAGGCGCTGCCCTCGCTTTATGAGCTGGCCCAGGGCGGCACCGCGGTGGGCACCGGGCTGAACGCCAAGATCGGCTTTGCCGAAAAATTCGCTGAAGAAGTCGCGAGCCTTACAAGGCTGAATTTCGTCACCGCGCCGAACAAGTTTGAAGCGCTGGCCACCAAGGACGCCATGGTGGAAGCCCACGGCGCGCTGAACTCGGCCGCCGTGTCGCTGTTCAAGATCGCCAATGATATCCGCCTGCTGGGCTCGGGTCCGCGCTGCGGTATCGGCGAGATTTCGCTGCCGGCCAACGAGCCGGGCAGCTCCATCATGCCGGGCAAGGTGAACCCCACCCAGAACGAGGCGATGACCATGGTCTGCGCCCAGGTGATGGGCAACAACTCCGCGGTCAGCTTCGCGGGCAGCCAGGGCCAGTTCCAGCTCAACGTCTTCAAGCCGATGATCGCCTGGAACGTGCTCACCAGCGCGCGCCTTCTGGCCGACGCCAGCCGCTCCTTCACCGAAAACTGCGTGGTAGGCATCGAGGCCAACGAGGCGCGCATCGCCGACCTCCTGGAGCGCTCGCTCATGCTGGTCACCGCGCTTGCGCCCTCGATCGGCTATGACAACGCCACCAAGGTCGCCAAGACCGCCCACGAAAACGGCACCACGCTGCGCGAAGAGGCGGTGCGGATGGGCTTCGTCACCGAGGCCGAGTTCGACAAGGTGGTGCGCCCCGAAGACATGATCGGGCCGAAATAGCGGGCCTTGAGCGCCGTGCGTCCGTCGCGGCTCTTGCTGCGCAAAAGACTCCTCAGGATGAGGTATGCTGGACCTGTGAACTCATCCTCATCCTGAGGCGCGAGTCCGGACCTGGTCCGGGGGAGCCTCGAAGGATTACCAGGACGAAGCGCCATGACCAAGCCGATCAATCTGCGCCAGGCCAGAAAGCGCAAGGCCCGCGCCGAGAAGGACAAGCAGGCCGACGCCAACCGGATCGCCCATGGCACGCCCAAGGCGGTGCGCGATCTGGCCGCGGCGCGGCGAGACACGCTTGCGCGCACGGTGGACGGGCACAAGCGCGAGCCCGCACCTGAAGCCCCGGACGAGCCCCAAAGGGGTGATGATACGGGACCTTTGTCCGAGTAAGGCGCCATCCACTGAAACAGGTCCCGGCTCTGCGCCGCGCACAGCGCGGCCTGGCCGGGAATTCACTTGAAAAAAGAGCACGCCGCCCATGCTTGAAAAGCGCTCCCTCACCCTGGCCGGTCACGCCACCTCGCTGGCGCTGGAGCCGGAATTCTGGGCGGTGATCGACCACGCCGCGCAAGAGGAGCATGCGCCTCTGGCCCGGCTCATCGCGCGCATCGACGCCGAGCGTGTGGCGCGCGAGCCCGACCAGCCGCTGTCGAGCGCCTGCCGGGTCTTCGCGCTGAACCGGGTTCTGAAGCGGGTCCCTTAAGTCCGCGAACTGGCCGAACCGTCAGCCCATGAGGCCGAAGGCGACCGCCACGATGAGCGGATAGATCAACAGCGCGCCGCCGATCAGCACGATGGGGAGATTACGCATCACCGTCGCCTTGCCCAGCGCGCTCGCCTGGCCGATGAGGTCTGGCCACGTATAGCTGACGAAATCGCCCTGGGTGAGCACCTGAACGATGCGCCCGTCCTCGTCGACCACCGGCAGCCGGCGGAAGCGCTCGTTGGACATGATGCGCAGCCAGTCCAGCATGTCGTCGTCGGCGTTGGCGCAGCGCACGTCTGCGGTCATGATTTCCGACAGCTTTGTGGTCGCCGCGTCGCGGTTCTGATTAACGAGACGGCGCAGGATATCGCGCTCGGTGACGATCCCCTCCACCTTCCGGTCGCCGTCCACGATGACGACGGAGCCGAAATTGCGCGTCGCCATTTCAGCGACGGCCTCTTTCACCAACGTGTTGGCGGACATGGTCAGCGGGGGCGCCTTACGGGAAAATTCCGGGCGATCGCGCAGCCTCAAGCCTTCGCGGGCGGGTTTGGTCATTGGCGGCCTCCTAAGATTGCCTAAAACATCCCACCTAGTGCGGCGTTCCGCCGCTGCCAGCCCGGACCACAGGGCGCGCTTCCTTCCGCCCGTCGAGTCGTCCGGTCCTCGCCCGCCGCTTCACGGGGAGGGAGCGGCCCCTAGCCCGTGACGCTGGAGCGCAGATTTTGCGAGAACGCCTCCAGGCGCGCGGCGTTGGCGCCGAGATCGCTGGTGCCAACGCGGCTCACCGAGCGGGCGTCCACGCGCGCGCCGCTCTCGTCTTCGGCGTCGGTGACGCGCACGACGATATCGTCCTTGAAGCCGAACCAGAAGCTGGTGGCGGTGGCCTCAAACATCAGCTCGCGCTGGGATGCGGTGGACACCGTCCAGCCCATTTCACGGGCTGTTTGCAGCGCCGCCTGATAGGCGAGATCCGGCGTCACCGATAGCATGATCGGCTGAACTTCAGGGTAGGCCTCGACCTGAACCTCGGGCAGGGGCCGGCCGTCGGCGGGGTTGGTCTTGCTGGCGTAATCCACCGAATTGCGTGCGCCGTCCTGCTCGCGCCGCTCGATCAGCGACGCTGTGAATTGCGGCGGGTTCTGGGTGTCGGTGCTGATGTCGTGGATCGGCGGAATCTCGCCGCGCGAGCCTGACGCCGCAGCCACCATGCCCATGGGCGCCAACCCGACGGCGAGCGCGGCGATTCCGGCCACATAGCCGCCCGGTCCCGGCGCGTTCTTGGCGCCGAACATCAGCCGGAAGACCACCGCCACGATGAGCGCGGCGACGCCGAGCCCCGCGGTCAGCGGCAGCAGAAAGCCGCCGCCGAAGCCGGGAAGGCCCGCCGTCGTGAGCACATGGCGGAACGCCTCAAGCGGCGTCCAGAGCCCGTACTTGCCGCCGAACGCGGTGATCACGAACCACAGCGGAACCCCGATCGCCGCGGTCGCCGCGGCGCCCACGATCAAATGACGAATGCTTCTAAAAATACTTTCCATGGCGCGTTCCCCCAGGGTCCAGCCTCGTTGCGTGCATAATCTATATTAAAGCCCGCTACGGATACAGGCGTGTGACCGTCCAGCGCGCCTGCGCGTCGGTGCGGTCGAACGCCATGCGGTCATGCAGGCGGAAGGCGCGATCGCGCCAGAACTCCATATGGACCGGCGCGATGCGAAAACCCGTCCAGAAGTCCGGACGCGGGATCTCGCCGATATTGAACTTCGCCGCATAGCCGGCGACCGCCTTCTCCAGCGCGAAGCGGCTTTCCAGCGGCCGGCTCTGTTTCGACGCCCAGGCGCCGATGCGGCTGTCGCGCGCCCGGCTGGCGTAATAGGCGTCGGCTTCGTCTTGCGAGACCTGCGAGACCACACCCCTCACCCGCACCTGCCGGCGCAGAGACTTCCAGTGAAAGCACAGGGCGGCGCGGGAGTTTTCGGCCAGCTGCACGCCCTTGGCGCTCTGAGTATTGGTGTAGAAGACAAAACCGTCGCTATCGACACCCTTCAGGAGCACCATGCGCACATCGGGAAAGCCGTCCGCGTCTGCAGTGGACAGCGCCATGGCGTTGGGATCGTTGGGTTCGGATTTTCTGGCCGCCGCCATCCAGTCTGCAAACAGGGCGAACGGGTCTTCGCGGGCGAAAATATCCTCCGCCTCGGCCCCGCCCTGCCCGGCGTAATCGGCCTCGTCCGGGGTCGGCGGAATAATGTCCTTGCCGCTCAACGCATCGCCTCCAGCAACTCTTATGCGCGCAAACTAGAGAGGCGGACCAAACGATCAACCTTTCGAAAACCTCAAATGCGCTAGAAACTTTTTTATGAGTGTGAATCCGCAAGCGCTACTGGCCGCATACAAGGCCTTCGGACTGCAGGGCGACGAGGACTTTACAGAAGTTCGCGCACGCTTTCGTGCGCTCATCAAGCAGGTTCACCCCGACACCGCCGGCGACGACCCCAAGCTTGTGGGCAAGCTGCAGCGATTGTTGAAGGCCTATGAGGTCCTGCAGATCCATGCGCCGCGCCGCTTTGATCTGGAGATCACGCCCGAGGAGTCACGCAAGGGCGGGCTGCGCACCATCAAGATTGATGATCGCGACGCCATGGTGCGTCTGCCCGTGGCGGTGAAGACAGGAACCGTCCTCACCCCCATCGGCGATCCGCTGTGGCGGGTCTACATCCATGTGCGCGACAAGATGGTCGACGCCGACACGTCCGCCGGCGAGAGCGAACGGCGCTCGCGTGAAGCCAGGGCCGAGGAATTCGCCGAGCAGTCCGCCCGCGCCGAAGCCGACGAGACCGCCGGCGTGCTCAAAGGCTTCTACGACGCCTTCGTGAAAAAAAGCCCCGCAGCACGCCTGGTCAGCTGGGCCCGCCGCGGCGCGGCGTGACGGATTTGGCGGAGCACCCTATGGTGCATCGCATCACGATCTGAAACGGCGAACCCCATGTCTCACAACAGCTTCGGTCATCTGTTCCGCTTCACCACCTGGGGCGAAAGCCACGGGCCTTCGCTTGGCTGTGTGGTGGACGGGTGTCCGGCGGGCCTCGCGCTGACCGAGGCCGACATCCAGCCCTACATGGACAAGCGAAAGCCCGGCCAGTCGCGCCATGTCACCCAGCGCCGCGAGGACGATGTGGTGCGCATTCTCTCCGGCGTCTTTGAGGACGAGCGCACCAACGGCCAGGTGACCACCGGCGCGCCGATCTCGCTGATGATCGAAAACACCGATCAGCGCTCGAAGGACTATTCGGACATCCGCGACACCTGGCGGCCCGGCCACGCCGATTACACCTATGACGCCAAGTACGGCGTGCGCGATTATCGCGGCGGCGGGCGCTCCAGCGCGCGTGAAACCGCCGCGCGCGTCGCCGCCGGCGCCGTGGCGCGCAAGGTGCTGGGCGACGGCATTCAGATCCGCGCCGCGCTGATCCAGATCGGCCCGCGCAAGATCGACCGCGCCCGCTGGGACTGGGGGCAAGTGGGCCACAATGACTTCTTCTGCCCCGATTCCGAAACCGCCGAGGCCTGGGCCATGGACATGGATGCGGTGAGAAAAGCGGGCAGCTCGGTGGGCGCGCTGGTGGAATGCGTCGTCTCCGGCGTTCCGGCCGGGTGGGGCGCGCCGGTATACGGCAAGCTCGACGCCGATCTCGCCAGCGCCATGATGAGCATCAACGCGGCCAAGGCCGTGGAAATCGGCGCCGGGCTGGAGGCTGCGGCGCTGTCGGGCGAGGACGCGGCCGACGAGATGTATCTGGACGCCGGAAAGCCGGCGTTTCGCTCCAACCATAATGGCGGGGTGCTGGGCGGGATCAGCACCGGGCAGGATCTGGTGATCCGCGTGGCGATCAAGCCCACAAGCTCGATCCGCATCGAGCGCGAGACGCTCACCAAGGATCTGCAGCCCACCACCGTCTCCACCAAGGGCCGCCATGACCCGTGCGTTGGCATTCGCGCGGTGCCGGTGGCCGAGGCCATGGCCGCGCTGGTGCTGGCCGATCACAAGCTGCGGGCCGCCGCTGCGCGGCTGTAGCGGCCGCACGCCGCGCAGCTTGCCTGCGCGCTGAAAACCAGCTCCCCTCACCTCGCGTTATTGCTCAAGGCCCGCACGCCCATGACCGCCTTTTCAAACCACGACGCCATCTTCATCTGGGGCTATGGCCGCGAGGGCCGGGCCGTGCTGTCCCATGTCCTCAACGAAGCGCCGGGCCTGCCACTGGTGGTGGTGGACGCGCGCGAGCCGAAGGATCTGCCGGACGGGGTGAGCTGGATCAGCGAGGATGATCTGGCCGGCGCCTGCGCCAGGGCCGACCGCCCGCTTCTGGTGAAAAGCCCCGGGGTCTCGCTCTACGATCCACGCGTGGACGCCGCGATCAAGGCGGGCGCGACGCTCACCAGCCAGACCAATCTGTTCTTTGAACTGAAACCAAAGGCCCAGCGCGTCGTCGCCATAACCGGCACCAAGGGCAAGAGCACCACAAGCGCGCTCACCCATCACATGCTCAAGGGCCTCGGCGTGAAGACGGCGCTGGCGGGCAATATCGGTGATCCCGCGCTGCTGGCCCCGAAAGACGCCGAGCTGATCGTGCTGGAGCTCTCCAGCTATCAGATCGCCGATCTCGTCCACGCGCCCGACGCCTTCATCTTCCTCAATCTCCTCGCCGACCACGCGCCCTGGCACCATGGCGGCGAGCGCTACCGCGCCGACAAGGCGCGCCTGGCCCGCCTTGATCCCAATGCGCTGGGCGTGATGAACGCCGCCGATGCGCGCCTGACAGACCAGTTCGGCCATCAGCCCAACCGTATCTGGTTCGGACGCGAGGACGGGTTTCACGCAGAGGACGGCGCAGTCTGGCGCGGCGAGGAGCGTTGGGGCCGGATCGGATCGCTGCCCGGCGACCATAATGCGCTGAACGCCTGCGCCGGCCTCGCCCTGATCGAGGCGCTGGAATACGACCCGCGCGCCGCCTTCGAGACTCTGAGCGATTTCAACGGCCTGCCCCACAGGCTGCAGACCGTCCACGAGGCGGAAGGCGTGCGCTATGTGGATGACGGCCTCGCCACCACGCCCGAAGCCGCCGCCTTCGCCGTGGACGCCTTCAAGGCGTCTCCCCTCGTGCTGCTGCTGGGCGGCGAGGAGCGCGAGCAGGATTACGCCTGGCTCGCCCAGCGCCTTAGCGGCGCGGCGCATATCCGCGCGATCCTAGCCCTGGCTGATAACGGCGCGCGGGTGGTGGAGGCGTTCAAGGATACGGCGCTCGGCGCGGTGACGCGCAGCGTGCCGGACGTGGCCGACGCGGTGGCCGAAGCCCGAAAAGCCCTGCCCGAGGGCGGCGTGGTGCTCTTGAGCCCCGCGGCGCCGCGCGCGAAAGCCTTTGAAAGCTATGTGGAGCGCGGCGCGGCGTTCACAGCGGCCGCCAAAACGCAAACCTGAGCCGGCCTTCATCGCGGCGCACGCGAACTCCCGGCTTGCCGCTCTCCCCTCCCCGGTCCTAGGCTCCCCCCAACAAAAATGGGAGGGGTTCATGCGTATCGTCTTTGTGATTGTCGCGCTGGTTCTGGTGATCGCCGGGGCGCGGCTGGCCTACATCGTCGTGCCGGCGACCGGAGCGCTCACCGATCCTGAGCCCACCGATATCGCCGCCTGCCAGGCGGTGGAGATCGCGCCGGGTACAGAAGACGTGGTCTATGACGCCGCGACGGGCCTCGTCTTCATCTCCACCATGGAGCGGCGCAGCGAAGAGATGGACCCGCGAAACGGCATCTACGCCTTCGATCTCGCCGATCCTGAAAACACCGTCAGGCTGGTGAGCGCCGACACACCAGCCGATTTCCGGCCCCACGGGATCAGCCTCTATCGCGAGGGTGAAACCGCGCGCTTGTTCGTGGTGTCCCACCCGGCGTCGGGCCATCAGATCCTGATCTTTGATATAGGCGCAGACGGAACTCTGTCCCATGTACGCACGGTCACCGACCCGGCGGTACGCTCGCCCAATGATGTTGCCGCGACGGGTCCCGACAGCTTCTACAGCACCAATGACAGCCGGTTCGGCCCCACGATGCTGGGCTATATTGAAGCGTTTTTCGGCATTCCCCTGGCCACCATCGCCCGGTTTGACGGCGAGACCGGGCGCATCGCCGCGGACGGGCTGATCTACGCCAACGGCATTCAGGTGAGCGCCGATGGCGAGACCGCCTACGCCTCCAATTTCCTGGGGCGCGAAGTCTTCGTCTATGACCGCGATCCCGCCACCGGCGATCTGACCCGAAGGGCGAAGCACCGCGTGCCCCTGGGCCTTGATAATATCGAGCTCGGCGAAGACGGCGCGCTCTATATCGGCGGCAACAGCGAAGTGTTTTCCTTCCTGGCCCACCAGAGCGATCCGGCCGAGCACGCGCCCAGCCAGGCCGTGCGGGTAGACCCGGAGACCGGCGCGTGGGAGACGATTTTCTACAATGACGGCACGGCGATCGATTCTATATCCGTCGCCACGCCCGTTCCCGGCGCGCTGATCCTGGGCGCGGTGTTCGACAGCCACGTGCTGATCTGCCCGCGCGACGCATAAGAGAGCTTCATGACCGACGATATTCAGGTTTCCGACGACACCCGCATCCGCACGATCCGCTTTAACCGGGCGGGCAAGAAGAACGCCATCACCCGGCCCATGTACGCGGCCATGGCCGACGCGCTGGAGACCGCCAACGCCGATGATGTGCGCGTGGTGATCATCGCGGGATCGGGCGGCGTGTTCAGCGCCGGCAATGATCTGGTCGATTTCATGGAGGCCCCGCCCCATATCGGCGGCGGCGACATGCCCCCTGTGGAGCGCTTCATGCGCGCGCTCATGGCCTGCGAAAAGCCGGTCATCGCGGCCGTGGACGGCCTTGCTGTGGGCATCGGCACGACGCTGCTCCTGCACTGCGATCTCGCCTACGCCAGCCCGCGCGCGACCTTCTCCACGCCGTTCGTGAACCTGGCGCTGGCGCCGGAGTTCGGCTCCAGCCAGCTTCTGCCGGGCAGTGTCGGCCGTGTGGTGGCCAGCGAGCTCTTGCTGCTGGGCGAAAAATGGGACGCGGATAAAGCTGCGGCGAAGAACCTGATCACCGGCGTGCTGCCCGAAGACGACTTCGAAGCCAAGGTGATCGCCATCGCCCAAAAGCTCGCCGGCCTGGCGCCGGGCGCTGTGAAGACCGCCAGGATGCTGATCAATCAGCCGGCCGAAGACCTCTCCGACCGTATCGAGCGCGAAGGCGGCCTCTTCGCCGGACAGCTGGCCACCGATGAGTTCAAGGAGGCGGCCACCGCCTTCATGGAGCGCCGCGCGCCGGATTTTTCAAAGTTCGGCTGAGCTGAGGGGCGCTGATATGGGAAAGGGCGCGCACGCCTATCTGGACGATCCGCGCAACGCGTCGATCCGCATCTGGATCAATGGCGAACTGTTCGCGCGCGACGAGGCGAAGATCTCCGTCTTTGATTCCGGCTTCATCCTGGGCGACGGGGTGTGGGAGGGCTTGCGCGTCCATGACGGCGCGATCGCCTTCCTGGACCGCCATCTCGACCGCCTGTTCGAAGGCGCCAAGGCCATCGACATGGATATCGGCCTGACGCGCGAACGGCTCACCGAGGCGCTTTACGAAACGCTCGAAGCGAACGCGATGGAGGCCGGCGACGGCGTGCATATCCGCCTGATGGTGACGCGCGGGGTCAAGGCGACGCCCTATCAGGATCCGCGCGTGACGATCTCGCCGGCCACCGTGGTGATCATCCCCGAATGGAAGACGCCGCAGCCGGAGACCGCCAGCAAGGGCCTGTCGCTGTTCACCGTCCATGTCCGGCGCGGCTATCCCGACGTGCAGGATCCCAAGCTCAACTCTCATTCAAAACTCAACTGCATCACCGCCTGCATCCAGGCCGCCAAGGCCGGCGCGGACGAGGCGCTGATGCTGGACCCCCACGGCTTCGTGGCCACTTGCAACTCGACCCATTTCTTCATCGTGAGAAAGGGCGAGGTGTGGACCTCCACCGGCGATTACTGCCTGTCCGGGATCACCCGCGCCATGGTGATCGAGCTGTGCCGCGAGGCGGGCATCCCTGTGTTCGAGAAGAATTTTTCTCTCACCGAGGTCTATTCGGCTGAAGAAGCCTTCATCACCGGCACCTTCGCCGGGCTCGCCCCGGTGACCATGATCGACGGACGAAACATCAGCGAGCGCCGCGGCCCCATGGTGGAGCGCCTGCAAAAGCTCTACGCCGCCCGCATCGCCCGCGAGGCGCACGAGGCCCGGTCATGACGGCGGGTGAGACCGAGCCTGCGACCGTGCGGATTTGCCTCTGGTCTGGACCGCGCAACATCTCCACAGCCACCATGCGCAGCTTTGAAGCGCGCGGCGACTGTGCGGTCTGGGACGAGCCGTTCTACGGCTATTATCTTGACGCCACCGGGCTCGATCATCCCGGCCGGGAGGCGACCCTCGCCGCCTGGCCCACCGATCCGGACCAGATCGCCGCCGCCTGCACCGGGCCGGCGCCCGGCGGGGAGGCGCTGTTTTTTCAAAAGCATATGTGCCAGCACATGCTGCCTGGTCTCGATCTGGCGTGGACGGCTCAGTGCCGCCACCTCTTCCTGATCCGCGATCCGGCCCAGGTGGCCGCCAGCTGGTTCGCCACCATGGCCTCGGTGAGCGCCGATGATCTGGGCGCGCAAGCTCAGTTGCGCCTTTATGACGAGATCGCTTCGATTACCGAACGCGACTGGCCGGTGGTGGAGGGCGCGGACGTGCTCGCCGATCCTGAAACCATGCTTCAATCGGTCTGCGCCGCGCTGGAGATCAAGTTCACGCCGGCCATGCTGTCCTGGCCCGCCGGGCGGCGGATGAGCGACGGGCCGTGGGCCGATCACTGGTATGGCCGGGTGGAAGCGTCCACCGGGTTTGCAGGCCGGCGCGAAACGCCCCACCCCGCGCCGCCGGAACTCGCCCCGGTGATCGTGGCGTGCAAGCCGGCCTATGAGGCCTTGAAGGTTCGCAAGCTTTCGGCCGCCGGCTGATCATCCGGGGCGGCTCCGCGCCTTGGTATCGGCGCGCCGGACTCTATGTGCTGTAGTGATCAGCCCGGAGCACCGCCGGGGCTGTCGCCATACGATCAAGGGTTTGAACCATGCCATTTGATGAAAGCTCGGGCGGCGGCGGATCGGGCGCGAAGAACGTGCTCGGCGGGCCGCTGGCCGTTTGCGGAACCGATCCGGTCACTGGATTTTACCGCGACGGATGCTGCAACACCGACGCCATGGATGCGGGCGTGCATACCGTCTGTGCGGTGATGACGCAGGACTTCCTCGCCTTCACCGCGTCGCGGGGCAACGACCTCTCCACGCCGCGCCCCGAATTTGGCTTTGCGGGCCTCAAACCTGGCGATGGGTGGTGCCTGTGCGCCGCGCGCTGGCTGGAGGCTTATGAGGCTGGCAGCGCGCCGCGTGTAAAGCTGGAAGCCTGCCATGCGCGCACGCTGCAAATCGTGCCGTTGGAGGCGCTGCAGGCCTTCGCCTGCTGACGCGCCCTGAAACTTGCAGGCCCCGCTTCGGGTTGGCGCTTCAAGACGCGAAGCTCAGGAGAGCCCCCATGAGCCAAGAGACGCCCCAGGAAATGACCGAAGAGATCACCGAACAGCGTGACGGCGCCCATGGCCGCTATGTCCTGAAACAGGAAGGCGGCGAGAGCGAGCTGACCTATGTGATGCTCGACGACCGTATGGTGATCGACCACACCTACACGCCGCCGGCCTTGCGCGGCCACGGCGCGGCGGCGAAGCTCGTTGTGCGCGCGGTGGACGACGCCCGGGCGCGGGGCTGGCAAGTCATCCCGCAATGCCCCTATGTGAAGATCAAGATCGACCGCACCCCGCAGCTGCAGGACGTGCTCGATCCGGCTTGGCGCGGGCGGGCCTGACGCGAAAGGACGCGGCGTGGCCGATTTCGAGATCACCGAGGAACGCGGCGACACCAAGGGCCGCTATGTCGCCGCCGCGCCGGACAAGCCGGAAGCCGAGCTGACCTACTCCATCGTCAATGAACATCTGATCATCGTCGATCACACCGCCGTCCCCGACGAATGGCGCGGCATGGGCGTGGGCCGGGCGCTGGTGGAGCGCATCGTCACCGACAGCCGTGAGCGCGGCGTGAAGATCGTACCGCTCTGCCCCTTCACCAAGGCCCAGATTCACGAGCACGCCGAATGGCGGGACGTGCTGAGCGGGTAAGCCGCCACGCCCCTTGACCTGCGGGCCGCAACGCCGTGATCTTCTCTCCCTTCAGGGGGAGACTATCCATGAAAAAGTTTTTGCTGGGCGCTGCGGGCGTGCTCGTCGTCGCCATCGGCGCCGGCGCCGTGTATCTGAACACCTCCCCGATCGGGACGATTTTCGTACCCACCGGGACCGGCATCACCGCCAAGCAGACCTGCTCCCTCGCCTTTGTCTCCGGCCTCGACGCCGAGCGCGCGAGGGCCCTTTATGTGGATCCCCTGCTGGGCGATGTGGCCGATCTGATCACCACCGATATCGACTATGAAACCGGCGAGGTCACGGCCGGGGTGCTGGGCCTTTTCTGGCGCCAGACGGCGATCCATCGTGACGGGCTGGGCTGCACGCTGGTGCACGGCTCGGGCGATTTCGACCCGGACGCCGCTGCGCCGGTGTCCGGCGCGCGCGACGCCATGAGCCTCGACATCGCTCACCGCGACGCGAGTTTCGACACCACCGCCCTCACCGCCGCCCTGGACGCCGCCTTCACCGACGATGGCCGCCACACGCTGGCTGTCGCCGTGCTCCATGACGGCCGCCTGGTGGCGGAGCGCTACGCTGACGGCGTCACCGAGCAGAGCCCGATGCATGGCTGGTCCATGACCAAATCGCTTGCCGCCACGCTCGCCGGCGTGCTGACCCAGCGCGGGCTGATCGACGTCCATGCCGAGGGCCAGGTCCCGGCGCTGGCCGCAGCCGGCCGCCCGGAAATCACGGTGGACGATCTGTTGCGCATGACCGGCGGGCTGGCCGGGTACGAGCTCCAGGACGGCACTGACCCCAACTCCGATATGCTGTTCACAGAGAGCGACATGGCGGCCTTCGCCGCGACGCGCGAGCAGATCGCCGCGCCGGGCGAGCGCTGGGAGTATCAGTCGGGCAACACGGTGCTCGCCGGCTCTGCGCTGGAGCCGTTTCTGGGCGATACCCCGGCGCAGGAGATCGAGACGATCCGGGCCTGGCTGCTCGCCCCTCTCAGCATGAACCACACGGTGCTGGAGGCCGACGAAGCCGGCACGCTGCAATGGTCCAGCTATATGTACGCCAGCGCCCGCGACTGGGCGCGGCTGGGTCAGCTATATGTCGATGGCGGCCGCTCGCCGGACGGGACGCAGCTCATCCCCGAAGACTGGATCGATTATGTCAGCGCGCCCACGCCGGGCTCGGACGGCGATTACGGTTCGGGCTTCTGGATGTACGAGACCGGACTGCCCGACGGCACTTTCATCATGAACGGCTTTCAGGGCCAGTACGCCTTCATCATTCCGGCTGAAAATCTGGTGGTGGTGCGCCTGGGCGCGAACCACAGTCAGCCCGACGGCGCGAGCGAATTCGCCAACGCCGTGGTCGCCGCACGGCGCGCGCCGGATGCGCAAAGCGAGCCGGTCCCGGAAGCCGGCGGCGCGCCTTAGGCCGCGTACCGTGTCTGCCCCATATAGGAATCGATCTGGCGGTAAAGCGCGTCGGCCGGCGCTGGATCGAACTCGGTCAGGCGCACCGGCGCCGAGCAGGCCTGGGCGTCGGCATAGCCCATGGACCAGCTGTGATAGCGCCGCTCGCTCACCTCGGAGAAATCAGCCAGCTTCATATTGCGATGGCGCGGGTCCGCCGCAATGCGCAGCAGCAAGCCGCCCACCGCATCACGCCCGCCTTCAAGCACCTGCATGAACCGGCCCCGGTCGATCACCAGCACGCCGGTGATATTGAGCGAGGCGTTGGTCCGCCGGGCGGTGTCCAGAATGGCGTCGATATCGCCGATGCGCAAAGGCGAGGCGTCGCTGAAGTAGAGCGAACGAACAAGAAGCATGACCCAGTCCTCGAATCACGGTCGCGGCCCAATCGCCAAAAAAAGGGCCGACCGACACGTATCGATCAGCCCTTAAGGCTTTGCTCACAGGGAGACTAGCTCATGAAGCCACAAGCCAGACCCTATTCGCGTGTATAGAGTAACTGAACTTATTCAGCAAGCAGGAATTCAATCATACATCTGAATTAATTAGCTATATTCAGCCTAGCGAAGCGGTGATGGGACGATACCCGCCGCATTGGCCCGCGGCGAAGGCGGAGGCGAGACGAGGGCGAAGGACCGCGCCGACCGCGCCTAATCCTCGCCGGAGCCGGATCTGCGCACTTCAGTCTGTTGCAGGATGCGGTCAAAGGGATGGGGCACACGCCTTTGCGCCTGGCCCACCCAGGCGTCGAAGCGGCGATGCTTCAGACGCAGGGTCCGCACCCATTCACGCGCCGCATCGGAATTGGAAATGATCAGCGCCAGCCCCGAGGCGATCATGATCAGCCCCACCGGGATCGGCGTCCAGAACAGCGGCAGGCCGAACAGGATCAGCAGCGCCCCGAGAATTTGATAGATCAACGACATCGGCAACCAAATTACTCCGGGCGATCAAAGGTTCCACCGCCCGCCGCTTTCGCGCCCGCACCCGGGCGCATGAAGACGCAGTCCTCCAAGCTGGAAGACTGCGTCCCTTGGCCCCGGTTTATGATGACGGCCCGCGCTTAGAGCGGGACGACGGTCACCGTGCGGCCGACCTTCTCGCGCACCTCTTCAAGGGATTTGAACACCCCCTCGGAGGCGACGATGGCCACGGACTCGATGGGCGATTGCATGATCTTGCCCAGCAGGGTCTTGAGCAGTTCAGGCTTCTCAAGATACGGGCTGAGCGCCTGGGCGAAGGCGAAAGCCGCCTTGCGGTCTTCACGCGATTTGGCTTGGGAGACGAGGGTCTGCAACTCCTCGCTCCAGTCGACGCTTTCAAACGATTTATCCATGATCTGCTCCTGTTTTTCAGTGTGGCTGGGGCTCAAGTTCAAAGCGCGCCATCGAGCGCACGACCCGGTCGGGACATTTCAGGGTCGGCGGTACGGGCTGCGTTGCGGAAAAGCCTGTCGCATCGACGGCTTCGAAATCCCGGCCAAAGGCCGGCAGATCCAGCCGCGGCTCGTCTTCGTCCACATACACCTCGTTTTCCGAGCGGATGTAGACGCCCAGAGCGACCCCGAAGGCGTAGGCTACGCCCGGCTCGATCCGGTAGCTCACCCGCGGCTCGCACACCGTCATGAAGGAGGCGCGCTGGCCGAAGGTCGCCGAATCCGGGCGCAGGTCGAGACAGTCGATGCGCAGCGGCGCCCCCTCGCCGGTCAGGACCGTGTACCATTTGCGGGTGCGGCGATGGACGAAGAGCCGCTCTGGGGCATCCACCCCGACCGCGCCGAGATGCATCACGTCCGCGACCCCGGAGCCGGTGTTGGGCACCAGCGTCCAGGACGCCTTGCCTGTGATCGCGTATCGCGACCGCCGCGCGGAAAACCCCGGCGCCTGAACCGCGTCCAGCAAAGGCTGCAGGGCCCGGCCCTCATCCTCCCAGCTGTTCTCCTGAAACATCACGTATTGCTCACGGTCGCCGATGCGCAGCTTGAACCGCGTGGAATAGGGCTTGGGCTCGTCGAGCACGGCCTGGGAAAGCTGGGTCATGTAGACGTGAAGCGCTTCCGGCAGCCGGAAATCGTTCACCTGAACCACCGGAAACGTCTCGGCCGTGCGCAGCACGGAGATCAGGTCGTTATTGATGTTCCAGTGGGGATTGTTCTCGCCGGAATACCAGACCGGCTCGTCGCGCGTGGTGACGCCGGACAGGCCGTCGAAAGTGTGGGCCACCCCGCGTGGAATGACCAGCCGGCGCAGAGGGCTCGCTTCGAACCGGCGCACGATCCGGCGATGCAGCGTCGCACTGCCCTCGCGGCAATCCACGAAATAACCCTCGATCCAGCGACCGGGCTCTTCAAAAAACGTCAGCCGATCATCCTGCCCCACATGGATGCCCAGCGTGGAGTACTCGAAGTGCGGTCCGTGGGTCACGAAGTCGGACACCAGCGGGCCGGGGCTGGAATTGACCTTCATGTCGAACCAGCCGCGCTCCGACGATAGCGGCCGCGCGACGTTCGGCTCGAAGCGCAGCCCCTCAATTCCAAGTTCGGCGTCCAGAACGTCCGACGCGATCGTGTCCGGTTCGCGCACCGCCATCATGTCCACAGTCATATGAGCCTCGCAGGTCTCATGGATCTCCGGCGGCTTTCGCGGGACGCGCCGCATGGATCAATTTAAGGTACTTATATAAGTGCATCACGCGTTATTGGTGCAGCTTAGTTAACGCGCATTAACCAAGTCAAGCGAAAGTTGTAATTCTATTTTAATCTACGCCTGCGTGCTTTCGGAGCGGTTTGCGCGGCGCATCATCGCAGAACGCGGACGAGGCGCTTGGCCCCTTCGCCGGCACGGCCTAGTTTCCCGGTCGGCGAAGGGAGAGCGCGAATGGCCTATAAATCCTTGCGGGACTTCATGGGGCAGCTGGAAGGCGAGGGCGATCTCAAACGCGTCTCGCGTGAGGTCTCCACCCATCTGGAGATGACCGAGATCCAGACCCGGCTGCTGGCCAAGAAAGGCCCGGCGGTCCTGTTTGAAAATCCGGTGCACGCCGATGGCCGCAAAAGCGAAATGCCCGCCCTCGCCAATCTGTTCGGCACGGTGGAGCGCGTCGCGCGCGCGGTGACGCTGGGCGGCGAGCCGCGCAAGACCGCCGCCGATCTGCGCGAAGTGGGCGAGCTCCTGGCCTTCCTGCGCCAGCCCGAACCGCCGCGCGGCTTTCGCGACGCCATGGACATGCTGCCCATCGCCCGTTCGGTGATGAGCATGCGCCCCCAGACCGTGCGCAAGGCGCCATGCCAGGAAATCGTGCTGGAAGGCGATGATATCGATCTGGACCGCCTGCCCATCCAGGGCTGCTGGCCGGGCGAGCCGGCGCCGCTGATCACATGGCCGCTCGTCGTCACCAAGGGCCCGTCCGACGCCAAGGAAGACGACTTCAATCTCGGCATCTACCGGATGCAGAAGCTGTCCAAAAACACCACCCTGATGCGCTGGCTGAAGCATCGCGGCGGGGCGCAGCATTACCAACGCTGGAAGGATTCAAAGCCGGAACCCCTGCCCGCCGCCGCCGTTCTGGGCGCCGATCCCGGCACGATCCTCGCCGCCGTTACGCCCGTGCCCGATACGCTGAGCGAATACCAGTTCGCTGGGCTCCTTCGTGGCCGCAAGGCCGAGCTGGTGCCCTGCAAGACCGTGCCGCTGAAAGTGCCCGCCGAGGCCGAGATCGTCATCGAGGGCCATGTCATGCTCGACGAGGACGGACCCGAAGGCCCCTATGGCGACCACACCGGGTATTACAATTCGGTGGAGCGCTTCCCGGTCTTCAAGGTGAGCGCCATCACCATGCGCCGCGATCCGATCTACCTGACCACGTTCACGGGGCGTCCGCCCGACGAGCCGTCGGTGCTGGGCGAAGCCCTCAACGAGGTTTTCATCCCGCTGGTGCGCCAGCAATTTCCCGAGATCATTGATTTCTGGCTGCCGCCGGAAGGGTGCAGCTATCGCATCGCCGTGATCAGCATGAAGAAGGCCTATCCCGGCCACGCCAAGCGCGTGATGATGGGCGCGTGGTCCTATTTGCGCCAGTTCATGTACACCAAATGGATCATCGTGGTGGACGACGACATCAATGCCCGCGACTGGAAAGACGTCATGTGGGCCATGTCCACCCGCATGGATCCCGCGCGCGACACGGTGATCATCGAGAACACCCCCATCGACTATCTCGACTTCGCCTCCCCGGTCTCCGGCCTCGGCTCAAAAATCGGCCTGGACGCCACCAACAAGACCGGCGGAGAAACCACGCGGGAATGGGGCGAGAAACTGTTCATGGAACAGGACATAATCGACCGCGTCGACGCCATGTGGGGCGAGTTGGGGCTGGATTAGGGCGGGCTGACAAAGCCGAATTCCCGGACGAGCCCGTAGGGTGAAGATCCGGGAATTCAGGACACTGTGGCTTAGCCTACTCCGCCCGCCAGACCACCTCGCCGTTCACCACCGTTATCACCGGGCGCGCCTGGCTCAGCGCCTCTTCGTCCACGGTCATGAGATCGCGGTCGAAGACGGAGAAGTCGGCGAGCTTGCCCACTTCGATGGTGCCAAGCTCCGCCTCACGGCGGGTGGCGAAGGCCGGCCAGGTGGTGAAGAGTTTCAGGGCGGTATCGCGGTTAAGCGCCTGATCGAGATTCCAGCCCTCGCCGGCATAGCCGTCCAGATCACGGCGCACGGCGGCGGCGTAGAACTCGATGCGCGCCTCGCCGCGCTCCACCGGGGCGTCGCTGCCGCCGGCGATGAGCGCGCCGGACTCCACCAGCGACCGCCAGGCGTAAGCCCCTTCAAGGCGATTAAGCCCGATGCGGCTGGGCGCGAAATGCAGATCGCCGATGGCGTGGCTGGGCTGCATGGAGGCGATGATTTCCAGCTCGCCAAAGCGCGGAATGTCCGCCGGCGCCAGAATCTGGGCGTGCTCCACCCGCCAGCGCGGATCCGCCACGGCGCGGGTTTCTGGCGGCACGGCGTCCAGGCTCTGCTCGATCCAGTCGAGGACGCGGCGATTGCCCGCATCGCCGATGGCGTGAACGGCCAGCTGCACGCCGTCTGTCAGCGCAGCCTGCATCATGTCCACCGACTGGCCCTGGCGCGAGAGAAAGAGCCCGCTCTCGCCCGGCGCATCGTCATAGGGCGCAAGCAGCGCCGCGCCGCGAGAGCCCAGCGCGCCGTCCATGTAGAATTTCACCCCCGGCGTGATCACCGGCTCGGTGACGCTTTCGCTCCCGGCCATGGCGGCGACGGACTCATAGCCCTCAGGGTTGACATAGTTGGCGATGCGGATGGGCAGACGGCCCTGTTCGGCGAGGGATTCCATGACCGCCACATCCGCGAAATCGACGCTCATATTGTGCACGCCGGTCCAGCCCGACGCCGCGAGCACCTGAGCGCCCAGCTCATAGAGCGCGGCGCGTTCCTCCATCGTCGGCTCACCCATCAGCGCGCCGAACGGCGCCATGGCGGTATCGATGAACATGCCGGTCGCTGCGCCGTCGGCGCTCCGGCGAATGGCGCCGCCCTCCGGGTCGGGCGTCGCGGCGGTGGTCCCCACGGCCTCCATGGCGGCCGAGTTGGCCACAAGCGCATGGCCGTCGGCGCGCACCAGCACCACAGGGCGGGCCGCCTCAACCGCGTCGAGATCGGTGGCGGTGGGAAAGCGCTCTTCAGGCCAGTGAGTCTCGATCCAGCCGCGCCCGAAGATCACCGACGCGGTCTCGTCTTCAGCCGCCCCGGCAACCGCGGCCTGCAGTTCGTCGATGGAGGCGACGTCTTCAAGATTCAGATTGCGCTCGCGCTCACCCACCCCGATGACATGGACATGGGCGTCGGTGAATCCGGGAAACATCACCGCGCCGCTAAGATCAACGGTTTCAGTGGCCTGGCCGATATAGGCCGCCCCGTCCGCCGCCGATCCGGCGAACACGATACGCCCGCCGGTGACGGCGACCAGCTCTGCGGTGGGGGTCGCCTCGACGCCGGTATGGATCACGCCGCCGGTAAAGACGCGCTCCGCCGCCGGTGTCGGGGCTGGGACCTCCTCTGAGGTTTGGGTGCAGGCGGCGGCGATAAGGCAGAAGCTGGCGATGGCGGCGATGCGCATGGAATCCCTCCAGGATGTCTCGGCGAGCACGCTAAAGCCTTTTCAGCCGCAAGGGCGCCCGGTTTCTCGCTTTGAACTGGCGGCGCAAATCAGCCCTCCGCGCCCCAGGGCGCCGGCGGCGCCTCCACCGGACGAGTCAGATCAAAGCGCGCCTCGAAATGGCGGTCGGGGCGATTGAGCGCATAGACAAAGGAATCGCCGTCAATGGCCAGGGTCCAGACATTGGCCATGGAGGCCTCGATCGCCTCGCGCGCAAACAGCGCCCGGCTTTCCTCGTCGGCGGGAAAATCGGCGCTGAGCCCGGCCGCCTCGGTTTCGGTTTCGCCGCCATACTGGGTGAGCACGTCTTCGCTGCCATCCTCATGGCGGTGATCATGTTTCAGGCGCAGGCGGCCGTCTTCAAGCCGCGTCACGACCCAGGTGCGCGAGCGGTCTTCACCCACATGGAAGGGGATGCGCAGCATGTCCGCCTCGCACTCGCGCACATGCATGACCAGGCGCTCGGAGGCGAAGTCGGCGTCGCGCTCATCCTCGGTCACCACCTCGCCTTCAAAGGCCTGACCGCACAGCGAGGAAAGCTGGTCGAACAGGGTGGGCTCCGCCGGCTCGGTCTGCGCCGAACAGGCCGCCAGCGCGGCGCCTGTGAGAATCGTGGAAATCGCCGCGGCGATCCTGAAAGCGTTCATGTCCGTTCCTCTCGTTTCATCGCTCCAAGATCGTCCGCATGGTCCACATCGCGCAAGGGCCTAAGGCGGGCGATGCGCGAAAAACCAAAGGCCGCGAGCCGGACTTCAAGATCGGCGCGCGTGCGAGCGGTCGACCATCGTATGGCTTCAAACAGACCCGACGGCGCCGGGCGGGCGAGGCCGAGCAGCCAGTATCCCCCGTCCTCGGCCGGTCCGATCACCGCGTCATGGCGCTTCAGCGTCCCGAAGGCGCGGGCGATGTCGCCCCGCGTAATCTGCGGCGCATCGGTGCCGATGACGAGGGTGGGCGCCGGACCGGTGAAGGCCCGCGCCTGGCGCAGGCCGAGATCGCCGGCGCCCTGAGCCATGCGCTCAACATCCCCGGACCAGGCGCCTGGCCAGACACCCGGAAACCGGCGATGGAGGGCGCGGTCTGGCGACACCGCCAGAATTGTTCGCCAGCGCGGATCACGCACCTGGCGCAGGATGCGCGCGGTCATGGCGCGGTGGCGCCGCCAGGCGGCGACCTTGCCGATGCCGGCGGCCAGGCGCGTCTTCGCGCCGCCGATCACCGGCGCCTTTGCAAACACCACCAGCCGCGCCCGCCTCATTTGCGGTAGGCGCGCGCCAGCCGCTCCGGGCTGTCGCCGCAATAATAGCGCGCCAGCAGGCTGAGATTTTTCGCCGAGCGTTTCAGATAGCCCTCGCTGGCAAACCGTTCCGCACTGGTCACTGCGCGCGCCGGCAGTGCCGCCAGGCGCCCGCGTCCAACGCGGCGCACCAGATCCACATCCTCAAACAAAGGCCAGGGCTTGTAGCCGCCCAGCCGGGCGTAGAAGGCCGCCGGAATCAGCAAGCCCTGATCGCCATAGGGCAGCGCGAACGTCTTGCAGCGCCAGGCCACCATGCACTCCAGACGCCGCGCACGGGCGCCCGGCTCGTCCAGCGTGAAGCGGAAATAGCCCGCCCGGTCACGGTCGGTATTGGCCTCCATGAAGGCGCGCGCCCGCCCGCTCCAGCCCGGCTCCAGCACCGTGTCGGCGTGCAGAAACAACAGCCAGTCCCCGCGCGAGGCCCGCGCCAGCGCCGCTTGGCCGCCGGCGGCGAGCTGGGCGCCGCGCCCCTTCGCCCCGCCGAGAATCGCGCCGCCGGCCTGGCGCGCGACGCGCACCGTGGCGTCGCTGGAGCCGCCATCGGCCAGGATCCACCCGGCGCACAAACCCGCGCGCTCAGCCTCGGCCAGGCTTTGCAGCGTGGCGGGCAGGCGCGAGGCCGCGTTGAGCGCGGGAATGATCGTGATGATGCGGGTCATGGGCGTCAGACAAGCACTGTGCAGAGGGCGGGAGTCAACGGAAAAATGTTCTTGCTTCGTTCCATATTCGGAGTCAGCCTGCCTGTCATGACAGCCCGTTTCGTCCCGCCCCCCAAGTCCGAACCCCTCGCCGAGGCGCTGCGTCCCAATGGGCGCGGCGCGGTGTCCAACGCATCCGGGCGGTTCGAGCGGGAGCGACGCGAGCCCTTCGATGACGGCTGGGGCGAGGCCGACCCGGCGCCGGCGCGGCTGAAAACCACGCTGATCAAGGATTCCTCGCGCACGATCATCTCCACCAATGACAGCCCGGACATCTCGTTCAACCGCTCGATCAACCCCTATCGCGGCTGCGAGCATGGCTGCACCTATTGTTACGCCCGGCCCAGCCACGCCTATTGGGGCTATTCAGCGGGGCTGGATTTTGAAAGCAAGCTGTTCTTCAAGGCCGACGCGCCGACGCTTCTGGAGAAGGCCTTCCGCAAGAAAACCTATCAGGTCGAGCCGATCCTCATCGGTGGCAACACCGACGCCTATCAGCCCATTGAGCGCGACTTGCGGATCACTCGCGCATTGCTGGAGCTGTGCCTGAAATTCAAACACCCGGTCAGCGTCATCACCAAATCAGCCAGCATCACCCGCGATCTCGACGTGCTGGGCGAGCTCGCTTCTCTGGGTCTGGCCAAGGCCGCGATCTCGTTGACCACGCTCGACAGAAAGCTCGCCCGCGCAATGGAGCCGCGCGCCGCCACGCCCCGGCGCCGGCTGGAGGCGATCAAGGCGCTGAGCCAGGCCGGCGTGCCGGTGACGGTGATGACCGCGCCGGTGGTCCCCGGCCTCACCTGCCACGAGATCGAGGCGCTGCTGGAAAGCGCCGCCAAGGCAGGGGCCACCAGCGCGGGCTATGTGCTTTTACGCCTGCCGCTGGAGGTGCGCGACCTGTTCAAGGAATGGCTCAAGGCCGCCCGGCCAGGCCAGGCGGAAAAGATCATGTCGCTGATCCGCCAGACCCGAGGCGGCAAGGAGTATGACGCGCGCTGGAATGTGCGCGGCGTCGGCGAAGGCCCGGTGGCCGAACTTATCACCCAGCGCTTCCACGCCGCCGTGCGCCGCTATGGCCTGGATACCCCGCGCGTATCGCTACGCTGCGATCTGTTTGAACGGCCGCTGGAGAACGACGCGCAGATGAGCTTGTTTTGAGGCATGTCCTGGAAATCGAACCGCCGCCTCGGAATGCCGGCTAACATTCGCTTGATTTTATGCACCCTTCGGTAGATCGCTTGATTCACTTTGGGGAGGTTGAGATATGTTCCAAGATCTACCGGAGAATGAAGATCCGCAGCGTATCCTCGCTGTATTCACCCACACGACGCTGAAAATTCTGCAGCATGCGTGCTACCGCGAGTATTTTGAGACCATTGAGGGTTGCGAAGTGCGGATCGCCGATGAGCACTTATTCATGCTGCAGGCAGCGTTCGAGGAGATGGGAAATGCAGGGCTCATCGACCAGATGTTCACATCGATAGAAGATGCCGACGAGGCGCGCCTGATAGAGCACGGCCTGACCGGGCATCAGCTCGCGGTAAAGATACAATCAGTCAAACACCGCGAAGGCCGGTTCTTGAACCGACCGGTCAACGGGATGTTTAGGCGGTTCATTGATGCAATCGACAATCTACTGGAGAGCCTGATCGACGCAATTGGCGTGGGCGGGGCGATCAAAGAGTTCAAGGACGCGCTCGCCAGCCTTACTGATTAGAGCATCCGACAGACGGCAGCGCCTGTGGATGAAGAGCGCAGCGCGCTTGCGCAGAGGACGCCGAGCCCTCAGTCATTGATTCATGCGCACTGTTCTTACCCCGGCACAGACCCCGTTTCGCCATGACGGCGCCGCGCCCCTCATCGCTGGCGTGGACGAGGCCGGGCGTGGGCCGCTGGCGGGGCCGGTGGTGGCGGCGGCGGTGATCTTGCCGGCGGACTTTTGCGATATCGCAGGGCTTTGCGGCATGACCGATTCCAAGAAACTCACTGCGAAAAGGCGTGAGGCCATGGCGGTGGAAATCCGTGCCTGCGCGCTGGTGGGTGTTGGCGTCGCCGAGCCGGCCGAGATCGACCGGCTGAACATTTTGCACGCCACCATGGCGGCCATGGCGCGCGCGCTGGCGAATTTGGCGTGCTCGCCGCGCGAAGCGCTCATTGACGGCAATCGCCTGCCGGCGGGTCTGCCGTGTCCGGCGCGCGCCCTTGTGGGCGGCGACGGCATCGAGCCGGCGATCAGCGCGGCCAGCATAATCGCCAAGACGGTGCGCGACGCGCTGATGATCGAGGCTGACACGCGTTTTCCCGGCTATGGATTCGCCGGGCACAAGGGCTATGGCGCGGCGTCCCACATGGCTGCGCTGGAAAGCCTGGGACCATCGGCGATACATCGGTTAAGCTTCGCTCCGGTGAGAGCCGCGCACGCATCTGCGCGGCATGTGGTGAATCCAGCTTAACCATCGGGTAAGGCGAAACGATTCACCCCTCTTGGACCAGCGGTTCCTTTAAGAGGCGTTTTCACAGTGTCAGGCCCGGCGAACTCCACTCTTCCTATCGACACGATCATCGAAGGCGATTGCGTGGAGGCCATGAAGGCCCTGCCCGACGGATGCATCGATCTGATTTTCGCCGATCCGCCCTACAATCTGCAGCTGGGCGGCGATCTGCACCGCCCCGACAATTCCAAGGTCAGCGCCGTCGACAATGACTGGGACCAGATCGGCGATTTCGACGCCTATGATCTGTTCTCCTGCGCCTGGCTGGAGGAAGCGCGACGGGTGCTCAAACCCAATGGCGCGCTCTGGACCATCGGCAGCTATCACAATATTTTCCGTGTCGGCTCGTTTCTCCAGGACATGGGCTTCTGGATCATGAATGACGTGATCTGGCGCAAATCCAACCCGATGCCGAACTTCAAGGGCACGCGCTTCACCAATGCGCACGAGACGCTGATCTGGGCGGCCAAGACCAAGACCGCGCGGCCCACCTTCAACTACGCCGCCATGAAGGCGCTGAATGACGGCGTGCAGATGCGCTCCGACTGGACGCTGCCAATCTGTGCGGGCGCCGAACGGCTGAAAAACAAGGAGGGCAAGAAGGCCCATCCGACCCAGAAGCCGGAAAGCCTTCTGCACCGCGTACTTCTGGCCACCACCAATCCGGGCGATGTGGTGCTGGATCCGTTCTTCGGCACCGGCACCACCGGCGCGGTCGCCAAGAAACTCGGCCGCCATTTCATCGGGCTGGAAGCGGATCCGGGCTATGCCGAAGTGGCCAGAAAGCGCATCGCCGCCATCAGTCCCGGCGACCCGGACGCGCTGAAAGTCACCCAGTCCAAACGGTCTTTGCCGCGCATTCCGTTCGGGGCGCTGGTAGAGGCCGGACTCCTGAAGCCCGGAGACACGCTGTATTGCAGCCAGGGACGGCGCACGGCGCGGGTGCGCGCCGACGGCACGGTGGCCGCAGGCGCCGAATGCGGCTCCATCCACCAGGTGGGAGCCCATGTGCAGGGCGCGCCCAGCTGTAATGGCTGGACCTTCTGGCATGTGCGTCAGGCGGGCGGGCTTGCGCCCATCGACATCTTGCGCGCGCGCATCCGGGCGGAGCTGGAGGTCTAGGACCTCACGGCCCCCGACGCCGGCTTTAGCCCTCCAAAAGGCTCCGGCCGATATTCAGGAAGCGGTCGCGGCGGTGCTTTTTCAGCTCCGCGGCGCTGAGCCCGTCCAGGCTGGACAGAGAGGCCTCGATGGCTTCGCCCACCCGCTCGATGGTCTGGGTGCGGTTTCTGTGGGCGCCGCCCAGCGGTTCGGGAATGATCGAATCGATGATCTTAAGCTCGATCAGGTCCTGCGCGGTGATCTTCATGGCCATGGCCGCATCGCGGGCCCTTGCCCCATCGCGCCACAGGATCGAGGCGCAGCCTTCCGGGCTGATCACCGAATAGATGGAATGCTCCAGCATCAGCACGGTGTTGGCGCTGGCCAGCGCCACCGCGCCGCCGGACCCGCCCTCGCCGCAGATCACCGACACCAGCGGCGTGCCCAGCGTCAGGCAGCGCTCGGTGGAGCGGGCGATGGCCTCGGCCTGGCCGCGCTCTTCCGCGCCGATGCCGGGATAGGCGCCGGCGGTGTCCACCAGGGTGACGACGGGCAACCCGAACCGGTCGGCGAGATCCATCAGGCGGATCGCCTTGCGATAGCCTTCCGGGCGCGCCATGCCGAAATTATGCTTCAGGCGGGTCTGGGTGTCGTGGCCCTTCTCGTGGCCGATGACCACGACCGGGCGGCCCTTGAGACGGCCGGTCCCGCCGACGATTGCGTGGTCCTCGCCAAAGCGGCGATCGCCGGCGAGCTCTTCAAAATCATCGACCAGATGTTCCAGATAGTCCTTCAGGTGCGGACGTTCGGGATGGCGCGCCACCATGGTCTTGCGCCAGGCGTCGAGCTTTGAATACAGCGTCTTGAGCTGCTCGGCCGACTTCTGGCGCAGGCGCGCGACCTCGTCCTTGGCGTCCGGCGCGTCCTCGCCGTTTCGCGACAGAACCGTCTCCAGCTCTTCGATCTTGGAGTCGAGTTCCGCGATGGGGCGTTCGAAATCGAGATAGGTGCGCGTGGGGTTCGACATCATCCGTCCTGAAAAACGCGGCCACGCGCGCAGGTTATGCGCGTTCAGCCCGGATGGCAGAAACTATAGACCGGTGTTCGTGAACGCAATCACCGCGCGGCGCCCGCACCGCAAGGCATAAACAAAAGCGCGGCGGCTGTTTCCAGCCGCCGCGCCCTCTCGCCTGCCGGATCGATCACCGGGCCGGGGCGTGGCTCACATGGGCCTTGCCGGAGGGGATGCGAATCTCCTCCACCATGTCCTGCACGTCCTGGGGCGGGGCCTTGGTGGCCAGCGCCACGCTCACCGACACCGTGAAGGACAGCGCCATGCCGATGGCGCCGAAGCCCTCTGGCGAGACGCCCAGGAACCACTGGTCGGCGGTTCCCGGTGCAAAGCTCGGCAGCACGCCGAACACGCCTGCAAGGAAGGTCAGCACCATCACGCCGGCCACCGCCAGCATGGGCCGTGTGTCGCTCTCGCTCTTCAGACCGAAATGCAGGATCACCATCACCGCCCCGATCAGGAAGGCGCAGGCCGCGATGACGCCGGAGCTGAAGCCGATCTTGAAGTGCACGATATAGGCGGCGGTGGTGATCAGGCCGACAGACATGCCGGTGATCGCCCCCTCCTTGTTCATGCGCTTCCAGAAGATCCCGAGGAAGATCACCGGGAAGAAGCTCGCCGCGGCCAGGCCGAAGGCGAACGCCACCACGGCGGCCACGAAGCCCGGCGGGTTGATGCCGGCGTAGATCGCCACCAGCACCGCACCCACCGCCGCAAACCGGGCCACCAGAAGCTCCTGGCTGTCGGTCATGTTTTTAAACAAAACCTTGCGGCACAAATCGTGGGACACCGCCGAGCTTATGACCATCAGGAGGCCCGCCGCGGTGGACAGCGCCGCCGCCAGGCCGCCGGCGACCACCAGGCCGATCACCCAGCCGGGCAGATTGCCGATCTCGGGATTGGCCAGCACAAAGATGTCGCGGTCCAGCGTGGTGACTTCGTTGGCGGTTTCGTCGGCGCGGTACTGGATTCGGCCGTCACCGTTCTTGTCGGTGAAGCCGAGAAGGCCGGTCCGCTCCCAGTTGTAGAACCATTGCGGCGTCGCGCCCTCGCCCTGTTCCGCCGCGCTGGCTTCGCCGCGGGCCACGTCCACCGAGTAGGCGCTCTCATTGACCGTCTCGATGAAGTTGGAGCGGGCGAACACCGCCACCGCCGGCGCCGTGGTGTACAGCAAGGCGATGAAGATCAGCGCCCAGCCGGCCGATTTGCGGGCGTCGGAGGCCTTGGGCACCGTGAAGAAGCGGATGATCACGTGGGGCAGGCCCGCCGTGCCCACCATGAGCGCCAGCGTGATGCAGAACACGTCGATCCTGGCTTTCTGGCCCTCAAGGTAGGAGGCGAAGCCCAGCTCGGTGAGCGTGGCGTCCAGGCTCTGTAAAAGCGGCACGCCGGAGGTGGTGTCGCTGATGAAGCCCAGCTGCGGGATCGGCGTGCCGGTGATTTGCAGCGAGAGGAAGATCGCGGGCACCGTGAAGGCGAAGATCAGCACGCAGTACTGGGCGACCTGGGTGTAGGTGACGCCCTTCATGCCGCCGAGCACCGCATAGAACAGCACGATGACGGCGCCGATGATCACCCCGAGCTCGATGTCCACGCCCAGGAAGTTGGAGAAGGCGATACCGGTGCCGCGCATCTGGCCGGCGATATAGGTGAAGGAGATGAACAGCGCGCAGATCACCGCGACGATGCGCGCGGCCTGGCTGTAATACCGGTCGCCGACAAAGTCGGGCACGGTGAACTTGCCGAATTTGCGAAGGTACGGCGCCAGCAGCAGCGCCAGCAGCACAAAGCCGCCCGTCCAGCCCATGAGGAAGACCGAGCCGTCATAGCCCATGAAGGCGATGAGGCCGGCCATGGACAGGAAGCTCGCCGCGCTCATCCAGTCGGCGGCGGTGGCCATGCCGTTGAAGACCGGGTGGATGTCGTGGCCGGCGACGTAGAACTCGTCGGTGGTGGACGCGCGCGCCCACACCGCGATGCCGATATAAAGACCGAAAGTCGAGATGACGAAGAACGCCGTCCAGAACAGGGTCGGGGTCATGCCGAAGACCGTGGGTTCCATGATCGCCCCCCTCAGCCTTCGTCATCGTCGACGTCGTACTTCTGCTCGATGCGATGCATCAGCGCGGAGTAGACGAAGATCAGGATGACGAAGACGTAGATCGACCCCTGCTGGGCGAACCAGAAGCCCAGCGGCGCGCCGCCGATGGAGAGCTGGTCCAGCGTGTCGCGGAACAGGATCCCCGCCCCGAACGAGACCGAAAACCAGACGGCCAGAAGGATGAGCATGAGACGCACATTCTCGGCCCAGTACTTCTTCATCGCGGCTTTAGTGATGTCGTGATCGCCTCCGGCCTTGTCTGGGCCTCCGGGCGTATTTGAAGCCGCCATCTTGTGCTCCTCCCCTTTGCCGCCGGTTCACCCCGGCCTGGACGGAAGAATGTCAGAGATGGGGTTGCAGGGGCAGCCCGACATTGGTCGAAGGCGCGTTGCGCCGTGCGCGACGCGTCCCTACTCCGCCGGCGGACCCTCGGGCGAGGGCCGCCAGTGCGGCGGAGCGAGAGTGAAGCCGGAGAACTCGAAGCCCGGCGCCACGACGCAGCTCACCAGCGTCCAGGCGCCCAGGCTTTCCGCCGCCTGCCAGGCGCCCGTCGGCACGACGCCCTGGGGCCGCTCGCCGGCGCGAAGGTCCGGGCCGAGGCGCTGGGCGCGGGCGTTCACCCCGTCCTCGCTGATCGTCAGGGCCAGAGGCGCACCGGCCTGCCACAGCCAGATCTCGGCCGCGTCCACCTTGTGCCAGGCGCTCACCTGATCGGCGGCCAGCAGGAAATAGATCGCGGTGGACGCAGCGCGCCCGTCGGCGCCGGGCTCATCGCGGAAGGTCTCGGCGTACCAGCCGCCTTCGGGGTGCGGGCTCATGTCCAGCATGCGCACGATTTCCTGAACGCCAAGGTCGCCCTGTCCGCGCATTTTGTTTCCTCCCGCCGATTAACCGGATTTCCATCCGTCGCTGTGTAGGTTCATTCAGTCAATCTAGGTCTTACAGGGGTTTAACGCATGGCGCGCGACAGTTTCGGCAAGCTCAGCTTTCTCAAACGAGGCGGGTCCACCAGCCGGGTGATCGATCTTGTCTCCATCAAGGAACGCTTCGGCGGAACGCCCGGCTGGGCCGACGCGCCCATGTTCCGCATGCCCCGCCTGAACCGCGGCTTCGTGGTCAAGCACACCTTGCGCAACTGGGAGCGTGAGCAGCTGGGCGGCGCCAGCACCTCGGCCACCAAGGTGATCATCCCGATCTCCGACAAGGATCTCGATCTGGGCGGACATTCGATCTTCGTAGAGGATCCCCAGTTCGAACGGCTCATGGCCAGCCATCTGGGCGTGACGCCGGACAACGCCGCGTTCGCCGCCGATGTGACGCGCCTGCGCGATCTGGCGACCCTGCCCAGCTTTGATCCCTATCTGCTGCACGAATATTTCCGGCGCGGCGGCGACCCGATCGACCCCTGCTATTTCACGATCTCGTCGGAAGAACTCACCAAGATCACCGAATACGTGGCCGGCCAGATCGACATGCTGGTGCGAAAGGCCATGGGCGGCGCCGATGCGGCCAGCATGGAGAAATCGCGCCGCCTGGCCAAAGTCCTGTTCGAGGACGAGGACTCCGAGCAGCTCGTCGTGCTGCGCGACGCGCTGCGCATGACCAAGCAGGAATACCGCAACGGCGTATTCGGCTGGAAGGGGACGCTCTACTATTCCTGGCGGTCCAATGACTTCTATGACGACGTGACCGGCTTTCTCAAGGATATCAAAAGCTTGCGCGTTGTCGGACTGTCCGACGCCGACCGCTCGGAAATCCGCACCATCGTCAGCTCCATCACCCAGCTCTCCATGGGCCGCTGGGGCCGGCTGAAGACACGCCTCGACGCCTATCACGCCGAGTTTCGCCAGTTCGTCGAACGCGGAGACCCGGCGGCGCTGAAAACCTTCATGTCCAAGGCGCCCGGCCTGTTCGTGGAGATGGGCGAGGATATCGGCCGGCTTCAGCACGTCTCCTCCTTCTGGCGCTTCTGGACCAAGGACCGGCGCGGCGCGCCCATGAGCGCCATGGAGGCGTTCAACCTGCTGCCCGATTTCGAGGCCGCGCTCCAGGTCACCGATCTCAAGGACGCCGCCTGAGCCGTTCACCGCATTCAGTGCCCCGTCCGCCGCTCAAATCCGCTTTCACCGCACCAAACAGGCGCCTCGCCGCGCACCGCGCGCGTCGAGGCGACGCGCCTGCTATCAAGGTCCGGCTCTAGGTTCCCCTAGGGTTTGGATCGAAACTGCAAAGGCGCAGCCCCCCAAGGCTGCGTCTCTTTTTTTTCGGCGGCGCCCGCCACCCGCCGCTCACAAAAGCCGGCTACGGGCCTCCAGCCCAAGCCTTGCCGCTTTCATCATGACACTGGGAAGGCCGGCTTCGGTCAGGGCGTCGATCGGCGCCCAGACGCCGGCCGGGGGCGTCCAGCCGGCCGGCGCCGGCGCGCAGCGCACGCTCAGGCGCAGTTCAAAATGGGTGAAGACGTGGCGCACCTCGCCGGCCTCGCGCCAGGCCGCGTTGAAGGGCGTTGCGGCGTCGATATCGCCTGCCTGCGGGCCCTCCACCGACCAGTCTGTGCCGGCCAGCTCCATCATGGCCCCTAATAATCCCGTTTCCGGGCGCCGGCGCAGCCAGAGCGCGCCGTCCTTCACCACGTGAAAGCACACGCCGGCGCGCACCGGCTTGGGCTTCTTCTTGTCTTTCAGCGGATAACGGGTCTGGTCGCCATGGGCGCGCGCGGCGCAGGCGAAGGCCCACGGGCAGGCGGCGCAATCGGGCGATCTGGGGGTGCACACCGTGGCGCCCAGATCCATCAAGCCTTGTGCGTAATCGCCGGGACGATCCGGATCGGCGAGCTCGGCGGCGCGCGCCTTGATGGCGGACTTGGATTTCGGCAGCGGGGTTTCGATCCGGTCGAGCCGGCTGATCACCCGCTCCACATTGCCGTCCACCACGCTGGCGGGCTCATCAAACGCGATCGCGCGCATGGCGTTGGAGGTGTACTCGCCAATACCCGGCAGGGCGCGAAGGGCTTCAAGATCGCTGGGAAATACGCCGCCCAGATCCTCGGCCACCGCTTGCGCGCATTTATGAAGATTGCGGGCGCGGGCGTAATAGCCAAGCCCCGCCCAGACCGCCAGCACGTCATCGCGCGGCGCGGCGGCGAGATCGCCCACGGTGGGCCAACGCGCCAGAAAGCGCTCCCAGAACGGCGCGGCGTGTGGGGCGGTGGTCTGCTGCAGCATGATTTCTGAAAGCCAGACCGCGTAGGGGTCGGCGATATGTCCCGCCGCGCGGGCTTCGGGGCGCACCCGCCAGGGCAGCGTGCGCCCGGTATGATCATACCAGGCCAGCAGCGCGGCGCGCAGCTTTGCGATCTCACGGGAGTTTGACAGGGCTTTCTTCCTTGCATGCTTGCGCCGGGGCCGCCCGCGCGCGATCCTTGAAAGCATGAGCCGATCGCGTCCGCCTTCAAGTCCGCCGTCACGCCCCGGCGCAGCCCCGCTGCGCCGCCGGGTCGCGCGCGTCGAGGCGGGATCGGAGGACGACGCCTGGGCCTGGGCCGAAACCCACCGGGCGCGGCCCGCCGCCAAGGCGCCGCCCAGCATCGGGCGCGCCGTCGTGAAAGTCGTGCGCCCGCTGGAAAAACAGCTCAGCCCCGCCATGGCCGAGCTGGAGGCCAACTGGGCCGAGATCGTCGGCGCGGCGCTGGCCCAGTACACCCGGCCGGAGAAATATCATTCGGGCGCGGGCGGCCTGACGCTTCGCATTCGCGCCAAGGGCCCGGCGGCGGCGCTGGCCGAAGCCCAGGCGCCGCGAATCCTGGAGCGCGCCGCCCGCTATTCGGGCAAGCAGGCGAAAAAGCTGAAGATCGTACAGGGGCCCATCTCGGAGTCCTTCGCGCCCAAGCCGGTGCGCCGTCCGCGCATCACCAAAGTGGCCAGCCTTGACGGCGGCCGTAAATGCCTTGAGGCCTTGCTTGAAGACTGGGCCGAAGCGGTGGCGCGGCGCGAAGGCGCCCCGGTCGCCGGTCGGCGTCCGCCTCGCCTTGATGATGATAACGGGAAGACCTGACATGATGACCAAACGCATCGCCGCCCTCGCCGCCACCGGATTCGCCGCCCTCGCCCTTGCAGCGTGCGGCGATGGTTCAGCCGCCTCGGACGGACGCAGCCAGTACGAGGTCGAAGGCGACCACGCCAAGGGCTCGCCCGACGCCCCCGTGACGATGATCGAATACGCCTCGGTGGCCTGCGGCGGCTGCGCCGCGTGGCACGCAAGCGCGATGCCCGCGGTGAACGAATATGTGGACAGCGGCGATGTGCGCTTTGTCTTCCGCGAGATGATCACCGGCCAGCCCCAGCTCGCCTTCGCCGGCTTCATGCTGGCGCGGTGCGCCCCGGAAGAGCAGTATTTCGACGTGGTCGACGTGTTGTTCGAACAGCAGCGCGCCCTGTTCACGGCGATGCAGCAGGGTCAGGCCCAGACCCAGTTCCAGCAGATCGCCCGCACGCTGGGCTTCTCCAACGACGAGTTCCGTGCGTGCATGGCCAATGAAGAGCTGCTCGGTCAGGTGCAGGCCTCCAACGAGGCCGCGGTCGAGGCCGGTGTGACCTCCACGCCGACCTTCTTCGTCAACGGGCAGCTTCTCGAAGCGGTGGCCAACCCGGACGGGTCCGGCCAGGCCTATGGCGTCAACGGCGAGGCGCTGGTGGACGATCAGGGTCCCATTCCCGCCACGTTCGAAGGCGAGACTTTCGACCGAATCGTTCTTTACTTTAAAGCTCGCGCCGCGGAGTAGGCGCTGATGGATGGTGGCGCTGGTCACGACCGGAAAACCGGCGGCCGGCGCCCGTGGAGACGCTGATTGAAGTTCACCCAGCTCAGACTGGCCGGCTTCAAGTCGTTCGTGGACCCGACCGAATTGCGGATCGATCCCGGCCTGACCGGGGTGATTGGTCCCAACGGATGCGGCAAATCGAATCTGCTTGAAGCGTTGCGCTGGGTGATGGGCGCCACGTCCGCGAAATCCCTGCGCGGCGGCGGTATGGAAGACGTGATCTTCGCGGGCACCGACAACCGGGCCGCCCGCGAAACCGCGCAGGTGACGCTGACCATCGACAATACCGACCGCCGCGCGCCGGCCCAGTTCAACGACGCCGAAATGCTGGAGATCGTGCGCCGAATCGCCCGGGGCAAAGGCTCTGATTACAAGATCAACGGCGAGGACGTGCGCGCAAAAGACGTGCAGCTCCTGTTCGCCGACGCCGGCACCGGGGCGAACTCTCCGGCTCTGGTGCGCCAGGGCCAGATCTCCGAACTGATCAGCGCCAAGCCGGAAAACCGCCGCCGGGTGCTGGAAGAGGCCGCCGGCGTCGCCGGTCTGCGCGCCCGCCGACGGGAGGCGCAGCTGCGCCTCAACGGCGCCGAGACCAATCTGGACCGCCTGCAGGAGATCGTCACCGATCTCGACAATCGCTTCGCCAGCCTGCAGCGCCAGGCCAAACAGGCCGGGCGCTATCGCGAGCTGTCCCAGTCCATTCGCAGCTTTGAATCGCTGCTCTGGCTGCGCCGCTGGACCGAAGCGAAAGACGGCGCGCAAACCGCCGAGACCGCCCTGAAAGACGCCGACGCCGTGGCCGAGACGGCCATGGTCGAAGCCGCAGTAAAAACCAGCGAGACCGAAGCGGCCCAGGCCAGGGTCCAGCCCCTGCGCGAGGCCGAAGCCGAAGCCGCCGCCGCCCTGCGCCTGACCGAGCGCACCCGCGACCAGCTCGACCGTGATCTTGAAACCGCCCGCGAAGCCATCACCCGCCTCTCAGGGCGGCTGGGGGAGCTGTCCCAGGGCGAGACCCGTGAAGCCGAACTCCACGACGAAGCCGCCCAGGCGCTGGCCCGCCTGAAATCCTCGCTGGCAAAGCTGAGGGACGAAGCTGAAGCCGACACCGCCGCGCAATCGCGCGCCGAAGCCGTGCTGGGCAACGCCGACGAGGCGCGCGGCAAGGCCGAGCGCGAGCTGGACGCCGCCGGCGCCGCCAGCGCCGAGATCCGCGCCCGGCGCGACAGCGCCAAGCGCGACGCCGAAACCGCCCGCCAGCGCGCCGATGCGCTGGCAGGTGAGGCCGAACGCGCCCGCGGCTCGCTTGAGGCGTTCAACGCCGAATCCCTGCCCGACCTGGACGCCCTGCAGGGCGAAGCCGAAGCGACCTCCACCGCGCTGGACGAAGCGCGCGCCGCGCTGGAAGCCGCGGATGCGGGGCTTGAAGCCCGGCGCGCCGAAGCTGGCGAGGCGAGCCAGGCCGCCCGCGAAGCCGAAGGCGAGGCCGGCGCCCTGTCGCGCGAGAAGGCGAGCCTTGAGCGCTTCCTTTCCGCCGGCGACGCCGAGGATCAGGCGCTGGAGGCCGTGCGCGCCGAGGCCGGCTATGAAAATGCGCTGGCGGCGGCGCTGGGCGAAGATCTCGAGGCGAGCCTGTCGGCTACCGCGCCCCGGCGTTGGGCCGGCTCTGGAGCTGGGGGCGGCGTGAGCGCCGGCGTCCTGCCCGAAGGCGCGACGCCGCTATCTGACCTGGTGAGCGCGCCCGATGCCTTGAAATCGCGCCTGGACGCCGTCGGCGTGGTGGCCGACGATCAGCTTGAAGCCCTCGCGCAAGCCCTGAAAGCCGGTCAGCGCCTGGTGACGAAATCGGGCGCCCTGCGGCGCTGGGACGGGTTCGCGGCCGAGGCCGGCGCACCCTCCCCGGCCGCGGTGCGTCTGGAGACCCGCAACCGGCTCACCGAGATCGAAGCCCAGCTGGACCAGGCCGAGCGCGTCGCCAATCACAAACGCGACGCCGCCCAGACGCTCAAGGGCGGGCTCGCCGACGCTGAAAAAGCCGCAGAGACCGCCCGCTCGATCGCGCGCGACGCCGAGCGCAGCCTGCGCGGCGCCGAGCGGACCCTGGCGCAGGCCCAGGCCGAAGCGGCGCGCGCCGAAGCCAAGAAAGCCGGACTCGCCGACGCTCTGGAGCGCGCCGGAGCGCGGCTGACCAGTGCGCGCAGTGATTCTCAAGCCTCTGAAACGGCGTGGCGCGAAGCCATGGAGGCCGATGACGGCCATGATGCGCTGGAGGACGCGCGCACCAAGGCCGAGCGCGCCCGCGGCGCGGCGGCTGACGCGCGCGCCGCGCTGGAGACCGCCAAGCGCGAAGCCCAGGGGCGCCGCCACCGAATCGCCGCGCTGGAACGCGAACACGCCGACTGGACCCGCCGCGAGGACAGCGCGCGCGAGCGCCTGGACACGCTGAAAAGCCGCAAGGCTGAGACCGAAACGGAGCTGGAGGCCGCCAAGGCGCGTCCGGGCGAGCTGGACGCCAGACGCCCGGACCTGATCGAGGCGCTGCAGGTGGCGGAGAAACACGCCGACGAAGCCCGTGCGCGGGTCGCCGAAGCCGAAACCGGCCAGCGTGAGTTCGACGCCGCCCTGCGCGCCGCCGAGAAGACCGCCGCCGAGGCCCGCGAATCGCGCGCCGCCGCCCATGCACGACTGGTGGCCGCCAAGGAGCGCCTGGAAGAAACCGTCGAGCGCCTCACCGACGCCACAGGAGAGCCGCCGGAAACGCTGGCGCAGCGCGGCGTATCCAGCGAGTTCAAGGATCTGTCCTCCAGCGAGCTGGAGCGGCGCGTGGACGAGGCGCGCCTGGCGCGCGAGCGGCTCGGCGCGGTCAATCTGCGTGCCGACGAGGAATCTCGTGAGCTGGACACCGAGCGCGAGCGGCTGAAGCGCGAACGAGACGACCTGACCGAAGCCGTGGCGCGCCTTCGCAAGGCGGTGGACACTTTGTCGCGCGAGGGCCGCGCGCGCCTCCTGGAGGCGTTCGAGACGGTGGACGGCCACTTCCAGAAGCTCTTCTCCACCCTGTTCGGCGGCGGCCACGCGCGGCTGGAGCTCACCGAAAACGATGATCCGCTGGAAGCAGGGCTTGAGATCTTCGCCTGCCCGCCGGGCAAGAAGATGGCCACCATGAGCCTGATGAGCGGCGGCGAGCAGGCGCTCACCGCCACGGCGCTGATCTTTGCGGTCTTCCTGGTCAATCCGGCGCCGGTCTGCGTGCTGGACGAGGTGGACGCCCCGCTCGACGACGCCAATGTGGACCGCTACTGCACCATGCTTGAAGAGATGCGCTCCATGACCGAAACGCGCTTCCTGGTGATCACCCACAATCCCGTCACCATGAGCCGCATGGACCGGCTGTTCGGCGTCACCATGGGCGAGCGCGGCGTCTCTCAGCTCGTCTCCGTCAACCTTAAGGCCGCCGAAGCGCTCGTCGCCGCCGAGTAAGCGGAAAACGCCAATAATTTCAACGCGGAAGCCACGCGCCGAGCTTGCTTGACTTGGTATAGGCCCGCTTATAGGGTGCGCGCGCCTGAAGGGGAGGTCTTCTTCAGGCCGCTGATGATATATGTCCAATCGAGACGACCCGACCCAGAACGCATCCGACCGTGACGATTTCGAGCGACGCCTCGCGGCAAAGCTTGAGAAACGACGGGCCGAGCAGGCCGAAAGGGCTCCGACAAATTGGAGCCAGGGTGTGCGCTACGGCTCAGAGTTCGCGGGAGGGGTTCTCGCGGGGGCCGGTTTGGGTTATCTCGCCGACCAAGTGTTCGGCTGGACGCCCTGGGGGCTCCTGATCGGGGTGCTGGTAGGTTTCGCGGCGGGTACGCTGAATGTCGTACGCGCCGCTTCGAATATGAACCGCGACGGGTCGCCCTGACGGGCGCGGCGCGGGTGGTGAATGCAGGCTGGCGCACGCGCGCCGTGAAGGAAAGGGCCGGGTGTGGCGGAAGCGACGAACCCGATCAAGCAGTTCGAAATCCATCCGATCGCCCCGTTCAATATCGGCGGCGTGGATCTGTCTTTCACGAACTCCAGCTATTTCATGGTGGCTTCAGCGCTGCTCGTGGCCGGCCTTCTGTGGCTGTCCATGTCCAAGCGCGCCCTGGTGCCCGGACGCGCCCAGTCGGTCGCCGAGATGACCTATGAATTCGTCGCCGGCATGATTCGCTCCACCACCGGCGATGCGGGCCTGAAATTCTTCCCCTTCGTGTTCACGTTGTTCACCTTCATCCTGATGGGCAATCTGCTGGGCATGATGCCGTACTTTCCGGCGCCGGAGTTTCACGGCTTCACCTTCACCAGCCACATCATCGTCACCTTCGCCATGGCGCTTCTGGTGATGGGGATCGTGGTGGGCTACGGCGTGTTCAAGAACGGGCTGAAGTTCTTCTCGATCTTCTTCCCCGCCGGCGTGCCCTGGCCGCTCTATATCCTGTTGACCCCGATCGAGCTCATCTCCTTCCTGTCGCGTCCGGTGACCCTCGGGGTTCGTCTGTTCGCCAACATGCTGGCCGGCCACATTCTGTTGAAAGTGTTCGCCAGCTTCATCGTGATGCTGGGTTCGGCAGGGGCGCTCGGCGTCCTGGGCGCCGTAGCTCCGCTGATCATGGTCGTCGCGTTGACCGCGCTGGAATTCCTGGTGGCTTTCCTCCAGGCCTACGTGTTCGCCGTGCTGACCTGCATCTATCTCTCCGACGCGCTCCACCCTGGACATCACTAGGGCGCGGCGAAGCGATTCACCCTTTTCATCCATCCGCACCGTTCATCTACGAGGAGTATCGACATGGAAGCGGAAGCCGCCAAATACATCGGCGCCGGTCTGGCCACCTTCGGCATGCTGGGCGCCGCTCTGGGCGTGGGCAATATCTTTTCCAGCTTCCTGGCTGGCGCCCTGCGCAATCCCTCCGCAGCTCAGGGCCAGTTCGGCAACCTGATCTTCGGTTTCGCCGTGACCGAAGCGCTGGGCATCTTCTCGCTGCTCATCGCGCTTCTCTTGCTCTTCGTCGTCTAACATCTTCGACGAGCGTTGCGGTTTGAGTACGCCGGGCGGTCTGCAGCAGCAGTCCGTCCGGCTCAAACCGTTCCCGACAAAGCCTTGCTGCTCTTAAGGGAGGCCGCCCGTGACGGCGCCGCAAACACCTGCAAGCGCGGACTACGCCGCCGAAGCCGCGTTCCCGCCCTTCGACCCGACCTATTTTGCTTCGCAGCTGTTCTGGCTGGCGATCAGTTTCGCCCTGCTTTACCTGCTGCTGTCGCGTTTCGTCCTGCCGCGCATCGGCGGAGCGATCGAGGAACGCCGTGATCGCATCGCGGACAATCTCGACGCAGCCGCCGACATGAAGGCCCAGGCCGACGAGACGGTGAAGGCTTACGAAAAAGAACTCGCCGACGCGCGTGCGCGCGCCTCGGCTTTCGCCGCCGAGGCCAAGGCCGACGCGGACAAGGACATCGCTGAAGCGACCCGCGAGGCCGACGCCGAGCTGGACGCCAAGCTTGAAGAAAGCGATCAGCGCATCAAGAGGAGCCGCGAAAAGGCCCTCGCAGAAGTGCGCACCATCGCCGCCGGCGCCGCCTCGGCTGTGGCCAGTCATCTGGCCGGGCTGGACGTCAGCGAAGCCGACGCGGAAAACGCCGTCGATCAGGCGCGGAGCTAGACCATGCAATATCTGCTCTCCGACACGACATTCTGGGCCTTTGTGGGCCTGGTGCTGTTCGTGGTCGTGCTGTTCGTGTTCGGCGCGCCCGCCATGATCACCAAATCCCTCGACGACCGGGCCGACCGTATCCGCACCGAGCTGGACGAGGCGCGCCGCCTGCGTGAGGAAGCCCAGGAGCTCCTGGCCTCCTACAAGCGCAAGCAGTCCGAAGCGGCCAAGAACGCCGAGGACATCATCAAGCAGGCCAGATCCGAGGCCGAATACCTGCGCGAGAACGCCCAGAAAGAGATCACCCAGCGCGTCGAGCGCCGTACGCTTCTCGCCGAGCAACGCATCGCCCAGGCCGAGGCCCAGGCCGCCAAGGAGGTCAAGGCTCTGGCCGCCGACCTCGCCGTCGACGCCGCGCGCATGCTGCTCACTGATAAAATGACCAAGACCCAGCGCAACGCCGTGCTGAAGTCCGACATCTCCAGCGTCAAGGACCGCCTGAACTAAGGACGGTCTCCACCGCTGAACGAAAACAAGCCCGGATGCGAAAGCGTCCGGGCTTTTTCGTGGGGGTGCGCGCTGGCGCCATAACACTCATCTGCGAGGTGTGAGCCCGCAAGGGCGAGCCTCTACCCGGCAGAATCAATCGCGGTGCGTCCTTTAAAGGCTTTTTGCTTTGCCAAAAGACTCCTCAGGGTGAGGAATGTTTGGGCTATCGGCCAAAGCTTTCTCCATCAGCCGCTCGCCCTGAGAAGTCGCAAGCGGCACACAAGTCTCCCCCGCCGCGCATGAAAAACCCGCCGCAGAGCCTGCGGCGGGTTCTTCATTCAGTGCTGCGTTGGAAGCTTACGCTTCCGGCGCGGCCGGCGGCGGCGGGGTGGCGGCCCCGGCGCCTTGCTGGCGGCGGGCGGCCATGTTCATCAGCATGTCCCACTGACCCATGGAGAGCATCTGGGCGTAGATCGCGCCGAGATAGGTGTTGTCGCGCAGCTCGGCCAGGGCTTTCGGCTCGATCTTCTTCAGCTTCTCGCCGGACACGCCCCAATAGCTGGCCACCACCTGCGGATCGCCGGTCGGCTGGCCTTTGTCGTCGCGCGGCTGGAAGGTCGCCTGCTGCTGGTCGAACAGGTCCAGCTCGATCAGCTTCTCGACGAAGGTCTGGGTGGCCGTCACGTCGGCTTCAAAACGGCGCACGAAGTCGATTGCGCGGTTGGTGAACTCGGACGGCTCGCCGGCCTCGGTGAAGAAGGGCTCGTCAGGCTTGTCGGAAAACAGCTTCGAGCCGGTGTCCACGCAGACCGTGAAGCGATCCTTGGTGTCGGTATGGGTCGCGGACACGAAGGGATAGCGGCGCACATAGGCGGGGACGTAGACGCCCTCGGCGTAGTTGCCGTTCGCGTCGACGAACAGATTGGCGCCCTGCTGCAGGCCCATGGCCGCCACCGGGGTCTTGTTGTCGCCCAGGAAAATGATCGGGAACCGCGCGCCGGCGGCGGCGAATTCGCCGATCGTCAGCGGCACGAAATGCGTCTCGCGCAGGAAGTCGAACGGCCGGTCGCCGAACTTCAATCCCTTGCCCTTGTGCTGGCTGAGATTGAGCGGCTCGGGCTTCTTGTAAAGCGGAAGCGATCCTTGAACGGTCGGCTGATTTGCGGGCGCGTCGGCCATGCTTATTCCCCCTGACGGATGTACTCGGGTTTGCTAGCGCAGGACGCGCCCTTAGGCAACAAACTGAGGCGCCGTTACGGTAAACGCCCCGGCGCAGGTGCGGCGCCGGTCCGGCGACCGGGCCAGCAATAGGGCGCGGCGACGGGCGGGACGGCGGCGAAAACGATCTGGATGGCCAGGCGCGGCGGTGAACGCGCGCCGGCGCTCAGGGTTTCAAGCGAAAGCCACATGGAATGCAGGCGCCTGAGCCGGGGAACGACGCCGCCGGCCCCGCCGTTGGGATCGGTGTTGATTTGTTTAAACCCCCGATCAGAGTGCGATCCATGTCTTTTATTGAGTGTCTCAACCGTTCGGCTGCGGCCGCGGCGCTTCTCGCCGCCGCGCCGGCCGGTTTCGCGCAGCAGGGCGACAGCGAGGGCCAGAGCGGCCCGGACGCCCGCATCGATTATGACGCGCAGATCATGGGCGAGCAGACCGGCCCCGCCGGCGTGGCGCCGGAGGCAAGCCTCGCCGCCGCGATCCGAGACGCCATCGAGGCCGGCGGACTGGACAGCCGCTTCGCCGACGCCTCGGACGGCGTGCGCGCGGCCGCCGGGCAAACCTATGTGATGCGCGTCTATGACGCGGTGTGGAGCCCGACCGGCGCGCAGGACTTCCTCGCCGCCCTCGACACGGCCGACACCTACGGAATGGATGTGGCGCCGGCGCTGATGAGCCAAGTGGAAAGCGCTGTGCGCACGCTCGAAGGTCGGCCCGGACGCCGGGCTGCGGCCGAGGCTGACCTGACGCTCTCGGCGGCGTTCCTGCAATACGCCGACGCGCGCATCAACGGCGCGGTGGATCCCGCGACCCTGGAGGGGATCAAGTTCGAGCGCTTCAACCCTGAACCTCTGCGCCGCTATCTGGGCGCGGCCGGCGCCGGCGCGCTGGATCACGGCCGGCTCGACCCCGATCATCGCGCCTATGGCGACCTTCTGCAGATTCTGGAGACCTATCGCGAACACGCCGAGCGCGGCGGCTTCACGCAGATCGACACCGAGGCGGTGGTGGAGGCGGGCGAGGACGCCGATATCGTTCCGGCGCTGCGCCGGCGCCTGGCCGAGGAAGGCTATGAGGCCGACGGGCCTGACCGCCTGGCCGATCTCGATCCTGTGGAGCTGGTGGCCGAGGATCTGGGCGCCGGGGACATGGATGGCCTGGACCCGGACGGCGAGGATCTGGACGTGGAGGCTGAGACCGGCGAGGACGACTCGGCGAGCACCACCTACACCGAGCCGCTTCAGAATGCGCTTGAGGCCTTTCAGACAGATCATGGCCTGACGGTGGACGGCATTCTCGGGCCGCGCACCATCGCCGCCCTGAACACGCCTGTCGAAGACAAGATCGCGCGGATCGAGGCCAACCTGGAACGCTGGCGCTGGGCGCCGGCCACCCTGCCGGAGCGCCATGTGCGCGTGAATTCGGCCGCGTTCGAGGCGGTGGGTTTCGAGGACGGACGCCCGGTCATCACCATGGACGCCATCTTGGGTCAGAGCCGTCGCCCGACACCGATGATGGCCGACGAGATCCGCTTCATGGTTGCGAACCCGAAATGGTACGTGCCCGAATCGATCCTGAAACGCGACAAGCTGGAAACGATCCGGGAAAATCCCGACTACATCCCCAGCAATGACTACTTCGTGCTGGATCGCGAAACCGGGGACCGCGTACCGCATTCCCAGATCGACTGGGAAGACGAGGCGGTCGAGGACTCCTACCGCCTCGTTCAGGGCGCAGGCGAGGAGAACGCGCTCGGCCAGATCAAATTCATGTTCCCCAACGAGCACGCCATCTATCTGCACGGCACGCCGGCGGACCATCTGTTCGAGAAACGCGAGCGCGCCTTCTCCTCCGGCTGCGTCCGGCTGGAGCGGCCGCTGGACATGGCGCGCTGGATCGTCTCGGGCAATGGCGGCGATCTGGGCTACCAGGGCGTTATTGAGGCGGTGGACTCCGAAGAGACCACGCGCCTGCACCTGGCCAGCCCCCTGCCGGTGTATCTGCTCTACTTCACCGTGGAGGACGGCGGCGCCGGTCAGGGCGTGTTCCATGAGGACATTTACGGGCGCGACGGCCGCCTGATCACGGCCCTGAACGCCAATCCCATTTCCATGACCACAAGCGGAGGCGCTTGATATGATGACCAAGGCGCTGATGACAGCCGGCGCCGGAATCTGTGCGATTCTCGGCGTTTCGACCGCTCAGGACGCCGGCGAAAGCCAGGCCCGGATGGCGGCGGGAGACATCGCCTCCTCGCCGCTTTATTTGCGCGGCCCCTACGCCCAAGACTACATGATCGCCGATCTCGGCCCGCAGCGTGAGGACGGCGATGGTTCCGCAGGCGGTCCCGCCGCCTCGCCGGCCCTGCGCGGCGCCCATGGGGACATCCTCGCGGCCGGACAGCCGGGCGAGGACTCCTGGCTTCAGGTCAGCCTTGACGGGGAGCAGAGCCCGCACCCGGTCTGGCACGCCTCGTCGCTGCCCGGCGACAGGATCGAGCTTTCAGCGAAATATCCGTTCGCCCTGTCGATGGACGGGGAGATCATCACCGGGGCGGCGAAAAGCCACCGCTGGACCGCGCCGGAGGAGCCCGGGGTTCACACCCTGCGCGCCTTCAACGCGGACGGTGAGCAGCAATACCTGTCGGTCTTCGTGCTGAAGCCGCGCAGCGGTCAAACCGTGCTCGAAGGCTATCGCATCGGGACCTATCCGGCTGATGCGCCCGACGGCTTCATCCGCCTGACACAGGCGGACATGGACGCGCCGGTGAGCCCCAGCTTTGAAATCGGCCAGTTCATCTGCAAGCAGCAGATCGGCCACTGGCCGAAATTCCTGGTGATCTCCGGCGACATGCTGGAGCGCCTGGAATTGCTGCTGGGGACCCTCAACGCGGAAGGGCGCACCAACGCCGACACCTTCTTCATCATGAGCGGGTTTCGCACCCCCTTCTACAACACCGCCATCGGCTCGGCGCGCCGGTCGCGGCACATGTATGGCGACGCATCGGACATCTATCCCGATGTCGAGGGCGACGACTCGGTGATGGACGACCTCAATGGTGACGGCTGGATCACGCGCGAGGACGCCGAATGGCTCTATGACTACGCGGACGACCTTTTCAAGGGCTCCGACGATGTGGTGGCCGGCGGCATCGGCGCCTATGGCGCCAACGCGGCGCACGGGCCGTTCGTCCATGTGGACGGGCGCGGGAGCGCAGCGCGCTGGGGCCGCTATGGCAGCTAGATCAGCCGGCGTTGCAGCTCGGGGTCCGGCATGGCGCACAGATCGGCCCGGCCGAACCATTTGATCCGGTTGCGCGCCAGAACCCGGTAGACCGGCTCGCGCAGCGGTCCGGGAACACAGGCGCCGAGCCAGGCCAGGGCGCGCCAGGGCATGGAGAGCCGGCGGCCCGCGGCGATCACCGCCCGAGCGCCGGTCAGCGCCACGCCGTCGTTAAGGAGCAGCCAGCTTTCAGGATAATCGGGATCGAGCCCGTGTCTGATGAGGAGAGACCGGCCCAACGCACCCTGAAGCGGGGTGATGCGGAACAGATCGTCAGGATCGTGAGCCGCGATGGTGCGCGCGCCCCAGCTGCACACCGCGCACGCGCCGTCCATGACCAGAAGAAGCTTGCCCGGCGGCGCCTCGGTCTCCATCCCGGCCTCCCCTGCCCGTAATTTCCCCAGCCGCAAATCGCAGCCCGACACTTTTTACGAGGGTATCAGACGGTTTGACGCCGAGGGGCGCGGCAGGATGCCCCGGCCCGGCTACCGCTATTGCGGGCCAGGCCGGGGATCACAGGGGCGTTCAGCCGCCAAAGCGATAGCCCAGGCGCACGCCGAACTCGTCCAGCGCCTGATTGCGGCCCGAGGCCAGGATCTGGCCGTGGGAGAAGTGCTCGTAGTAAGCGCCGACGGCCCATTGCTCGGTCAGCGCATAATCAGCGCCGAGACGCGAGTGGAACAGCCAGTCGGACCCCAGCAGGGCGCGCGTGCGCGCGGTTTCAATGCGGAAGGGATCACTGGGCGGCAGATCGACGACATCATCGACGCCGTCATTGTAGCTGATCCCGAACGCGCCCTCGACGGACCAGCGGTCGCCGAACCGGCCGGTCCAGTTCAGGCCCGTCGCCACCAGATTGGTGTAGCCCTGGGTGCTGATCGAGGCGTAGGCGTAGGGCCGCGGTGAGCCGATCGGGGACAGGAAATCGGGGCTCTTGAACAGCGCTTCAAGGCCGATCTGCGGCCCGTCTTCGGCGTGATCGACCAAATCGTGGCCCACCACGGCGACGCGGACTTCCTCAACCAGTTGAGCGTGAACGGGCGCGGCGGCGAGCGCGGCGAGCGCTCCAGCGGCGAGCAGAGCTTTCATGGTGTCATCCCCCTGAAATATACTTAATTCTCGCGCACCATACGCTGGTGCGCGCGACCGGCAAAGCGTCTAAACGCCTTCGGCCTCCAGCGCTTCGGCATAGGCCCAGTCGAGCCACGGTCCCAGCGCGGCGACGTCGTCGGCGTCCACCGTCGGGCCGCACCAAATGCGAAGGCCAGCCGGCGCCTTGGGATGCGGGGCGACGTCATAGGCCACGCCTTCGCGGTCCAGCAGCGCCGCCATGCGCCGGCTCACCGCCCAGCGCTCCTCTTCGGATTTGCCCTCGAGCTCGGCGCCGGAGAACTTCAGCGTCACCGAAGTGGTCGAGCGCGTGGCCGGGTCCTGGGCGAGATAATCGATCCAGGAGCAGCCCTCCACCCAGTCGGCGAGTTTCGCCGCGTTGGCTTCGGTGCGCGCGATGAGGCCGCTGAGCCCGCCTTCCTTGGCGGCCCATTTCAGGGCGTCGAGATAGTCTTCGGTGGCCAGCAGCGAGGGCGTGTTGATGGTGGAGCCTTCAAACAGCTGCGCGTGATCATCACCGGCTTCAAACAGCTGCAGGATGCGCGGCACCGGCCAGCTGGGGCGGAAGGTGCGCAGGCGCTCGCGGGCCCTCGGCGAGAACACGGCGACGCCGTGCTGGGCCTCGCCGCCCATGCATTTCTGCCAGCTGAACGTGGTCACATCCAGCTTGTCCCAGGGCATCTCCATGGCGAAAGCGGAGCTGGTCGCGTCGCAGATCGTCACGCCCTTGCGGTCATCCGGGATCCAGTCCGCGTCGGGCATGCGCACGCCGGCCGAGGTGGCGTTCCAGGTGAAGACCTGATCGTTATTCAGTGCATCGGCTCTGGAGTAATCCGGCGCGATCCCGAACGGCGCCTCATAGGTCGACAATCCAGCCGGCTTCAGCTCGTCGCGCAGATCCACCGTCCAGCGCCGACCGAACTCGTCGCAGGAAAACACGTCCACGCCCCGCGCGCCGATCATCGACCAGAGCGCGCCCTCCATCGCCCCGGTGTCGGAGGCGGGCAGGATCGCGACCTTGTAGTCGGCTGGCACCTCCAGCACCGCCGCCGTGCGCTCGATCGCCTCATGCAGGCGGGCCTTGGGCGTTCCGCCGCGATGGGTGCGCCCCAGCGGCGCATTGGCGAGGCAGGACACCTCCCAGCCGGGCCGCTTCTTGGTGGGTCCCGAAGAAAAACGCGGGTCTGCGGGGCGGGCGGGCGGCTTGGGTCGGCTCATGGACAGGCTCCGGATGGTCGTTTTGAAGCGATACCGGTAGGCGGTTGGACCGCGAGGGTCAAACCTCTTGGACCCCGTCGTCATTCCAGTCTTGTCTCCGGCCTTGAGCCGCGTCTGCTTGACCGTCCTCGCGCACCCGCATACCGCTCGTCCCATGATGCTTGACGATCAGCGCGCCCATTTCGACCTGCCCGAGGCGCAGGCCTATTTCAACGCCGCCCAGATCGGACCCATGCCGATCGTGGCGGCGAAGGCGGGCGCGGCGGCCTTCGCGGCCAAGACCCAGCCCTGGCGCTCGACGACTCAAGGCGATTTCTTTGACGCGCCGGAAGCCCTGCGCGCCGCCGCCGCGCGCCTGTTCGGCGCCGGCGCGGACGATGTGGCGCTGGTTCCGGCGGCGAGCTACGGGCTCGCCACCGCCGCGGCGAATATTGCGCTGGACCCGGGCCAGGAGATCGTGGTCCTGGACGGTCAGTTTCCCTCCAATGTCTATACCTGGCGGCGCATGGCCGCCGACAGCGGCGCAAACATTCGCACGGTCTCTCGCCGCGCCGGCGAGACCTGGACCGAGGCGCTGCTCGCCGCGATGGGTCCGCAAACCGGGCTTGTGGCCTGCGGCGCGGTGCACTGGATTGATGGCGGGCGCATTGATCTGGAAGCGGTTTCGAAGGCCGCCAAAGCCCACGGCGCGGCGCTGGTGCTCGACCTCACCCAGTCGCTGGGCGTGATGGAGTTTGACGCCGCCCGCGTGGATCCCGATTTTGCGGTGGCGGCGGCGTATAAATGGCTGCTGGGTCCCTACGCCACCGGCTTTCTGTACGTGGCGCCGCGCCGTCAGGACGGGCGGCCGCTGGAGGAGAACTGGATCAACCGGGCGAACAGCGAGGACTTCTCGCGCCTGATCGAGTATCGCGACGCCTATGCGCCGGGCGCGCGGCGCTATGACATGGGCGAGCGGTCCAATCACCAGCTGGTCCCGGCGGCGCTCGCCTCGCTCGAGTATCTTCACGGGCTGGGTGTCGCGTCCGTCGCGGGCCATATCGCGCAGATGAACACCTTGATCGCAGAGCGCCTCGCGGCGACGGGCTTCGCCGACGACACGCCGGACCGGGCCGGGCATTATCTGTCGCTGGCACTGCCCGGCGCCGCGCCCGGCGATCTCGCCGCACAGCTCAAAGACGCGGGGGTCCATGTCTCCCAGCGCGGGCCGCGCCTTCGCATCTCGCCCCATGTCTACACCCGCACAGGCGATATCGACCGCCTGGGCGACGCCCTGCGCGCGATCCTGTCTTGAGCCCGCAAACACCCGGACTTCATGGCTGGGGCGGGCTCGGCGTTCTGGCGCTGACGTGGGGCTCGGCGTTCGCGTTCATTGCGGTGGGCGTGGAAAGCCTGACGCCGAGCCTTGTCGCCTTCGGCCGGCTGGCGCTGGGCGCGATCCTGCTCACCCTCTTTACCCTGCATCGCGGCCGCGCCCTGCCGCCGCTCACCGACCGGCGCTGGCTGTGGTTCGGCGCGCTCGGCCTGTTCGGCAACGCGCTTCCTTTCACCCTCATCGCCATCGGCCAGCAAAGCGTGCCGTCGGGCGTGGCGGGCATCCTCATGAGCATGACCCCGCTGGCGATCATCGCGGCGGCCCATTTCGTGCTGCCCGGCGAGCGCCTCACCCCGCTGAAAACCACCGGCTTTCTGATCGGGTTTTCCGGCGTCGTTCTGCTGATCGGACCGAGCGCCCTGGAAGGCGTGTTGTCGGCGGGATTTATCGGTCAGGCGCTGATCTTCGCCGCGACGCTGGCCTACGCCACCAACGCCATCCTCTATCAGGCCGGGCCGGAGACGAGCCCCAGCGTGGTGGCCGCCGCCAGCCTGATCTGCGCAGCGGTGCTCGCCCTGCCCCTGGCGGTGTTCGACACCGTCACCGGCCAACAGGCGGGCGCGCCGAGCCTCGCCTCCCTCGCCTCGGTCGCGGCGCTGGGGCTTCTGCCCACGGCGCTGGCGGCCATGGTCTACATGGCCATCGCCCGCCAGGTCGGCGCGGCCTTCATCGCGCTGGTCAATTACGCGGTGCCCGTGGTGGCCGCCCTGATCGGGTTCTTCCTGGGCGAGGCCATGGGCGCGCGCGCCTGGATCGCGCTGGCGGTGATCCTGGCCGGCGTTTTCATCGCGCGGCGCGGCGATGTCCGTGCCCGGGCGAAATCAGCCGGGCGCACGCCCAATCGATGACGCTGAACCAAGCCTATGTATCCACAGCTTCACGCTGCGCCCGCACCGGCCGACCGGATCCCGCCTAAAGGAATGTGAGTCCAATCGAAATTTTTTAACCACTTGATTCGTCGAGATTTCCTTGTGCGACTCAGGCCGCAGGACTCGATTCCATTGGGGGAGTCAAATGGCTGTTAACTTCTCCTAAGGGATTCTCGCCTCTCATAGCGAATAAGGTTAACGGTTGATGCGTCGAACGGGCTCTTGATTCGTCCGCGGCCTTGGGAGGGGAACCTGATGCGGGTCCTGCTGATCGAAGATGACCGCGCCACGGCGCAAGGGATCGAGCTGATGTTGAAGTCGGAAGGCTTCAACACCTATGTCACGGACTATGGCGAGGAAGGCGTCGATCTCGGCAAGTTGTATGATTACGACATCATCCTGCTGGATCTGAACCTGCCGGACATGCCGGGTTTTGATGTTCTCAAGACCCTGCGCGTGGCCAAGGTCGACACGCCGATCCTGATCCTGTCGGGCAACGCCGACATCGACAACAAGGTGCGCGGACTCGGGTCCGGCGCCGACGACTACATGACCAAGCCTTTCCACAAAGAAGAGCTGATCGCGCGCATCCACGCCGTGGTGCGCCGCTCCAAGGGTCACAGCCAGTCGATCATCAAGACCGGCGACATTGCGGTGAATCTCGACGCCAAGACGGTGGAGGTGAACAATCAGCGCGTTCACCTGACCGGCAAGGAATACCAGATGCTTGAGCTGCTCTCCCTGCGCAAGGGGACGACGCTCACCAAGGAGATGTTCCTCAATCATCTCTATGGCGGCATGGACGAGCCGGAGCTGAAGATCATCGACGTGTTCATCTGCAAGCTTCGCAAGAAGCTCTCTGCGGCGACCGGCGGTGACAACCATATCGAGACCGTCTGGGGCCGCGGCTATGTGCTGCGCGACCCGGTCGAACTGCAAAAGGCCGCCAGCGCCTGAGGCGCCGGCCCGAGACGAAATTGATAAGCCCCGGCCTCTCGGCCGGGGCTTTTTCGTTTCAGGACGGCGCAGTGAGCGTCTAGCGCTCCATGAAGGCTTTCAGCGCCTCCACCACGCGCCGGTTATCGTCTTCCAGACCGACCGAGATGCGCAGCGCGTCCGGCAGGCCGTAGGGCTGCACGGGGCGCACGATGAGGCCCTGCTCCGCAAGGAAGGCGCCGGCGTCTTCCGCGCTCTTGCCCGCATCGCGTGGGAAATGAACCAGCACGAAGTTGCAGACCGACGGCGTGACCTCCAGGCCGAGCCCGCCGATCTGCTGGGTCAGAAACGCCAGCCAGCGATCATTGTGGTCCTTGGATTTCTTCAGGAAGTCGCGATCGCGAATGGCCGCGATCCCGGCCTCCATGGCGGGCAGGTTCACATTGAACGGTCCGCGCACGCGGTGGATCACGTCGACGATCTCCTTGGGACCGTACATCCAGCCCAGGCGAAGCCCGGCGAGGCCATGGATCTTGGAGAAGGTGCGGGTGACCACCACGTTCTCATACTCGTCCACCAGCGCCATGGGGTCTTCATAGCCCGGCGCGTCGACGAACTCTTCATAGGCGCCGTCGAGCACCAGCAGCGTCTCGCTGGGCAGGCTCTCGCGCAGGCGGCGAATTTCCGTACCCTTGATCCAGGTTCCGGTGGGATTGTTGGGATTGGCCAAAAAGACGATCTTGGCGTCGTCGCCGGCGGTTTTCAGGATCGCGTCCACATCAGCGGTGTAGTGGGTCTCCGGCGCGGAGACGATCTGGGCGCCCGACTGCATCGCCACCAGGCGGTAGACCAGGAAGCCGTACTGGGTCTGCACGACCTTGTCGCCGGGATCGAGATAAGCCCGCCCGATAAGCTGGAGCAGCTCGTCGGAGCCTGACCCGCAGACGATGCGCGCCGGATCAAGCTTTTCGACTTCCGCGATGGCGTCACGCAGATTCGCCGCGCCGCCGTCAGGATAGACGTGCAGCTTTTCCATAGCGGCCTTGAAAGCCTCGGCGGCCTTGGGGCTGCACCCCAGCGCGTTTTCGTTCGAGGACAGCTTCACCGCGCCCTTGGGCGCCGCGGCGCCGGGGACGTAGGGCTTGATCTCGAGAATACCGGGGCGGGGCTGCAGCGTCATGGCGCGCCTTTCTTGTCTGAACGGGTCTTGGTGTGCCGAGATAGCGCGGGCTTCGCCGCACCTTCAAGGGATTTGACACGCGCACGCACCGGCGTGCCGCCCGGGCGCACCGCGCCCACATGCTTGACCGCCTCCACAAGGATCAATCCGCCCACCGGCGCCATGAGCGTGTCGCCTGCCTGTTCAAACATATCGGCGGCCTTGGGCTGGCACGCCCAGCGCCAGGGCGGGGCGTAGAGCGCACGCGACCAGGCGGTGGGCTCCAGAAGCGAATCCGTGAGCAGCCGCGAGATCTGGGTGCGCGAAAACGGCCGGCCATGGCCGAAGGGCGTGGATTCGGCGCGCGCCCAGAGCCCGGCCCGGTTGGGCACCACGATGGCCATGCGCCCTTCCGGCGCCATCACCCGCCACAACTCGCGCAGGAGCTTGCGAAGATCGCCCGCCTCCTCCAGCGCGTGGACCAGCAGAACCCGGTCGAACAGCGCTTCAGCAAAGGGAAGGCGCGCCTCGTCTCCCAGCGCCGTGCGGCAGGGCCTGCGCGCCGGCCAGGCCACCGCCCCCTGGCTGGCGGGCATGTAGGCGACGGCCCGGCGGGCCTCCTTGAAGTCATCCAGCCAGGGCGCGGCGAAGCCGTAGCCGAGAATGTCGAGCCCCTTGGTCTCCGGCCACAGCGCGGCCAGGCGCCGGCGCACCATCTCGCGGGACGCCTCGCCGCGGATCGAGCGGTGAAAGCGGTCGATTTCAAGCGCGTCGGTGCGCATTCTGCCTAAGGCCTCGCATCTTGCCTTCGCCCAATGATAGTCTTGGCGGACCGTCCCGGTAAGGGGCGCAGCGCAAAACCTCCTGCAAGATCTCCCGAAAGGAGCGCCATGGCTCTCGATGTGCGTCAGTTCGCCTGCCTCGATGACAATTACGGCTATCTGATCCGCTGTTCGAAGACCGGCGCCTGCGCCGTGATCGATACGCCGGATTCAGGCCGCATCCTGGAGGAGGCCCGCGCCATGGGCTGGGATATCGGCGCGATCTGGAACACCCACCACCATTTCGACCACGCCGGCGGCAATGATGCGGTCCGCGAGGCCACAGGCTGCGAGGTCCTCGCGCCGGCCGAGGTCGACAAGATCGGCGCCGTGGACCGCGTGCTTTCCCATGGCGATGTGGTGAAGCTGGGCGACCTGGAAGCCACGGTGATCGATGTGGGCGGCCACACGCTTGGCCATATCGCCTTCTGGTTCAAAGACGCCGGCGCGGCCTTCGTGGGCGACGCCCTGTTCGCGCTGGGGTGCGGCCGCCTGTTTGAGGGCACGCCGCAGCAGATGCACGCCTCGCTGTCGCGCCTCAAAGCGCTGCCGCCGGAGACCGTGATCTATTGCGCTCACGAATACACCGCGTCCAACGCCCTGTTCGCGCTGAGCATCGACGCTGACAACCCGGCGCTTAAGTCCTACGCCGAAAAGGTCGCGCTGGCCCGCGCCAGACATCAGCCCACCGTGCCCACCGTGCTGTCGGCGGAACTGGCGGCGAACCCCTTCCTGCGCTGGGACGACCCGGCGCTTCGCGCCAATCTGGGGATGGAGCAGGCCGAAGACTGGGAAGTCTTCGCCGAGGTCCGCCGCCGCAAGGATAATTTTTAGGGCGGATGTTTGGCTGCCGGACGGGTGCGTCCTTCGAGGCTTTTCGCGTCGCGAAAAGACTCCTCGGGATGAGGTAGGTCCCCTGCTTCAGTGCGTCGTCATCCTGAGGTGCGAGCCCCGAATGGGCGCACCTCGAAGGACCATCGCACACACGCACATGGAACCCCTCAGGCCGCTCTCTTAAATGGAGGAGGGCATTTGCGCCTGCCGCGACCTAGCCGCGCCGGGAAAAACCGTAGCGCAGCGAGGACGCCAGCCCGGCGAGATCGGGGATATTGGCGCTGACCTTGCGCCAGCTCGCCTTCGCCTTCTCGATCTGCATGACATTGTCGATGCGACGATCCAGGAAGGCGCGGGTGCGCGCTTTCTCAGGATCGTCATCGTCGATCCAGATCGCCAGCGTCGAGGCGTAGACCCCGGAGAGGATTGCGCGTTTGGAATAGAAATTGGCGTCGGTGCTCTTATCGCCAATCGCCTTCCAGATCATGTCCGAGGTGGACCACAAAAGCCGCGAGCCCCGGTCCAGCGCGTCGGGCAGAAGCAGGCGGGCGCGGGCGCGCTCGGCGGCTTCTTCCTCGCCGTCGATCTGGGCCAGGCGCGCCATCACCGCGCCCGTGACCTTATCGCGGATGCGATTGGCGCCGCTCTCCTCGATCTCGGCGCGTGCGGCGGCGTCGGCCTTGCGCGACCAGGTCTCGATGAGGTCGAGCACCCCGCCCGGGCAGTACAGCTCCACCTCGCCCGCGCTCAGGCCGGCCGTTTCGGCGGCGCGTTTCAGCGCGTCGGCGTTCCAGCCGTCAAAGGCGGCTTCGGGAAGAATGGCGTCCAGAAGTGCTTCGCGCGCGGTTTCGGCGCGGGTCTTCTTGCGGGGCTCGAAGGCGGGATCGATATCGGTCATGGGCTTGAACATAGCGCCGGCGGGGCGGGCCGTCGACGGGGCGCGGCGCACCGCCCCACCCGGCCAGAGAAGCGAGGCGCCAAAGAGGGTTAACGGACCGAACACCGCGTTTCTTACCGGGGCGTTAACGCGCCGAAGCCAGACTTCGGTCAGATAGCTGGACGAGGCCCTCCATGATTTCGCACATGAAAGCCTTCCTCAAAGAGCGCTCGGCCAATGTGGCGCTCATCTTCGCCCTGTCCCTCGCCCCGGTCTCGGCCGCGGTGGGCGGGGCGCTGGACTTCACGCGCACCTTCACCATCGGATCGGAGATCCAGAGCGCGCTGGACACCGGCGTTCTGGCCGCCGCCTCGCTGAGCCAGAGCGGCGACCCCGAAGCGGTGGTGCGCGCTTATCTGGAAGCAGCCATCGCCGAGCATGAAGGCGTCATCGAAACCCTGGTGGTCATCGTGACGCCCAATATCGCGCTCAACGCCCGCGAGGTTCACGCCACCGCGACGGTGAGCGTGCCCACCACGCTGCTGGGCGTCGTCGGCCTTCAAAGCCTCACCATGGGCCGGGAGTCCGAAGCCACCGAGCAGCTGAGAAATCTGGAGATCTCGCTGGTGCTTGACGTCTCAGGCTCCATGGGCGGAGCGAAGATCGAAGCCCTGCGCGAGGCGGCCAAGGAGTTCGTCCAGGTCGTTCTGGCGGGCGACATCAGCGATTTCACCAGCGTTTCGATCATTCCCTATAACGGCGGCGTGCGCCTTCCCGGCTCCATCAACGCTCAGCTGATTTCGGGCGCCGACGCGAACCGGTCGGGCTGTCTGGAATACGGCGAGGATCACCCCATCACCCTTGAGCCCCCGGCCAATGGGCTGGACTGGCTGCAATGGCGGGGCGACGACATGGCCGACGCTGAAAGCTCGGCCTTCTGCCCGGAAGAGAACGAGGAGAGCCGCTTCTTCCGCAACACCCAGGGCGATCTGATTGAAATGATCGACGACCTGGATGCGGGCGGCAATACCGGGCTCGACATCGCCACCGCCTGGGGCGCCCGCGCCCTCGATCCGGCCTGGCGCGGCCGGCTGGGCGGTAATTTCTCCGAACGCCCCGTGGACTATGACGAGCCCTCCACGCTCAAGGCGCTGGTGGTGATGACGGACGGCGCCGCCACCGCCCAGATTCGCAATTACTGGGACTCCGGCGACCGGCGCTGGCGGAACTACGAGATGTACTCGGCGCGGGACGCCCGCGACAACATGGCCGACGCCTGCGACGCGGCGGAGGATAAGGGCGTGGCGATCTACACCATCGCCTTCCAGCTCTCCGGCTCCACCAACCGCAATCTGATGCGCAACTGCGCCAGCCTTCCGGAGAACTATTTCGAGGTCGAGGATCTCGACATCGCCGCGGCGTTCTCCGCGATCGCTGCGGATCTGAACTCGCTGAGGCTGTCGCGCTGATCGGTTAATGAGCCGTAAACTACTGTTTTAACAGCTTTTTGGCATATTCCATGCAAGCTCCCTGATCAGACGTCCCGCTTTGGGCGTCTGTTCAGGGAGCCTTCATATGGCCCGCCATATCCGCAGCTTCGCCCGGGACGCCCGGGCCAATGTCGCCATGGTCTTTGCGCTCTGCCTGTCTTCGCTGGCGGCGGCGGTCGGCGGCGGCATGGATTTCTCCCGGTCCACCTCGGTGGGGTTCGAGCTTCAGGCGGCGCTGGATTCAGGCGTGCTGGCGGCCGCCTCCTTAAGCCAGGACCGGTCCGCGGACGATGTGGTGCGCTCCTATGTGGAGGCCGCGCTCGGCGATCATCGCGGGCTTCTGGACTCCCTCAATCTTCAGGTCACCGCCATCACCGGCTTCAATTCGCGCGAGGTGGAGGCCGTCGCCGTGGTGTCGGTGCCGACCACCTTGCTGGGCGTGGCGGGGATCAACACCCTGACGGTACGACGCGACGCGCGCGCCATCGAACAGGTGCGCGATATCGAGATCTCTCTGGTGCTGGACATTTCCGGCTCCATGGGTGGATCGAAAATCTCCGCCCTGCGCGACGCGGCCGAGGAATTCATCGACGTGGTGCTCGCCTCCAACGGCGGACGCACCAGCATCTCGGTGATCCCCTACAATGGCGGCGTGCGCCTGCCCGACTATGTCAACGAGCAGATTGTCGACGGCAACAGGAACCAGCGCGACCGCTCGGGCTGCGCCGAGCTTGGCGAGGACTGGCCGATCTCGATTCCCCTGCCCGATGAAGGCCTCGACTGGCTGGAATGGCAGGGCAATGAGCAATACGACAATCGCTCCTCCAGCTTCTGCCCGGAGAGCAATGAGGAGTCAGTCTTCCTGCGCCAGGACCGCGACACTCTGATCAATCTGGTCCGCCGCCTGGACTCAGGCGGAAACACCGGGCTGGATGTGGCAACGGCCTGGGGCGCGCGTGCGCTGGACCCGTCCTGGCGCGGCCGGCTGGGCGGCTCGTTCTCCGACCGCCCCGCCGCCTATGACGACGAGGACACCATCAAGGTCCTGGTGGTGATGACCGACGGCGCCGCCACCGCCCAGATCCGGCGTGAACGCCGCAACGGCAAATGGCGCGACGTGGAGGTTTATTCGGCGCGCGACGCCCGGGACAATATGGGCGAGGCCTGCGACGCGGCCGAAGGCCGGGGCGTGCACATCTACACCATCGCCTTCCAGCTCTCCGGCTCCACCAACCGCAATCTGATGCAGAACTGCGCGAGCCGGCCGCAGAATTACTACCCGGTGGAGGACATGGACATCCGCTCGGCGTTCTCCGCCATCGCCGCCGACATCAACCAGCTGCGCCTCACCAGCTAGGCCTTAACGCGATCTTCGCCTTATGGGGCGAGGATCGCCTCTTCCCGGTCCCGAACGGACGCAGACAGCAGGGCCGCAAGCCATGCTCAAGCGACGCATCAAGTCGTTCCTGCGCGAAGCCGGCGGCAATGTCGCCATGGTGTTCGCGCTCAGCCTCTCGACACTCGCCGCGGCGGTGGGCGGGGGCATGGACTATTCGCGCTCGGCCGCCATCGGAACCAAATTGCAGGCGGCGCTGGATTCCGGCGTGCTGGCGGCCGCGTCGCTGACCCAGGACCGCGACGCGGAAGACGTCGTGCGCGCCTATGTGAACGCCGCCCTGGGCGATCAGAACGGCCTCATGGACGGGCTCGACCTTGACGTCACCGCCACCACAGGCCTGAACTCGCGCCAGGTGGACGCGCGCGCCTCGGTCGCCGTGCCCACGACCCTGCTGGGCATCGCCGGGATCAATCACCTCACCGTGCGCCGCGAGGCGAGCGCCGTCGAACAGGTGCGCGATATCGAGATCTCGCTGGTGCTGGACATTTCCGGCTCCATGAACGGCTCGAAGATCCGCGCCCTGCGCGACGCGGCCGAGGAATTCATCGATGTGGTGCTCGCCTCCAACGGCGAGCGCACCAGCGTCTCGGTCATTCCCTATAATGGCGGGGTGCGCCTGCCCGAAAACGTCAACGAACAGATCATCGACCAGCGCAAGCGGCGCGACCGCGAACGCTCGGGCTGCCCGGAACTGGGCGAGGACTGGCCGATCTCGATCCCCCTGCCCGATGAAGGTCTCGACTGGCTCGAGTGGCAGGGCGATGAACAATATGACTGGCGCTCCTCAAGCTTCTGCCCCGAGGAGGAGGAGGCTTCGGTCTTCCTGCGCGATGATCGCGGCAGCCTGATCAACCTGGTGCGGCGCCTGGACGCCGGTGGAAACACCGGGCTGGATGTGGCAACGGCCTGGGGCGCGCGCGCGCTGGACCCGTCCTGGCGCGGCCGGCTGGGCGGCTCGTTCTCCGACCGCCCCGCCGCCTATGACGACGAGGACACCATCAAGGTCCTGGTGGTGATGACCGACGGCGCCGCCACCGCCCAGATCCGGCGCGAGCGCCGCTGGGGCTGGTGGCGCAACACCGAGCTGTATTCGGCCCGCGACGCGCGGGACAATATGGAAGACGCCTGCGACACCGCCAGCGGGCAAGGCGTGCACGTCTACACTATCGCCTTCCAGGTTTCCGGCTCCACCAACCGCAATCTGATGCGCGACTGCGCGAGCAAGCCGCAGAACTATTTCCCGGTGGAGTCAATGGACATTCGCTCGGCCTTTTCCGCCATCGCCGCCGACATCAACCAGCTGCGCTTGAGCAGCTGAACGGGCCCTCCGGGCGTTGCGGGCGTCATCAAAATTTGTCGCGTCTCAAAAGCGATGAAGGCATGCTGTCCGCAAGTAAGGGAGTCCCGCCATGATAACCGCCATCAGCGCCGCCGTGACCGCCGCCCTCTCCTTGCAGGCCGCCGAGCCGATGAACGCGTCATGGCTGGAGGGCTGCTGGGAGGGAGAAGGGCTTGGCGCGCCCGTCACCGAATGCTGGATGAGCGCACCGTCAGGGCGAATGACCGGCGTGTTCCAGATGCTCAACGCCGACGGCGCGCAGCGCTTCAGCGAGATTTTCATTCTGGATCATTTCGATGACGGCCCGGCCCTGCGCTTGAAGCATTTCGATCCCGGCCTCGCCGGCTGGGAGGCCCAGGAGGCCTATATAAGCTGGCCCCTGATCGAGGCGGGCGAACACCGCCTCGTGTTTGAGGGGCTTGAGATGTCACTCGACGACGCCGGGCGCCTGGTCGTCGATCTGGACATCTCGCGCAACGGCGAAATCAGCACCGAGCGGTTCACCTACACGCGGATGGATCAGGGCGCGCGATAAATCCCGCTCATGGGCGCATGGTGATGGGCGATGCGCATGGCCGTACGCGAGAGCGGTTCGGCCACGGTCATCATGTGATGGCCGTTGGCGTGGAGCAGCGTCTCGGGACTGGTCATCACGCCCACATGGCCCGGCCAGAACACCAGGTCGCCGCGCTTCAGCCCGGTGAAGTCCTCGCCCGGCTCTACCACCGTCCAATGCGCTTTCGCCCAGGCTTCCTGCGGACCGGAATCGCGCGGGCACATAAGGCCCGCCGCCTCCATGGCGGTCTGGATCAGACCTGAGCAATCCAGCCCCAGGCTCTCCTTGCCGCCCCAGAGATAGGGCGTGTGCAAGAAGCGCTCGGCGACCGCCACCCAGTCGGGTTCGACATCCTCACCCACGGCGCGCAAGTGCGGCTCGAACACCCAGCCCATGCGCTGAGCCTCCACATAGCGGCCCGAGCGGCGCCCGCCGGCGATCTTGGCGTTCAGAGAGATCAGGCAGACCGGCGCGCTCTTCGGGTGCGGTTCGGAGAACACATAGGTGCGCAGCGCCTTGACGGTGTGGGTGGGGATCAGCGCCGGCGCCGACAGCGCCGCCATGTCCACCCAGCCCTCATAGCCATCCAGCGCGCTGGCCCCGAAGCCGAAGCCGGCCTCCTCGCGCGCCAGCGTGAAGCATTCCCCGGCCAGAAGCTGGGTTTCCTGCATGGCGTCGGGCTGCGGCTCGCTGCGGACCGGCGCGACGCCGGCGGTGACCTGATAGATCTCGCTCAAGGCTCAGCCTCCAAACTTCGCCTTCAGGACGGACCACAGTGCGCGCGAGGCGAGCATTTCCCCGCCCACGGGGCGGCCCGGCCGGGCGTTGGGGTTCCAGGCGAAGATATCAAAATGGGCCCAGGCTTTCGCGTCCGAGGCAAACCGGCGCAGAAACAGCGCGGCGGTGATCGATCCGGCGAACCCGCCCTTGCCGGTGGAGGAGAGATCGGCGATGTCGCTGTCGAGCCAGCTGTCATATCCGCCCCACAGCGGCATGGGCCAGACCGGGTCGTCGCACGCCGCGCCGGCGTCTTGCAGGCTCCGGGCGAAGGCCTCGTCCTCGGTGTAGACCGGCGCCAGTTCCGGCCCCAGCGCCACGCGCGCCGCGCCGGTGAGCGTCGCCATGTCGATGAGCAGGTCCGGGTCGCTTTCGATCGCCTTTGTGAGGGCGTCGGCGAGCACCAGGCGGCCTTCGGCGTCGGTATTGCCCACCTCAACGGTGAGGCCCTTGCGGCTTTGCAGAATGTCGCCGGGCCGGAAAGCGTTGGCCGAGATCGCGTTCTCCACCGCCGGGATCAGCACGTGCAGGCGCACTGGCAGTTTGGCGTCCATGATGATGGAGGCGAGCCCCAGCACGTTCGCCGAGCCGCCCATATCCTTTTTCATGAGGAGCATGCCGCTGGCCGGCTTGATGTCGAGCCCGCCGGAATCAAAGCACACGCCCTTGCCCACCAGCGCCAGGCGCGGATGGGAGGGATCGCCCCATTCCATCTCGATCAGGCGCGGCGCATCTGCGCTGGCCCGGCCCACCGCGTGGATCATGGGATAGTTCTGCGCCAGAAGATCATCGCCCACGATGGCCGTGCAGGTGGCGCCATGGGCTTCGGCCAGCCCCTCGGCGACTTTCTGCAGATCGCTGGGCAGCATGTCGCCGGCCGGGGTATTCACGAGATCACGCGTCAGCATGGCGCCCGCGGCGACGCGCGAGGCCTCGGCGGTGTCGCAGCCCTCAGGCGCCACCAGGCGCGCCGGCTGACGCTTTGCGCTCTTGTAACGGGTGAACTGATAGCCGCCGAGCGCAAGAGCGATCGCGGTCTCGGTCGGGTCATAGGGCGTCGCCTCCAGCGCCCAGTCGCCTTCAGGCAGGCCCATGGCGGCGCCGGCGATGTCGAACGCGCTCAAGCCGGCGCCGGCGCCGATCAACGCATCCACGCCGGCGCCTTCGGGCAATATCACCACCTGGCTCGCCCCTCCCTCGAAGCCGCTTGCGCGCACATGGCGCGCCGCGGCCTCGGGCAGCGCGTCCAGCGCGGCGCCCAGATCAGCGGCGGCGACGATGCGGGCGGTGCGTGCATCCGCGCCGGGCTTTGCGAACAGATCGGGGGCGGTCGAGGTGGCGCTCATGGGGGGCGGTCCTTGCTTCGTATCGGGGTCTTGTATCGCGGTCTTGTATCGCTCGCGGTCTGTGTAACCGGAGCGTTAACGCCTTCTTGAGGCCGTCGCGGGCAGAGTGGTCCCATCCGCTGCGGCGTTAAGCGAGAGGTAGAGCATGCGCGCGCGCCTGTCCGCAATCTGTCTTGCAGGCCTCATGGCGACGGCCTGCGCGACGAGTTCCGAGCTGCAGCCCACCGAGCAGGAGGTGGCGCTGGCGGCCGACATGCAATCGCGCACCATCGTGCCGGCGACCGCGCAAGAGCGAGCAGCCATTGAAAATCAGGACCTGCTGACCCAGGCCGCGTTCTGGGCGGAAGCCCATCAGATGAACCCGGCCGACAAGGAAGCCGCGTTCAAGCTCTCCGACGTCCTGCGCACGCTGAACAATTTTGAACGCGCCGCCGAAGTGGCCCGCCAGGCCCTGGCGCTTTACCCCGAGGACGGCCCGCTTCTATCGGCCTACGGCATGGCGCTCACCGGCATGGGTCAGGGCCAGAGCGCCATCGAACCCCTGTCGCGCGCCTTGCGCGTCGACCCCCAGAACTGGCGCCTGGCCAATGCGCTGGGCGTGGCGCTGGAGCAGACCGGTCGCGCCGACCGCGCCCGCCTGCAGTTTGAACAGGCGCTGGTCCTGTCCGGCGGCGAAGCCACGGTGCTCAATAATCTGGCGCTGTCGCACATGCTGGCCGGCGATCCTGAACGCGCCGAATCGCTTCTGCGCCGCGCCTCCGATCTCAACGAGGCCGGCCCCGAAGTGCGCCAGAATCTCGCCCTCGCCCTGGCCCTGCAGGGCCGCTTTGATGAAGCCGAGAGCCACGCCCTGGTGGACGTGACCCCGGAGATGGCCGAAGCGAGCCTGGCCTATATCCGCGATCTGATGAGCTCGGGGCGCAGCTATGACCGCTTACGCGAAATGGAGCGTCAGGGCCTGAGATAGGCCGCCGGCACCGCGGCGCGGCGCACACCTAGAGCTCGCTCTGCGGCGGGCTCGACATGGGCGGCGGCGGCGACGTGACATCCTCCACCTTTTTCAGCGGAAAACGCTGCTTGAGCTGACGCGAGACCAGCGTCTGATCAAAGCGGAAATCCTCGGTCTGGGCGCGCAGCTCGGCGGGCGCGCGGCCATCCTTGCTTGCATCGATCGCCCGGTAGAGCGCGTAGAGGCGCAGATAGCCCTTCTCGTCACGCGACAGGCTGGTCTCGTCCAGCCCCGCGCAGACTTCGGCCAGGCGCGACAGGCCGGCGCGGCGCTTGCCCGTGCTCAGCTCCAGCAGCGCCAGAGCCAGCGCCGGTTTCCAGCCGCCGTCAGCGAACTGGATCTTCTTGGGAACCGCTTCGAGTTCTTTCTTCGCCCGCTTGGGATCTCCCTCCGCGAGCGCATCCAGCGCGTGGTCAGCCGCCGCCTCCGCGAGGCGCATGGCTTCGCGGCGGCGCTCCACCGCTTTGTCCCCACCAAACATGGCGGCGACCCTCCTCAACGCTGACGGCGGACGGCGTCCGCCTGACAAGTCAGCACCCTACCGGGCGCGAAACGCCGCGTCACATGTTTTGGTAAGTGATCACCGCAGGTCCCATGATCACCAGGAACAGAACCGGCAGGAAGAACAGGATCATGGGCACGGTGAGCTTGGCGGGCAGCGCGGCGGCCTTCTTCTCGGCCGCGCTCATACGCATGTCGCGATTCTCCTTGGCCATCACCCGCAGGGCCTGACCCAGCGGGGTGCCGTAGCGTTCAGCCTGAGTGAGCGCGGTGGAGACCGATTTCACGCCCGGGTGATTGGTGCGCATGGCGAGATTTTCATAGGCTTGGCGGCGTTCCTGGAGAAAGGACAGCTCGGCGGTGGTCAGCGACAGCTCCTCGGCCAGCTCCAGCGAGCTGGAGCCGATCTCTGCGGCGACCTTCTGGAAGGCGGCCTCGATGCTCATGCCCGCCTCGACGCAGATCAGCAGCAAGTCCAGCGCGTCGGGAAAGGCCAGCATGATGGAGTCGCGGCGCTTGGCGGCCTTGTTCGACAGATAGATGCCCGGCGCATAATAGCCCAGCAACGCCAGCCCCATCATCACAGACAGGCGCTGAAACAGCTCAAGGCCGAAATCATTGACCAGCGACATGTACAGGAAGCCCGCCGAAAACAGGATGAACGGCATGGCGAAGCGGAAGAAATAGAAGGTGTAGACCGGCTGCTGACCACGCATGCCCGCCTGGGTGAGCTTCAGCTTAAGATTGGGGTCTTCGAGCAGCTTGACCAGGTTGAGCTGCTCCACGACCCGGCGATAGACGCTGCGCTTGTCGTCGCCGCGCAGGCTCGCCGAGCCCTTTTCCTTGTCGATCGCCTCGCGCGCCTTGCGGCGCAGCTCGTCGCGGCGCTCCGAGACCTGCTTCAGGCGCTTTTGCGTCTGGTCGGTGTTCAGCGCCGGCGCGGACAGGGTCCACACCGTGGCGAACACCAGTAGCGCCGCGATCACCGCGAACAGGTTCTGCGGCTCGGTGATCCAGTCGGCGAACGCAAGTAGATTCATCGGCTCGCCCCTTACATCTTGAAGTTAATCATGCCGCGCATGGTCAGGATGCCCATGAGCATCCAGAGCCCGCCGCCGATCAGCATCACCTGACCCAGCGAGGTGGTGAACATGGGCTGCATGTAGTCGGGCGATATGATCGACACCATCGTACCCACGCCCGGCGGCAGGGAGCCGATAATCATGGCCGAGGCCTTGGCTTCGGCCGACAGGGCGCCGACCTTCTCGCGCATCATCTTGCGCGCGCGCAAGACCACGGAAAGATTGTTCAGCGCCTCGGCCAGATTGCCCCCGGTCTTGCCCTGGATCGCCAGCACGATGGCGAAGAAGGACAGCTCCGACAGCGGCGCCCGGCGCAGCATGCGGCGCATGCCCTCGTCGATGTCCACGCCCACCGCGATGCCTTCCACCAGCATCTGAAACTCCTGCCTGACCGGCTGCTCGCCCTCGCGCGCGATGATCTTCAGGCATTCGTTCAGCGGCAGGCCCGACTTGATGCCGCGCACGATCACATCGAGCGCGTCGGCGAAGTTCTCGGTGAATTTCTTCAGCCGGCGCGCCTTCATCATGCCCAGAAGCCAGCGCGGCAGGCCCAGGCCCGCCACCACTCCGGCGGCCAGGCCGATGAGCGGATTCAGCCCGGTGAACAGCACCAGGAGCGCCGTCACCGCGCCCAGCACCGCGGAGATGATCCAGAATTTCGCCGGGCTCCAGGTCAGTCCCGCCTGCTCAATGCGCGCGCGCAGGGTCAGCGATTTCTTGCGTTCAGCCTTCTGGCGATCCTCGATCTCCTTCAGGGAGTCCTGGATCTGCTTGCGCTTGTTGGCCTGGCCTTCCTGGGCGCTGGCGGCGCGGCGCGGCTGGTGCTTGGCCGGCGCTCCGACCGCGGCGTGCAGCCGGCTCTTCCTGGTTTTCGGCTCGCCGGACGGGATCAGGGCGAAGCCCACGCCCGCCACCGCGATGAAGGCGCAGACGGCTGCGGCGATGAAGGCGATATCCGGGGTCATGCCCGCCTAACCTTCCGCAGCTTCGAGCGCGTCGGCGAGCTGGCCTTCCAGGCCGAAATAGCGCGCCCGGTCCCAGAACGCCGGACGGGCGATGCCGGTGGAGACGTGCTTGCCGACGATGTCGCCGTCGGCGTTCTCGCCGGTCATCTCATACAGGAACAGGTCCTGGGTGATGATGACGTCGCCTTCCATCCCCAGCACTTCGGTGATGTGGGTGATCTTGCGCGAGCCGTCGCGCATGCGCGCGGCCTGGATCACCACGTCGATGGAGCCGGAGATCATCTCGCGGATCGTCTTGGTGGGCAGGTTGTAGCCGCCCATGGTGATCATGGATTCGATTCTGCTCAGGCCCTCGCGCGGCGAGTTGGCGTGCAGCGTGCCCATGGAGCCGTCGTGGCCGGTGTTCATGGCCTGCAAAAGGTCGAAGGCCTCAGGGCCACGCACCTCGCCCACGATGATGCGCTCAGGCCGCATCCGCAGGCAGTTCTTCACAAGGTCGCGCATGGTGACCTGTCCGGTGCCCTCAAGATTGGGCGGGCGGGTTTCAAGGCGCACTACGTGGGGCTGCTGCAGCTGCAGTTCAGCGGCGTCCTCGCAAGTGATGATGCGCTCGTCCTCGCCGATGAAGCCGGTGAGGCAGTTGAGAAGCGTCGTCTTGCCCGAGCCGGTGCCGCCGGAGATCAGCACATTGCATCGGCTCGCCCCGATGATCTCCAGGATGCGCGCGCCCTCCGGCGAGATGGAGCCGAAATCCACCAGGTTGGAAAGCTTCAGCTTGTCCTTCTTGAATTTCCGGATCGTCAGGGTCGGCCCGTCCAGCGACAAGGGCGGCGCGATGACGTTGACGCGGCTGCCGTCGGCCAGGCGCGCGTCGCAGATCGGGCTGCTCTCGTCCACGCGCCGGCCCACCTGGGACACGATGCGCTGACAGATATTCATCAGCTGACCGTTATCGCGGAACTTGATGTTGGTCTTCTTCACCCGGCCCGCGACTTCGATGAACACGTCGCCGGCGCCGTTGACCATGATGTCGGCGATGTCGTCGCGCGCCAGCAAGGGCTCAAGCGGGCCGTAGCCCAGAACGTCGTTGCAGATGTCTTGCAGCAGCTGTTCCTGCTCGGCGATGGACATCGCCACGTTCTTGATCGAGATGATTTCGGTGACGATGTCGCGGATTTCGTCGCGCGCGGTGTCGTTGTCCAGGCGCGCCAGCTGCGACAGGTCGATCGTGTCGATCAGCGCGTTGAAAATCGTCGTCTTGACCGCATAGTACTCCGCCGAACGTTCTGCGCCGACGGTTTCGGTGGCCCCGGTCTTGCGCGGCTTGGCGGCGGCCATCTGCTTCCTGCCGGCTGCGGGCGCGGCCGGCGGCGCACTGGCGGCCGGCTTTGCAGGCGCGCCGGCGCCCGAGCGCATGGTGGCGGCCTCGACCGGACGGCTTTTTGTGGCGACGCTGGCATCGCCCGAACCCGAAGCCGGGCGCGGCGCAGCCGGCTTCGGCGCGGCGGGCGTGTCGCCGGCCTGGCCGAAGCCCTTTGCGCCGCCGCCGGGCTGGGATGCAGGTCGTTTGCCGAACATGGTCGCGCCTTACTTCTTGCCGAACAGGGAGGCGAAAAGGCTTTTGGATTTGGCCGCCGGCGCCGCCCGCCCGGTGAGCAGGCCGGCGAGGTGGGCAAAGCCCTCGGCCGCTTTTGATTTGGGATCGACCTCGGCGATCATCTGGCCGTTATTGGCCGCCTTGCCAAACAGGGCCGGCTCGAACGGCAGCACCAGGACCGGCGCCGCGCCAAGCGCGTCGGAGAAATCCTTGAGCGGAATGTCCGGCTTTTTCGGGCAGCCGGCCATGTTCACCACGATCTTCGGCGGCTCGTCATTGGGCCGCCTCTGACGCACCAGGTCGAACAGATTCTTGGCGTTGCGAAGGCACGCCAGATCCGGCGTGACCGTGACCACGACCTGGTCTGACGACAAGATCGTGCTGCGCACCCAGGGGCTCCAGGCGTGGGGCAGATCCAGCGCCACGAACGGCGCCTGACGGCGCACCACCTCGAGCACGCTCTCAAAGTGCTCGGGCTGGAAATCCCAGTCGCTTTCAAGGCTCGAGGGCGCGGAAAACAGGCTCAGCCGCTCGGTGCAGCGCACCAGCAGCCGGTCCAGCAACGCCTGATCCAGGCGTTCAGGCTGGGCTAGCGCCTCTGCGATGGTCTGGGGCGGATCCTGATTGAAATCGAGGCCAGCAGTGCCAAACGACAGGTCGAGATCCACCAGAACCGCGTCGGTGCGCAGCGACTCGGTGAGATGCCAGGCGACATTGTGGGCGATTGTGGAGCTGCCCACCCCGCCCTTGGCGCCGACAAAGCACAACGATTTGCCCGCAAACGGCTGCTCGGGGTCGAGAAACAGGCCCGAAATCGTCTTGATCACGTGCAGCGGCGTCATGGGCGGCACGAGATACTCGCTCACCCCGCGGCGCATCAGCTCGCGATAAAGCGCGATATCATTGGCCGCGCCGACGATGACCACCTTGGTGTCGCCGTCGCAGACCGTGGCGAGCTCGTCGAGCTGCTGGAACAGTTCGCGGCCGCGCATCCCGGTCTCGATGATCAGGAGCTCCGGCGTGCTCTCGTCGTGGAAGCGCTCGATCGCAGCCGACAGACCGCCAAGCTCCACGGTGACGTGAGCTTTCTGAAGCCGCCGGTCGGTCCCGGCGCGGTGGATCAGCTGGCCGGTGTCGGGGGATTCGCAAAACGCATGGATGGCGATGCGCGGGACCGGCTGGGTCAAAAGCGAGTCGTCACCGTCGGACAGGCCCTCGACCTCGCCGTAATCGCCGCCGGAGATCACCGCCTCAGGCTCGAACCCCCTCGATTGGGGGCGGGCGTCCTCGAACGGATCGGATTCTTCAAAGTCTTCAGACTCGCCGAACGGATCATCGACCCGCGGGGCCGCCTTGCGGGCCGAGTCCTGAGCCCGGCTCGGGGCGGGTGCGGCCGGGCGGGGCGGGCGCTGTGTCTCGAAGGGCTCGTCGTCATAGCCCGCATCGCCGAACGGGTCGGAGCCCGTATCGGCGGCGTTCGCCTCGGCCAGGCGCGCGCCGAACGGGCGGTGCGCATCCTCGGCCGGCGCGCGTGAGCGGGGCGCGTCCTCCTCGCCCAGAAGCCGGCGCTCAACGGCCTCGGCGTCCAGGAAGGGGTCTTCCGGCGCATCCTCGGAGGCGTCCAGGAAGTCGTCGTCGGCGTCGAATTCGTCGAAGGCGTCGGCGGTTTGACGGTTCATCTCAGGCGCCTCCCTAATTGCTGACCGCGGTGGACACGGTTCCGGACTCGCCGGCGCCGCGCTCGGTGGCGGTGGGCTCTCCGCGCCGATACTGATCGAGGACGGTCTGACGGCGCGCCGCATCGGGATCGCCGAAGGTGCGCGGCGTCGTCAGATCGCGCGGATCGGCGATCACGGCGGCCAGATTGGCCGCCGTGGCGCAGCCGAAGCGGGCGTGCGGCTCGCCGGCCCGGCCATTGCGCAGATTCTCCCATCCCTCGGGGCAGTCCGGCGCCACCGCGCGGTAGCGGGTGAAGGAAAAGATCACCGGGGCGTTCCTCAGACCCTGCGCGTTATAGGCTCCGCCGGAAATCTGACGCCAGGACAGCCCGGCCTCGTAAAACTTTGTGCGCGCGTGGGCGATCGCCTGGATGGCGGCGTCCGAATTGGCCGCATCGCGCGGATAGGAGATCACCAGCGGGCCATGGCCGCGCGCCTTGTACTCGCCGGCGAGCGCGCCGATCAGCTCAAGCTGATCCCAGGTCAGCCCGGCGTCGCGCCCGTCCACCGGCATTTCAACACGCACCGTTTCGGGCACGGCGCTGGCTTGCGGGAGGGCGCGCGGCGCCTGGCCGGCGCAGGCGGCCAGGCCGAGGGCGGCGAGCGCGCACAGAAAGAGTTTCATCGTCGTCATGGCGCTTACTCCAGCACGAAGCCAACAGGACCGAGCCAGCCGCGACCCTCCACCTGCGCACCCGGCGAGGCGTAGACACGGTTGAGGCGGCCCAGGAAAATGCTCGACGCCGCCGAAGCCGCCGCGAATCCGTCGCCGGGATCGCTGAGCGCGTCGGGATCGGCGGGGTCCACCAGATAGGGCGTCACCACGATCACGAGCTCGGTCTGGTTATTGGCGAAATCACGCGAGCGGAACAGCGAGCCCAGGACCGGCAGGCGTTCCATGCCCGGCACGCCGTCAAGCGCCTGGCGGGTTTCTTCCTTGATCAGGCCGGCGATCACCAGCGAGCCGCCCGAGGGCATCTCCACGGTGGTCTCGGCCCGGTTCACCGTGAGCGCCGGGATGGAGACCGAAGGCTGGCTGCCAACGATATTGCCCTGGTCATCAAAGACCGGGCTCGAGCCCAGCGTGATCGCGCCTTCATTGGAAAGCTCGGACACCTCGGTGGAGATGCGCAGCGAGATGCGGCCCTCGCTCAGGACCACCGGGGTGAAGCCAAGGCCGACGCCGAAGGGTTTAAATTCGATAGCGAGCGCGCCGTCCTCGTCGCGGCCCACCGGCACGGGAAATTCGCCGCCGGCCAGGAATTGCGCGGACTCGCCGGAGATCGCGGTGATGTTGGGCTCGGCCAGGGTGCGCACCAGGCCCACGCGCTCCAGCGCGTTGAGGGTCGCAGAGACCGAGCTTTGCAGCACGCTGCCGACGAAATTGGTGGTGCTCACCGTGCCGGCCAGACCGCCCAGCGCGGCGCCGGCGACGCCGAACCCGTTCTGGGTGCTGAAGCCTGATCCGCTCTGATAGCGCCCCGGCTGGAACACTTCATAGATCGGGGCGCCGAACTCATCGAGCAGAGGCTGGCCCAGATCGTTGGTGGCCTGGATGCGCCGCGCCGGCGAGAGATCGCCGAAATTCTGCTGGCCGGAGAGGTTCACGCCCAGTTGGCGCACGATATTGCGCTCCATCTCCACGATGCGCACGCGCAGCATGACCTGGTCGCGCCCTTCCACGGTGAGGAAGCTGACCACCTGGGTGGGATCCTCCACCCAGCGCCGGGCCACCTGCAGGGCCTGATCGGCGGCGCTGGCCGACGGCACCGCGCCGGACAGCACGATATTGGCGTTCATGCTTTCGGCGTTGATGCGGCTGTCGGGCACGAAGCGCAACAGCGCATCGTTCAGCGCGGCCATGTCGCGCTCCACCCGCACGTCCAGATCCAGGATCAGCTCGCCGTCGGGGTCAAAAAAGAAGACATTGGTGCGGCCCACCTGCTGAGCCAGCAGCAGGGCGCGGCGCGGCGTGCGCACCACCGCATCGGCGATGGCGTCGCTTGCCACCATCACCTCGCCCGCGTCCACGGGCAGGTGAATGATCGCGGCCTGGCCCAGCGGCAGGTCGATGCTGCGCGAGACCGGACCGTCGCCGGGCTCGCGGATCACCACCTGAAGGGTGTTGTTGCGCTCCACCGAGGCGCCGGCGAGCTGGGCGCCGGCTTGCGGCGCGAAGGCGCCGGCGATCAGCGCTGCGACGAGGGTGAGTGAGCGGATCATTGACCACCTCCCAGCGCGACGCGCTGCTCCTGGCCGTACCGGAACACGCGCACCATGCGCTGTCCGGACTCGCCGGCGTCCGCGCTCTGGCCTGCATCTCCGGGCAGGCGGGGTCCGCCTTCGGTGTCGGCCACTGAACGCAGGGCGAGCGAAACATCTCCGGCCGCAACCGCCAGCGCCACGGCGCGCGCCTGTTCAGGCAGCAGCTCCACCGTGGCGGTGGAGCCGACCACCGCGCCGTCGCCCTCGTCGCTGTAGGACTGGTCGATGGCCAGAACGCGGGTGTTCTCCACCACGACATCGGTGCGCATGCCGGAATCGCTGTCGGTGGAGACCAGAATATCCACCCGGTCATTGGGCAGGATGAAGCCGCCCGCCCCTGCGCGCGCCGAGGTGGGCACCGCCACAGCGCGCATCCCCGGGGTGAGGACGGCGGCCATGAAACCCGCCTCCCCGGCGAGCACCAGGCGGCCTTCGTTCAGCGGCTCACCGGATGAAATCTGGGTGCGGGCGATGGCGCCGGTCATGCGCTCCATGCCGTCCGCGTCGGCGCTGCGCACCACATGGAAGGGCAGCACCGCCTCTTCGGGCCAGGGCGTCCAGCGCATGTCGGAGACCGTGAGGCGTTCACCGGCCGCGATATCGCGGGACGCCGCCAGCACCCGGGCTTCAGCCGGCGCGGGCGCCTCCACCTGCTGGGGGGCGGCGGGCGCGGGCTGCATGGCGCCGCGTACGAAGACGGCGGCGACGACGGCGGCGAGACCGGCGACGACGAGCACGATGATCCGGACGATGTTCATTTTGGGACTGCCCCTGGCCCGTAGATTGCTTTACGTGCCGAATCTGGCCGGTAAAACCTCAAAGCCGCGTTAATTATCGAGGTTAAACAAACCTGCAGACCCGAATCGTTTCAGGTCGCAGCGCCAAAGACGCGCCGGGTCAGGCCTGGATTGGACCTGCAGGGGCCTGGGTCAGGCCTGATAGGCGGCGAAAATAGCGCTATGGGGCAGGACCAGGAGCGCGCCGGCCGCAATGGCCACCGCGTAGGGTGCAGGCGCGCCTTCAGCCAGCGGAGTCTTGCCCAGCGCGTGGGGGCTGACCGGCAAAACCGGACTGATCTTGCGCAGGCCGAGCAGCACCACGGCGAGCACGCCGCCGGCGACCATGGCGTAAAGCAGGAACACCAGCGCGTCCGGCCAGCCGAACCAGAGCGCGGCGGCCGCCAGCAGCTTCACATCGCCGCCGCCCACCCAGCCCGGCGCCCACAGCGCCATGCCCACCGCCAGCACGCCGGCGAACGTCAGAAGCGACCAGCCCGCCCCCGCCCAGCCGAGCTGCAGAAACGGCGCGGCCGCAATCCACAGCGCGATCAGCACGGCGGGGATCCAGTTGGGGATGGTGTAGCGCCGCACGTCGCACCAGGCCGCCCAGAGCATGAGGCAGGCGAACGCCACAAGGGCGGTGTTGGCGATGATCATGGCGAGCGACATGGCGGACCTCGAAAGCGGTGCAGACCGTGCGGCAAGCTTCGCAAGACGTGCTTAACGCGAGGTTCACGGCCCATGCGAAAAGGGCCGCTCCTGCGGGAGCGGCCCTTCACATAGGCGAAGTTCAAAAGTTTTCGGCGATATTATTCTTTGCCATCGCCGCCGCCGCCGCCGCCGGTTCCGGTCAGGCCTGCGTTCACGTCGTTAAAGGTCGTGGTCAGCGTGCCGCCCAGCGTAGTGACCGCGCCGATGATGACGACCGCGATGAGGGCCGCGATGAGGCCGTACTCGATCGCCGTGGCGCCAGATTCGTCTTTGATGAACTTCGAAACCAGATTTTTCATCTCATCCACTCCATTTGCTTTTTTAAGCTCAGGCGTCTGGTCCGTCTCGACCCGCCCTGAACGATGAGCAGTAGACCCCAAGACGATTGAGGATGCGTAAAAATCCATGCTTTATTTTTGGTAAACGTAATTTCAGCTCTCTATAGTGAACAAACGGCTAATATATCGCCCTCTCTAACCCCTCTATATTATATAGCGGCGCGCGGCGCACACGTTTAGAACTTCTTCACCCGCACGCGCGACAAAGAACGCTCTCAAGATCGATGAGGAGTCTCGTCATGATCATCCGCGTTCTCACCGCCCTGGCTGCGGCCGGCCTGCTCGCAGCTACGGCGCTGGCCAATGCCCACACAGTCCACGTACCCGCAAACCATGCCGGTCTGATCCGGCTGCCCCAGAACGCCGCAGGCGTGATCGTCGGAAACCCCGATATCGCCGATGCGACACTCTATGACGCCAAGACCCTGCTCATCACGGCCAAAGTGTATGGCCGCACCAACCTGATCGCCCTGAACGATGCGGGCGAGGTGATCTACACGGCGGACATCTCCGTCACGCAAAATGACCGCTCGCTTGTTCAGGTCTTCCGCAACACCAACCGCTCAAGCTTCGTCTGCGATCCGGTGTGCCAAAGCGTCCCGCTCCTGGGCGACGCTGGGGCCGATGCGGGCACGAGCGCTCCATAGGCGCACGATGATGTCAGCCGCGTCCCCGATCTGGTTTGCGAGACGGCGCCTTGCCGACTTCGCCCGCGACCGCAAGGGATCGGCGG
>Ga0307978_1000049_pt1 | contig 105718 bp, 111 predicted proteins | sample OrgLakmetage1056_FD_203151 | JGI IMG/M metagenome (GOLD analysis project Ga0307978, IMG submission 203151) | Saline water microbial communities from Organic Lake, Antarctica - #1056 | ecosystem: Environmental > Aquatic > Non-marine Saline and Alkaline > Saline | place: Antarctica: Organic Lake... | reverse complement strand
CAGATCAAGGCCGATTGTGGTAACTTGCATTGGGTGGCTCCTCCTATAAGCAGATATGAACATCTGCAGTATGGCGCATTGCGACGCCGGTTGGAGCAGGAGCCATCCACCCCATCAGCTGTCGGGCTCCATCATCATTAATTTGAGCTTCTGAGCGCGCAAAGCCCTGGGAGAGCCGCAAGGGCTGCGTGTTTTTTGCTTCCCCGCTCGCGGCCAATTTGTTAACACTTTCTTAATAAAAAAATTACTGAGGCAGGCGATTTAGTAAATGGGAATGGGCTTTCGTGGCACGTTCGTCATCCCTTGGTCGCAAACGGAAATTGATGGTCTTGATGCTGCACCTGTGCAGTCATTGCGTGTAGGTGCCGCATGGGCATGGCGGGGGGACGCCGTGCGCGTGGATGGGCCATCGGATGTTTTGCGGCTGGATCAGGCGGAAGGTGCGAAGAATTTGCGGACAAGAGCCGCGCGCATGGCGCACCGCCTTGCAGGTGCAACGCATGAGCGGCAGAAAACGTCGCCTCCGGATGAAGCACACGGCGACACGCCTGCGCTGTTGAACAAAGGCTTCGTCGTCACGGATGGCGTGAAGTGCTATTCTTTGACGTTGATTGAAATGGAGAGCGGCGCCCAGCCTCTTTTGACGTTTTTCAACGAGATACCGCCCCGCAATCGTGATCTGTGGATCGTGCATCATACGCTGGGCGCGACTGGTCGGACCGATCGAGGCGCAGGGCAAAGCGGGATGATCTGCTTTACGCCCGGTACGCGGCTCCGAACCCAAGACGGCACCCGTCCGATCAAGGATTTGCGTGAAGGAGATCTCCTGCAAACCAAGGATAGCGGGATGCAGCCGCTGCGCTGGATCGGGAGGCGTCGGATGAGTGGCGCGCGACTTTTTGCAATGCCCAAATTGCGCCCGATCCGCATCAGAGGCGGCGCGCTCGGGCTGGAGCGGCCGGACGCCGATCTGCTTGTCTCGCCGGAGCATAGGATGCTGATCAGGGGGCCGGCGGCGCAAAGCCTTTTCAACACGCCCGAAGTTTTGATCGCGGCGAAGGATCTGATCAACGGGAAGACGATCACGGTCGACAATCAGGTCCGGGACGTGACCTACATCCATGTGTTGCTGGACCAACATCAGGTCATCTGGGCCAATGGGCTAGAGACGGAAAGCTTCCATCCTGCGTCCGCCGCCTTGGCCAACCTCGATAAGCTGGATCGGGAGCGCCTGCTTGCGCAGTATCCAGAGCTTGAAAATGATGCCCATACATACGGAAGCTTCGCGCGGCGCAGACTGTCGGTATCCGAAGCCGCTATTTTACGGCACGCGGCCTGACCTGCGAAAAGATTTCTTGGCCGGAATTTTGAGAATTCCGCACGCCTAGCTGCTCGTGCGCGTCTCTATCAGGGCTTTGATGATGCTTTTGGCGCTGTCGCTGGCCCAATCGGCATCGCCGCGCAGGCGCGCGATCTCGCGGCCTTCGGGATCGATCAAAACGGTGATGGGCAAGCCGAAGATGCCCATCTGGCTCGCGACTGCCTGTTTGGGGTCTTGATGACGCGGAAGATTGCTGATGCCGACGTCCTCGAAGAATTTCGAGATGCCTGCGGGAGAGTTGCGCCCCGTGGCAATTGTGAGGACTTCGAAATGCTCGCCGCCAAACTCCGTCTGAAGCTCGGACAGATAGGGCATTTCCTTGCGGCAGGGCGCACACCACGTGGCCCAGAAATTCACCAGGACGTATTTGCCGCGATAATCCTCGAGCGTGGCGCGCCCCGCGTCATCGGCAAGATCAAAAGCGGCGGATGAGGTGGCTTTTGGGGTGCTGTGCACCGCCAGTTTCTTCATGTCCCCCGACACCAGCGGCGCGATGATATCCGCATCGGCGGCAAGTGCGGGGTTTGCACCCAATGTCAGTGCCGTATAGACGAAGGCGAGCAGGATATTTTTCATGGGTCCCTCCGGGGAAATGGGCAGATGACAGACGAAGTTTCAGACACCGACAAAACGTCGAATAAGATGTGGGGCGGCCGCTTTACCGCGGCCCCTGACGCGATCATGGAGGCAATTAATGCCTCGATCGGGTTTGACAAGCGGATGGCGGCGCAGGATATCGCAGGCTCTCGTGCCCATGCAGCCATGTTGGCCGCAACGGGCATAATTGAGACTAGCGATGCGGAAGCGATCCGGGAAGGGCTGCTCACGGTTTTGTCAGAAATCGAGGGGGGCACGTTTGAGTATTCCACGGCGCTGGAAGACATTCACATGAATGTCGAGGCGCGGCTCAAAGAAATCGTCGGGGAGCCTGCCGGACGGCTGCACACGGGCCGCTCGCGCAATGATCAGGTCGCGACGGATTTCAAACTCTGGGTCCGCGATCAACTCGACGCCGCCGAAGATGCGCTGCTCGCGCTCATCCGCGCGCTTTTGGCGCAGGCCGAGGAGGGTGCTGACTGGGTCATGCCGGGCTTCACCCACTTGCAGACGGCCCAGCCCGTCACATGGGGCCACCATATGATGGCCTATGTGGAGATGTTCGGCCGGGACCTCAGCCGGATCCGCGACGCGCGCGCGCGCATGAACGAAAGCCCTTTGGGCGCTGCGGCCCTCGCGGGCACATCCTTTCCCATCGACCGCGAGATGACGGCGGCGGCGCTTGGCTTCGACCGCCCTGCCGCCAACAGTCTCGATGCGGTCAGCGACCGTGATTTCGCGTTGGAATACCTCGGCGCGGCCAGTATTTGCGCCATGCACCTGAGCCGCTTTGCCGAAGAGTTGGTGATCTGGTCTTCGGCGCAGTTTCGGTTCGTCACCCTGTCGGACCGCTTCTCCACCGGCTCCAGCATCATGCCGCAGAAGAAAAACCCAGATGCAGCCGAGCTGATCCGCGCCAAGATTGGGCGCATTTTCGGCGCCAACGTCGCGTTGATGATGGTGATGAAGGGTCTGCCGCTGGCCTATTCAAAGGATATGCAGGAGGACAAGGAACAGGTTTTCGATGCCGCCGACAATCTCATGCTCGCGCTCGCCGCGATGGAGGGAATGGTTCGCGACATGAGCGCGAACCGCACAGAGCTGGCCGCCGCCGCCGGTAGCGGCTTTTCGACGGCGACCGATCTTGCCGACTGGTTGGTGCGGGTGCTGGGCCTGCCCTTCAGGGATGCGCATCACATCACCGGGTCGCTGGTGGCGCTGGCTGAGGTGCAGGCTTGCGACTTGCCGGATCTGACGCTGGCGCAGATGCAATCGGCCCATGCGGGCATCACGCAGGATGTATTCTCGGTGCTGGGGGTGGAAAATTCGGTAAACTCACGCATGTCGTACGGGGGTACAGCGCCTGAGCAAGTGCGCGCGCAGATCGCGCGGTGGAAAGGGGTCATTGAATGAAACAGCTTTTGATGGGTTTCGTGCTACTGCTCGCAGCCTGCGGCGTGGACGGTGAGCCGGTTCAGCCGACGGGTGGCGTCAACGTGTCGTTGACACCATCCGGTGTTGGCCTTGGGGCCAATGTCGGTCTGCAAAAAGGGCCACTGCGTATTGGGGTGGGACTATGAGGATGATCTGTCTGCTGGCGCTGGTGGTGCTGACCGCATGCGGTCGTCCCGACACTGGCGCTCCGCGCATCAACGAGCCGCGCATAGAGCCGTCTGTGACGACACCGGGTATCCATTATTCAGGTTACGCGACCATCGGTGTAAAGGGGAGGTTTTGATGTCTGTGTTGCGACTTTTGTATCTTGCGCTGGCAATCTGGGGCGCGATCCACCCGATGTATTACTTTATCCAGTGGTTTCAGCAGAACACCTGGGACATCATGGCGATGGTGGATGCATGGCACGTGAATGCGGCGACAAGTGGCCTGGTCTGGGATCTGACGATTGCGGCGGTTACCCTGACGGTCTGGATCATCGCCGAGGTAGCGACGCGGCGCAACTGGGGCGCGCTCATTGCGATCCCGGCAACGTTCTGTATCGGGGTGAGTTGTGGCTTGCCACTATACCTGTTTTTGCGATCTGCGCCTGTCAGATAGAGCGGATTTCAATTTAAAGGCAAAATAGAGTAGATGGATCACTTTCTTTATCGCGACGGCGCATTGTTTGCCGAAGACGTTCCCGTGGCTGAGATCGCCGCCGCGGTGGGGACGCCATTTTACGTCTATTCGACCGCGACGTTGCTGCGTCACTTTCGGGCCTTCGACGAGGCGCTGGAGGGGATGGACCACCTTGTATGCTATGCGATGAAGGCGAACTCCAATCAGGCGGTTTTGCGCACGTTGGCGCAGGCCGGGGCCGGTATGGATGTGGTCAGCGAGGGAGAATACCTGCGCGCAAAGGCCGCCGGGGTGCCTGGCGAGCGGATTGTGTTTTCCGGCGTGGGCAAGACCGAGCGGGAGATCCGTGTAGCGCTTGAAGGGGGCATTCGCCAGTTCAACGTCGAGAGCGAGCCGGAGATGGAGGTGCTGAACGCCGTGGCGCTGGAGCTGGGGCAGGTGGCTCCGATTACTGTGCGCGTGAACCCGGATGTGGATGCCAAGACCCATGCGAAGATTGCCACGGGCAAATCCGAGAACAAATTCGGTATTCCCATCGCGCGGGCGCGGGAAGTATACGCTCTCGCGGCGGGCTTGCCCGGCCTCAAGGTGATCGGCATCGATGTGCATATCGGCTCGCAACTGACTGATCTTGCCCCGTTCGAGCAGGCCTATCGCAAAGTGGCGGAGTTGACAGAGCAATTGCGCGCGGATGGGCACGAGATCACGCGCCTCGATCTGGGGGGTGGCCTTGGCATTCCTTATGAGACCACGAACGAGGCGCCGCCGTTGCCCATCGACTATGGCAGGATGGTAGAGCGCACGTTGGGGCATCTGGGCTGCGAGATCGAAATTGAGCCGGGGCGTCTGATCGCCGGGAATGCGGGCCTCATGGTGAGCCGGGTGATTTACATCAAAGCCGGCGAGGGGCGTAATTTCCTGATCCTCGATGGGGCGATGAACGATCTGATCCGTCCCGCCATGTATGAGGCCTATCACGATATCATTCCGGTGAACGAGGCCGCTCCCGGCACGCAGAAGCACCCCTATGATATCGTCGGCCCCGTCTGCGAATCCGGTGATACCTTTGCCAAGCAGCGCGACATGGTGCCGCTGGCCTCAGGCGACCTCGTGGCGTTCCGAAGTGCGGGCGCTTATGGTGCTGTGATGTCCAGCGAGTATAATTCGCGGGCACTTATCCCGGAAGTTTTGGTGCATGGCGATCAATTTGCGGTTATCCGCCCACGCCCGACCTTTGACGAAATGATAAATCGCGATACCATACCGAAATGGTTTGAGGTGCATCCCGGTGCTTGAGCCCTTAAGCGAGGTCGGCATGGTTCAATTTACCCCTAATGATTTGCGGCGTACGCTGGACGGTTTGCGCAGGCCCCTTCGGATGACCCGTTTTGGCATGATCGCCGAAAGTGCCGTGCGCAGCCTCTGGCCGTTCATGACGGTGGTCCTGCTGGCGCTTGCGGCAGCCATGATGGGCCTGCATGAGGTTTTGCCGATAGAATGGCTTTGGGGGGCCGTGGGTCTGACAGTGGCGGGGATCGTGCTCGCCCTTGGCTATGCTTTACGACACTGGACGTGGCCGTCGCAAGTCGATGCGATGGTGCGGCTGGATGCGAGCCTGCCCGGGCGGCCCCTGACGGCGCTTTTGGATGAGCAGGCCATCGGCGATGCCGATGACGCCTCCGCCGCAGTGTGGCGAGCGCACAAGCAACGTATGGCGCAGCGCGTCGCCGCCGCGCAAGCGGTCCCGGGCGATTTGCGCGTGTCCTCGCGCGATCCCTATGCGCTGCGGTTCGTTGCAGTTTTGGCCTTTGGCATGGCGGTGCTGTTTGGTTCAATCTGGCGTGTGGGCACCGTGGTCGACATGGCCAGCGGTGGCGGCAGTGCTCTTGCGTCCGGTCCCGTCTGGGAGGGCTGGGCGGAGCCGCCGCGCTATACCGGCAGGCCCACACTCTATCTCAACGATCAGGCTGCCGGGTCGCTAGAGCTGCCCGTGGGCACGCTGATCACCATGCGGCTTTACGGCGAGGTTGGCGCATTGTCTGTGGCGCAGACGGTCTCCGGTGCCGCACCTGCGCAAGAAGACGCCGGTGACACGCCGCAAATGTCGTATGACTTCAAGGTCGTGGCCGATGGTACGATCGCCGTGGAAGGACCCGGCGCGCGGGCATGGGATGTGACCGTGCGCGCCGACGCTGCGCCTGAGATCGTGATTTCCGGCCCGCCGGAAGTTGCAGCCCTGGGCGAGATGCGCCTGCCGTTTGCGGCGAAAGATGACTACGGTGTGGAAGCGGGCGAGGCGCGGATCATGCTGGACCTCGCGTCCGTCGATCGCCGCTACGGCCTCATTGCCGAGCCGGATGCCCGGCCGGAAATTACCGTGCCCCTGCCGATGCCGATTGCCGGCGACCGTGCGGCGTTCGAGGAAAATTTGATTGATGATTTCTCCGAGCATCCTTGGGCGAATCTGCCTGTGACCATTGCCATGACGGCGCTGGACGCGGCGGAGCAGCAAGCACAAAGCGCGCCGATGGCCATGACGTTGCCGGGGCGCCGGTTCTTCGATCCGACCGCCGCCGCTGTGATAGAGATGCGCCGGGATATTCTGTGGAGCCGTGACAACACAAAGCGATCCGCGCAAATCCTGCGTGCCGTAAGCCATCTGCCCCAAGACGCTTTTCGCGCGGAGACGACTGCGCTTCGGTTGCGACAGTTGATCGGACGGATGGAGACGCTCGCGCGCTATGGGGTGAACGAAGAGAATCAGAACCAGCTCGCGCAGGACTTGTGGGACCTCGCGCTCGAGCTGGAAGAGGGCGATCTGGAGGACGCACGCGAGCGGATGCGCCGCGCGCAGGAGCGCCTGAACGAAGCGATGAAAAATGGTGCGTCCGACGAAGATATCGCGGAACTGATGCAGGAATTGCGCCGTGCTACCGAAGACTACATGCAGCAATTGCAGCGGGAGCAGGCAGAGCGACAGGACGGCCAGCGACAGCAAGGCCAACAGCAGCAAGGCGAGAGCATGCAAATGACGCAGGACGACCTGCAACGCATGATGGACCGTATTCAGGAGCTGATGGAGCAGGGGCGGATGGCAGAGGCGGAGCAAGCCCTGCAAGAGCTTCAAGAGATGATGGAGAACATGCAGGTCACTCAAGGCCAGCAGGGTCAGGGCGGCCAGTCACCCGGTGAGCAGGCGATGGAAGGGCTTGCTGAGACACTGCGGGAGCAGCAGGGTCTGAGCGATCAGGCGTTCCGGGACCTGCAAGAGCAATTCAATCCTAACGCGCAGAGTGGTGAGAGCCAAGGCAACGAGGGCCGCAACGGTGGGCAGGGACGTGGCGAATCGCATGAGAATCAGGGTCAGGGCGAAGGCCAGCAGAACCAACAGCGCGGTGAGCAGGGCGGAGGCGGCGAACAGCGCCCCGGTGAAGGGGGCGGCGATCAATCCGGGCAGGCGGAAACCTTGGCCGAGCGGCAGCAGCAGCTGCGTGACGAGCTGAGCCGACAGGAAGGTCAGATGCCGGGCCAAGGGACACCCGAAGGCGATGCCGCGCGCGATGCGCTGGGCCGTGCGGGTGAGGCGATGGATCAGGCCGAGCAAAATCTGCGTGACGGTGCCTTGGCCGACGCCATCGACAATCAATCTCAGGCGATGGAGGCGCTGCGCGATAGTATGCGGTCGCTGGGCGAAGCGCTGGCGCAGGAACAGCAGAACCAGCAACCGGGCCAAGGGACGCAAGAAAGCGATCGCCGCGCCGAAAATCGGGACCCACTGGGCCGCAGCCAAGGCAGCAATGGTGCCACGGGAAGCGACAACGAAGCGGACCTGAACGGCGACGCCTATGGCCGCGCACGCGAGTTGCTGGACGAGATACGTCGCCGCTCCGGCGAAGCGGCACGCCCCGAAGTCGAGCGTGACTATCTCAACAGACTATTGGAGCGGTTTTAGGCGCGGAAGGTCTGATAAAACGTCACGAAGCTCAGACAGGGTCCCGGTCTTGCCGGGATCTTCTGACCCAAAGCTGTTAATGTAGAGGCTGTGTAGACGACCCGGTCGGAGGCTCTAGGATTGACTGTCTGCGGCGACGGCATCAAGGGATTGCAAAAGCCCTTGGATGCGCGCATCGAGCCAAATTCGGCCCTGATCAATCATGGCGATATAGGCCTGAAGCGGTCCTTCCAGAGCGGGCACCGCTGCGCCAAGGCGCGGTGCCAGTATATAAAGTGCTGAAAATACGGCAAAAACCAGCAACACCGTCAAAAATCCGGTACGAAAACCCCGCCTTTGACGCTCATGTGTAGGCGCCTCAATCTCGGGTTCGAGATCGGCAGCGCCTCCGCCCGCTCGACCAGTGCCAGAGCGCAGGGTCGAATTGATTTCGTCGATGTCTGGCAGCAGGTCGCGGCGTGAGCCGAGTGCGGCGGCGGTGTTCGTGGACGTGTTTTCAGGGGGTGGCGTGCTCGACTGGTCATCCCCGCGCAGGCGTGCCATCCGGTTGCGGGCCTGACGCGCGCGTCGGTCTGCCTCGTCCTCACGTGGTTCCATATCAAGGCCGAGGTCGGGTTGGCTTTCTAGGGCGCCCGACCGGGCCGCGCGCCGTGCTGCCTGCTCCGCTTCCGCTTCCTGACGCAAAATATCCGCGATGGCGGGATCAAGTTGCTTGCGCTCAGGCTCAGCAGGGGCGTGAGGGGGCGGTGGTGGCGGCGCGACTTCTTCGTCCTCCCGGAAATCAGGCTCCGGATCGTTTTGCGCCTGCGGCGCATGATCGGGATGGTGCTGAAACCACGTCTGCCCACAGTTCGAACATTGCACGTCCCGCCCTGTGATTGGCATGACGTCGTCAGGCACCTCATACTGTGCATCGCAATTTGGACAGATAAGTCTCATTTTATGCCCCGAAACACCGGTCTTTAACCTGTTTACCACTCATTAACACTACCATAAGAAGTAAGCGGGCGCACGAAAAGTGCAATCTGGCAAGTTTGCGATATGCGTACGGATTGAAACCCAAGCGATGCTCAGGCACAACAGGCCAACTGGGAGGGCAATCCGTGATAGAGCTGGAAAACGTGGCCTACAGTTATGGCGGGGCGGAGTTGTTGTCGGACATTTCGCTCAAATTGGCCCCTGGCTCATTTCACTTTCTGACTGGGCCGTCGGGGTCCGGCAAAACCACGCTGATGAAGTTGTGCTACGGCGCGCTTTTGCCGACGGCGGGCTATGTGCGCCTGTTTGATGCGGATGTGCGCGGGTTGGGGCGTGACGATGTAGCCATGCTGCGCCGCCGCGTCGGTGTCGTGCACCAGGACTGTCAGTTTCTGGATCACCTGTCGCTGGCGGAGAACGTAGCCCTGCCGTTGCATGTCTCTGGACGCAGCGCCGAAGCGGCGGGCGACGATCTGGGAGATCTGATGCACTGGGTTGGCCTGACCGAACGAATGGCCGCCCTGCCACCCGAGCTGTCGGGGGGCGAGCGGCAACGCGCCGCTTTGGCCCGCGCGGTGATCATGTCTCCGGATGTGGTTCTCGCAGATGAGCCGACCGGCAACGTGGATTGGGACATGTCCCAACGCTTGCTGCGTTTGCTGGTCGAATTGAACCGTATGGGCAAGACCGTGCTTGTCGCCACCCATGATCTGAGCCTGATCCGGGCGACGAAAGCGCATGTACAAGCGCGCGTCCTGCGGATTGCCAACCGGCGGATTCAGCTGGCGGGGGCGGATCTGTGACGCGGACGCGGCGCATGTTCTCTCGCGTTTTGCATTCCGATGCACAGGCCGACCGCGTGGTCCCACCCTCCGGCTTCACCGCGCAACTTACGCTTTTTGCGTCGGCGGCGATGGCGTTTCTGGCGGTGTTCGCGCTGGCGCTGTCTTTGGCCGCTGGTCGATTGGCGGAGCAATGGGGTGAGGAGCTTGCCCGCTCCGCCACCATCCGCATCGCAGCACCCGCCGAGCAGCAGCAGGCACAGACCGTAGCCGCCCTACGTATTCTGGAGACGACACGCGGTGTCGCATCGGCCCGCGCCCTGAGCGACGAGGAGCAGGCGGCGCTTTTGGCGCCATGGTTCGGCACGGGGCTCGATCTCGATGCCTTGCCGGTGCCGCAACTGATAGAGGTGATCGAGACGCAGGAGGGTATGGACGCGGCTGGCGTGCGTTTGCGCCTTGCTGCCGAAGTACTGGGTGCCGTGCTGGATGATCACAGCCGCTGGCGTGAGCCGTTGGTCAAGGCTGCCGCGCGGTTGCGGCTTTTGGGGTGGGCATCGATCATTTTGATTGCTGCGGTGACGGCCACGATGGTGACGCTGGCCGCCAATGCGCAGGTAATCGCGGTGCTTCGCCTGGTGGGAGCCACGGATCAGTATATCGCGCAAGCGTTCATTCGCCGTTTCACCCTGCGCGCGCTGATCGGTGCGGCAGGCGGCATGGTGCTTGGAATGATTGCGGTGCTGCTCATGCCAAGCGGCGGGGATGAGACGGCGAGCTTTTTGACCGGGCTTGGATTTAAGGGAATCCATTGGATTTTTCCACTGCTGATCCCGCCGCTTGCGGCAGGGGTTGCGTTTGTCGCGACGCGCATGGCCGCGCGGCGTACGTTGGAAGGATTATCATGAACCTGCTGCAATGGGTGAGGTCGATCGTGTTCGTCGCGCAGGCGACGGTGATGTTGCCGGTGATCGGCCTGCTCTATGCGCCTTGGGCGTTTGTGTCCAAACGTGGTGCCTATGCGGGCTGCCGTGCCTACGCGCGGTGGGTGATCTGGACGGCGGGCTTTATGATCAATCTGCGCTGTGAGGTGCGCGGCACGCCGCCCTCCATGGCGGCGCTCGTGCCCGCCAAGCATCAGAGTTTTCTCGATATTCTTATGATCTACAATGCGCTGCCCGCGGCAAAATTCATCATGAAGAACGAGTTGCGGTGGTCGCCTTTCCTTGGTCAATACGCGACGAAGATGCAGATGGTTTTCGTGGATCGCGGCAAACGGGGTGCGGCAATCACCAAGATGCTGGCGGATGTCGAGGCCGGCGCGCGCGAGCCGGGTCAGCTTGTGATTTATCCGCAAGGGACGCGCTCCCCGCCCGGAACGTATCTGCCCTATAAGGTGGGCACCGCCATCCTCTACGAGCAACTGGGCCAGCCGTGCTATCCCGTGGCGACCAATGCCGGCGTATTCTGGCCACGTCGCGGCCTGTATCGCCGTCCGGGTGTCGCTGTTGTGGATTTCTTGCCGCCCATCTTGCCGGGCTTGCCGCGCGATACTTTTGTGGCGCAGCTGGAGAAAGCCATTGAGACGGCCTCCTCAGGCTTACTTGAGGAAACAGGACTGGCGCATTTGTATGAAAAAGCTTGAAAATATTTCGGATTTGGAGGCCTTGTACGGCACCCCCGGTGCGGCTGCGCTGCGTAAAGTGGCGGACCATCTGACGCCGCTTTACGCCAAGTGGATTGCGGCGTCGCAGCTTTGCATCGTGAGCACGGTTGGACCGGCAGGCACGGACGGCAGCCCGCGCGGCGATGACGGTCCGGTTGTACTGCCGCTGGACAGCAGGCGCCTTGCCTTACCGGATTGGCGCGGTAATCAGCGGCTCGATACATTGCGCAACATTGTGGTGGATGGTCGGATCTCGCTCATGTTCATGGTACCCGGATCGAATACCGTCGTGCGGTTGAACGGGACGGCATGGCTCACGGATGATGCGGAGCTGCGGGCGCGGTTCGACAAGGCGGGGCGGACGCCCGCCACGGTGATCGTGATCGAGATTGCCGAGGTCTATACCCAATGCGCGCGTGCACTCATGCGGGCGCAGGCGTGGTCGGGGCAGGACCGAAGCGCGGACCTGCCCACCGTGGGTGAGATACTGGCGGAAGCCTCCCAGAATAAGGAAGGGGGTGCAGCCTATGACGCCGCATGGGGACAGCGCGCGGCTGAAACAATGTGGTGACACATCCTCGACGAGGATTTGGGCGCAGACTTTGGGACAAAGTCTTGCGGGGGGAGCACGGTAGAGCCTCTCACATATGAATTGCGCCATCTCCGCATGCGAGAGCTGCTTCGCGCACGGCCTCGGAATATGTGGGGTGAGCGTGGCATGTCATCGCTAGATCTTGTGCCGAGGCGCCAAATTCCATCGCAACGCATACTTCGTGGATGAGATCGCCGGCGGCTGGCCCGATGATGTGGCACCCCAGTATTCGGTCCGTTTCCTTATCCGCGAGAATTTTGACGAACCCATCACCCGAAAAGTTCGCTTTTGCCCGTGCATTGCCCATGAAGCTGAACTTGCCGACTTTATATGCACGCCCGGCAGCCTTGAGCGTCTCTTCCGTCTCGCCCAGATTGGCGACTTCTGGGTGCGTGTATATCACTCCGGGTATTACAGAGTAGTTAACATGCCCGTGCTTGCCTGCGATTTGCTCGGCGGCGGCCATGCCTTCGTCTTCAGCTTTATGTGCAAGCATCGGACCCTCGATCACGTCTCCGATGGCGTAGACACCTTTGACGGAGGTTTCCCAGTGATCGTTGACCTGAATCTGACCCCGGTCGGTCATGATCATGTCCAACTTGTCGATCCCTAGTCCCTTGGTTAAGGGGCGGCGCCCTGTGGACAGCAGGACGGCGTCTGCGTCGAGAACATGCTCGCTGTCGTCGCTGCGTAATTTATAGGTGATTTTGGCCTTGGACTTGGTCGCTTCCGCCTTTTGCACCGCGGCCCCCATGATGAAGGTAATGCCCTGCTTTACAAGCGTTTTCTGGAATTGCCGGCTCACTTCGGCATCCATGCCGGGGGTGATGTGATCGAGGTATTCGACCACGGTCACCTCAGAGCCCAGGCGCGCGTAGACCGATCCTAGTTCAAGCCCGATGACGCCTGCGCCGATCACGACCATTTTCTTGGGCACCATGCCCAATTCCAGTGCGCCGGTCGATGTTACAACGACCTTTTCATCGATCTCTACACCGGGCAGTGACGCCGGCTCCGATCCGCTGGCGATGATGATATTCTTGGCTGTGTAGATATCCTCGCCGACCTTGACCTTGCCTGATTCGGGAATGGTGGCCCAACCTTTGATCCAGTCTACCTTGTTCTTTTTAAAGAGAAATTCGATACCTTTGGTATTGGTGTCGACGGTGGCTTGTTTGTACTTCTGCATCTGGGGCCAGTCGACGGAAGGGGACTTTCCCTTGAGGCCCATCTCGGCGAAGTTGTGCTCTGCTTCGTGGAGCATGTGGGAGGCGTGCAGCAGCGCTTTCGAGGGGATGCAGCCTGTGTTCAGGCAAGTGCCGCCCAGCGTCTTGCGCCCCTCGACACAGGCAGTTTTGAGGCCCAGTTGCGCGCAGCGGATGGCGCAGACGTAGCCGCCGGGGCCGGATCCGATGATGATGACGTCATAGTCTGACATGGGGGTCTCCTTGAATTATTTTGGGTGTCACACGGTGTACACCAACTGTGCACCGTGCGTGCATACGGGTGAATTTCATAGCAGGGCCAACACCAGCATGAGCAGGGTGGCCATGAAGCCCACGAACCAGACGATGGAGCGCCACGGACGCAACGCCAGGGTGTAGGCCGGGACGTAGGCGATGCGGGCAACCAGATAGGTCCGGGCGCAAGCGGCGGTGAGGCCCGAGTTTTGGCCCGACATCTGGGTGACGCCCACGGCGATGGCAAAAAGGATCAGCCCCTCGAAGTGATTGTCGAAGGCGCGACCGAGGCGGGCGGTTTTGGCCGACATCTTGCGGCTGGGGTCGGTGTCGCGGGCGGACATGGTGTAGCCGGTGCCCAGCTCGCGGTTGGCCGGGATCGCGTAGAGGGTGAATTGCGCGTATTGCAGGAGTGCGGAGAGGGTGAGGGCAGTGAGCTCGGGGGTCATTCAGGCGGTCTCGACGAAATAGTGACTGGCACCGGTGACGGTGTTGCCGTCGTCGGAGTGCAGTGCGTTGGAGCGGGAGATCCATGCCTGCGCGCGCTTGCGGTCGTTGACCTTCAGCAACGCGAAGGCGTGGATGGTGCTGTCGGCGTGGCGCCAGATTTGCAGCACGGTGAGGCCCGCCTCGCGGCGCGCCTCCGCGTCGGCGGTGAAGGCGGTCTGCCATTCGGTGAAGTCGGTGACTTCGAAGTGGCAGATCATCTGGGTATCCATCGTCTCTCCTTCTTCAGCACGGATTAGTCATCAAGTGGCTCCATTGTAGCGGATCACTCATCCAAGGTTAAGTCTGCGACCCGTGGCGAGCAATGTGCCGCACAGTGTCCACTGGTCGGCGCTGAGCACGAAGATGTCCGCGGCGCCGACGCAGGTCGTCTTTCCGATCTGCCGCGCTTGCCCCACTGCGCGCAGACGGGTGCCAACGGTCTGGCCAAGCATCTTGACCGTGAAATTCATGGTCGACATCGCGTATCCCAATGGCAAGGCGGACGTGACGGACACCATAGCCGCCATATCCCTCAAAGTCCCTGCCGCGCTCGCTGCGAAGGCGCCGGGCGGTGCCTCGAACGCCGGTGTTAAAGGCGCTTCGAGCGTGACGGAGCCGGGCGTCGCCGCGACGACTTCGACGCCAAGCGCTTTGACGAAGGGCAGTGGGCCCAGAAAGCCTGTTACCAGTTTTACCCACGCGGCGTCATCGGCGTCTTTCATGTTACAAATCCATAAGCAACCGCCGTGGATCCTCCAGCGCTTCTTTGACGCGGACCAGGAACGTCACGGCCCCTTTGCCGTCCACGATACGGTGGTCGTAGCTCAGCGCGAGGTACATCATGGGGCGGATGACGACCTGACCGTTGATGGCCATGGGGCGGTCCTGGATCTTGTGCATGCCGAGGATGCCGGATTGCGGCGGGTTGAGGATGGGCGAGGACATGAGCGAGCCGTAGACACCGCCGTTGGAGATGGTGAAGGTGCCGCCCTGCATTTCGGCCATGCTGAGTTTTCCGTCACGCGCGCGCGCGCCTTTTTCGGCGATGGCTTTCTCGATCGTGGCGAAGGACATGGCGTCCGCGTCGCGGATGACGGGCACGACGAGGCCGGTGGGCGTGCCTGCGGCGATACCCATGTGCACGAAGTTTTTATAGACGACGTCGGTGCCGTCGATCTCGGCGTTGACCTCCGGGACCTCTTTGAGCGCATGCACGCAGGCCTTGGTGAAGAAGGACATGAAGCCGAGTTTGACGCCGTGCTTTTTGAGGAACAAGTCTTTGTATTCGTTTCGCAATTCCATCACCTCGGTCATGTCGACCTCATTGTAGGTGGTGAGCATGGCGGCGGTGTTCTGGCTGTCCTTGAGGCGGCGCGCGATGGTCTGGCGCAGGCGGGTCATTTTGACCCGCTCTTCACGGCTGGCATCATCGGCATTCACGGGCGCGCGGGGGACGGGTGCTGGCGTGCTGGCAGGGGCGGATTTGCCCATTTCAAGCGCTTTTGCCACATCCTCCTTCATGACGCGGCCATCGCGGCCGGTGCCGGTGACGTCGTCGCGCTTCATGCCGGCCTCCGCCATCGCTTTTTTGGCGGAGGGGGCGTCCTCGACGTCCCTAGCGCCGGTCTCCGCTTTTTGCGCGGCAGGTGCGGGGGCGGTCTCATGGGCGGGGGCGCTGGCGGCGGCACCTTCGCCGGAGGAGATCACGGCGAGTTTGGCGGAGGCGTCCACGGTGCTGCCCTCATCGGCCAGAATTTCGGTGAGGGTGCCTGCGGCGGGGCTGGGCACTTCAACGCTGACCTTGTCGGTTTCCAGTTCGCAGAGCATCTCATCCTGGGCGACGGTATCACCGACCTTTTTGAACCATGTGCTCACGGTGGCCTCGGAAACGCTTTCGCCCAAGGTGGGCACCATGACATCGACGCTGCTGCCCGATGATGAAGCGGCGGGGGATTGGGCGGGGGCATCCTCCGTCTCGGCGGCTTCCTTGGCTTTTGGCGCGGCATCGCTGCCTGCATCGCCCTCGGAAACCATGGCGAGCAGGGCATCGACGCCGACGGTCTCGCCTTCGGCGGCGACGATCTCGGACAGGGTGCCTGCGACGGGGCTGGGCACTTCGACCGTTACCTTGTCCGTCTCCAGCTCGCACAGCATTTCATCGACGGCGACGGTATCGCCGGGTTTCTTGAACCATGTGGCCACCGTAGCTTCCGTTACGGATTCGCCCAATGTGGGCACGCGGACTTCGTTGCTCATGGTCTCAGGATCCTTTGATGGTCAGCGCGTCGTCGACGAGGGCTGTTTGCTGTGCTTTGTGTTGTGAGGCGAGGCCCGTGGCGGGCGATGCGGCGGTGGCGCGGCCGACATAGACGGGCCTGATGTTTTTCGCATTGATCCGGCCCAGAACCCATTCGAGGTTCGGCTCGATGAAGGTCCATGCCCCCTGGTTCTTGGGTTCTTCCTGGCACCAGACCATCTCGGCGTTTTTGAAGCGCTCCAACTCCTTGACCGCGGATTGGGCGGGGAAGGGGTAAAACTGCTCGAAGCGCAGGATGTAGACATCGTCGATGCCGCGCGCGTCGCGTTCCTCCAGAAGGTCGTAGTAGACCTTGCCGGAGCACATGACGACACGCTTGATCTCATCATCGGCCTTCAGCTTTGTCTCCGAGTTGCCCATCTGGGCATCGTCCCACAACACGCGGTGGAAGGAGGAGCCGGTGGTGAATTCCTCGGCCTTCGAGACAGCGAGCTTGTGTCGGAGCAAGGATTTTGGCGTCATCAACATCAGTGGCTTGCGGTAGCTGCGGTGCAGCTGGCGGCGCAGGATGTGGAAGTAGTTGGCCGGTGTGGTGCAGTTAGCAACGATCCAGTTGTCGCCGCCGCACATGGTGAGAAACCGCTCAAGGCGGGCGGAGGAGTGCTCCGGGCCTTGCCCCTCATAGCCATGGGGCATAAGGCAGACGAGGCCGGACATGCGCAGCCATTTGCTTTCACCGCTTGAGATGAATTGGTCGAACATGATCTGCGCGCCATTGGCAAAATCGCCGAATTGCGCCTCCCAGAGCGTCAGGGCGTTAGGCTCGGCCAGGCTGTAGCCGTATTCGAACCCCAGCACAGCGTATTCGGAGAGCATCGAGTCGATGACCTCGTATTCCGCCTGGCCCTTGCGGATGTGGTTGAGGGGGTAGTAGCGCTCCTCGGTGTCCTGATTGATCAGGGCGGAGTGGCGCTGGGAGAAGGTGCCGCGCGCGGAATCCTGGCCTGACAGGCGGACCTTGTAGCCTTCGGTCAGCAGGGAGCCGAAGGCAAGCGCCTCCGCCGTGGCCCAGTCAAAGCCCTCGCCGGTGTCGAGCATCTTGGCCTTCGCCTCCATCAGACGGCCAATTGTCTTATGCACCGGATAGTCGTCGGGGATGGTCGAGATGGCATTTCCCACCTCGGCCAGCGTTTCAGGTGCGACGGCCGTTTTACCGCGCTGATATTTCTTGTCTTGCGCCTTTTCGAGGTTGGCCCATTTGCCGTCCAGCCAGTCGGCCTTGTTTGGGCGGTACTCTTTGCCTGCCTTGAACTCATCGTTCATCTTGGCTTGGAATTGCGCCTTCATATCCTCGACTTCGCCCTCGGGTATGAGGCCATCCTTGACCAGACGTTCGGTATAGAGGGTGAGCGTGGTTTTCTGCTTTTTGATCTTCTTGTACATGACGGGGTTGGTGAACATCGGCTCATCCCCCTCATTATGGCCAAAACGGCGATAGCAGATGATGTCGAGCACGACATCCTTGCGGAACTTCTGGCGGAACTCAGTCGCGACGCGCGCGGCGTGCACGACCGCCTCAGGATCATCGCCGTTGACGTGGAAAATCGGCGCCTCGACCACCAGCGCGTTGTCGGTGGGGTAGGGGGAGGAGCGCGAGAAGTGCGGGGCCGTGGTAAAGCCGATCTGGTTGTTCACCACGATGTGCATCGTGCCGCCCGTGCGGTGACCGCGCAGGCCCGATAGCGCGAAACATTCGGCCACGACGCCCTGACCCGCGAAGGCCGCGTCGCCGTGCAGCAGCACGGGCATGACGGCGGTGCGGTCTTTATCGCCCAGCTGGTCTTGCTTGGCGCGGACCTTACCGATGACGACGGGGTTCACCGCCTCCAAGTGAGAGGGGTTGGCGGTGAGCGACAGGTGCACGGTGTTACCGTCGAATTCACGATCCGAGGAGGCACCGAGGTGGTATTTTACGTCGCCGGAGCCGTCGACCTCTTCGGGTTTAAAGCTGCCGCCCTGAAATTCGTTGAAGATCGCGCGATAGGGTTTTTGCATGACGTTTGCCAGCACCGAGAGGCGGCCCCGGTGGGGCATGCCGATGACGATGTCCTGCACGCCAAGTTGGCCGCCGCGTTTGATGATCTGCTCCATCGCGGGCACGAGCGCTTCGCCCCCGTCGAGGCCAAAGCGTTTGGTGCCCATGTATTTGACATGCAGGAATTTCTCGAAGCCTTCGGCCTCGACCAGTTTGCTCAGGATCGCCTTACGGCCCTGTTTGGTAAAGGCGATTTCCTTGCCGTAGCCTTCGATACGCTCCTTGAGCCATGCGGCCTGTTCTGGATTGGAGATGTGCATGTATTGCAGCGCGAAAGTGCCGCAGTAGGTCGACTTCAGGATGTCCGTGATCTGGCGCATGGTGACGATTTGCAGGCCCAGCACGTTGTCGATGAAGATGGGCCGGTCGAGGTCGGCCCCTTTGAAGCCGTAGGACGCGGGCTCAAGCTCCGGATGTGGGGTCTGATCGCGCATGCCCAGCGGGTCGAGATCGGCGGCGAGGTGGCCGCGGATGCGGTAGGCGCGGATGATCATCAGGGCGCGGATGCTATCGAGCACGGCGCGCTGGACTTGATCATCGCTGAGTTTTACGTGCTGCTCCGCGGCCTTGGCGAGGATCTTTGTGCCTGCGGCCTTGGCCTCGACCGGCCATTCGCCGGTGAGCGCGGACGTGAGATCATCGCCGGGCATGGGCGGCCAATCGGCGCGCGCCCAAGACGGGCCTGTGGCCTCGGCCTGCACATCCTTTTCCGTATCTCCCAGCGCCTTGAAGAAGTCGTGCCAGCTCTCATCGACCGCAGTGGGGTCGTTGGCGTAGCGGGCGTACATCTGCTCGAGATACTCGGCGTTGTGGCCTTGCATGAAGGAGGAGGCGTGGAATTGGTCGTTGGCGGGATGGTCGGTCATTGGAGCGGCCTCGTTTTGAGATCAACTTGACGGGAGGGGGGAGGAGGCGGGACGCGGCCCCGCCTCAGAGCTTTGATCAGCCGTTGTTTATCGCTTCCTGCACGGCTTCGCCCAGCGTGGCGGGGCTGTCGGCGACGACAATGCCTGCTTCGCGCATGGCGTTGATTTTGGATTCAGCGTCACCCTTGCCACCTGCGACGATGGCGCCTGCGTGGCCCATGCGGCGTCCGGGAGGGGCGGTGCGGCCTGCGATGAAGCCTGCGGTGGGTTTCCACCGGCCTGCCTTGCGCTCGTCGGCGAGGAACTGTGCGGCTTCCTCTTCTGCGCTGCCGCCGATTTCGCCGATCATGATGATGGAGGTGGTTTCGGGATCGGCGAGGAACATTTCGAGCACGTCGATATGCTCGGTCCCCTTGATGGGGTCGCCGCCGATGCCCACGGCGGAGGATTGGCCGAGGCCGAGGTCCGTTGTTTGCTTGACCGCCTCATAGGTGAGCGTGCCCGAGCGCGAGACCACGCCGCAGGAGCCGCGTTTGTGGATGTGGCCGGGCATGATGCCGATCTTGCAGGCGCCGGGCGTGATGACGCCGGGGCAGTTGGGGCCGATCAGGCGGGATTTGGAGCCGTCGAGCGCGCGTTTGACGCGCATCATGTCGAGCACGGGGATGCCTTCGGTGATGCAGATGATCAGCTCCATTTCTGCATCGATCGCCTCGAGGATGGAGTCAGCGGCGAAGGGGGGCGGTACGTAGATGACGGAGGCGTTGGCCTCGGTCACGTGCTTGGCCTCATGGACCGAGTTGAAGACGGGCAGGTCAAGGTGGGTTTGGCCGCCCTTGCCGGGGGTCACGCCACCGACCATCTTGGTGCCGTAGGCGATGGCCTGCTCGGTGTGGAATGTGCCCTGCGAGCCGGTGAGGCCCTGACAGATGACTTTGGTGTTTTCGTTTACGAGAATAGCCATATTGGTGGCTCCTTACTGTTTCTCAAAATTGGACGAGTTCAATACCGGTCCAATGAAAGATGCGATGATTGCGCCGATCGGGATTTTCGACGGCCCTTTGCCAGATCTGACTTCGATTGCAGCAGCAAACTGCGGCTTGCGACCTGGGTAGGGGTTAGGTGTTAGATCAGGAGTTTCCCAAACGACTTCTAGGACATCTGCGTGGATAATCTGTCCGAATAGGTCCCGCAGGTTCTGCGTTGGCGCGGCGCATTGAGAAGCTGGCCACAATGGGTCCGTTGCTACGGTGGCTCCCTTGTTTTTTGTCCGCTCCATAAACTTCCGAGCATGGAAAGCGAGGGTCAGAACATCAGCTTTTATTTGCTCTGTGATCAATTCACTGAATGCAATGTCAGTCGGTAAAATGGCGTGGCTTAGGCCAGCGAGACGGACCGCACAATCCTGCGCCGTCCGACCGTTGTGGTGCTCAAGCCAATCTTTTGCTGCTATAGGCGCCATTATATTTAACCTTTGACGGCTTTAACAATCTTCTGCGCGCCGTCTTTCAGGTCGTCCGCTGCAATGACGTCGAGACCGCTTTCGTTGATGATCTTTTTGCCTTCTTCGACGTTCGTGCCTTCGAGACGGACGACGAGGGGGACTTTCAGGCCGACTTCCTTGACCGCGCTAACCACGCCTTCTGCGATGACGTCGCAGCGCATGATGCCGCCGAAGATGTTGACCAAGATGCCTTTGACCTGCGGGTCGGAGGTGATGATCTTGAAGGCTTCGGTGACTTTCTCCTTGGTAGCACCCCCGCCCACGTCGAGGAAGTTGGCAGGCTCGGCGCCATAGAGTTTGATGATGTCCATCGTCGCCATAGCAAGGCCTGCGCCGTTGACCATGCAGCCAATTTCGCCGTCGAGGGCGATATAGTTGAGGTCGTATTTGGAGGCTTCGAGTTCCTTGGCGTCTTCCTCGGTGGTGTCGCGCAACTCGGAGACCTCGGCCTGGCGGTACATGGCGTTGCCGTCGAAGGAAACTTTGGCGTCGAGGACTTTGAGGTCGCCGCTGTCGGTGACGATGAGCGGGTTGATCTCGAGCATTTCCATGTCGCGCTCAAGGAAGGCTTTGTAGAGCAGCCCCATCAGGCCCACGCATTGTTTTACGGCCTTGCCTTTAAGGCCCAGTGCAAATGCGATGCGGCGGCCGTGGAAGGGTTGGAAGCCCGTGGCGGGATCGACGGAGAAGTTGATGATTTTTTCAGGCGTGTTCGCGGCGACTTCCTCGATGTCCATGCCGCCCTCGGTCGAGCAGACGAAGCCCACGCGGCTTGTTTCACGGTCGACGAGCAGGGCGAGGTAAAGCTCGGTCTCGATGCCGGAGCCGTCTTCGATGTAGATGCGGTTGACTTGCTTGCCTGCGGGGCCTGTTTGGTGCGTGACGAGTGTGCGGCCCAGCATTTTCTTGGCTTCTTCCGCCGCCTCGGCCACGGATTTGGTCAGGCGAACGCCGCCTGCCTCGCCCGCACCTGCTTCCTTGAACTTGCCCTTGCCGCGCCCGCCTGCGTGGATCTGCGCCTTGACCACCCAGAGGGGGCCGCCCAGCTCGGCTGCGGCTGATTTGGCGTCTTCGGCCTTGAGCACGACACGCCCGTCGGAGACTGGCGCGCCGTAGCTGCGCAGAAGGGCTTTGGCCTGATATTCGTGGATGTTCATAGAAAGCGGTCCCGTTTGGTTCTGATTCTGCGTGGTATACGCTGATGGCGTAATTTTTCGTGAACACCTTTTCGCAGGCGCGGGGAGAAATCCACCGGAAAGCGACATTTGTGATCACACGATTAAAAGGTGTGATCACAAATGCGGATATACTGCTGAAAATTGGGAAGGTCACGACAGATTCGGTCTCAAACTTGCGAAATATTGCTTAAATGCGGGTGAAATGGGATGCGCGGCTCAGACCAGTCCAGCCCGTTTGGCGTAGGGGCGCGGTTGGCGTCATCGTGCCATTCGTATTCGCATCCAAGTGCGAGCCGGTCCGCGACGTCCATCCCGAACAGGTCTGCCATGACCGCCGGTGCCAGATCCATGCCTGCGCTGACACCGGAGGAGGTGTAGAATTCCCATCGACGAACCGGCGCGCCTTGCGGATCCAATTGACGCTGGGCGCGAGCGGGACGGTCTCGGTGAAATCCATCTTGTTCGTCGTGGCGTCGCGACCGTCGAGCACGCGGGTCATGCCCAGCAGAACGGTGCCGGTGCAGACGGCCATCACCCGCTCGGCGGTCGCGGAGGTCTGCCGGATCCAATCCATCAGCGCGGAGTCCCGTGCGGCGGTAAGCGCGCTGTTGCCCCCTGGAATGAACAGCAGGTCGTAGGTTGTCGTCCCGGAGATTTTTCTGTCGATCATGATGCGCTGGCCATGAACGCCGGGCCGCAACGGTGATGATTTCGGTCTGCATGCTGACGCCGCTCAGCATCTCGGTCGGGCCGAAGTAGTCGAGGGTTTCGAACCGAGGAAAGACGAGTGCTGCAATGGTTTTCCTGAGATCGCCCTTCGTGCGGGACGGCTGCGGGGGCGAAGTTGTCTGGCGCAAGCCGACTTATACGGGCATCAGCGCCCAATAGTCGAGATCGAGGAGAACGTCGCTTTGGTATTTGCCGTCGTCGCCGCGCAGATCGAAGGGTTTGCCGCCTTTGCGCGCCACGAGGCGCAGGCGGATGGCGCCGACGCCGGGGGCGGTGGTTTCGGCCTTGTCGAGCACCTCGGACCAGGCGCGGATCGTGTCGCCTGCGAGGCATGGATTGGCGTGGGCGCCGCCGTTGAGGCCTACGACCATTTGCGCATTGGCCAGCCCGTTGAACGACAGCGCGCGCGCCATGGAAATCACGTGGCCGCCGTAGATCAGGCGGGAGCTGTCGGGGCGGGCGGAGGTGTCGAAGTGGACCTTGGCCGTGTTCTGCCACAGGCGGGTGGCCATCATATGCTCGGCCTCCTCAAGCGTCACGCCATCGACGTGGTCGATCTGCTCGCCTATGGCGTAGTCGCCCCAACGGTGTGGCTCGCCTGCGAGGGCGAAGTTGTAATTCGTGAAGTCGAGGCCTTTCGGGATGACCAGATCGGCGGCGTTGATCGCCTCTGGCAGATCGGGAACGACTGTTTCGGGGGCGGGCACGCTGGCGTTGCGTTTGCGCACCATAACCCAGCGGACGTATTCCATCACCGGCTCGTCGTGTTGGTTGAGGCCCGTGGTGCGCACGTAGACGACGCCCGTCTTGCCGTTGGAGTTTTGTTTGAGGCCGATGACTTCGGATTGGGAGCGCAGGGTGTCGCCGGGCCAAACGGGCAGGAGCCAGCGGCCTTGGGCATAGCCCAGATTGGCGACGGCGTTGAGTGAGACGTCGGGCACTGATTTGCCGAAGATCACGTGGAAAGCGATCATGTCGTCGAGCGGCGAGAAGGGCAGGCCGCAGTCCTGGGCGAACTGATCGGAGGAGTAGAGCGCGTGGCGCGCGGGGTAGAGCGCGTGATAAAGGGCGCGCTCGCCCATCTTGACCGTGCGGGGGATGGCGTGGGTGAGGATCTGGCCCAGGCTGTAATCTTCGAAGAAGTTGCCGGGATTTGTTTTGGCGTCGGTTTTTGGGGCCATCTCAGTGCTCTCCGAGTTTGGTGTCGGGGGTGTAGTCGCCTTCCACCTCTTTCACGACCGATTGGCCACATCGCATCACGCCTGCGGCATGGTCCCAAGTTTGGGTGGGTGAGCCGTAGAGCTCCCACCCTTCGTTGAGCGCGTCGGTAACTTTGTGACAAAAGGCGGAGGTGTCTTGCTCCGACAGGAAACGGTAGAGCTTCATAGGGGGCCTCAGGATTAGCCGAACGGATTGACGCCGAGCCAGATGTGGATGGCGGCGGTCAGGGCGTAGAGCACCAGCGAGATCACGGCGAGGCGGATGTAGGTCGCCTTGCCCGCATGTGCGGGGGCCGTCCAGTCTGGCACGGCGCGGTTGATCAGGATGACGGAGCCCACGGCCCATGCGAGCATGCCGCCGAACAGGATGATCGAGGCCAGATCACCGTTCACCAGCAGATGTGACACAGCCCAGATCTTCACGGCGAGCAATTGGGGATGGCGGGTCTTGTTGGCAGGCCATGCCTTGGCCCCTTTGGCGGCGGAGGAGCCGAAGACCCAAAACGCCAACAGCATGCCCAGATTGTTGATGCCGGTGAGGAAGGTCGGCGGGGTCCACACGGGGATGAACGCGGCGTTGCGGTAGCCGATTATCATCAGGACGACCGAGATGACGAGGAGGACGGCGATGAGGCCCTTACCCTTTTCGCCCAGTGCCGCGCGCTGCTCAGGCATGAGGCGTTTGAAATAATGCGCGCCGGACCAAAGGAGCAAGCCGAGGATGAGAAGGATCATGAGAGTTACTCCGAGCTGAGGGCGTTGATTGCATCGAACTGTGCCAGTGTTTCACGGGCCGTTGCAATATGCAGATTCTCGACGATCTTGCCATCGACGACTGCGACGCCTTGGCCGGTGGCCTCGCAGTCTTCAAAGGCGGTGATCTGGCGGCGGGCGAGGTCGACTTCCTCGTCCGAGGGCGAGAAGGCGGCGTTGGCTACGTCGAGTTGCGCCGGGTGGATCAGGGTTTTGCCGTCAAAGCCCATGTCGCGGCCTTGGTCACATTCGATTTTCAGGCCTGCGTCGTCCTTGAATGCGTTGTAGACGCCGTCGATGAGTGCCACGCCATGCGCCTTGCCCGCCAGCACGCACAGGCCGAGGCCGGTGAGCATGGGACCGCGGTCGGGGCGGGCGCGCGACTGCAACTCCTTGGCCAGATCGTTGGTGCCCATGACCATGCCTTGCAGTTTAGGGTGGGCGGCGATGGCAGCGGCGTTCAGCATGCCCAGTGGCGTCTCCATCATGGCCCAGAGCGGCACGTCGCCGGTGAGGGCGGCGAGTGCCTCGAGGTCGGCGGGGCTGCTCACCTTGGGCAGCAGGATCGCGTCGGCGCCCATCGCAGCGGCCGCTTTTGCATCCTCGGCGCCCCATTCTGTGTCCAGTCCGTTGATGCGGATGATCTTCATGCGGGCGCCGTAGCCGCCTGTGGCCAGCGCCTCGGCCAGTGTGGCGCGCGCGGTGACTTTTTCGTCGGGGATGACCGCATCTTCGAGGTCGAAGATGATCGCGTCCGCGGGGAGGCCGCGCGCCTTGTCCAGCGCGCGTGGTTTGGAGCCCGGGATGTAGAGAACGGATCGCAGGGGGCGGGCGGTGGTCGACATGAGGCAAGCTCCTGTGGTGGGTGGCGCGCGAAATTTAGGTGCGCGCACAGGTGCATTTTCGCGCCTAAACATCAAGCAAATTCGTGCCGCAGTGCAGCGATATGGCCTGCGCAACGGGGTCCGTGCGCGACATTAACCCCGTTTTCAGGTCTGCCAGGGCAGGATTGGGACATGTTGCAGATGCCGATCAGGCCGCTCTGGCAGTGTGCCGGACAGCGATGAGGCCGCTTGCAGCGTCATGAGGCAAACCGCAGGCGGCGCTGGGCCGTTTGCGCGCACACTGGAAGGGCACTGATATGACACGAACTGCAAAAATTCTTCATCTTGCCGCACTCACCGCGGCGGCGGCGCTGTATATCGCCAGCACCACAAAGGCTGCCGCGCAAACGCAGCGCAATTGCGGACCGCGCGAACTGGTGGTCGAGCGGCTGGCGAGCGGCTATGGCGAGACGCGGCAATCGGTGGGCATCGGGTCCAACAACGCGATGGTCGAGGTGTTTGCCAGCGACGAGACGGGCAGCTGGACCATTGTGGTGACGACGCCCACGGGTGTCAGTTGTCTGGTGGCGTCCGGACAGTCGTTCGAGGAAGTGGCCGAAGCGCTTCCCGCCAAAGGCAACGACGCCTAGGTGAGCCCGTCCCAGATGAGCTTGACCCCGGTCACTGTCAGAAGCACGTAGGTGAGCGCGAAGAATGCGCGTTCCAGCACCAGCCGGTGCGCCCGCACGCCAAGCCAAGCGCCCAACAGGGCAAAGGGCGCGAGCAGTAGATTGGCTTTTGCCGTCTCCAGCGTGAACATCCCGAGGAAGGCGTAGGGGATGAACTTGGCAATGTTGATCGCCCAGAAGACGAGTACGGAGGTCGCCTGATATCCGGTTTTGCCGAGGCCGCGCGACAGCAGGAACACGGCGGCGGGCGGGCCGCCTGCATGACTGACGAAGCTGGTGAAGCCTGCGGCGACGCCTGCGACGAGCCCGGCGCCATCGCCCATGTGGCGCGCCCCGAACCGCAACCAGCCGCTTTTGACGCTTATCTGCCAAAGGACGAACCCGACCGACACGAGGCCGATCAGCAGGCGCAACACGTCCGGTGAGGCGATACGGTAGAGGGCCACGCCGAGTGCCACGCCCGGCAGCCCCCCGACGACAAGCAGCGATGCCTCGCGCAGATGCCAGCGGCCCCAGTAGGGCCGCAGGGAAGCCACATCTATGAGCATCAGCAGCGGCAACATCACGCCAAGCGCCAGACCCGGCTCGATCACCAGAGCGAGCACGGAGGCGGAGGCGAAGGCGGCGCCGGAGCCGAAGCCGCTCTTGGAGATGCCCGCAAAGATTACGGCAGGTGCAGCGACGGTGAAGAACCATAGATCGAGAATTAGCACATCTGCCTCTTGAATTTACCGCTAGCTGTTTACGTCTACATCATCCAAGAGGGGTACCAAGCATCTTGCGCATATATTTTTCCGCCCCTTCTGACTGCACAAAAGGACTTCGACCATGAAAACACTGCTTGCTTCCACCGTCATGATCATCGCGCTGGCGGGGGCCGGGGCGGCGCAGGTCGAACAAACGTCAGTGGGCACGGTCAAGATGAGCCAGGCAAGCCTGTTGGTCGGCGATATGATCGGTGAGCCTGTTTATAATTTTCGCGGCCGTCCCAATACGGATGCGCCAATGCCGCTCGACGGGCTCAACCGGTTTGAGCGTATCGCCCGAATCAAAGATGTGATCATCAACGCTGACGGGATGGTCGAGGGGCTCGTGCTCAGCGTGGGCGGGTTCTGGGGCCTTGCGGACCGTGAGGTGAGCGCGGATATCGAAGGTTTGAGTGTGGTGACAGATGTGCGCGGAGACAAGCATTTCGTGATCTACACCTACGACGACGCGCTGCGCCGCGCGCCCCGGTTCAATAAATTCGACATCGAATAGCGGGAGGGGCATCGCGGGGCTGCATGGAACGGATTTTGTGATGGCTGTGTTGGGTCGGTAACTCGAACAACAGGAGACATATCATGACCCGTTTTTCCTCCCCCCGTGCACTCTTTAACGCCGCTGCCGTGGCAGGGTTTCTCGCGACACCGTTGGTCGCGCAGAACGCTATCGAGGACAGTCTACCCATTCCGCAGGATCCCGATGCGACGATCAAAAAGGCAAAGCCTGCCGACGAGATGCTCGGCGAGCAAGCATCGACCGGAACGGACCTTGATGTGGATCCAGACAGTGCGACGGTCGATGGAGCGCCGCGCACCTCGGAGACTTCTTTCGTGAACACCGAGGAAGATGAGGCAGAAGTCGGCATTCCCACGTCTGACTAAGACGAACCGGGGCAACTGCATCTTGCCAGAAGGTCTCGATGAGTTTAAGCCGCCGCCAACGCAAACCTCATGGAGTACTGCAAAATGGCACGAGCCAAAATTGCGCTGATCGGCGCGGGCAACATCGGTGGCACTTTGGCCCACCTCGCGGCGGTCAAGGAGCTGGGCGACATCGTGATGTTCGACATCGCCGAAGGCTTGCCGCAGGGCAAAGCGCTCGACATCGCGGAATCAGGGCCTTCCGAGGGGTTTGACGTGGCCATGTCGGGCACGCAGGATTATGCCGATATTGCTGGTGCGGATGTTTGCATCGTTACCGCAGGTGTCGCGCGGAAGCCGGGAATGTCACGCGATGATTTGCTGGGCATTAACCTAAAGGTGATGAAATCTGTGGGCGAAGGCATCGCCGCGCACGCTCCCAATGCATTCGTGATCTGTATCACCAATCCGCTCGATGCGATGGTCTGGGCACTTCGGGAATTTTCGGGCCTGCCACACGAAAAAGTCTGCGGGATGGCTGGCGTGCTCGACTCGGCGCGCTTCCGTCATTTTCTCGCCGAAGAGTTTCAGGTGTCGATGCGGGATGTTACGGCTTTTGTGCTTGGCGGGCATGGCGATACAATGGTGCCGCTGGTGCGGTATTCCACAGTCGCCGGTATTCCGCTGCCCGATATGGTCAGCATGGGCTGGACGTCTCAGGAAAAGCTGGATGCGATCGTGCAGCGCACGCGTGACGGTGGGGCGGAGATTGTTGGGCTGTTGAAAACAGGCTCTGCCTTTTATGCGCCGGCCACATCGGCGATTGAGATGGCGGAGGCTTATCTGAAGGACCAGAAGCGCGTGCTGCCCTGTGCGGCCTATGTTAATGGCGCCTACGGCCTCAACGGATTTTATGTCGGCGTACCTACGGTGATTGGTGCAGGCGGCGTGGAGAAGGTAATCGAGATTACCATGACCAAGGACGAACAAGCGATGTTCAACAATTCAGTAAATGCGGTCAAAGGCTTGGTTGACGCATGTAAGGGCATCGACGATTCGCTGAGCTGATACAGGCGAAAAGGTCTTGAATGGCGCGCTCATTTGGGTGCGCCTTTTGTTTTGGAGGATGCGGAGGCTCTGATCCGAAGCCTTCCCAGAATATTTTCAATTTTCTGCCAGCGCCGGAATGGGCTAGACTTGTGAGATGCGCTTTGCCTTCGCCCTTGCTTTCGCCCTCTGGCCCGTTGCCGCGTCGGCCTGTGATCTGGCGCTCGTGCTGGCGGTGGATGTGTCCGGTTCCGTCGATACGGAGGAGTATCGCACGCAGATGGACGGTCTCGCCGCAGCGCTGCGTGACAGTACGGTCGTTGATGCGCTGGTCGAGCAACGCGCGCAGGTGACGCTGATCCAATGGTCGGGTCGCTCGCGGCAGCGGCAGACGCTGGACTGGCAGCAGATGGCAACGCGCGCAGACGTGTCGCAGTTTGCCGCCCTGATTGAGGCGGACGCCCGTGTGTGGCGCAACTTCTCCACGGCTGTGGGCGAGGCGCTTGCATTGTCTCTGGACGTGTTGCGCGCTGTGCCAGAGTGTCGGCGCAAGGTCGTCGATGTGTCGGGTGATGGTGTGTCGAACGAAGGGCTCGCCCCGCAGGATATGCGCGGGGCCCTGCGTGCGGCGGAAGTGATTGTGAACGCGCTGGCCATCGAGACAAGCGATGAGGACCTTACCGGCTGGTTTTTTGAGCATGTCATCGGAGGGGAGGGGTCGTTTGTGATCACTGCGAACGGATTCGAGGATTACCCGGCGCAAATCCGGCGAAAGTTGCAGCGTGAAACCACGCGGCAGGTGAGTCGCGCACAGCCGTGATCACAGGTTGGCCCGGTGTGATCACAAATTTGCCCCGCATCCTCGTTTAGCTTCAATTTGCGCAAACAAGCACGCAAATTCATGCTTGTGCGCGTGACAGCGGCGAAAAATGCGTTAGTAGTACAGGCAAGTAGAAAAAAAGGAGCCTGTTATGGCTGATGTGAACCGGGGCAACCGTCCCCTGTCGCCGCACATATCGATCTATCGTCCGCAGCTGACCTCGATGACCTCGATCCTGACGCGGATCACGGGCAATGCGATGCTGATCACCGCGTTGCTGGTGGTCTGGTGGTTTCTGGCCGCCAGCAGCGGGCAGGGGTATTTCGATGTCGTGAACGGTATCCTGACAAGCTGGTTCGGAGATTTGGTAATGTGCTTTTCCGTGCTGGGTCTGTGGTATCACACGCTTGCCGGTGTGCGGCATCTGATCTGGGACAACGCGGTGATGATGGATGTGCCGACGGCGGAAAAACTTGGCTGGGCCTGCATCGGCGGCTCGGTCGTGTTGACGCTGATAACGGTGATCGTGGTTTGAGGAGAATAAAATGGCTTATTTGACAGACCGCAAACGGGCGATGGGCCTCGGCTCCGCGAAATCGGGCACCGCGCATCACTGGTCGATGACCATCAGTTCGGTCGCGCTTTTGATCCTGCTGCCCCTGTTTGTATTTACCTTCGGTGCAGCGCTCGGCGGTACGTATGAGGAGATCGTAGCCTATTACGCGCGGCCCTTTCCCGCGATCGTGGCAGCACTGACCATTCTGGTCAGCTTCAAGCATTTCAACGACGGGGTGCAGACACTGCTGGAGGATTACGTGCATGGATTGGCGCAGAAGGTCAGCATCGTCGTGATGACATGCGTCAGCTACGGCGCGGCTGCGGTGGGCATTTTCGCGATTGCGCGTCTGGCGCTGTGATTTGCTCTGCGACAAATGGCTTGGCTGTTTGTACTTTGCGTTGACGCAAGCCGTGCTAGCTTACTTTATATGGTGGGTTGTTCCGCCGCGAGGGAATTCCAACACCGGCCTTAAAAGGTCGAACACATTCAGGGGTTTTGGCGTTGTTCGACGAACAGACCCCAAACATGAAGAGGGCGCAAAATGGCTGCTTATGACTATGAAACCCATGAATATGATGTCGTCGTCGTCGGAGCGGGGGGGGCAGGGCTGCGTGCCACGCTGGGCATGGCGGAGCAGGGGCTGAAGACGGCCTGTATTTCCAAAGTGTTCCCGACACGCTCCCACACCGTCGCGGCGCAGGGCGGTATTGCCGCTTCGCTGAGCAACATGGGCCCCGACAACTGGCAGTGGCACATGTACGACACGGTCAAGGGCTCGGATTGGTTGGGCGATACGGACGCGATGGAGTATCTGGCGCGCGAGGCGCCAAAGGCTGTCTACGAGCTGGAGCACTACGGGGTGCCGTTTTCGCGCACCGAAGAGGGCAAGATCTACCAGCGTCCCTTTGGCGGTCATACGACCGAATTTGGCGAGGGGCCCCCGGTGCAGCGCACCTGTGCCGCCGCAGACCGGACGGGGCACGCAATTTTGCACACGCTTTACGGCCAATCACTCAAGCACAATGCCGAGTTCTACATCGAGTATTTCGCGATCGATCTGATTATGTCGGATGACGGCGTTTGCGAGGGCGTTCTGTGTTGGAAGCTCGACGATGGTACGATGCACCTGTTCAGCGCCAAGATGGTGGTGTTGGCGACGGGTGGCTATGGTCGCGCCTATTTCTCCGCCACCTCCGCGCATACCTGCACGGGCGACGGCGGCGGGATGGCGGCGCGCGCGGGGCTCCCGCTCCAAGATATGGAGTTTGTGCAGTTCCACCCGACGGGCATTTATGGCGCCGGTTGTCTGATCACCGAAGGCGCGCGGGGGGAGGGTGGCTATCTGACCAACTCCGAAGGCGAGCGGTTTATGGAGCGCTATGCGCCGACCTACAAGGATCTGGCCTCGCGCGATGTGGTCAGTCGTTGCATGACGATGGAGATCCGCGAGGGACGCGGCGTGGGCGAGAAGGGGGATCATATCCACCTGCACCTCAACCACCTGCCGCCGGAGACGCTTGATCTGCGCCTGCCCGGTATTTCGGAAAGTGCGCGGATTTTCGCGGGTGTCGACCTGACCAAGGAACCGATCCCGGTTCTGCCCACGGTGCACTACAACATGGGCGGTATTCCAACGAATTACTGGGGTGAAGTCCTCGCACCGACCAAGGACAAGCCAGACAACGTATCGCCCGGGTTGATGGCTGTGGGTGAAGCGGGTTGTGCGTCGGTGCACGGCGCGAATCGATTGGGCTCGAATTCCCTCATCGATTTGGTGGTGTTTGGCCGTGCGGCCGCCATTCGCGCGGCAACGATCGTGGACCCCAAGGCACCTGTGCCCGTGCCGAGCAAACGCTCCGTCGAAGCGGCGTTTTCGCGCTTTGATGGGCTGCGGTATGCGAAAGGTCATGTGCCGACGGCAGAGCTTCGCCTTGAGATGCAGCAGACCATGCAGGCGGATGCGGCGGTGTTCCGCACCGACAAGACGCTGGCAGAGGGCGAAGAGAAGATGATGGGCGTGTCCGCCAAGATGTCGGATGTGAAGGTGACCGATACCTCGCTTGTCTGGAATTCAGATTTGATGGAAACGCTCGAGCTGACGAACCTGTTGCCCAATGCGGTGGCTACGGTCACGGCGGCGGCGGCGCGCAAGGAGAGCCGGGGCGCGCATGCTCATGAGGACTATCCGAACCGCGACGACGAGAACTGGCGCAAGCACAGCCTGATCTGGTTCAAAGGCAATGAGGCGAGCCTCGGCTTCCGCGGTGTGCACACGCAACCGCTGACCAGCCACAACGAAGGCGGTATCGATCTCAAGAAAATCGCGCCGAAGGCGCGGGTTTACTGAGGATGACCACGGCGGTGCAGACCGATACGGCTTGGTCGCGGGCGGGGATATCTCCCGCCTGCGCCTTGCAGGTGTTCGGCATGCGCCGCTCCGGAAATCACGCGATCATTGATTGGCTGATGCGCAACATGCCCGACGCGGCGAGCGGTGGCGTATTCTACAACAATTGCAAATTCGGCAAAAACCCCGCGCAGGCTTATGGCTCGCTCGATGTGTACGATGCGGGCCGCACGGTGGTGGACCATGGCGGGATCAAACACCGCGCGCGCATCGCGAAGGCAGGTGAGGCGCCGATGGTCATTGTTTCCTACGAGGATCGGATGCCGCAGCCTGACGGAGAGCTGCAAAAAGCCAGCGGCACGATGAGAAACACCGATTTCTCGTTCCAAGTGATCATCTATCGCAGTTTCCTGAACTGGTCGGCGTCCCTGCTGGCGAAGATCAAAAAGAATGCGGGATTTGGCTCGACGGACCGCATGCGGATCATGACACTGGCGTTTGCGACCTATATCCAAGGGCTTGACCGGGTGGGCGCGTGCAAAGGTGTGGTGGCGATTTGTTACGACGAGTGGATATCGTCCGAGCGTTACCGCTCGGGTGTCTTGCGAGATCTTGGTTTGCCAGAGCGGGATCTGGACCGAGGGAAGGTTCAACGCTACGGCGGTGGCTCGTCGTTCCAGAAGAATGTCGCGAGCGTCGATCAGCTCGACAGTGGTGCGCGTGACGCGGCGATGGCGGACGACATGGAGTATAAATTGCTCTTGTGGACCGCAGCGCATGATTTGCGTTTTATGGAGCGGCTGATGCCGCATTTTGAGCAAGATGCGGAGCGGCTTGCGACTTTGGCGGAGACTGCGCGGCTGTCGATGACGTTGCCGCAGCGAGAGGCGAGCGCATGATCCGAGTGTCCCTTCTCATCGCCGCGATGGCGCTGTCTGGGTGTGCGGATGTGCAGAACGCCGCCGACCGCACCGGCAGGCAAGCCGCGCAATCGGCCGTGACGGAGGTGATCGCAATCAACTTTCCACAGGTGCCCAAACCGCTGATCCAGACGTTCACAGGATGTGTGATCGACAATGCCGCCGCCGTCGAAGTGCGCGAACTGGCCAAAGCCTCAATCGTGGGGATCGACGCGGATACGGTTGCCGTCGTGCGCAACACGCTTGAACGCCCCGCCACCCAGAATTGCTTGCGTCAACAGACGCTTGCCACGCTTTAACTGCATGCCCCGCGCGTGACCCGATAGAAAAGGAACAGCATCATGGTACAACTGACGCTCCCCAAAAACTCCCGCATGACGAGCGGCAAGACTTGGCCCAAGCCCGAAGGGGCCACCAACCTCAAGGAGTTCCACATTTACCGGTGGAACCCCGATGATGGTAAAAACCCGTCGGTCGATACCTATTTTGTCGATCTCGACACCTGCGGCCCGATGGTGTTGGACGGGATCATCAAGATCAAGAATGAGATTGATCCCACGCTCACGTTCCGCCGGTCCTGCCGCGAGGGGATCTGTGGATCCTGCGCGATGAACATTGACGGCATCAACACATTGGCTTGTACCTACGGTATGGCCGAGGTGAAAGGCGTGGTGAAGATTTACCCATTGCCCCACATGCCGGTCGTCAAGGACTTGATCCCGGATCTCACGCATTTCTACGCGCAGCACGCGTCGATCAAGCCGTGGCTTGAGACGGAAACACCCGCGCCCGCGAAGGAGTGGAAGCAGAGCGTCGAGGACCGCTCCAAGCTTGATGGGCTCTATGAGTGCATCATGTGTGCCTGCTGCTCGACATCCTGCCCCAGCTATTGGTGGAACGGCGATCGCTACCTCGGGCCAGCAGCATTGCTGCACGCCTACCGCTGGATCATCGACAGCCGCGACGAGGGCACGGGAGAGCGGTTGGACGACTTGGAGGATCCCTTCAAGCTTTACCGCTGTCATACGATCATGAACTGCGCCAAGACCTGCCCGAAGGGTCTCAACCCTGCGCTGGCGATTTCCCAGATCAAAAAGCTGATGGTAGAGCGGACTGTCTGAGGCAAACCCGGTGTTAGGCTGGTTGAGGAATAGAATGGGCGGCGTGCGCAGATGTGTGCCGCCGCCCATTCCCGTCGGGCCGCTAGGTGAGGTGGAGCTGAAAGCGGCTATTCAGCGGCCCTGCTCGCCGCTGGTATTCTCAAAGCCTGCAAACATCGATCCTTTTGAGACCATGTTCGGGGCGGTGCGATTGGCTCACATGGGAGCGCCATGGCCCAGTCATGCGGGCGCGCCGATGTGGCCGTTGTGTCAGATCAACCTGAGGGGCGCGCCGATGCGGCCTGCCGCGCTCAGCGATCTGTCGCTGCTGACGCTGTTCATCGCGGCGGAGCCTGGGGATACGCCGACACGGGTGATAAACACTCAAAAACCTGATCTGGGAGACACATGGGCGCTGCGCGCCTATCGCGTGCTTGATGGTCTGACGATCCCAAATGCGCCCAAGCATGGCAGCACGCTGTCGCCGCGATTGGGGGAGTGGAGGCCTGTGCAGCCGGATTATCCCACCTTGCATGTTGCGGACGAGGTGATCGCTGCGCAGGCCGATTACGTACAGCTCCATGAGTGGGCCAAAACGGTGCAGCGGAGCAAGCTGGGGGGCTGGCCCGGTATGGTGCAATCGTCCCCATGGTGGCACAGCGCGGGCGGCAAGGACACTTGGGATTTTGTGATGCAGATCGAGGTTGAGCCGCTGGCTGGCTGGCATGGCTGGAGAAATGGGGCTGCGTATCTTGCGCGCTCGCGCCAGCGGCCGCATCTGTGGGCCATGGATGTGCAGGCCGGCTGATGTTGCTCCTCCTCGCTCCCGTTGTTTTCAGCGTTGTCGCCTATCTTGCCTGGCGGAATCGCGGCACACGCGCGTGCCGCTGGCGCGCGGACAGTTTGGGTGACGACGGCATGCGGCGTCTTTACCGATGTGCCGCTTGCGGTGCGGAAGCTTTTACGACAGCCAGGGGCCCACCGCGACGCTGCAAGTCGGGCATGGGCACGCCGTCGCTATGACGTAGCGGCCCGCTCGACAGCGGTAGCGGAGCGGGTGTAGCTTTCCTTTCGTGAGGTAGGGGGCACGTGGATGAGCGATTTTTCAGCAGATGTGATCGTGATCGGCGCGGGCCTTGCCGGGATGACGGCGGCGCATGAGGCAATTTTGCGCGGTCGACGGGTGTTGATGATCGATCAGGAAGGGCCGCAAAGCCTCGGCGGCCAGGCGTTCTGGTCGCTGGGCGGTTTGTTTATGGTGGACAGCCCCGAGCAGCGCCGCCTCGGCATTCGCGACAGTGCAGAGCTTGCCTGGAATGATTGGCAGGGATCGGCGCAATTCGACCGCGAGGAGGATGCCAACCCACGCCTGTGGGCCGAAAAATTTGTGGAGTTTGCCTCAGGCGATATGCGCACATGGCTGCACGGCCTCGGCATGCGCTGGTTTCCTGTCGTTGGCTGGGCGGAGCGGGGGGGCGCAGGAGCAGGCGGGCATGGCAACAGCGTGCCGCGCTTCCATATCACCTGGGGGACGGGCACCGGTGTGGTCAAACCCTTTGCCGATCTGATGGTGCGCCATGCGGCGGACGGGCGGCTCAAGATGGGCTTTCGCCACCGCGCAAACGGCCTGATTGTCGAGAATGGTGCGGTGCAAGGTGTGTGCGGTGATGTGCTCGAAGAGACCCGTGCGCTGCGCGGGCAATCGACGTCCCGCAAGGTGCTGGCCGCGTTCGAGCATCGGGCGGAGGCGGTGATCATTGCGAGTGGCGGCATCGGGGGCAATCACGCCATGGTGCGCAAACATTGGCCTGCCCACCTTGGCCGTGCGCCCAAAACCATGGTGGCGGGCGTGCCCGATTACGTTGACGGACGCATGCACGGCATCGCGGCCAAAGCGGACGCGGGCCTGATCAATGAGGACCGCATGTGGCATTATTGCGAAGGGGTGCAGAACTTCGATCCGATCTGGCCCAATCACGGCATCCGCATCCTGCCCGGCCCCTCGTCCATGTGGTTCGACGCGAAAGGCGACCGGATGGAGGCGCCCTACATGCCCGGTTTCGACACGCTGGGCACTCTTCGACGCATCCTGAGAGTGGGCGAGCACAGCTGGTTCATTCTCACACAAAAGATCATCGAAAAGGAGTTCGCATTGTCCGGCTCCGAGCAGAACCCTGATTTGACTGGTGGCGGCTGGCGCGAAGTGCTGCGCGCGCGTCTGGGCAAGGGGGCCACACCGGCGGTGGAGGCGTTCAAGGAGAAGGGCGCCGATTTCATCGTCGCCGATGATCTGGAGACGCTGGTCGCGCGGATGAACGCGCTCACGCCCCATGCGCCGCTGCGCTATGAGCATCTGCATGGACAAATACGCGCGCGTGATTTGCAACTGGCCAATCCCTTCTGCAAAGATGCCCAAATAACCGCAATCCACGGCGCGCGCGCCTATAAGGGAGATAAGCTCATCCGCACTGCCAAACCCCACGCCATCCTCGACCGCGCCAACGGTCCGCTCATTGCAGTGCGCCTCAATGTGATCACCCGCAAGTCGCTGGGCGGCTTGCATACCGATATTCAGGGCCGCGTGTTGTCGCCGGAGGGCACAGTGCTCGACGGTCTGTTCGCCGCCGGAGAGGTCAGCGGTTTTGGCGGTGGCGGCTACCACGGATATAACGCACTGGAAGGGACGTTTCTGGGCGGTTGCCTGTTCTCGGGCCGCATCGCGGGGCAGCACGCATGAGCGCGCCGTCAGATGCCGATGCCCGCCGGGCCGTACCCCCCGTGATCTGCTATCCGCTGGAGACGCTGCCTGCGCCGGATATGGAAATGCTGGAGGCTGCCCGTGCCACCCTCAACAAAACCGGCGAAGTCATTGTAGCCCCGCGCGAGGCCGCGACCTTCACCGTGCCTGCGGGCCATTTCTTTGCGATCAGCAGTGTTGAGGGGAGCCAGGTGGGCGACCTGAACCTGTGGAACGCCCACGATCTGGGCGAGCGGTTTTATTCCGGTAAAACCCGCGCGCTACACGGCACCCACATCACACGTGGCCAGCGTATGTGGTCAAGCTTTCCGGCATTGCGCCCCATGGCCACGATCACTCATGACAGTCTGGAATGGTACGGCATGGATGCCTTTGGTGGATCGGTTCACGACGTGATCGGCACCCGCTGCGACCCCTACACGCATCATCTGCTGTCGGGTGGACAGTACCACCATTGCTGCCACTCCAACCTGACCCGCGCGCTGGCACAGCATCTAGGCGTCAGGCCTCAGGAAGCAGAGCCGCACATCCATGATGTGCTCAACGTCTTCATGTGTACCGGTTTTACCCGCGACACGGGCCAGTATTTCATGAAAGCAAGCCCCGTGCGCCCCGGCGACCGCTTGGAGTTTTTTGCCGAAATCGACTTGCTGGGCGCGCTCAGCGCGTGTCCGGGCGGGGATTGCAGCACTGTCCATTCCTCCGATCAGGCACAATGCTATCCGCTTCTCATCGAGACTTTCGCACCTGAGGCCGGAACGTTGAAAACCTGGGCGTCCCCACCCATCAACGCCTACGACCGCTCCCACGGCGCCTAGGCCCCTCTTTATTTTGCCAAATAAACTGAAATCCCACCCGCGCAGGGGATGCAGCTTCAGCCAAATGCCGCTTGCAACGCAATCTCGACCATATCCCCGAACGAGCGTTCACGCTCTGCAGGAGGCAGCGCTTCGCCTGTCTGCAGATGGTCCGACACCGTGAGCACGGCCAACGCGCGACGGCCGTGGCGCGCGGCAAGCGTATACAGCTCGGCGGCTTCCATTTCGACGCCGAGGATGCCGTGGCGAACCATCTGTTCGTCCAGATCGGGCCGCGCGGCATAAAAAACGTCCGAGCTGTAGATCCCGCCCACATGGGTCTTAGTGCCCTTCGCCTCTGCGGCGGCCACGGCGGCGCGCAGCAGACCCCAATCGGCGCAGGGGGCGTAGTTGATCTCGCGGAATATCCCGCTAGACGGGGAGGTGATGGTGCTTGCGGTCATGGCGATGATCACGTCGCGGATAGAGACATGGGGCTGCATGCCGCCGCAGGACCCGATGCGGATCAGGGTCTGGGCATCGTAGGTGTTGATCAGCTCATTTGCATAGATCGACAGCGATGGCATCCCCATGCCGGATCCCTGGATCGTCACGCGGTGGCCGCGCCATGTGCCCGTAAAGCCGAGCATGCCGCGTACGTCGTTCACTAATTCGGCCCCCTCAAGAAACGTCTCGGCGGCCCAGCGGGCGCGATACGGGTCGCCCGGCATCAGCACGGTTTGCGCGATTTGGCCGGGGGTGGCGCCGATGTGAACTGTCATGCGGTATCTCCTTGAGGGGCTCGGAAGCCAAGATGCCTGCCCTGTGCGGCCTGGGCAAGTTCCAATGGCGGTTTCCCTTACGGGCCCTGCGATGGGTTTTTGTCGCCCTCATAGCAATCAAGGGAGATGACAATACGTTTGATGAGTATGATTTTGGCCGCTGGCGTGGGGTTTGTCGCGGCCTGCGTCGTGAGCCATCCGGTCGCGGCGTTGGGGCCCCGGCGACATCGTGATGCAGGCGGGCACACGCTGGAAACTCATCTTCGGGCGCGTCACGCTTGGGTTATAAATGGCAAGTCGGGAATAGCGGCGGATTGTCGCCGGCATTCCCGCGTTAATTGAATTATTTTAGATCGTCATGGAGTCCGGACCGATTCCTTTTTCAACCGCGGCGCGATACCAATTCGGCTGTCGGCCTTTCCCAGTCCATGTCTGGGAGGGATTGTCAGGGTTTGCGAATTTCGGTTTTGACGCTTTGGAGCGCTTTTTAGGGGCGATGGCCTTTTTCGCCTTTACTGGCTTCTCGTCGTCTAATTCGTTGAGAGAAAAACCAAATTCAGCAGCGGCACGCTCTGCAGCTTTGCGCGCATTGCGCCTGTCACGCGCGCGCGTGGCATTCAGCGCTTTCTTCGCATCCGCCAACAGCTTCTCAAGCTCTTTGCGGCTCATGTCTTTCAGGTTTATGTTCATTAGGTAAAGGCTCCTTAGTTCCTAGGAAGCCTTTACCTTAATTAAGGATAATGTGCAGTTAAAATTGACAGGCCCTCGTCTATTCGGCGGCGACTGCTGCGGGGTCGGCAAGGGTGACGATATCGGCCATGATCGCATTCAATTCGAAATCCTTTGGCGTATAGACGCGTGCGACGCCCATCGCGCGCAGACGCTTTGCGTCCTCGTCTGGAATAATACCGCCGACGATCACGGGGATATGGCCCAGTCCCGCCTCGCGCATTTGGGCAATTAAATCTTCGACAAGTGGGATATGCGATCCGGACAGGATCGACAGGCCAACGACATGGGCTTCGTCGGTTTTTGCAGCTTCCACAATTTCGGAGGGCGTAAGCCGGATGCCGTCATAGGCGATGTCCATGCCGCAATCGCGTGCGCGCACGGCGATTTGTTCGGCGCCGTTGGAGTGGCCGTCGAGGCCCGGTTTGCCGACGAGGAATTTCAGGCGGCGGCCAAGGCGGTCGCTGACTGCGTCCACGCTCGCGCGCAGATCGTCCAGACCTTCGGTTTTGTTGCTGCGCCCGGTGCCCACGCCTGTCGGGCCACGGTACTCGCCATGCACTGCGCGCATCTGCTCGGCCCATTCACCGGTTGTGACACCCGCGCGTGCGGCGACGATCGAGGCGGGCATGATGTTGCGCCCGTCGGCGGCGGCGGCCCGCAGGTCCTTGAGGGCTGCTCTAACGTCACCCTCATTGCGCTGGGCGCGCCATGCGTCGAGGCTGGCGATTTGCTGGGCCTCGACTGCCGGATCTACGGTCATGATGCCGCCGTCGCCGGTCATCAGCGGCGAAGGCTCGCCCTTTTGCCATTTGTTGACGCCCACGACCACAGTCTCGCCCGCCTCAATGCGGCCCAAGCGATCGGCGTTGCTGTCCACGAGGCGGGATTTCATGTACTCGATACTGTCAATGGCGCCGCCCATGCTGTCGATATGGGCCAGCTCGGCGCGCGCGCCTGCTTTCAGCTCCTCGACCTTGGCGTCCACCGCCGGATTGCCGTCAAAGAGGTCATCGAATTCCAGCAGGTCCGTCTCATAGGCGAGGATCTGTTGCATGCGCATGGACCACTGCTGGTCCCACGGGCGCGGCAGGCCGAGGGCCTCGTTCCAGGCGGGCAGCTGCACGGCGCGCGCGCGGGCTTTCTTCGAAAGCGTCACGGCGAGCATCTCGATCAGGATGCGGTAGACGTTATTCTCGGGCTGCTGCTCGGTGAGGCCCAGCGAGTTGACCTGAACGCCGTAGCGGAAGCGGCGGTATTTGGGATCGGTGACGCCATACCGTTCTTCACAGATCTCATCCCAGAGATCGACGAAGGCGCGCATTTTGCACATCTCGGTGACGAAACGGATGCCTGCGTTAACGAAGAAGGAGATACGTCCGACCAGTGCCGGGAAATCCTCCTCTGCCACGCGGGGGCGCAATTGGTCGAGCACGGCGGTGGCCGTGGCGAGGGCGAAGGAGAGCTCCTGCTCGGGCGTGGCACCGGCCTCTTGCAGGTGGTAGGAACAGACGTTCATCGGGTTCCACTTTGGAACGCTGGTATAGCAGTATTCGGCTACGTCCGCGATCATCTTCAGGGAGGGCGCAGGTGGGCAGATATACGTCCCGCGCGACAGGTATTCCTTGATGAGGTCGTTTTGCACGGTGCCTTGCAGCTTGGACACATCCGCGCCCTGCTCCTCGGCCACCGCGATGTAGAGCGACAGCAGCCAAGGCGCGGTTGCGTTGATGGTCATGGAGGTGTTCATCTGCTCCAGCGGGATATTGTCGAACAGCTCGCGCATATCGCCGAGGTGGCCGACGGGCACGCCGACCTTGCCCACCTCGCCGCGGCTCAGAATATGGTCGCTGTCATAGCCCGTTTGCGTGGGGAGATCGAAGGCCACCGAAAGGCCGGTCTGGCCTTTTGCCAGATTGCCCCGATACAGCGCGTTTGAGGCCTTTGCCGTGGAGTGGCCGGCATAGGTGCGGATCAGCCAAGGGCGGTCTTTTTGCGGAGCATCGGTCATGGCGGGCCTCTTTGTACGGTTGGCAATATTGTTGCGTTTGACGGTAGATATACGAAATTTTCGGCAAGTGTCAATTCGCTGCATTGCGGCGTGAGATGTTTTTGGGGGTGGAAACAGCACAGTTTTTTGGCGGGCATGCGCCATGTAGCGATTTTGAATGCAAGTTGTCTTTGACGTGTCGAGAAACTTGTCCCCGGAACTGGTTAACACCTTATAGATTGAGAGACAAAATAAAGTTTACAATTCACCTCGCGGCCTGTGCCGTTCTATTTTCAACCGGAGCCGCGCAAGCAGCATCCTATCCAGCGACCCTCTCCGCAACGGTCTCACCAACAAGGAATACGAGCGACCTTTTGCCTTTGGCAGGTCAGGCATTCCGCTATTTGCTAGTTTTGATTCGTATGCGTCGCCGGTCAGCACCAGCTTACATGTGTTTGGGACAATAAAACTCGCTGGGCTGACGGATGTGTCTTTGTCCATCGGTGCACAATCCTTTGTCGGCTCGACGAACAATCGGATTGCTATAAAAAATGACGGATTTGGCAATTTTGGAGGCGCAAGGATTGGTATCGACAGCATCTTGTTTGATGTGGATCTTGCCGATCCTGTCACCGTTGTCCCTGCGTTTGTAATTAGCGGGCAGTTCTCCTTCAGCTTCAACACCAATGAGCTTGCAACCGATGCATTGCCGACTGGGTCGCCGGACCTTTCGAACCTTGTTGCGCCCATCGGCGCGGCCCTAGGACGGTCATCCATCCATCGATCCGACGACCGGCAGTTTTATACGCAATGTTCTCTTTTTCTCGGTCAATTCCTTCACTGTTGCGCCGACCGTAATCACGCCGCCGCCACCTGCGGTCATCCCTCTGCCTGCGGCGGTGGGATGTTGCTGTTTGGTCTCGGTCTGCTGGGCGCGGCGGCGCGCAGGCGGTCAATGCGTCGCTGACGCTGGACGCCACCCGCGTCATGGCCCAAACTGTGCTCCATGACGCAGACTGTGCAGCTTCCGCTTTGGCTCTTTATCCTGATCGTTCTCTTTGCCATGGTCACGGCGCTGAGCCATTTTTTGCTGCCCTCGGTCCGCTGGTTCTTTCGCCGCCGGTTTGAGCGCGCCGTGGAGCGGCTGAACACGCGGCTCAAGCGGCCCATTCAGCCGTTCAAGCTGGCGCGGCGGTACGACATGATCCAGCGGTTGATTTATGACCCGGAGGTGAGCCGGGAAATTGCCGTTTACGCGGAAGCAAACGACGTGCCGGAAAACGTGGCGTTTCAGAAGGCGCAGGAATACGCACGCGAGATCGTGCCGAGCTTCAGTGCGTTTGCCTATTTCAGTTTCGCCATGCGGGTGGCCAAGCTGTTGGCCGAAGCCGTGTATCGCATCCGCACAGCGCCCCAGAACGACGAGATTTTGGCGGCCATCCCCAAGGATGCCACGGCGGTTTTCGTGATGAACCACCGCAGCAATATGGATTATGTGCTGGTGACCTATCTGGCGTCCAAGACGTCGACGCTGAGCTATGCGGTGGGGGAGTGGGCACGGGTCTGGCCGTTGTCCTCGCTGATCCGGCTTTGGGGGGCGTATTTCATCCGCCGCCGCTCGCGTGGGGCGCTCTACCGCAAGGTGCTGTCGCGGTATGTGCAGATGGCGACTGCGGGGGGCGATACGCAGGCGTTCTATCCCGAAGGGGGGCTGAGCCTCACGGGACGGTTGCAGCCGCCCAAGGTCGGCTTGCTGAGCTATCTGGTGGACGGGTTCGATACGGAAGGGCCGCGTGATCTGGTGTTTATACCGGTGGCGATCAACTATGACCGGGTGCTGGAGGACCGCGTCCTGATGGCGGCGCATGCGCGCGGGGACCGGCGGTTTGGCGCGCGGATCTCCGTGGTCGTCGCGTTTGTGCTGCGCAAGTTCTGGAACCGGCTGCGCGGGCATGACACGCGCTTTGGCACGGCGGCGGTTGCCTTCGGGGAGCCGGTCAGCCTGCGGGACTATGGCCCGGTGCAGGATGTGGATACGCTCTCGGGTGTGCTCATGAAGCGGATCGAGGCGGTGATGCCGGTGCTGGGCGTGCCGTTGGTGGCGACGGCCCTGGCGGCCCGCGGCGTTTTGGAACCTGTCGCGCTGGAGACGGAGATTGCGCAGCTTTTGACGCAGGTGCCGCTCGAGAGTGCTGCGGTGAGCATCGATGATCTGGGCGCGGAAGTGGCGCGCGCCTGTGGCCATATGGAGCAACACGGCCTGATCGAGCGCCGCGAGGGCGGATGGTCGGTGATGGGCGGTCAGGAGACTGCCGTGCAATTCTATGCGAATTCGATTGCACATTATTTCGAGCAGCCTAATGATGCTGCGGGTGCGAGGGGAATTTCTGCACCTGCTGGGTCATAAAATTACAAATCAGGACCTCTAGAGGTTGCAATATTTCGTGACGATGAGTAATCAAAGTCAATTGCACCGTTCAGGCGGGGCAAATCCATCAGTTCCTCAGGAGGGCGATATGGCACTGGATACGAACATCGCGCATTACGATGCACCGGAAAAAGACCTCTATGAGATGGGTGAGATGCCCCCCTTGGGACATGTGCCCAAACAGATGCACGCTTGGGTCCTGCGCAAGGAGCGGCACGGCGATCCGAACACCGCGATGGTCCAGGAGGTCGTGGACACGCCCACCCTCGACAGCACCGAAGTGTTGATCATGGTGATGGCGGCGGGCGTAAACTATAACGGCGTCTGGGCCTGTCTGGGCCAGCCTGTGAGCGTATTCGACGGGCACAAGCAGCCCTATGCGATCATCGGCTCGGATGCGGCAGGGATTGTCTGGGCGGTGGGCGACAAGGTGAAGCGGTGGAAGGTCGGCGACGAGGTGGTCGTGCACTGCAACCAAGACGACGGCGACGACGAGGAGTGCAACGGCGGCGACCCGATGTATTCGCCCAGCCAGCGCATCTGGGGGTATGAGACCGCCGACGGCTCCTTCGGGCAGTTCACGCGAGTGCAAAGCCAACAGCTCATGGCGCGTCCCAAGCATCTGACGTGGGAAGAGGCGGCGTGCTACACGCTCACGCTGGCGACGGCTTACCGCATGTTGTTCGGCCATGAGCCGCATGACCTCAAGCCCGGCCAGAATGTGCTCGTCTGGGGGGCGTCGGGCGGCTTGGGTTCTTACGCGATCCAGCTGATCAATACCGCCGGGGCTAATGCGATCGGTGTGATCTCGGACGAGAGCAAGCGCGAGTTCGTGATGGATCTGGGTGCCAAGGGTGTGATCAACCGCAAAGATTTCAGTTGTTGGGGGCAGATGCCCATCGTCAACACGCCCGAATACGCCGAATGGTTCAAGGAAACGCGCCGCTTCGGCAAGGCGATCTGGGAGATCACGGGCAAGGGTGTGAACGTCGATATGGTGTTCGAGCATCCGGGCGAGAGCACGTTTCCCGTCTCGACCTTCGTGTGTAAAAAGGGCGGTATGGTCGTCATCTGCGCGGGCACGACGGGATTCAACTGTACGTTTGACGTGCGCTATATGTGGATGCACCAAAAGCGGTTGCAGGGCAGCCACTTCGCCCATCTCAAGCAGGCGGCGAGCGCCAATAAGCTCATGCTGGAGCGGCGTCTGGATCCGTGCATGTCCGAAGTTTTTACCTGGGACGATCTTCCCGAAGCACATATGAAAATGCTGCGCAACGAGCATAAGCCGGGAAATATGGCGGTGCTGGTGCAGGCGCCCAAGACGGGCCTGCGGACGCTCGAAGACGCACTGGACGCGCGCAGCTGACCGATCCTTCCCAAGTTGAATGGCCAAGCGCCCCGCGAATCGTGAGTTGGTTCGCGGGGCGTTTACGTTTCTGAAACGGGTTAAGTGCGATCAATGGCTTAAGATTGTTGCCCTCCCCATTTCTGGGGAGTGGAAATTCGTGAATAGGAGCAATGAAATAATACGTGCTATGGTTGTATTAACGTGTTGTTAATTGTTTAATGGGGAAAGTTGGAATGAGAAATGACTGGATTTTAGACGTTCTAGCCGACTTGCGGGCGTTCGCCCAAGCGAATGATCTGCCCCTGCTGGCAGAACAGCTTGACGATACCGCGCATGTAGCCACGGCTGAGTTCGCTTCAAGGAATGAGAGGTCTGCAAAGCGCGGGCATGCTGGGGACACAAAGCAAACTGGAAGCCATTCTTTCCGAGCTGGAGCAGGTACGCGACCTTGAGGGGATGCAGCGAGTCTCTGAGGCACTGCACGCGCACTACAAAGTAGATCATCTCGTCTACCATTGGGTGGACTCGAGGGGGGATCAATACGGTTGCGGCACCTACTCGGATCTGTGGCAGACCAAATATAAGGAAGAAAACTACCTGCGAATCGATCCGGTGATCCAGGGCTGCTACCAACGGTTTCACCCGGTGGATTGGAAGCGGCTCGACTGGTCGAGCAAGGCGGCGCGTGAGTTTCTCAAAGTATCCGCCGAGCACGGTGTCGGGAACCAAGGCTACTCCATTCCGATCCGCGGGCCGAATGGCCAATTCGCCCTCTTTACCGTCAATCACAGCTGCGATGATGCAACCTGGGGTGAGTTCACGCAGAACCACCGCCGCGACCTCATTCTGATTGCACATTATTTTAACGAAAAAGCGCTTGAATTCGAGCCGTCGCGCCAACCTGAACAGCAGCAGGGGCTATCGCCACGCGAGATCGATGCAATGACCCTGCTCGCTATTGGTTACAGTCGCGCGCAGGTGGCCAACACGCTGGCAATTTCCGAGCATACCTTGCGTGTCTACATCGAGAGTGCGCGGTTCAAACTGGGTGCCCTCAATACTACGCATGCCGTCGCACGCGCCCTGAGCCGGGGGCTCATCGTCGTTTGACTGCGCACGGCGGTGTTGCCTAACCTGAGCGCGCGCGACTCATTCTCTGTTAACCGCGATTTTGTTACCTCTGGTTGTACTTTTCACAGTGCTTCAGGGAGCCAAACTATGCTGCGCTATATCTATGCCGACCAACTTGATCAGTTTCCACGCCTTGCGGAGGAAATGTTCGTCCACCGTGCGGACCAGTTCTGCACACGCCTTGGCTGGGATGTGCGCGTTGACGGGCGCGGACACGAACGCGACGAATATGATGATCTTAACCCGCTTTATGTGATCTGGGAGACTGCCGAGGGCGGGCACGGCGGCTCAACCCGCTTTTTGCCGACGACGGGGCCGGTGATGGTCAACGACCACTTTTCACACCTCACATCCGCCCCGATCCGCAGCCCTCACATCTGGGAATGTACCCGGTTCTGCATGGCGCCGGGGCAGGGGCCGAATGTTGCCGCCGCCTTGATGCTCGGCGGCGGGGAGTTGATGAACGGCTTTGGGGTGCGGCATTTTGTCGGGGTCTTCGATGCGCGCATGGTGCGGATCTACAGCCGCGTGGGGTCCTCGCCTGAGGTTCTGGGTAGCATCGGAGAAGGACGTGCACAGATCAGCGTTGGCCTCTGGGAGTTCGAGCACGCGGCGCAGGCGCGCGTGGCGGCACGCGCTGGCATCACTCTGCAGCAAAGCGAGCGGTGGTTTGATCAGTCGTTCGGTTATGTGCCGCAATCGGAATATGCGGCGACCGCCTGAACACCTCTGGTCCCTGTCCGCGCCTGTGCTTACTATGCGCACATGACCACTGACCTCACCTATTCCGACGATCAGGCCGCCGCACATGATGCGGTGGCCGTTATGTTGCAATCGGCCGGCATTAGCCTTGAAGACGCGCTGCTGATGCCGCCCAAAAGCGATAAGCAACAGGTGATGGCGGTGACGGGCAAGGCCGGATCGGGCAAGACGCTGCTGCTCGGAGAGCTCTACCGCGCGTTGGAACAGGCGGGCGTCGAGATCGTCTCGGGCGATTATGAGAGCAAGAAGCGTAAGGATAAACGTACTCTGGCGATCCTTGCCCCCACCAACAAGGCGGCGAGCGTGCTGCGCCTGCGCGGCGTGCCCGCGACGACGATCCACCGGATCCTCTACACGCCTGTCTACGATCCCGAGTATGAGCGGATCGCGGAGTGGCTCGCAGGGAGTGGCGAGCGGCCCGTGGATGTCGAAGGGCTGACCGAACTGGCGCTCGACCGTGCCTACGGGTTTTATCAAAACAACAAATCGATCCCCGGTGCGCTGGCCGCCGCAGGCTTGCGCGGCAGTGATTTCATCACCGGTTGGAAGCGGCGCGAGGAGCCGCTCGATATCGGGTTCGTGGACGAATCCTCGATGCTGGATGACAAGCAATTCGAGGACCTCAAGGAGATCTTTCCGACGCTGCTGCTCTTCGGCGACCCAGCACAGCTGGCGCCGGTGGGGCAATCGGGCACGATGGTGTTCGAAAAGCTGCCCGAGACCCGCGTGATGAACCTCAACCGCGTTTTCCGGCAGGAGGCGGACAACCCGATCCTTGATCTCGCCCATGCGTTGGCCGATCCCGATATCGGGTTCGAGCAGTTCGAGCGGATGGTGGAGGACGCGAGCAAGCGCGATCCGCGCGTGGTGTGGGGCCAGCGGGTAGAAGTGGACCTGATGGCGCGCTCCCCCGTGCTGGTGTGGCGCAATGCCACGCGCATCCGGCTCATCAACGCGTTTCGCAACGTGCATGGCGCGCCAGAGGACGCGCTGGTGGAGGGGGAGCCGCTCATTTGTGACGGGATTGAGCTGCCGCTCAAGCACCGCAAAAAGCGGCTCGACCTTGAGGCGCGGGGCCTGATCAAAGGGGCGCAGGTGATCTATCTGGGCGCGGGGCGCAAACCGGGGTTCTCGCGCCTGCATGTAATGGGGGCGGAGGACCCGCAGGTGAGTGCCGCGAGCATCGTGAAGATCGAAAAGCCCGATGAGGAGGAGCCGTTCATCCCCTTTGCCGCGCGCATGGGGGCGACATTCTTGCACGGGGCGGCGGTCACCATTCACAAGGCGCAGGGGTCGCAATGGGACACCGTGCAGGTCTTCGCGCCCGATCTTTATGCCGCCGCGCGCATGGGGCGGATGGAGGCGGGACAGCCGCTTTGGAAGCGCTTGGCTTATGTGGCGATCACGCGCGCGCAGGACCGGCTGATCTGGGTGGTGCGCAACCGGCTGGCCAAGCCGTCCTACGCACTCACGGTAGAGGATTTGCGCGCGGCACCGGTGGCCGCACTCACACTCGACGCGCCGGAGGAGGACTTTTGATGCGTAGTATCATTATCACCGGGGCCAGTTCCGGCATCGGGCGGGCGACGGCGTCCGTGTTTCTGGAGCACGGCTGGCGTGTGGGGCTGATCGCGCGGCGCAGTGATTTATTGCACGACGTGGCAGCGGGACATAAGCAGGCGGTCGTGCTGCCTGCCGATGTGACGGACGCAGCGGCGATGGCGGCGGCGTTTGCGCAATTTGGGGCGGTGGATGTGCTCTTCAACAATGCCGGGATGTTCGGCCCCTCGGCGCCCATCGACGAGATCGCGCTGGACGATTGGATGCAGGTTTTGAACGTCAATGTCGGCGGCATGTTCATCGCCGCGCAACTTGCCTTTGGCGCGATGCGCACAAGCGGGCGCGGGGGGCGGATCATCAATAATGGCTCGATCAGTGCGCACACGCCGCGCGAAAATTCCGTGTGCTACACCACTACAAAACACGCGATCACGGGGCTTACTAAATCGTTGGCGCTCGACGGGCGGCCTTATGACATCACCGCAGGGCAGATCGACATCGGCAATGCGGAGAGCGAGATCATCGCGGGGATCAAGGCTGCGCAACCGGACACGCAGACGATGGATGTGGGCCATGCGTCGGCCGCAGTGCTGCATATGGCGCAGCTGCCGCTAAGTGCGAATGTGCCGTTCATGACGGTGATGGCGACGAAGATGCCTTATCTTGGCCGGGGTTAGCGGCGCAGCAGGCTGAACACCGCAGACGCACCCCACCCGGCGGCGATGGCGATGGTGAGCGACAGCAGACCATAGAGGAAAGATTGCTCCCGGCTGAGCACGAAAAGCCAGCGTTCCATCCCGACCTTGCGCACGTAAATGCTCGTCTCGTATTGGCCCACGACCGCGCCACCGCGCGTGAGGAAGATGCGCGTGGCATAATCCCCCTCGGTCAGGGCGGCGGGCAGGGCGATGGCGGTACGGAATAGCGTCTGCTCGTCCACGCTCACGGTGCCCTCGTTGAGCTGGTATTGCTCGGTGCTTGACTTGATGCGGATGAGCGCATCGGTGAACGTCTCGCTGTTGGCGACGGTGTCGGGCGCATCAACTGAGCGAATGGCACGGGGGATCGAGATGCGGTAGCGCAAATCCTCCGTCTCGCTGAGTGCTGCCCCCAGTGGTGCGCTGGTGGAGACCGCGTAGAAGCTGGGCGCGCTGTCGATTTCGACCGCGTCCGTGTTCACCCAGATGCCAAAGCGTTTTTCCTTGCGGCGCACGGTCTTGGTCTCGCTCGGGCCGGCCACGGTAACGATGACCTGCAATGGCGGGTCATCGGGGATCGGCGCGCTACGCTTGACCGCGCCGAAGATGAGGATTTCGGAGCCGTCGAAATTGGTGTTGATCGAGACGGTGTCACTGCTCAGCCCCAGCACGACTTCCTCGGAGGCGAGCGCGGGCAGGCTCAGGCTGAGGAGCAGCGTTAGGGCAGGGAGCAACTGGCGCATCAATGGCCTCCCGCCGCAATGGAGTAGAGCTCGGCTGGTTGTAGCAACAGCTCAAGCGCGAGTTTGCCGCAGACGGCCAGCACCATGATCGCCAGCAGGATGCGCAGCTGTTCAGCCTTCATCTTGACGCCGATGCGCGTGCCGATCTGTGCGCCGATCACGCCCCCGACGAGCAGGAGCACGGCAAGCACGATATCCACGGTAAAGTTCGTCGTCGCATGTAACATCGTGGTGAACGCGGTCACAAAGATGATCTGGAACAGCGAGGTGCCCACCACGACTTTGGTCGGCATGCCAAGCAGATAGATCATCGCAGGCACCATGATAAACCCGCCACCGACACCCATAATCGCGGCAAGCACCCCAACGGCCACGCCCACGATCAGAGGCGGAATAACCGAAATATAGAGGCCCGACACGCGGAACCGCATCTTGAGCGGCAGGCCGTGGATCCAATTGTGTTTCTTGCGTTTGGGCGATTTGCCCTTTTTCACATTGCGGATGGCGTTGAGGCTCTCGAAGAACATCAGCCCGCCGATCACGCCGAGGAAGACGACATAGCAAAGCTTGACCAGCAGATCGACCTGGCCCTGCGCCTTGAGAATATTGAAGATGTAGACGCCCACCGCCGCACCGACGAGCCCGCCGACGAGGAGCACGGTGCCCATCCTCAGATCCACCGTCTTTCGCTTGAAATGCGCGAGCACGCCGGAGAATGAGGAGGCGACGATCTGGTTCGCCTCTGTCGCGACGGCCACGGCCGGTGGGATGCCGATGAAGAACAACAGCGGCGTCATCAAAAATCCGCCGCCGACGCCAAACATGCCCGACAAGACCCCTACTATCCCGCCCAATCCCAGCAAAAGGAAAGCGTTGACCGAAACTTCGGCAATGGGAAGGTAGATCTGCATGTCTCGTCCTAGGCAGTGGTGCCCTGAAAATCAATGTGCGATCCGCAAGGACTTATGACTTCGGGTTGACTGGCCCTATCGTTCTTTCACATACGGCGCCCCGCCTGCGCGGGGTGGAATGGCCTTGCCAACGAAACCAGCCAGGATGATCACGGTCATCACGTATGGCAGTGCGGCAAGCAGCTGGCCCTGTACCTTGATCCCGATAAGTTGTTCGATGATATCGGGACGGGTCTCCAGCGCGCCGAACAGCCCAAATAGCAGCGTCGCATAGAGCGCGTGCCACGGTCGCCATTTGGCAAAGATGAGCGCGGCCAGCGCGATAAAGCCGCGCCCGGCGGACATGTCCTTGACGAAGCCCGCTTGCAATGCCGTGCTCAGATACGCGCCCGCGATGCCGCACAGGATGCCGCAAATGCCCACAGCGGCAAACCGCAGGCCCACGACAGAGACACCCGCCGTGTCCACCGCCGCCGGGTTTTCGCCGACCGCGCGCAGGCGCAGGCCGAACCGCGTGCGAAACAGCAGCCACCAGGTGAAGGGCACGGCGGCAAACGCGATGTAGACTAAGATCGAGTGGCCGGAGATCAACTCATAGTACAGCGGTCCTATGAAGGGGACATTTTGCATCGCCTCAGCGAAGGGCAGTGTGATCCCTTCGAAGCGGCCATTGCCCATCAGCGAGGGCGTGCGCCCGCCCTGTTGGAACCACGCTTGCGCGATGAGCACGGTGAGACCTGCGGCGAGAAAGTTGATCGCCACGCCGGAGATAAGCTGGTTGCCGCGAAAGGTGATGGAGGCCACGCCGTGAATGGCGCTGAGCGTCATGGAGGCGCCGATACCTGCCAGCAGGCCGATCCAGACATTGCCCGTCATCGCCGCAATCGCCGCCGAGAAGAATGCGGCGGCGAGCATCTTGCCCTCCAGCCCGATGTCGAAGATGCCCGCACGTTCGGAATAAAGCCCCGCAAGACAGGCCAGCAGCAGCGGCGTGGCGAGGCGTACGGTGCTGTCGAGTAACTGGATGAGGGTGAGATACATGTCCATGACTCAAACCTCCTTGCGCTCAGGCTTGGGCGCGCGGCGGGCGCGCAGCGTCAGGAACACCCGCTCCAAAGGCATGCGGACCATATTGTCGAGCGCGCCGGTGAACAGTATCACAAGGGCCTGAATGACCACGATTAGTTCGCGGGGGATCGACGTCCACAGTGCAAGCTCAGCACCGCCTTGGTACAAAAAGCCGAAGAGGATCGCGGCGACGAAAACACCCAGCGGATGCGATCGGCCCATGAGCGCCACGGCGATGCCGATGAAGCCCGCACCCTCGACGGAGTTGAGTACCAGCCGCTCCGCCTCGCCCATGACGTTGTTGATGGCCATCATGCCCGCCAGCCCGCCGGAGATCATCATGGTGACCATGATGATTTTCACCGGCGGCATGCCTGCGTATTTGGCGGCGGATTCGGAGTTCCCGAAGGAGCGTATCTCGTAGCCCAGGCGCGTGCGCCAGATGAGAAACCACAAGAAGATGCAGGCCGCGACCGCCACCAGCAGCGAGACGTTGGCGGGGGCGGAGCGGGAAAATTCAATCCCCAGCGGCGCGAGCATGTCGTGCAGGGTGGGCAGGTGGACGGTTTCGGGGAAGCGCGCGGTGGCGGGGTCCATGGACCCCTGGGGGCGCAGCAGATTAACGAGCACGTAGTTCAGCAGCGAGGCGGCGATGAAGTTGAACATGATCGTTGTGATCACGATATGGCTGCCGCGTTTGGCCTGTAACCATGCAGGTATCGCGGCCCATGCAGCCCCAAACAGGGCCCCAGCACAGGCCGCGCCGACCAGCGCCAGCGACCAATGCGGCCACGGGATGTAGAGACAGGCAAGGGCCACGCCAAGGCCGCCCAGGGCCGCCTGACCCTCCCCGCCGATGTTGAACAGGCGCGCGTGAAAGGCGATGGAGACTGCGAGGCCCGTGAACATGAAGTTTGTCGCGTAATATAGCGTGTAGCCCCAGCCGTAGGTCGAGCCGAGCGCGCCGGTGACCATGAGTTTGACCGCGGCGATGGGATCCTCGCCGATGGCGAGGATGACGAGTGCGGACAGGATCGCAGCGAGCAGTAGGGAGATGAGCGGCACGAGGATCACCTCGGCCCATTTGGGCATCACATCCATGGGGTGGCTCCTGTATGTGGACGGGCATCATAGGGGCGCTGCCCCCGTCCCCCGGAGTATTTCTGGCCAAAAGAAAATAGGTTCATTGGGTAATTCCTGCCATCAGCAGGCCTAGTTCTTTCTCATCGGTCTCATTGGGGAGGCGTTCGCCCATGATGTTGCCGTCGAACATCACTGCGATGCGGTCGCTGAGGGCCATGATCTCGTCCAGCTCGACGCTGACCAGTAGCACCGCCTTGCCCTTGTCGCGCAGGGCGATGATTTGTTGATGAATGAATTCGATCGCCCCGATGTCTACGCCGCGCGTAGGCTGGCCGATCAGCAGCAGGTCGGGGTCACGCTCGATCTCACGGGCGAGCACGATCTTTTGCTGGTTGCCGCCGGAGAAGTTCTTGGCGGCGAGTTGCGGGTCCGGGGGGCGCACATCGAAACGGGCCATCTTGCCTTCTGTGTCGGACCGTATGGCGGTGTTGTTCATCAAGATGCCCGACTGGTAGCGCGCATCGTGGTGGTAGCCGAAGGCCACGTTCTCCCATGCGGCAAATTCCATGATCAGTCCTTCGCGCTGGCGGTCTTCAGGCACATGGGCGATGCCGTGGGCGCGGCGCGACTGGCCGTCGGCGTTCTTACCGCTCAGATGCAACGGTTGGCCGTTTACGGTAATGGTGCCGGTGCCCTCGGCATAGCCGCCGAGCACTTCGAGCAATTCGGACTGGCCGTTGCCTGCGACGCCCGCGATGCCTAGCACTTCGCCTGCGCGGACCTGAAGGCTCACACCCTTGAGCCGCTCGACGCCCTTGTCGTCGCGCACGCGCAGGTCTTGGACATCCAGAATGACTTCGCCGGGCGTAGCAGGGGTTTTATCGACGCGCAGCAGGACTTTTCGGCCCACCATCAGCTCAGCCAATTCGGCGGGGGATGTTTGCGCCGTCTTGACGGTCGCGGTCATCTCGCCGCGCCGCATCACGCTCACCGTGTCGGTGATGTCCATGATCTCGCGTAGCTTGTGGGTGATCAGGATGATGGTCTTTCCCTCTGCACGCAGGCGGCCGAGGATGCGGAACAGCTGATCCGCCTCGGCGGGGGTGAGCACGCCCGTGGGCTCATCCAGAATGAGGATATCGGCCTGGCGGTAGAGCGCTTTCAGGATCTCGACCCGCTGCTGCATGCCAACGCCGATGTCTTGGATCAGCGCGTCGGGCTCGACGCTCAGGCCGTAGTCGTCGGCGAGTTCCAGCAGGCTGCGCCGGGCTTTGGCGATGGACGGCTTGAGCCAACGTCCATCCTCCGCGCCTAGAATGATATTCTCAAGTACTGTGAAGTTTTCGACCAGTTTGAAATGCTGGAACACCATGCCGATGCCTGCGGCGATGGCCGCCTGGCTGTCGGGGATTTGCGTGCGGTTGCCCTTGATGAAGATCTCGCCCTTATCGGCTTTGTAAAATCCGTAGAGGATCGACATGAGCGTTGATTTGCCGGCACCGTTCTCGCCGATGATGCCGTGGATCGTGCCGGGCATGACGCGGATCGAGATGTCCTTGTTCGCCTGCACGGGACCGAAGGCCTTGGAGATGCCTTTCAGCTCGATCGCGGGGGCGGTTGTCATGTGTCTGGTCCTGACGTGAAGCATGGGAGGCTAGTGAAACGGGGCCGCGCTGTGATGTCAACGCGGCCCCGTCCTGTGTGTGGCGTGTCAGCCTTGTGCGGCGTTTAGAAGCTCAGCACGGGGCAGCTGTCGTCGGACATGTAGTCATGCACCGAAAGCTCGCCTGAGGTGATCTTGGCTGCGGCCTCATCGACCATCGCCTGCATGTCGGCGCTCACCAGCGATGCGTTGTTCTCATCCATCGCGTAGCCCACGCCGCCATTGGCGATGCCCATCACGTTGAAGCCTTTTTCCATGCCGGGGCCGTCGGTGAAGGCCTGATAGACGGCGTTATCGACGCGCTTGAGCATGGAGGTGAGGACCTGACCGGGGTGCAGGTAGTTTTGGTTGGCGTCCACACCGATCGACAGGATGCCTTCGTCGGCTGCGGTTTGCAACACGCCCACACCGGTGCCGCCGGCGGCGGCGAAGACCACATCGGCGCCCTGGCTGATCTGCGCCTTCGTCAGCTCGGAGCCTTTCACGGGGTCGTTCCATGCGGCGGGTGTCGTGCCGGTCATGTTTGCCACGATGTTGATGTCGGGATTGGCCGCTTTGGCGCCCTGCGCGTAGCCACAGGCGAATTTGCGGATGAGGGGGATGTCCATGCCGCCGATGAAGCTCACGGTGCCTGTCTCGGACGCGGCGGCCGCCATCATGCCGACCAGATAGGAGCCTTCATGCTCGTTGAACACCACCGAGCGAACGTTGGGCTGGTCCACGACCATGTCGATGATCACGAAATCGGTTTCGGGGTAGTCCTGCGCGACCTGGCCCAATGCGTCACCAAAGGCGAATCCTGCCATGACGATGGGGTTGGCGCCTGCCTCGGCAAAGCGGCGCAGGGCCTGCTCGCGCTGGGCCTCGGACTGCAGCTCGATCTCGCGGAAGGCCTCGCCGGTTTCCTCCGCCCAACGCTGGGCACCGGTGAAGGCGGCCTCGTTGAAGGACTTGTCGAATTTGCCGCCCAGATCGAAGATCAGGGCAGGCTCGGCGAATGCGGCACCGGCGCTGAGCGCAGTTGCGGCGGCAGCGCCGAGGAATTTTGTCATCAGGGTCATTGGTCTCTCCCAGGGTTTGATTTTGGGCCGGTGCAGGGCACGGTGGCCGCAGGATCGCGCGCTCGCGCGACGCTGGGCAAATTGTCCGCGCGCAGGCGGGTGGGGTCAACCTGATTCGCGACCGATGACCAAGCCGCGCGCCCATTAACCTCGCGTAAGTGCCCGTGTCATCACCACAGCGTCACATGGCGCGCTGCCGGGGCGCGCGTAGTAGGCTTTTCGCACTGCATTTCGAGCGAATCCATGACGGACATAGAGCGCGATTGCGGTGTGATTGTCCGTTGCGACCTCAAGAAAAGCGTGCTCTGCGATGAGGGCCGCATCGGTGAGCCACGATTGCATCAGGCCATGGGCGATGCCGCGCCGTTGGAAGCAGGGATGCACGGCGAGGGTGAGCAGCTCCGTCTCGCCTGCGACAGTTCGGGCGAGTGCAAAGCCGCCCTCTGCGGTGAAGGCGCGGCTGTGGGGCTGGCTCAAAAGCTCGGCAAACTCCCCGGTGGTCCATCCGCGCGCGTTTACGAATGCGGCCGCTTGGATATCCGCCATCTGCGCCGGTGTCACGGGATGATCCGGGGCGGTGTATCGCGCGCGGGCGCCGCATCGGGCGGTTTGACATAGTTGGGCGCGGGCGATGCCGGATATTCGGTCGCATTCGCATAAAGCGCCTGGGCGATTTCAGCCATGCGGGCAGGATCGGGCTTGTAGGCCTGATCGACCGCCTGTGCATTGAAGGTGGTGGCGATCTCATGGGCACGATATCCATGCACATGCGTCCAGCACGATAGCTGCAACGCGGCGGGCGGGTCGTTCGGATCGATCATCTGCGCCGTGCCTCCGTCCGCGCTTTGGGCAAGCACGAAGGCCATGTCACGCGGCGCGGGGACACTCACGAGCGTTGTGGGGGGCACGGGTGCGCTGCCGTATGCCAGCTCGAACTGGCTGATGCCGAACACGGGAATGCGTAGGGCAAGGCCGAGACCACGGGCGGCGGATACTGAAATTCGGATCCCTGTAAAATTACCTGGGCCTGTCGCGACACCGATGACGTCGAGATCTGCGAGTGACCAACCCCGCTCGGCGATGACCGTCTCGATCAGCGGAAACAGGGCTTCGGCCTGTCCTTTCGCCATATCAAGCACGGTACCGCTCGACGTTCCTTGCCAGGCACAGCCCACCGAAACAAAAGGCCCTGACGTATCGAACGCCAAGACCTTCGGTTGATTTTGACGGTGCGCCGGAAAGCCCTTTTCAGGCAACCGGGCGTACTTCGGTGACTTCGGGAATGTAGTGACGCAACAGGTTCTCGATGCCCATTTTCAAGGTCAGCGTCGAAGAGGGGCATCCGGCGCAGGCGCCTTGCATATGCAGGTAGACGACGCCGCGGTCAAATCCGTGAAAGGTGATGTCACCGCCGTCCTGCGCCACGGCAGGGCGCACACGGCTGTCGAGCAACTCTTTGATCTGGCCCACGATCACACCATCCTCTCCGGTGTGCTCAGCATGGCCGGATGTGGCAGTGTGGTCTTCGCCCATCACCGGCTGTCCCGACTGGAAATGCTCCATGATCGCGCCCAGCAGGCTCGGCTTGAGATGATCCCACTCGACTGCGTCCGTCTTTGTCACGGTGACGAAGTCAGTGCCGAAAAATACGCCCGCCACGCCGTCCACGGCAAAAAGCCTTGTCGCCAGCGGCGAGGTGTTCGCCGTATCCGGCGTCGGGAAATCAGCCGTGCCCAATTCCAGAACGGTCTGACCGGGCAGGAACTTGAGCGTGGCGGGATTAGGGGTGGATTCCGTTTGAATGAACATGGTGAGGTCTCCGTCAAGGTTGTACAAGATATGTGGAAAGCGCGCGGCGATGTCAAGCTCTTTGGAATGGTTCTAAACTGAGTCTGCTCAGGTGATCGCCTCGAGCTTCTCTTTTGACATGTCGCCGGGCACAATGGTGATGGGCACGGGCAGGCTGCCTGAATTGCGGGTGAGTTGCGTAACGAGTGGGCCGGGACCCTTGCCATCGCTGCCCGCCCCGAGCACGAGCACGCCGATCTCGCTGTTTTCGGAAATCTGTGCGACGATTTCATCGACGGTCTGACCTTCGCGGATGACCAAAGTGGGGTCGACACCCTGTCGGTCCCGCATCCATTTTGCAAAGACCTCAAAATGCACTTCGATCCGCTCGCGAGCCTCTTCGCGCATGATATCGCCCACGCCAATCCAGTGGTTGAATTCTTCGGGTGGAATGACGGCGAGGACTTCGACGCCGCCGCCAGTCTTGGACGCCCGCATGGCGGCAAATCGCATCGCGTTGAGGCATTCGCGGCTGTCGTCGAGGACCACAAGAAACTTGCGCATGATAATCTCCCTGCATAGGCATGGATCATGGCGCGGGGGGAGGGGTCATGCAATTGGCTTTTGCAGGGTTCCCCCCCAGGGTTGAATGGACATGCAAAATTTTCAAAAATTCCGGGCCGAATTTTTCGAAAAATTCGCCGCCACCGCCAGAGTCAGCGTTCGGAGGCGGCCCAGTCCCAATACATCTCGCGCACCCGCTGGGTCACCGGATTGCCGTTGTCGCCGACGTGATAGGTGGTGTCGTCGAAGGCCTTGATCGGAGTGACTTTCATCATGTTGCCGGACAGGAATACCTCGTCCGCGCTGTGAAAATCCTCAAAGCTCAGCACGGCCTCATGCACCTGCATCCCGTCGGCGCGCATGTTTTGCATGTGGCGCGCGCGGGTGATTCCGGCCAGAAACGTGCCGTTCGGCACCGGGGTAAACACCTCTCCATCGCGCACCATGAAAACATTGGCCGACGCGGTCTCGGCCACGTTACCGATGGCATCCGCGACCAGCGCGTTGTCAAAGCCCTTGCTGCGTGCTTCGGCCATCATCCGCGCGTTGTTGGGGTAAAGGCAACCGGCTTTGGCGTTCACTACGTTGTCTTCCAGAACCGGGCGGCGAAACCGGGTGCGCGTGAGTGTCGATGCAGCCTCAGGCGGGGCCATCGGCACCTGCTCCAGCGAGACGGCAAAGCCTGTGGCCCCTTCGAGCGGCACGATCCCCAGATCACTGCCTTCCAACGCCCAATACATCGGCCGGATATACACCGCCGCATCTCGCGGGTAGCGCGTCAGGCCTTCGCGTACGATCTCCACCATATCGGCCGTGGTGACCGTCGGCGTGATCATCAACGCACGGGCGGAGCGGTTGATGCGCGCGCAATGCGCCTCGAGATCGGGCGCAAGCCCGTCGAATAGACGCGCGCCGTCAAATACCGTGGTGCCCAGCCATGCCCCGTGATCCGCCGCTTTCATCACGCTCAGATCGCCGTGGTGCCACGCGCCCTCGAAATACGTATTTATATTTGTCCCGAGGGGCATCAGCTTATCCTGTCTGTTATCGCACGCTCAAGGCGCGCTGTGATAGATGCCTTCGGGCAAATTGAGGGCGGCGGCCAGATCGCGCAACTGGTTGGGCGACAGTGTTATTTTGCACAGGCTATCGGTGCGCGGGTCCCACTGCTCTACCGTGATCTGCTCGGCGAAAGCATGCAGCGTCACATTCTCCCGCAGAGGAGATTCCCCTTCGTCCACGAGGGTAATTACGGTAGCGTCGAATTCGTGCTCTATGGTAAACATGACAACAGACTAGCGGATCATGCCGCACGTGCAAGCACTCCGCGCCCGACACATATGGGTGTCGCGGCGATCCCGCGCTGGCGCGGCGCAAGATCGCCCAGACACCTCAAGCCTGCGTGAACGGACTGGCCCCTGCAGGCGTGCGTGCTAAAGTTCTACATAACCTTCTGATAAAGGACATCACCGCAATGTTTACCCGTGTATGCGCGGCCCTCGGTCTTTTTGTCGCTTTGGCCGCTTGTGAAGGTGCGCCATTGCGGCAATCGGCCCCGGCCCCGACTGCGACAGCACCGCAACAAAATGCAGCACCATCCGCGCGGGAGAACGCGCGCAGCTTCGTGCGTGTCGTGCAATCGGTCGAGCCTGTGGCGGAGCGCGAGTGCCGCCAGCGCACGCAAAACGTGAATTGCGATTTCAATATCGTGGTGGATGACCGGCCCGGCATGCCGGCTAACGCGTTCCAAACGCTCGACAGGCAGGGGCGTCCGATCATCGCCTTTACCTTGGCCCTAATCGAGGACGCGCGAAATGAGGACGAGCTGGCGTTCGTTTTGGGGCACGAGGCGGCACATCACATCGCGGGCCACATCGGACGCCAGCAGCAAAACGCGGTCGCGGGGGCCGTGATCTTTGCCGGGCTCGCCACCTTGGGCGGCGGAGGTGCGGATGCCGTCCGCTCGGCGCAGCGGCTTGGCGCGCAGGTTGGCGCACGCAGCTACTCCAAAGAGTTCGAGCTGGAGGCCGATGCATTGGGAACGGTGATCACGTCAAGGGCAGGATACAATCCCCTGCGGGGTGCGGAATTCTTTATCCGCATCCCCGACCCAGGTGATAGGTTTCTGGGCACGCACCCGCCCAACGCGGACCGGATCGGTGTGGTGCGACGCACCGTTGCGGGTCTTTAGCGATGGAGACGTTTGCGTCTGAGATGCAGCGCGATACCGATGACCGAAATCGTCATCCAGAAAATCTGGATCATCGCTGCAGCGAGATTAAAGCTGGCCGATAGACCGATGAGCACACAGGTTGCTGCGGTCAGACTCATACGGCAGTTCCGCACGGAGTGACCGTATATCACTCTGGGAGGCAGCAGAGTGTTGGTCGTCACGTGGAGACTAAATCCGGCTGTGTCCATAGCCTCGGCAGTGCAGGTACTGATGGGCAGAACTGCATTGCTCTGCTCTCGAAAAGGAATGGTGCTGAAAAAGATTCTGGTCATTCGGATGTCGAAGGCTTTGTTTGAACAAGTTGGCCTGCATTATTCTACGTCAGCGCAAGACACTGCCAAGTCAGAAATTCCAGATACTTAGGAAATTTGGAGCCGCGTTGAGTGACCGGGGCAACGGATGTGCCGGATGGGCGTGCCTGATTTCCGAATGTTTACAGATCGCGCCGACTTTCAAATCGCTCTGGTGCTAGGGTCTGTGGACATTCAGGACTCCCATTGGTCCTGATTTCTGCTTCAAACTTTCAAAATGGAGGTTTGAATGAACGAGCAGCGGTTTGTGGTGTCGGACGTCTTGTGGCAGCGGCTTGAGCCCCATCTTCCTGGTAAGGTGAGCGATGCCGGAGCCACGGCAAAATGCAATCGCCTGTTTCTGGAGGCGGTCTTCTGGCGGGTGCGCACCGGGTCGCCCCGGCGCGACCTGCCGCCTGCCTTTGGCCATTGGAACAGCCAGTTCCGGCGGTTTCGCCGTCGGGCCAGGGCGGGCGTATTCGGTAATCTTTTCAATGTCATGAGCAAATATCCCGACCTCGAATATGCACTCATCGATGGAAGGATAGTCCAAGTTCACCAGAAGGCGACGGGCTCAAAAGGGGGACTCAACATCAGGCCATTGCGCGCGCGCGGCGGGCTGACGACGAAAATCATGGCGCTGGTGCCAGGACAAGTGCACAATATGAAAGGTGTCGCGCTGTTGATCAGAGGCGTTTCGTTCGACGCCCTGCTCGCGGACAAGGCCTTCGATGCGGACTGGCTTTTGCAAGATCTCGACAAATGCGGTGATCCCGCCCAAAGCCAACCGCAAAATCCAGCGCGATTATGAAGCTGAGGTCTACAAGTGGCGGCATCTGGTGGAGCATTACTTTGCAAAGATCAAAGAGTTCAGAGGCATAGCCACACGCTATGACAAAACCGATTGCAGTGATGCCGCCAACTGGAACCTCGCAGCAGCCCTAACCGCATCAAGATGATTGGCCACAGGCCCTAGTGAAGCTATCCATAAAACCTTGGGGCACGCTCCTTAGCAGGGGAGGCGCGCTGACATCGGGAAATGAGAAGAATCTCGCGGGGATGATCATCCTGCGTGTGCTAGAGCAAGGTGCACTACCGACGCCCTGTCTGTTGTCAGTCGCTGTGATGGTGGGAAACACTCAGGCGGTGATTGTTTCCGCTAGGCGCAAACTTGGGTGCGCATCTGTCTGCACGGACTTTAGACGCGACGCATGCGCCGTTGCCGCGCGAGGTGCATGCGGTACAGCAGAGGCGCGAGGATGTAGTCGTAGACTAGGCAAGCCAACCCATGCACGCCCGGCACACTGACCAATTTGGCCAGCCAGCGCATCTGCGGGATATCGCGCCAAAGCAGCACGAAGGCGGGTATTCCGGAGGTGATTTTACCTCCCTTGCGCACATGAAACCGCTTGGCGGCTGCCTCGGCACTGATGCCCCAGCGCGCAAGCGTCTCAGTGTCACCCAAGTCGTCATAGGCGATGGGCAAGGCCTGCATCTCACTCAGGCGCTCGTAGTGTTTCACTTCACGGCTGCAAATGGGGCAAGAGCCGTTGTAAAGAACTTCCGTTTCATCTGTCATATTATTTAAATAGAGGTCAAGCGGCGCAAAGCCAGCCCTCAGCGCGGCTTATTCCCGTCGATCCACCGTGACATGAGACCACGGTCGCGAAAACATTCAGGCGGGACTTGCGTCCGCTTGAGCCGTGCGATGCGCTCGGCAAAGCCGACCTGCTTGGACGATGGATAATCGTTGAACGCGCTGGGCGCAGGTCTATGCGCGTCGATCCATTTGGACATGCGCGCACGGTCTTGTGTGATGCCCACGGGCAGTTTGGAGCGCGTCTTCTCCGCCAGCGCCGTGGCATAATCGATCTGTTTTTGCGTGGCAGGCACGGGGGTGGTGAGCGCCAGCTCCGTCTGCGCCGCTGCGGGTGCCGTCTCAAGGAGATCGGCGAATGTGGTTTGATACGACATGGGATGCTCCTCTTCATATGTTATATGTATAAGTAGAACATAATAGGAACACTGTCAAGATTTGGTTAATGCCACAGTAGTTTCTCACGCGATGAGCCGTGCAGTGCCAGACCGCGGAAAGGCGCATTTATCCTGTCCATGGAGCGGTTTACGGTGGACCCAAGGCTCTGCTAAAATGGCGTGGTGCTTGCATTTGCCAAAGCGCCAGCCCGTTCGGGCGGTCTGACGCTGCACGGCGGCTACGCCTTGATTCCGTGTGGGTCCTTAATATCTGACTCACCAGAAATGGATTGGGATTAAATGACATCACAGAGCGTACAGAGATACCAACGGTTACGGCAGATTGGTTTTTTCATGGAAGCCTGCATTCAGCTTTTCTCGCAATTGATGAAGATGTTCAAAGACAATGCTCCCCAAGTCTTCAATCGGGCTGGAAAGACAAAGTGGTTGCAGGATTGATAGTCTTGGCAGCTGCTAACGAAGTATGGGTCAAAGAAGTAGGGACCAAATATACTACAAGTTGGAGCGCGAAGGACAAAACTTGGCAGATGTTTGATCGTGTTCGTAAGGAGTTAACGCCTGAGTTGGGCAGGAATGATGAACCGTTCAAGAGCTTTGACGCATTGAGAAAGCTGAGGATTGCTATGTTGCATTGTGAGCCAGAACTGAATTGGACAGAACAGTCCGAGCAGTTTCCAGAAGAAGAGAAAAACGACGGAACGCAGGTCCTTTTCGACAAATTGAACCACAGCGTAGAGGCAAAGATCACCTATCCGATTTACTGCAAGCTTCGCGATCGTTCGCTACAATTTCGAGAACACGTGGAATCAAAAGACATGGTTGATCCTTGGGCGCCTCAGTCGAGCGGAAGCATGCTGAGCGAAATACAAAAGGCTAAAAATCAAACAACCCGCCCCCAAAGATCATATTCGCCCGCTTCCTCCACCTCGACAGTCACGATATCGCCCACGCTCAACCCCTCATGCCCCTCGTCGATAAACAGGTTCCCGTCGATCTCCGGCGCGTCGGCCTTGGTGCGGCAGGTGGCGGCATCCTCGTCGATCTCGTCGATGATCACCTCCATGCGGCGGCCCACTTTGGCGGCGAGTTTGGCCTCGGAGATGGCTTGGGCCTTTTCCATGAAACGATCCCAGCGGTCTTGTTTGACCTCCGGCGCCACGTGGTCGGGCAGGGCGTTGGAGCGTGCGCCCGCAACGTTTTCGTACTGGAAGCAGCCGACGCGGTCGAGTTGGGCCTCGTCCATCCAGTCGAGCAGGGTCTGGAACTCCGCCTCCGTCTCGCCAGGGTAGCCGACGATGAAGGTCGAGCGCAGGGTGATGTCGGGGCAGACGTCGCGCCATGTGGCGATCTCGTCCAGCGTACGGGACGCGGCGGCGGGGCGGGCCATGCGTTTGAGCACGTCGGGGTGCGCATGCTGGAACGGGATGTCGAGGTAGGGCAGGACTAAGCCTTCGGCCATGAGCGGGATGAGTTGGCGCACATGGGGGTAGGGGTAGACATAATGGAGCCTGACCCAGGCGCCAAGCGACCCCAGATCACGCGCCAGATCGGTGATATGGGCGCGGTGCCCTCTGTCCTCGGTGTGTTTGATGTCGACGCCGTAAGCTGAGGTGTCCTGCGAGATCACCAGCAGTTCCTTGACGCCGCTCTCCACCAGTTTTTCGGCCTCACGGATCACAGCATGGGCGGGGCGGCTTTGCAGCTTCCCGCGCATGTCGGGGATGATGCAGAACTTGCATTTGTGATTGCACCCTTCGGAGATTTTCAGATAGCTGAAATGGCGGGGCGTGAGGGAGACGCCGGATGCGGGCAGCAGGTCGATGAACGGATCGGGGGACGGCGGGACCGCGAGGTGCACCGCGTCCAGCACCTGCTCATACTGATGCGGGCCCGTGACTGCGAGGATGCGGGGATGATGCTCGCGGATGTAGTCAGGCTCGGCGCCCAGACAGCCGGTCACGATCACGCGTCCGTTCTCCGTGAGGGCCTCGCCGATCGCATCGAGGCTTTCGGCCTTGGCCGAATCCAGAAATCCGCAGGTGTTCACGATCACCGCATCCGCGCCTGCGTAATCGGGCGAGATGGCGTAGCCTTCGGCGCGCAGGCGCGTAAGGATACGCTCAGAGTCCACCAGCGCTTTGGGGCACCCGAGGCTGACCATGCCGATGGTGGGCTGGCCTGTGCGCTTGGGCTCGGAGAATGTGGCGCGCGGGGCCAGATCGGGGCGAAGGCTGGGAGGGTTTGTGCTCATGCGCTGGCTATAGCCGAGGCCGCGCGCTTGGGCAATTGCTCAGAACTGGACGACGGGTAGGCCGGTCGCGAGCCAACCCGGCCCCGCGCCGGAGCCGAGCATACCCTCGGGCACGTCGATGATGGTGGTGAAGCCCGCCTCGGTCAGCGTTGCGGCCAGCCCGCGCGAGCGCACGCCGCGCGCGCAGATGAGTGCGATGGGCGCCGCCGTGCCCCCCGCCAAGGCGCGCAATTTTTGCGTAAATGCATTATCGCGCATGTCCAGAGGGATCGCGCCTTGTCCCACACCGGTGCGTGCCCATTCGTCGGGACGGCGAATATCGATCAGCGTGAGCGCGTCGGTGCGGGCGGCGGCGTGGGCCTCCGTCACGCTGAGCGCGCTGCCGTCAAGGCTGCCGCCGACGTTGTACCAATGCGCTGCACCAAGTGCGCCGAGCGAGGCCACGCCGAGCAAAACGCCCCGCCGCATCAATGCGCGACTGGGCAGGCGGCGGTCGGATGAGGGGGCATCCGGCGCCATGGCTCAGCCTTTCGGCGCCATCGAGGACCACTGCGGGATGGTCGCCTCGGAGGCAGGCTTAGGGTCGAGGCTGGGCCAATTGCCTTCCGACAGGTTCAGGTTGCCGGGAATATCCTCTTCCCAGAAGCCCACGACGTTGGGGGTGATGTTGAGGTAAAGCTTGTCATCGAGGATGCGCCAGAGCGTTGGGTTGCCCGGCACTTTGCCGCCCTTGGCCACGCCGTATGCGCAATGGCCATCGTATTGCGGCACGTATTTCGCGGGATCGGCGGTAAACAGATCGCGGTTGGCCTCGGAGGAAAAGGCGAAGATTGCGCCGTTATATTCTGCGGTGATGGCTGAATTGCCCTCGACGGGTGCGGTCTGGGGTTGGCCCACGGGGTTCTGGGGCAGCGAGAAATAGGCGACGACGTCGTAGCCGGAGACGGCAAAGCCGGTCTCGTCCACGAATTGCTCGCCTGCGAAGGCGGCGCCGGTGAAGCTGAGCGCGGTGGCGGCAGCGGCGAGGGTAAGGGCAAAGCGGTTCATCGTATTCTCCTGATTGGCGGTCCGGGCGGACCTTTACCGAGTAGGGTAGAGATGCCACGCGAAGATTGCATATCGCAAATCCGTGACCTCTCACATGCGTGAGCGGGGCGGGCGCAATCCTGCCGATTGTTACAGAATTGGCGGTCCATCCCCTCCTGGCAGGCGCGGCGTTTTCTGTAGCGTCTCCATCTGCGGCAGATCAAAGCGCAGGCCCACACGCATCAGTTTTGTTACAGTCGGATCGCTGTGATTGAAGAAGCCTACGTCCATCGCCCCTGCCTCGATCCCCGAAAAGGTGAGCGCCTCAGACGCCGCGCGCACCAGCGCGTCCTGCGCCCTCGGGATCGCATCCACGAAGGCCAGCAGATGCCCGCGTCCGCCCCCCTCATAGGCTACACCGACCAGCCATGCGTTGGCAGCCATGCCGGTGGCGGTGGCTAGTTTTTCGTCGATCGCGGTGATGAGGGTTTCGGGCAGCCCCTTTGGCGGCAGCACGCTCTCAATCCGCGCTTCGACCTCAGCGGCGGCATGGGTCAGCGTCTCGCGCAGCCACGCCACGGCTGTTTCGGGCAACAGGATCGCGCTGGGCGCCACATCCATATTGAGCGCGATGCCCAGCGGCTGCCCCTCCAACATCGCGGCCACATTGCGCCCCGACAGTGCCACATAAGCCGCCGCATCGCCCGCATAGGCAGCCAGACGTTGCGCGCGGTCAAAGGCCAGCATGTACTGCGCGCCGTCGGTCTCCAGCACCTTCGGGCTGATCTGGTCGCCTTGCGGCTCCGCCTCGAGCAGCAGATACAACTCCACATCCGCCATCCGCTCGTAAAAGCGAAGGCGCGCGGTGTCATTGTTCGGTGCGGCCATCATGGCGGCATGGGCTGTGTCCAGTGGTGTCTCGGTCATTTCAGTACCTCGGCGACGGCGGCTTGCAGGCGGGGGATGACGTCCCGCTCGAACCACGGATTTTTCCTGAGCCATCCCGTATTGCGCCACGATGGATGTGGCAAGGCAAAGACGCCCGGCGGGTGGCTCTCCCAGTCGCGTACAGCCTCGGTCACGGTTCTGAACCCGTCCAGATGATACCGCATGGCATGTCCACCGATGAGAACGGTCAGGCGGACATCCGGCACCACCGCCAACGCGCGGCTGCGCCATGTCTTCGCGCAGATGGGTGGCGGAGGCAGGTCGCTCCCCTTGGCATCGTATCCCGGAAAGCAGAAGGCCATCGGAATAATCGCCACGCGGGAGCGGTCATAGAAGGTTTCTTCCTCAAGGCCCAGCCACGCGCGCAGGCGCACGCCGGAGGCGTCCCAGAAGGGCGTATTGGCGCGGTGCACCTTCATCCCCGGCGCCTGTGACGCGATCAGCAGACGCGCACCCGGCGCGAACCAGACGACCGGATTGGGCCGGTGTGCCGTGGCCGTGGCGGCGAAACGCGGCGCGCACAGGGTGCAGGAGCGCAGGTCTTTGCGGATATCGTTCATATCTGACCAGTTAACGGCTTTGTGCGGTTTGCCAAGGGGCGGGCCACAGGCGCGTCTTGCGTTCATTCCGCGTTAAGGTCGCGTTGTACATTTGTTTCCTAATCGGACATAATATCGTCAAAATCCGTAGATAGAAATAACCATGTTCTCCACGCTAGGAGAGTGATCTCAACCCGCAAGCCGAACCGGAGCAGGCGCTCAATGCTGGAATTTCGTAACGTATCCAAGTCCTACTGGACCGGCACGCAACACAAGGTCATCCTTGACCAGGTGTCGTTTCGTGTTGAATTGGGTAATTCCATGGGCATACTCGCGCCCAACGGCACCGGCAAAACCACGCTCATCAACATGATGGCGGGGCTGGAGAAGCCTAACGATGGCGAAATCGTCCGCGCATGCAACATTTCTTTTCCGCTCGGTTTCATGGGCGGAGTCGTGGCCAAGGTCTCCGCGATGGAGAATGCGCGCTATATCGCCCGGCTCTACGGGCTCGATCCCGACTATGTAGAGAGTTTCTGTCGCTGGCTGTGCGGTCTGGGGGAGTATTTCGACCAGCCCATCGGCACCTACTCGGCGGGGATGCGCGCAAGGTTCTCCTTCGCGCTGATGCTAGCGCTCGACTTCGACATGTATCTGATTGATGAGGGGATGCCATCGACGACGGACGTCGAATTCAATCGCAAGGCAGGTGAAATCCTGCAAGAACGCCTGCGCACCACGACCATCGTGATCGTGTCGCATCAGGCGGAAACGCTCGAAAAATTCGCGCGAACTGCTGCGGTTCTGATGAACGGGCAATTGAACGTATTTGACAGCTTGGAAGAAGCGAAACAGTTGTATGACTACCAAACCCAAAGCTAGAAAATTCCGCATAAAACGCAGCCCCAGTGCCGCGACCGATGGGGAGACCCTTCAGGCGGACACGCCTAAGGCGGCCGCGCCGGTAAAGGCGGCAGAGGCCGTGCGCCCTGCTGCGCCGTCTGCCGAGGCACCGGCTGCGCCTGCCGAGGCACCGGCTGCGCGCGAGGGGGAGGTTGCGTCGGCTGCGCAAGTGGGCGGTGAGCTTGACATCAATGCCATCCGCCGCGAAGGGCTCACCGGGCGCCAGCTGCGCATGGCGCGGCGCGTGGCTCAAAAGCACGGGTTGCCTGCGACCTCCGATTTCGATGCGGTACGTCTGCTGCGCGAAAAAGGCATCGATCCCTTCCAGCGCTCGAACATGCTCGAGCTGGTCGTCCCGCAGGCGGGTGGCGCCCAGCATGAGGGAGGGCCGGGCAATGCATTCGCGGCCTTGCCCGCGCAGGCGGGCGGCGCAGGCGCCGGGCGCGTGCAACTGCCCCAGACCGTGCCGACGGGCAAACAGACGATGCCCTCCACCGACGTGAACCCGATGGAGCGCCGGATGCGCGAAATCGGCGACATTCAGAAGGACATTACACGCCGCCGCCGCAAGAAGATGGGCTTGCTCATCGTGCGGCTGGCGTTTTTCGTGCCGATCCCGACGTTCTTTGCGGGCTACTATTTCTACAAAGTGGCGACGCCGATGTACGCGACCGACAGCCAGTTCCTGATCATTCAGAACGAGGGGGGCGGCGGGCCAAGTCCCTTCGGAGGCCTGTTGCCGACGCAATTCGCCAATTCCGCCGACAGCATCGCCACGCAGGCCTATCTTCAGTCAAAGGACGCGATGCTGCGTCTCGACCAGGATGCAGGTTTCAAACAGCATTTCTCGGACCCCGTGATCGACCCCATTCAGCGCCTTGCCGATGACCCGACCAATGAGGAGGCTTACAAGCTCTACTCGAAAAACATTAAAATTGGATATGATCCGACCGAAGGCGTGATACGCATGGAGGTGATCGCCGCCGATCCGCAGGTCGCGACCACCTTCTCGGAGCGATTGTTGAAATACGCCGAGGAGCGGGTGAACAGCCTCAGCCAGGACAAGCGGGACAGCGGCATGCGTGATGCGGAAGCAGGGTTCGAGAAAGCCGTGGGCGCGCGCCGCGACGCTCAGCAGCGCCTGATCGAATTGCAGGTCGAGAACGGCGTGGACCCCGAAGCGGTGATCGCCGCGATCCGCACCCAGATCACCAACTACGAGACATTGCTGATCGAGAAGGAATTGGAACTCGCCGCGCTTTTGGACAACACGCGCCCGAACCGCGCCAAGGTCGAAGGCGCACAGGGCGATGTCCGCCGTCTCGAAGGGGCACTGGCTCAGCTCAATGACCGGATGAACAACGCGACCGAGGGGAACAACTCGTTGGCGCAACAGGCGGTGTCGCTGCAATTGGCGCAGGCGGATCTGATGAATGCGGACACGAACCTGCAACTGGCGCAAACGGGGCTGGAGCAGGCGCGTACCGAAGCGAGCCGTCAGGTGCGCTATCTCACAGTGGCCGTGCGCCCGGTGCCGAGCGAAGAGCCGAGCTATCCGCGCGCTTTCGAGAATACGGTGCTTGCCTTTTTGATTTTCGGCGGAATCTACCTGATGCTGTCGCTCACCGCATCAATCCTGCGCGAACAGGTAACGTCCTAGCGCTCAAGGCCACGTAATGTCTGGTGCCCGCCGGGGAAATTCCGGCGGGCGTTTTCGTGTGAAGGAGGCCTGTAGGAGGCCCAATCATTATTTTGCGGGGAGGTCTGCCTTATCAAGCGCTGCGGTCACACGCGCCCGTTCTTCCATAGCGCGCCGCACGATCGTAGGCTCGCGCAGGGTGTAGGGGCTGTCGAGGCGCAGGGTGGCGGGTGCGCGCGGCGAAATCCGAACGCCCGACAGCGCAGACAGCGGTACCGCCAGCACGAGGCTCGCGACGATCGGCACCAACCAGAGCGATACGAGGTCCGCCATCAGACCGCTGAATAACACCAGACCCAGCACCATCTCGACACGGTGAAACTTGATCAACGTTCCCCAGCCGTGCCGCCGCACATCGCGCGACTGCGGCGCCCAGGCCTTCGAGCTGGTGGTCAGGGCGCGCAGCACGGCTTTGGTCTGCTGGATCATCATGATCGGCGCATATGCGATGGACAGAGCCACCTCGACTGCGAAACTGCCCAGAAACGGACCCGCCCCGCCAAACACACGGGCTGCGCGCGGCGTAGCGGCGATGATCGCCGCGCCCGCAATCTTGGGGGTGAGCAGCATGGCATACATGATGACCAGAAACACCGCGCTGTCGATATGGCTCATCGCGGGGGGCCAGTCGGGGAACAGCGGGTTGGCCTCGTTGAAGTAGCGGATGACGTTCGTCTCCTCATCCTTCCCGAGCAGCGCCCATATCACCAACAGAAAGAACCACGCCGGGCTGAGCAGATAGGCGACGGCACCGTGAAACATATGAAACCTGGAGAGCGGGTGCAGCCCTTTGGTGCCCAGTAGGGACAGGTGTTGCAGATTGCCCCGACACCAGCGCCGGTCACGGATCACATAGTCAATCAGGGTCGCGGGCGTCTCCTCGAAGCTGCCGGTGACGCGCGGCAGAAAGCGCACGCCCCATCCGGCACGGCGGAGCAGGCCCGCCTCAACGAAATCATGGCTCAGGATCAGCGCGTCACGCCCGCGCGCACCGCGTAAATGAGGCAACATCGCATGCTCGGCAAAGGCGCGGGTGCGGATGATGGCGTTATGGCCCCAATAATTCCCTTCCGAGCGCGCCCAAGTCGCCAGCCCCTCTGCCAGCAGCCAGCCATAGGCGATGTTGGAGAATTGTTGCAGCCGCGCAAAGACCGTCTGCGCGCCGATGAGCATGGGAAAGGTCTGGATCAGCCCCACCTGTGGATCGCAAGACAGCTCGGAGGCAAGCCGGTCGATCGCGCGCCCACTCATCAGGCTATCTGCATCCAGCACGACCATCCCTTCGAAGGCGGCACCCCATCCGCGCGTCCATTCCGCGATATTGCCCACTTTCTTGTCTGTGTTCATCTTGCGGCGGCGGTAGTGCACGGCGAATCCTGCGGGCGCACGGGCGCGCAGGTCTTGGAACGCGCGCCATTCCAGTGAGGCGATGGCGTCGTCTCGGGTATCGGACAGCACGAACAGGCTGTAGTGATGCGGCCCCGCGCGCGCGGCCAGATCGTGGAGCATGGCGGCGGCGTTGCCAAAGACGTTTTGTGGCACTTCGTTATAAATCGGCACCAGTAGCGCCACATCAATCCCGCGCACATCGCCCGGTGGTCGCGCATCCGCGCGCGCGCGCGCCAGCAGGGCTGCAATCGCGACGCCGACCGTACTCACCGACAGCGTGACCCAAACGAACGTCGCCCCGATCATGGTCAGCAGCACCCATTCCATTCCGCTCATTCCGCCGGAGGCGAGCCAGCGGTAAAGCCCGTACATCAGCAGCGCCGTGCCCAAAACCGCAGGCACGAACGTCGCCATGCGCGACAGGTTCCAGCCGGGTGCGGGCCGCACTACGGCCCGGCTGGGGCAAGTGGCCAGCACTTGTTCCTGCGCGCGCAGGGGTGCGGGCGGGGGCATATCGAACGGGAGCCCGATCATACGGGCGTCCAACGGTAGAGCCACACTTCGCTCAGCGGGGCATCCTTGTGGCGCAATTGCCCGCGAAACTCCGCAACAGCGTCGTCGTCCGGCTCAAACGTGAAGGCAAGGCGGGGGCCGCCCGTCTCGGGATTGCGCTGAAGGATGCCGGGCGTGGTGCTGCCCGTACTGCTGCGCAGGATGACCTCGACCTGCGCCAGATCCTCAGGCACCTGCGCGCCCGCGTCAAAGTCGATGACCATCACGACGCCGCCTTCGGGTCGCCCGCCCATGGCCGTGTGCCGCACCGCAATCAGCGGGTCGCTGGGTGGTGAGGGGTCGGCCCCCCATTGCAGTCCATAGCGCATCTGATGCTCGGTGCCGGCGGCGATCGGTGTGGCGGGGCGCCAGTAGGCGACGATATTGTCGTATATCTCAAGGTCGGCGGGGATCTCCACCAGTGTCACGGCCCCGACACCCCAATCGCCACGCGGCGTGATCCAGACGGAGGGGCGCTTGTGATAGAGCGCCTCGAGGTCGCTGTAATCGCTGAACGCGCGCTTGCGCTGCATCAGGCCGAAACCGCGCGGGTTCAGGTCGCCAAAGGCGCTGATTTGCAAGGTGACGGGATTGGCAAGCGGGCGCCAGATCACCTCGCCCGCGCCATTGTGGATGAGCAAGCCATCGCTGTCGTGCACGTTGGGCCGGAAATCGGAAAACCGCGTGCGCTCGGTCGCATCGAACAGGAACATCGACGTAAGCGGTGCGATGCCCACGTGGCTCATGTCGGTGCGCGCGAATATCGTGGCCTCCACCTCCATATCCAGCACCTCGCCATGGGTGATCTGGAAGCGGAAGGCGCCCGAACAGCTTGGGCTGTCCATGAGTGCATGCAGCGTGAGGGAAGTGTCGGTGACCTTCGGCGTCTCGATCCAAAACGCGGTGAAATCAGGAAACTCCTCGCCGGCAGGGTCGCCGGTCTTGAGCGCAAGGCCGCGCGCCGACAGCCCGTAGATTTCGCCCGTGCCGATGCCCCGGAAATAGCTGGCGCCCTGAAACACCGCATATTCGGTATGGAGACCGGAGCCCAGCAGGTCAGCGCGCAGGCGCAGGCCGGAATAGCCCATGGTCTCGTTCAGCGGCAGATCGGGGAACTTGTCGGTGCTGTCGAACACGCCGAGATCAAAGAGCAGGGGTGCTGCGGCGCCGTCTTCCACCACATTGATCTCGACGGCTTGCATGAAGTAGAGGCCGGGCGGGAAGACATCCACCCGCTGCGGCAGCCGTGTATCCTCCCAAAGCGCATTGCGCGGATCGAACCAGATCTTGCGATACTGATCATAGCTCAGATCCTGCCATTCGCGCGGAATGGTGGGGCGCGGCACGTAATCGGCAGCGGCCAACGCCCGCGCGCGGCTCAGGACCGTCTGTGCGTTGAAGGGCCGTGACGTGCCCGTGCGCAAGGGCGCATCGGCGGCCAGCGCGGCACCGGGCGCGGCGGCGACTGCGGCAAGCGCCTTGAGGACATCGCGGCGCAGCATCAGATTTTTTGCTTCCACGGCTGCGATTTGAACCACCCGGCGCCGTAGGCCGTGGCCACCAGAACCATCGCACCGCCCATATTGACAGCAAGCGTCGTCGCGGTATCGCGACCCGCAAGGTCCATGATAAAGCCCATCACCCGGGCAAAAAACATTGACACGATAAACACAGCCAGCGATTGCTGACCGACTTTGAGGATGATCTGTAGGATCACGTCCCACACCCGCGCCAGCACGCTCGTGCCGCGCGCGAGCAGGTTATTGCCCTTATCGCCCGCGACCACCCAGGCGAGGTAGGCAAGGGACATGAAATGGACATAGCGGAACAGCCCGAAATCGCTTTTGTCGATGAGCGGCTTAAGCGCCACGCGCGCATCGATCACCGGATTGCCCGTCTCGGTCACAAAGAACCAGTCGCGCGCGATGGCGCGCACGCCTATATTGCTGAGCGGGATATTGGCCAGCACGATGGACGCGGCCACCGCAATGAGGGCGATGTGCACGGGCGGCTTGGGGATCCAGCCGCGCATGAAGGCAAAGCCGGTAAAAAAGACGAGCTGCCAGCCGAAGGGATTGAAATACCACGTCCGGTCCGACCACGGCTCCGCCCCGAATGCCAGATGCGCCGCGCCGAACAGCGATTCCTGCGCGCCGAGCCAGACGACGATCATGAAGGCGAATACCAGACCCGTGTGCACGCGCTGCAAGGCCATCACGAGCGGCATCATCGCCAGTACGACCATATACATCGGCAAGATGTCAAAATAATTGGGCACATAGCTCAGCGTCATGAGGCCCACGAGCGGGACCGCCGGATCGGCGAAGAATTTCCATAGATTGAGCGAGCCGATGTAGGTTTTGTCGTATCCGCCGAAATAATCGATGCTGGCCAGCATCGCGGCGATGGCGATGAACAGGCCGATATGCGCCCAATACACCTGCCAGACGCGAAAGCTCACCCGCGCGGTGCCCATGAGCCAGCCCGCGCGCTGGAACGCACCACCAAAGGCAATGGCGGAGGCCATGCCGGAGCAAAAGACGAACATTTCGGTCGCGTCGGAAAAACCCCAGCGCGCTGGGATCCAGGAGGTCAGGAAATTGCCGGGTGTGTGGGCGATGAGGATGATGAACATCGCGATGCCCCGAAAGAAATCGAGGCGCAGGTCCCGAACACGCGGTGCTGCCCGTGCTGCAGCGACAGCGGGTGAGGGTGTGGCGGTGCGCATTTGCGCGTCCGTGGCAGTCAGCGTCATGGCTCTGGTCAGTCCGGTCTGTGTCTATTGCGCCGCGATGCCGCGGGCATTGTTGAGCGTCTCGAAGCGCGTGGCGGCGAAACGGTCGATGTGGCCGCCGCGGATTTTCTGCCGATCACGCAGGATCGCTGCGGTCGCGTCATAGCGCCCTGCGCGCAGGCCCGCATCTATGGTTATCCGCTCGAATACATCACGTTGGGCGTGGCTGCCACCGATTGTCGGCATCAGGGGACGTGCGGCGGCCAGATTGCAGAACGCCGCATCATAGCGCCCTTCGGAGAAGGCGTTGAGCCCGGCGAGTGCTGCGGTCCCGGGTGCCTCGACACGCGCGGGCATCTCGCCACTTTTCGCCCCATCGCGCGCGAAACGCGCGGTCATTGCGTCGCGTGCCGTGCCGCGCGCAGCACCCGTCAGGGCCAGCAGATAATGCAGGTCGGCAAAGACGAGGCAGCCGTCCTCGACCCGGTTTTCTGAGAAATCCGCCAACTCCTCCCAGCGCTGCCCGATGTCCATACCCTCCAGCTCCAACCGCGCCAAAAGCGATGTCGCGTTGGAGATATCGCGGTAATCGTCGGTCTTGTCGGCGCGAATTTGCGCATCGTAGAGGCCAAGGGCTACATCAAGCTCGCCGCGCTCCATGTGCAAGAGCGCCTTGTGCCACCAGACGTGATAGCGGAAGTTGTTCGAGCTTGACCACGCTGCCGCGTTGTTCTCGATGAGGGCTATGCCGCGATCAGGATTGGCAGTCATGTCATAGACATGGGCCACTGCATGCAAACCCCATGCATCATCGGCTGCAAAGATGAGCCCCTCACGCCCCACCGCTTCGGCGCGGGCGTATTCGCCGGTTTCCTCCAGCGTGAAGGCGTGACAGCCCATCAGATAGCCGCGACAGGGATGATCCATGCCATGCGCACCCAGCACCTGCTCCACGGACGCGCGCATGCCGACACTGTCACCCAGCATAAAACGGATGCCATGGCTGAGCTTGGCGGAGAGGGTGTCATGAGGCAGGGCGCGCAGGACGGTCTCAATGGTTTCAATCGCGGCGGTGGGCCGCCCGTCGAGCCACTGTCCCAGCGCCTCGATCCACGCCGTCTCGCGCGCGGTGATCTGTTGCTGCGCCGCACAGGCCCGCGCGGTGTCAAGCGCGTCACGGGCTGGTCCCCGCACTTCGGCGCGGCCCGTCATCATACAGAACAAGCCGCGTGCGGCGTGCCCCATGGCAAATGCGGGTTCCGCCTCCATCAAACGACCCAGATGCACCGGCGTCTCGCGGCCGTGCGACAGCAGGCCGTGAATCACCCCATTCCAGTCGCGCAGGGCATCGGCAGACGACAAGGAGACTGGACAGTGGCAAAGATCAGTTTGGGTCACAAGCGAGTACCTTCGTGTTTAACACAACGATTTAATTAGGGCGTTCCACGAGGTTGTAACGAATTTTTTTCGCACCCCGGCAGGATTGTGGAGCCATTACACGCCAACGTGAATGGGTCACGCAGTTTCGTGAGCGGTCATGGCGAAAGCTTTGGCAAAGCAGGGGAATTTGAGCAAGAATTCGCCGCTTTATGGGATTTGCGCCCTAAACCGTGACGATCACTTGCGCGGTGCCTCACCCAGCCATGTCTCGAATACGTCGTCGGTATCCTGGCCAAATCGGGGCGGGGCGCGGTTGTACTTCACCGGCGTGGCCGAAAATTTGAGCGGATTGCCCAGAAGCTGAACGTGACCGTCCTTGATGCCCTGCGCGGGAACGGATCTTACCGCGCCGCGCGCCTGCGCCTGATCGGAACTGAGCGCCTCCGCGATGGTGTTGATCGGGCCTGCGGGGACCTTGACCTTGCGCAAGGCCTCCAGAATATCCGCTTTGTCCCAGGCCTTGAGCGCGGGTTCGATGTGACGCATGAGCGCCTCACGGTTGCTGATCCGTGCGAGATTGGTCGTGAAGGCGGGGTCTTCCGCCAAACCGTGCAGCCCGAGCACATCGCAAAACCGTGCGAATTGTGCATCGTTGCCCACCGCCAGCAAGAAGTGACCATCGGCCACCTCGAACGCGTCATACGGCACGATGTTGGGGTGGGCGTTGCCGCGCCGCACCGGTAGCTCACCCGATGTGAGGTAGTTCAGACCTTCGTTGATCATCCACGCCATCTGCGCGTCGATCAGCGCAAGTTCCACGTGTTGGCCGTCGCCGGTCTTGTCGCGGTGGCGCAGCGCGGTGAGGATACCGATGGTGGCGTACATGCCGCACATCACGTCCGCGATGCCCACGCCCACCTTGGTAGGCACGCCTTCGGGGTCGCCGGTGATCGACATGATCCCGCCAAACCCTTGTGCCATCAGATCATAGCCGGGTTTCTCGCGGTTGGGGCCGGTTTGCCCGTAGCCGGAGATCGAGCAATAGACGAGGCCGGGGTGTGCAGCGCACAGCGTGGCCGCGTCCAGCCCGTATTTGGCCAGCCCGTCGGGCTTGAAATTCTCGATCACCACATCGGCGCGCGCGGCGAGGCGGCGGATGATGTCCTGGCCCTCCGGCGTGGCGATGTCGACAGCCACGGAGCGTTTGTTGCGGTTGGACGACATGAAATAACCCGACAGATCAGAAGCGCTCCCATCTTCGTTGCGCGCACAGTTTGGCCCCCAACCGCGCGTGTCGTCGCCGCCGGTCTTTGGGTTTTCAATCTTGATCACTGTGGCGCCCATATCGCCCAGCATCTGCGTGGCGGTCGGTCCCGCAAGGATGCGCGTCAGGTCGAGGACAAACAGCCCGTCGAGTGCGCCAGGTGTCTCAGATGCGTCCGTCATAGGCCCCTCGCTCGATGATACAGGCGATTACGGTGAATGTGTCTGCCGTCTGCGCGGAGTGCAGGGCGGCTTGCAGCGTGTCGCGGCTTTGCGCGGTATGCCCCGCGCCGCCAAACGCGCGGCCCATGGCAGCAAAATCGTGGCTGCCGAAATCCACGGCAGCATTGCGCAGCTGTCGCTGTCGCTGTTTCAACTCGATCAGGGCAAGGGAAGCATCGACGAAAACCACGAAAATGGGCTTTATCCCCAGTTCCTTAGCGGTCGAAAGCTCTCCCGCGATCATCAAAAAGCCTGCGTCGCCGGAGAAGGAAACGACCGTGCGCTCCGGCGCGCAAAGGGCCGTGCCCATGGCCAAGGGCAGCGCACAGCCCATGGTGCACAGCGCGGAGGATTGCAGCAGCCCGCGCGCCTGCGTACAGCGCCACATCTGGCTGAGTAGGATCCGGTGCGCGCCGCTGTCGGCGGTGGCGATCGTGTTGGCAGGCAGGTAGCGACGACACGTGTCGATGATCGCGGCAGGCCCCCAGACATCATCAGTGGGGAAGGCAGCGGAGAGCGCGGTCTTGAGCGCGTCAACCTCGCCATTTGGCCAAGTCTGCTGTGGATCCACACCGTCTGACAGGGCAGTGAGGGTCGCTGCACAGTCTGCGATCACGCTCAGGCTCGCCTGATGCATGTAGTGGTGATTTGGCTCAGCGGTGATATCGATCACGTGGGTGGTCCGTGGATCCCAGATGTCGCGCCAGCCGGGGCGCATCTCGATTGGGTCGTAGCCCACGCAAAGAACCAGATCAGCCTGCTGGACGAACGGCACCAGATGCGTGTCCGCGCGCGGAGACAGCCCCGCGCCCCCCAGCGCCAGCGGGTGCGTCTCGTCAAGCAGCCCCTTGGCCTTGTAGCTCGTAATCACCGGCATGCTGAACCGCTCGGCAAAGGCGGTGATTGCGGGGCCTGCCCCCTCGTTCATCGCATCCACGCCAACGATCATCACGGGGCGGCGTGCACCTCTCAGCCAGTTTTGCGCGGTGCGCAGGTCCTCACCCGCCGGGGCAGTTGCGGCAGGCGCGGCGCGCAGCGGGGGCGCGGTCGCGCTGATCTGCGCGTCGGCAACGGATATTGGCACGTCGATATGGACCGGGCCGGGGCGCCCCTCCAGTGCGATGCCCACCGCCTTGTCTGCGATCACATGGGCCGCGCCTGCGCCGAGCCTGAAACTTGCCTTGGTGATCGGTCGCAGCACGGCCTGCTGATCGAGGACCTGATGGGTGTATGTTTGCGCCTCGTCCGCATCCACACAGCCTGACAGCACGATCAGCGGTACTCTGTCCTGATGGGCATTGGCGATGCTGTTGACCCCGTTGAGGATGCCGGGGCCGATGGTGGCGACCATCACGCCGGGCGCGCCCGTCTGGTGCCACGCGGCTTCGGCCATGAAGCCCGCGGCATTCTCATGCTTGCACAGAACGAAAGTGATACCTGCGGCTTCCAGCGCGTCCACAAGGGTCAGCACTTCCCCGCCTGGCATCCCGAATGCGTGACGGCAGCCTGCGGCATACAAGCGACTTGCGATGGCGTCTGCGGCACGGATCGTCGGGGAAGGAGACATGGCTGGCCTGCTGATGGAACACTGGTATCGCAGAAACCATGTTGCGCATGGCATCGCAACTCAAGATCGCGTGGTTATAGTTTCATCCGGCCGCTGCGGTCGCGGGGCACAGAGGATGCCCCAAATACTGGGCATAAAGTCTGGCGCGGGCTTTGACGCCGCCGACAGCCCCGGACCGCTCAGCGTCGGCGGTCGCGTCGCGCACTCATGGGTTGGAACGCCACGCCCACATGCGCCTCGCAGTAGGGCTTGCCCTGTTTGACGGGCAGGCCGCAAAACCAAAAATCCTCCGTTGCTGGATCGCCTACGGGCCATTTGCAGGTCCGCTCCGTCAACTCCATCAGGCTCAGCTTTTTCGCCTTTTTCTCGATCTCGTTGACCTTGGCAAGGGCTTCTGGGCTGATCTCATTGGCGGAGGGTTGCGGTGGCAGCGGTTGTCCTGCCGGAATGATCTGGTTGCGCGCAGGTCTGCTGGTCTGCGGCGCGATGGCAGGCTCCGTCTTGAGCTCCGGCTTGCTTGAGACGGGCTCCGGTTCGGGCTCCGGCTCTGCATTCACCGCTTTGGGGGCAGTCTTCGGGGCGGCCTTGGCTTTTGGCTCGGGCTTTGACGCCGCACCTGCGGTGGTGCGGTTCGACAGGCCCAGCCGGTGCACCTTGCCGATCACGGCATTGCGGGTCACGCCGCCCAGTTCCTTGGCGATCTGGCTTGCAGACTGGCCGTCGCCCCACATTTTCTTCAGAATTTCAACGCGGTCATCGGTCCAGGACATGGAGGTTTCCCTAGTGTAAAAAGCGGCCCTCATCGGACCGCTTTGGCAAAATCTACCTCTATAGTAATGGCTGTGGCGTCAGGTGCAAGGCGTCACCCGTCGTCACATCGGGCGCGCCGGGGGCACCAGCACTTTTTTCAGGTGCGCCTCGCGAGCGCCAGCCAGAGCGCGCCGGTCAGAATGATCGCCGCTCCCGGATACGTCGCGCGGTCGGGGCGCACTCCGTCGAACACTGCGTCATAGCTTGCGGCAAAGACCAGTGTGGCATAGTTGAGCGGCGCGACGATGTTGGCATCGTCCCGCGCCATGGCGCTTACGAAACAGGTCTGCGCCACAACCATGCAGCCCCCGATGCTCGCCAGAAGAGCCCATTGTGACGCTGTAAGCACTTTCCACATCTAGAGTACCGGAACGCTCGCGATGCAAAAACCGATCAGATTGTTGGCAAGCGGGATCTGAAAAGGGTTCTGCCGCTCTGCCAACTTCTTGAGGGAGATAAGCTCGAGCCCCATCGCCAGCAAGGCCGCAGGCTGACAACCCTCAGGCGTGGGGCGCAGCAGCACGACCGCGCCGATAAGCGCCAGCACCGCCGCCGACCAGCGGACCCGTCCCACTTGCTCGCCCAACAGCGGGCCGCACGATCGCCGCCACGGCGGCCAATGCGGAGAAAAACCGCCCTCGGTTGATTTGGAGTACGGGCAAAGGTGGGCCAAAGGCACCACCGCCCAGTGCCTTAGCCATGATCGTCGTGGCCGCGACAAAGCCGGAGGCCGCAAGGATACGAGTCGCTAAAAATCGTCTTGCTTTGCCGCTTGGAGTGTATAGCGCTCTGCGATGGCGCGTAGCTTGGGCCACTGCAAGCGGGCAACTCGCACTTGCAAAACCGCATAAAAGCGGTATCAACGTCTCATGATCACAAACGCTTATATTTCGTCCCGACGACGCCAAAGCTGAAACGAGCTTGCACCCGGCCCCACCGCCGGGGCTGATCATTCGGTTCCGCGCAGAGCGGAACCATCCCCCCAAATTCACTTGACCCCCTGCCGCTGCCATGCCCTTTTGGCATTTTCGCGGCTCTCCGTTTGAAAGGATGATCCTGATGATCGCCACTATTCTGCCCACCTACGCGCGCGCGCCGCTCAGCTTTGTCAAAGGGGAGGGCAGCTGGCTGATCGAAGCGGATGGCCGACGGTTTCTCGATCTGGGCGCAGGCATCGCGGTGAACGCGCTGGGCCATGCCAACCCCGCGCTGACCAAGGCCCTGACCGAGCAGGCGGGCACTTTGTGGCATACCTCCAACCTCTACCATATCCCGCAGCAACAGGCACTCGCGGACAAGCTGGTCGAGCACACCTTTGCCGATACGGTATTTTTCACCAATTCGGGCACTGAATCTTGCGAGCTGGCGGTGAAGATGGCGCGCAAATACTTCTACGACAAAGGGCAGCCGGAGCGGGTTGAGATCATCACCTTTTCCGGCTCTTTCCACGGTCGCTCGGCCGCTGGCATCGCGGCGGCAGGGTCCGAAAAGATGACCAAAGGTTTTGGTCCGCTGCTGGGCGGGTTCACACATCTGGAGTTTGGCGATCACGAGGCGCTCACGGCAGCCGTGACGGATAAAACCTGCGCTGTGCTGGTCGAGCCGGTGCAGGGCGAGGGCGGTATTCGTCCGCTCCCCGATGCCTGCCTCAAAGGGTTGCGAGATCTGTGCGACGAACACGGTGTTCTGATGATCCTCGACGAGGTGCAATGTGGCGTCGGGCGTACCGGCAAGCTCTTTGCCCACGAATGGTCCGGCATCACTCCCGACATCATGATGGTGGCCAAAGGCATAGGCGGTGGGTTTCCGCTCGGTGCGGTGCTGGCGACGGAAAACGCGGCCTCTGGCATGACTGCCGGAACCCACGGCTCGACCTATGGCGGCAATCCTTTGGGCTGTGCAGTGGGCTGTGCGGTCATGGACATCGTCGCGACGCCTGCGTTCCTCGACGAAGTCAATCGCAAGGCTTCTCTAATGCGCCAAAAGCTCGAAGGGCTTATCGCATCGCACCCCGACGTCTTTGAAGGCGTGCGCGGCGCGGGCCTCATGCTGGGCCTAAAATGCAAACGCGCCCCTTCGGACGTAGTGAACGCCGGGTATGCTGAGCAGGTCATCACTGTCCCGGCTGCCGACAACATAGTGCGCCTGTTGCCCCCTCTCACGATTACGGACGAAGAGATCTCCGAGGCTGTCACCCGCCTCGATCGCGCGGCCGCTGGCCTGAGTGCTGCCTGATCTTCATTTTGCCCGTAAACTCATCAGCGGGAGGCATAGCCTCCCGTTCTTCGCCCTGTAATGCAAAGCCTTGACCATGAACCATTTCCTCGACATCCACAAAACGGCCCAGCCGGATCTGCGCCAGATCATCGACAACGCCAACCGGATGAAAACTGCCCGCCTGGGGCGCCCGCGCGGTGCGCTCGACGACGATCAGCCCCTCAAGGATCACATGGTGGCGCTCATCTTCGAGAAACCCTCCACTCGCACCCGTGTCTCTTTTGACGTGGGCGTGCGCCAAATGGGCGGCCAGACGATGGTGCTGTCGGGCGCCGACATGCAACTCGGCCACGGCGAGACGATCGCCGATACCGCGCGCGTGCTCTCGCGCTATGTCGATCTTATCATGATCCGCACGTTCGAGGAGGCGACGTTGCATGAGATGGCCGAATACGCCTCTGTGCCTGTCATCAACGGGCTGACCAACCGGAGCCATCCCTGTCAAATCATGGCCGACATCATGACCTTCGAGGAGCACAACGGCCCCATCGCGGGCAAGCGCGTGGTCTGGTCCGGTGACGGTAACAATGTTTTTGCAAGCTTTGCGCATGCGGCCAGGCAGTTCGACTTCGATCTGGTGTTCACCGGGCCGGAGACGCTTGAGCCAGAGCGCGCACTCGACGGGCTTTATACGACCGTGCGTGATCCGCATGAGGCGGTCAAAGATGCTGATCTGGTGGTCACCGACACGTGGGTGTCCATGCACGATCCGCAATCCGCACGCGAGCGGCGGCACAACCAGTTGCGCGGCTATCAGGTCAACGAGCAGTTGATGGCAAAGGCAAAGCCCGAAGCGCTGTTCATGCACTGCCTGCCCGCCCACCGCGACGACGAGGCAACAAGCGCTGTTATGGATGGGCCGAACTCCGTTATCTTCGATGAAGCTGAAAACCGCCTGCATGCGCAAAAGGCAATCATGCGCTGGTGCTTGGGCGCTTGATGTAGCGGTTGCCCGCGCTGTGTGAAAGCGCGGGTGGAAGGGGCGAGTCGAGTTGTTTTCGAGCAGCCCCGTTAGGCCGGAAACTCAAAAAAGATCGCTTGACGCTCCGCGACCTAAGCTGCGTCAGGTCGCGCGTGGTTTTGCGCGCAACGTGGGATCTGCCGCGCGCGGATCGTCGGGCCAGGGGTGGCGCGGATAGCGGCTGCGCATGTCCTTTTGCACATCCGCATAGGAACTGTCCCAGAAGCCCGGCAGGTCCATCGTGATCTGCACCGGGCGCTGGGCGGGCGACAACAGCGTCACTTGCAGCGGCTGGCCCGCAACTGCCGGATGCTGCGTCACGCCGAACATCTCTTGTAGACGCACGGCGATCTGCGGCGTCTCGCCATCATAATCAATCGCGATGCGCCGACCCAGCGGGGTCTCGAAATGCCCCGGTGCGACCTTGTCGAGCTGTGTTTGCTGCGCCCAATCGAGCCGCGCGCGCAAGGCAGGCAACAGGTCGAAGCGCTTCCAGTCGGCGGTGCTCCGGGTCTGCCCGAGATGTGGCAGCAGCCAGTCCTCCAGGGTCGCCATCAGATGCGCTTCCGAGAAATCAGGGAACTCCTGCTGTGCCTCCACCATTGCGGCGCGCCGCAAAAACCGCGCGGCGGGTTTGTCAGGGCGCAGGCCAAGCTGGGCGATTCCCTCCAGCATCGCACGGGCCACCTGCTCCTGGGGTGCATCGCTCCAAGTGCGGTCATCGAGGATGAGCGCGCCAAACCGCTCCTGTCGCCGCGTCTCTACCCGTCCCTCGCGGCGAGACCAGGCGCAATTATCGTGCCAGGAGATTTGCTCGCCGAAGGCCGCGCGCAAGGCACTCTCGGACAGGGGTGTACCCTGCCTGATCCGCGCCTCGCGCGGGTCGCCGTCGAGGTCGGTCGCCACCAGCAGGCGCGCGCCCGCCAGCGGATCGCCAGCCGGTGCAACCGCCCCCTTGCCGCCCGAAAGAACGAATCGTGCGGCACCCCCTTTGCGGCGCAGGCCGATGCGGTCGGGGTAGGCGAGGGCTGCCAATGTGCCGAGGTCTTCCGGCCCGGCGGGTGCGGTAGCGCGCGTCAGCCGCTTGGCCTCTTGCCTTATCCGGGCAAGCGCGGCGGAGTGAACCTCCCCCGGCACATGCTCCCCCGCGACCGCGCGGATGCGGTGCACCAGATCGGCGGGTGCCCCGCGCAGCGGATCACGCTCCGCCAGAATGGCGGCGAGCGTGGCGGCGGGGCGTCCTCCGAGGGCCACCATATGAGCGAGGCGCGGGTGCAGTGGCAGCGCGGCCAACGCGCGGCCATGGGCGGTGATCCGCTCATTTGCGTCGAGCGCGCCCAGCATTTGCAACAGCGCCCTGGCCTCCGCCAAGCGCCCGGCATGGGGTGGTGTGACGAAGGCCAATGCGTCGGCCTGCGCACCCCAGAGGGCCAGCTCCAGCGCGAAGGCGCTTAAATCGCCGCTCTCGATCTCAGCAGGGGGAAAGGCGGCGAGCGCGCCGTCTTCGCCGCGTGTCCACATTTTATACGCGGCCCCCTCGCTCAGGCGGCCTGCGCGGCCTGCACGCTGGGTGGCTTCTGCCTGTGTCACGCGGGTGGTGACCAGGCGGGACATGCCGGACGACGGGTTGAACTCGGCGCGCCGGGCGCGCCCTGCGTCTACGACGATGCGGATGCCTTCGATGGTCAGGGACGTCTCGGCGATGGACGTCGCCAGCACAATCTTGCGCCCGGCCGGTGGAGGGTCGATCGCGGCGCGCTGGGCCTTGAAATCCATTGCACCGAACAAGGGTGCGATGGTGCAGTCTTGCGGCACGCTGCGCGCCAGCAGACCTTGCACGCGTCTGATCTCCCCCTCACCGGGCAGGAACACCAGCACGGAACCTTCAGACTGCGCCAACGCATGCATCACGAGATCGGTGACCGCCTGCTCGAACCGCACGGCCTTGGCCGGTGGTTTAGCCAGCCAATGAGACTTCACCGGAAAGCTGCGCCCCTCCGAGGTCACAATTGGCGCGTCCATGATCTTCGCTACAGGCGCCGCGTCCAGCGTGGCAGACATCGCTACCAGCAGCAGATCGTCGCGCAGCGCGCCTGCGATCTCCAGACAAAGCGCGAGGCCCAGATCGGCGTTGAGCGAGCGTTCGTGAAACTCATCGAAGATCACGGCACCGATGCCGGGCAGTTCCGCGTTGTCCTGGATCATCCGGGTCAGGATGCCTTCGGTCACGACCTCGATCCGCGTCGATCTGGACACCGCACTGGCCCCGCGCACGCGGTAGCCTACGGTCTTGCCCGCCTGCTCTCCAAGTGTCTGTGCCATCCGCTCGGCGGCGGCGCGCGCGGCGAGGCGGCGCGGCTCGAGCATGAGAATCCGGCCATCGGTCAGCCCTGCCTCCAGCATCGCCAGTGGCACACGGGTGGTTTTACCCGCACCCGGTGGCGCCTGCAGCACAAGGCGGCCACGGGTGCGCAGGGCGTCGAGGACATCGGGCATTACCGCATCTATGGGGAGTGTCATGCTCATGTCCCCGTTATCTGTGCAGATGAGGGAGGGAGCAAGGCTGGACATTCGGAGCGGCGCGCGGGACAAACGCGAGGAATTGCGCGGAGGCATCTGATGGACATCACCGACATGGCCGCGCGGGTGCGCGCAGGTGAGAGGCGGGCATTGGCGCGTGCAATTACGTTGATCGAGAGCGGTCGCAGCGATCATCGCGCTCAGGCGACCGAACTGCTCGCGGCATTGGGGCGAGAGCGTGAGGCGCTGCGCATTGGGCTGTCGGGTACGCCGGGTGTGGGTAAATCGACATTTATAGAGAGCTTTGGCCTGATGCTGACGGGTCAGGGCCTGCGCGTGGCTGTGTTGGCGGTTGATCCCAGCTCGGCGCGCTCGGGCGGCTCCATTCTGGGCGACAAGACGCGGATGGATTTGCTGAGCCGTGATCCCAATGCGTTCATCCGCCCTTCCCCGAGCCAGACGCACCTGGGCGGGGTCGCGCGCCGCACGCGGGAGGCGGTGGCACTGTGCGAGGCCGCAGGATTTGATGTGGTCTTGATCGAGACCGTGGGTGTGGGGCAGTCCGAGACGGTCGTGGCGCAGATGGCGGATCTGTTCCTGTTGCTACTGGCCCCTGCGGGCGGGGATGAATTGCAGGGGGTCAAGCGCGGAATCATGGAAATGGCAGACGTGATTGTGGTGAACAAGGCCGATGGTGATCTCAAGGCGACCGCGATCCGCACGCAGGCCGATTACGCGGGCGCCTTGAGGCTTTTGCGCAAGCGGGCGCAGGATCCCGACGGTTACCCCTGCGCGATGACCGTCTCCGCGCTCGAACAACGCGGGCTTCCGGAGGTATGGGAGACTCTCAGAACCCTTGCCGATTGGCGGCGCAGTGAAGGGTTTTGGGATGCTATCCGCGCGGAACAGGCGCAATACTGGTTCAAGGACGCCGTGAAATCAGCGCTTTTGGCACAGCTTGAGACGCCCGATGCCCGCCGCGCACTCGCCGCGCTGAGCGACGCGGTCGCGGCAGGGGAGCAGGAGCCCGCCGCCGCCGCCGCGGGCTTTGTGCGCGACCTGCGCGCGGCTGACTGACCGGGCGCGTCTGAATTACGGAGGATAGGCTGAGAAACAGGGACTTGTCGGGTTGACCTGTCACGCGATTCCTCCTAAAGCCTGCGAACCAATTTACGGGTCGCCGGTGGCGCGGCCAGATGAGCTGTGGTGCCTGAAGCGAGGCATCGCGCAGAACCAAGAGGATGAACCCATGTCGCGCCGTTGCGAATTGACCGGAAAAGGCCCGATGTCGGGCAACAACGTATCCCACGCCAAGAACCGCACGCGCCGCCGGTTCCTGCCCAACCTCAACGATACGACGCTGCAATCCGAAGCGCTGGGCCGTGGCTTCAAATTGCGCATTTCCGCCGCTGCGTTGCGCAGTGTTGATCACCGCGGTGGTTTGGACAAGTATCTGGCGAAGGCGAAAGACACCGATCTGTCGGACAACGCGATCAAGATCAAAAAAGCAATTGCAAAGTCAGGCGCCGAGGCAGACGTTTTGTCCTGAACAGCGGTATCTTGACGAGATATGCGGCCCCGTCCTGAAATATGGAAGGGGCCGTTTGCATTTTGGGGCCCGGAAGGGCGACACGCCACAGGTCAGGCAGGGAGGAACCGCTGATGAAACAGCCAAAAGCGACCTTGGGGATCGTTGTGCTGTGCGCAGTGCTGGCGGTGGTCATGGCGGTGGTTTCGGTAAAAATGTCGCCCCTTGATCAATCCGACGCTGCTTTCATCGTTGAGGAGCCTTTTCTGCGCAGCAGTTTGCCGACATCCACATCGGCTGCGGCATTTTTGGTGCTGCGCAATGAGACGGGTCAGGATGACAGGCTGATCGCCGCGCGCTCGGCGCTTTCGGGCCGTATCGAGCTACACAGTCACAGTGAAGACGCGGATGGCGTGATGCGCATGGGCGAGATCGAGGGCGGCGTGCCGATTGCGGATGGAGAGAGCCATGTGTTCGCGCGCGGCGGCGACCATCTGATGTTCATGGGGCTCGACGCGCCGTTGGAGCAGGGGCAGTTGGTGCCGGTGACGCTGGTGTTTGAGGCGGTCGGCGACGTTGAAATCATCGTGCCTGTGGACCTCACGCGCTAGCCACGGGCGCGATTTCTTTGAAAAAACCGGACCGGAATTTTGAAAATTCTGCGCGTTTCAGCTGCGTTTAAGGATACGATCGACCCAAGCAGGAACAGTTTGCGTGGCGGGCCCCAAAAGCGTGTCGTCGAACTGAGAGCCTACGGAGGAGCGCTCCAGATTGATCTCGACCGTCGTGGCGCCGACACGTGCGGCTTCGGCCACGAAACCCGCCGCCGGATAGACATTCCCCGATGTGCCGATCGCGGCAAAGATGTCGGCGTTGCCAAGGGCCGCGAAGATGCGGTCCATCTCATAGGGCATTTCCCCGAACCAAACGATGTCAGGCCGTGCGGCGGGGGCATTGCAGGCGGGGCAGGGCGCGCCCACCGCCATTTCCATCGGCGCAGGCCAGCGGTGATCGCAGGCACCGCACAGCGCAGAATTCAGCGCGCCGTGCATGTGAATGAGGTTTCGACTGCCACCGCGCGCGTGCAGATCATCGACGTTTTGCGTCACGATGAGCACATCGCCCGCATGCTCCGCCTCCAGTTTTGCCAGCGCCCGGTGCGCGGCGTTGGGCTCTGCACTGGCCGCTCCCACCCGCCTGCCATTGTAGAATTTCGTGACCAGTTCGGGATCCCGCGCGAAGCCGTCAGGCGTCGCTACATCCTCGACGCGGTGCTGCGCCCAAAGCCCGGTGTCGGCGCGAAAGGTCTCGATGCCGCTTTCGGCGGAAATGCCTGCACCGGTCAGGATGACGATGTTGCTCATGGTTTGCTTCTCCCGTGGTGTCGGCTCTTTTTGTGAGGGTGCCAGCGGCGCAGGTCAAGATGGCTTGCCCTCGTCCGCGCCCCGGTGCAGGCTGATGCGCCAAAGCCAAGGAGACGCCCGTGAAGATCGCAACTGCCGCATACCCGCTCGACGTGCTCGGCTCTTGGGCGCAGTATGAAGACAAGATCGCGGCGTGGGTCGCCGAGGCCGCAGGGCAGGGGGCGGACCTTCTGGTCTTTCCGGAATACGGTGCGATGGAGTTGGCGACGCTTGACGGGCTGGAGGTGGCCGCTGATCTGGAGCGCTCGCTGTTCTCCGTGTCCGATAAGACCGACGAGGCGGACGCGCTGCACGTCAAGCTCGCGGCGGAGCACGGCGTGCACATTGTCGCCGCATCGGCCCCTGCCGCGACGGATACACGACCCGTCAACCGTGCGCGCCTGATTACGCCTGAGGGCCAGATCGGCGTGCAGGACAAGCAGGTCATGACGCGTTTCGAGCGGGAGGAATGGGACGTCATCGGCGGGGGGCCCTTGCGGGTGTTCGACACGAGCCTCGGCCGCATCGGCATCCTTATTTGCTACGACAGCGAATTCCCCCTGCTCGGCCGCGCGCTCGAGAGCTGTGACGTCATCGCAGTGCCGAGCGTGACCGAAGCGCTGGCAGGCTACTGGCGCGTGCGCATCGGCGCCATGGCGCGCGCGCTTGAGAACCAATGTGTGACCGCAATGTCGTCGGTTGTGGGCGTGGCGGACTGGTCCGACGCGCTGGGCACGTGCGTGGGCACAGGGGGGATATTTGGCCCACCCGATTCGGGATTTCCCTCGACCGGCGTGCTGGCGGCGGGGGAAATCGGCACAGCGGGCTGGACCTACGCTGAGGTCAATCTGGATGCGATCGCCCACGTGCGTGCCGATGGTGTGGTCCTCAACCGCGCCCATTGGGGCGATCAGTCAGGCCGCGACGGGCCTGCTATTAATATGCCGCTGGGGCGTATCTCCTCTTGAAAATCCGCGCGGATGCGCTCATTTAGGCGCGTGTCTCCGAAATGGAGACGTTTTTACAGGAGAGACCATGGCCAAGGAAGATACGCTCGAATTTCCCGGTGTCGTAAAGGAACTTTTGCCGAATGCGACATTCCGGGTCGAGCTTGAAAACGGCCATGAGATCATCGCACATACGGCAGGAAAAATGCGCAAGAACCGCATCCGCGTGCTGGCCGGTGACAAGGTGCAGGTCGAAATGACCCCCTATGATCTGACCAAGGGCCGGATCAACTACCGTTTCAAATAAACCGGCCCCCGCCCGCCTGCCAAGTTGGGCGAGGAGACAGCTATGACATTCATCCTCGGATCAGGATCACCGCGCCGCAAGGAATTGTTGGCGCAAATCGGCGTCGTGGCGGATGACATCCGCGCCCCGGACATTGATGAGACCCCGCACAAGGCCGAGCTGCCCCGCCCTTACTGTGCGCGTATGGCGCGGGAAAAGGCGGCGTCGGTAACGGCGGACCTGAATGATATCGTGCTCTGCGCCGATACCACTGTTGCACTGGGTCGCCGGATTTTGGGGAAGCCTGCGGACCGCGCGGAGGCCGGAAAATTCTTGCGCGCCTTGTCGGGGCGGCGGCATAAGGTGATCACGGCGGTCGCGGTCAAGCGCGGCGATCGAATCTGGGAGAGCGACGTGGTCAGCACGGTGCGCATGAAAAACCTCGCCGATGAAGAGCTGTGTGCCTACCTCGATACCGGCGATTGGGAGGGCAAAGCAGGAGGATACGGCATCCAGGGACCCGCAGGCGTGCTGATCCCTTGGATATCGGGCTCGTTCACCGGGATCGTGGGCCTGCCCCTCGCCGAGACTGCGAATCTGCTGCGCGCGGCAGGCTACCCCCTATATGGAGAAGGCTCATGAAAGGCCGTACCATCATTCTGGATCACTTTGGCGATGTCGAGGCGGCGGCGCTGATGGTGGACGGCCAGCTCGACGATCTGCTGGTGGATACACCCGAGGCCGCGCGCGTGGGCACGATCTACCGTGCCATCGCCGACCGCCCCGTGAAAGGGCAAGGCGGGATGTTTCTCAAGACCCCCGACGGTGCGGCCTTCCTGCGCCAGATCAAGGGCCTCGCCCCCGGTCAGCCGATCATGGTGCAGGTCACCGGCTTTGCCGAAGAGGGCAAGGCGATACCGGTCACGTCCAAATTGCTCTTCAAAAGCCGCTATGCGATTGTCACGCCGGACGCGCCCGGCCTCAACATCTCCCGCGCGATCCGTGATGAGCCGGAGCGCGATCGCCTGCTGGAGATTGCCCATGAGGCGATGGGGGACGCGCAATATGGCCTGATCCTGCGCTCGTGCTGTGCAGGGGCGCAAAGCGATGTGATCGCCGAAGATATCGAGGCGATGCTGGGCCTTGCGGGGGCTGTTCTGTGCGATGAGAGCACCCAGATGGAAACTCTTGCCGAAGGCGACGGCCCCCATGTCCTCGCGTGGCGGGATTGGGTCGATCCCGCTCAGATCGTGACGGAAGCCGGTGGCTTCGAAGACCACGGCGTGCTCGACGCTGTCGATGCCCTGACGCAAGACCGGGTGCCGCTGGCGGCAGGCGCGTCGATGTACGTGGAGCCCACCCGCGCGCTTGTCGCCGTTGATGTGAACACCGGCGCCGATGTCTCGCTAGCCGCCGGGATTAAGGCGAACATGGCCTGCGCCCGCGCGCTGCCACGTGCGCTGCGCCTGCGCGGTCTGGGCGGCCAGATCGTCCTTGACCTCGCGCCGATGCCGAAAAAGGACCGCCGCCCCTTCGAGACCGTCCTCCGCGCGGCGTTCCGCGCCGACGATGTCGAGACGACGCTGGTGGGGTGGACACCGCTTGGCCATTACGAGCTTCAACGAAAGCGCGCGCGGGCGCCGTTTGTGGATGTGCTGACATGAGCTGCCCGATCTGCTCTGGTGTGGTGGACAAAAAATACCGCCCCTTTTGCTCGCGCCGCTGTGCGGATATCGATTTGGCAAAATGGTTCTCGGGCTCCTACGCGGCCCCGTCCGAGGACCCCGAAGACATTGAAAAAGCAATTGAAGCCCTGGAAAACGAGGCCCGGCGAAAACCGCACTGAGACAAAGCGGCACCGCGCGCGTTGCGCGTGAAAATTTAGACTGGACATGCCAGTGACCAGACCCTAGAACGCGCTCACCCGACCAGTTTACTGGTCCCAGTGCCCGGGTAGCTCAGGGGTAGAGCAGTGGATTGAAAATCCTCGTGTCGGTGGTTCGATTCCGCCCCTGGGCACCATTTTAGCGTAGCAAGTTTTTCTGAAAGTCCTTTTATCTAAGGTTATATGGGATTTTTACCGTAGGGCAGGGCGGTATTTGCTACAGAAGTTGCTACAGTTTTCGTTACAATAGGCTGAGTTCGTGTGGGGGCATCATTTTACTGATAATTTTTAACGCGAAAGCCATAAAAACAAAGCTATTGAGGGTTTTGGGTACTTTAGCCATTCGGCTATCGATTTTGTCGCCGTTTTATGCAGTTCGCGTGATCACCGTTGGATCGTTTTCTCGCTTCTTCATTATCGAACGACAGGAAGATCCGATAGCCGCGTCGTATATCTGGGGCTCCGGAAGTCAGATCTCAGCTGCCAAGGGCGCTTCATCCCTTCGCTTGCCAGCACCATGGTGTTCTTTCCAAAGCGGTCATTGACCTGATCGAGCGCCGTCATCAGGGCCGCGGACTTCGGCTTGGCGACATCGAAGAGAGTTAGTGGCCGGTCTTCGAACCGGACAAGATCGTCCAGCAGAACGCCTGCTTTAGTAAAGCCAAACCCTCTAACCTGACCCTTCGGCCACGCAGCCTGCGCGCAACGCCGTGCCGCTGCGACAAGATCAAAAGTGTCAGAGGACATTGGCATCAATCGCGTCGACCGTGATCCCGAATATTGCGGTCGGTCTAAACGATGCCGGTTTGTATGATAAAAGACTGTCAGTGTTCCGGCTACGAGGCCGTGTTTTCTAAGCTTTTCCGCCGCGCGTGTCGCGTGGGCCGTGATTGCCTGGAAGAGCGTTTCAAAGTCCGTCATAGGCGTGCCTGAGGAACGTGTGACAGCCATTCCTTTGCGCTGGGGTTCCACCTCGTCGAAAGACAGACAGGATTCCCCTTGGAGTTCCAAAACAGTGCGTTCAAGTATGACGGTACCAAGCGCACGGGCTTGCCTCAGGGGCATGTCACGTAGCTCGGCTGCCGTGTGGACGCCAACGCCGCTTAGCTTCTTCTGCGTCTGCCGTCCAACGCCCCAGATGTCTCCAACAGGTACCAACGGCAGAATGAAGTCAGCGAGTGTTTCGTCCATCATGTCGAGCACTCCCGCAAAGAGTGGGTTTTTCTTTGCGACATCGTTCGCGCATTTCGCGAGGGTCTTGGAGCATGCGATGCCGACACGGACCGGAACCCCGATGCGCCGTAGGACTGCGGATCGCATCTCACGGGCATGTTTTGTGCGATCCTTGAAGCCGGTGAAGTCGAGGAAACATTCGTCGATCGAGTAAATCTCTATATTCGGTGTGAAATCCTCATAAACTTCGACGATGCGCCGGGAGATATCCCCGTAGAGCGTATAGTTCGAGCTGAATACCCTGATACCGTGGGCTTCCACCTTGTCCCTGATCAGATGTAGGGGTTCGCCCATCTTGATTCCGAGCGCCTTGGCCTCGTCACTGCGGGCAACGGCACAGCCATCATTGTTTGATAGCACGATGACTGGCACGTTTTTCAGCGAAGGATCAAAAATCCTTTCGGCGCTCACGTAAAAGTTCGCACTATCGCTGATCGCAATCGGCCGCTTCACGCCAGATCGTAGCGCCGCACGACCCCTGCTATCACGCCCCAGATCTCGCTGTCCTCAGTAAGCTCGATATCTGGATAATGCTCCTTGCTGTTCGCTGGCGCGAGATAATACCGGCCTTCACGCTTGCGCAGTATCTTTGCTGTGACCGCCCCATCAACGACGGCAAGAACTGCGCGCCCGAGCCGTTTCTTACCGGCGCGATCCACAGCAATGATATCACCGTCCCGAATGCCCACATCCCAGAGACAGTCACCCTCGACGCGCCACCAAAAGGTTGAGGCGGGGTGGCGCACGACCCATGCCATGGGATCTATCTCATCCTCCAGATCGTCCCCGGCAGGAGACGGAAACCCCGCACTGACCGGCATGGTGACAAGACGCATCGGAAAACCGTTGGCAATGACTGGCTGTTCGACACGATGCACCGGCATAGAGATTCCCCTTAGTTCTTGTTTTGTTCTAACTCGGGGATTTGCCCCCCAGCTGTCAAGAACCAAGATCGCTCCGGATCGAAATTAAGGAGTGCCCCGATCACACTTTAGACCTTCAACACTCTGGTGGACTACCTTGTCATTAGTCGGATACCTGCTCGCTTTTTTGCGCGAGTATTGGCTTGAGGCCCGCCCTGAGAGGGCGGGCTGTTTCCGGGCAAACCCCAGATCAATCCACTGTGGCCGCGACAATTTAACCTTGCGGCTACCTCGGGCAAATTAATTGCAGGCACCAAGAACGCGGCAACGCTGCTCACGCTCCACCACAGATTCGCGACCGATGTGTTGGAGGCAATACTGATGTCAGGTTGTCGGGCATGACGCGTCAGTAGTGCCAACGAAATCGATACGATTGCGACGTGCAGCAGGTGCAGAGATGAGGTTGGTTTGCTACTTAGTTGCCCGGTACAATCGCCCTCACGGGCCGTGAAAATGTCTGATCCCCTGCGGGGGGGGGGGCTTGGCCGGAAGAGGTCTTGCCTGATGAGGTTTTTTTCATTCAATTACATGGTCGGCCACACCATCGACAGGAGCCATGTCTCTGCGGCGCGCGGCGGAGGCATGTCGCCTGGCCGTTAGGTTCCTTAAGGATCGGGGGTGTCCGAAAATTGTGTCTCGGCTATTGCCCACAAGCAGATTCATCGGGTCATCCGGACGGCGATAAGGGATCTGCACGGCTAAGGCTTTTTGCCTCCGGCACAGGGTGGAGAAGTAGGGCACTGGCCAGTCCAGCCCTGCCATCCTCAGCAGGCTGGCAACAATGCCGACGGTCTGGCTTAACGAAAGCTTGAACAGCACTTTGATCGACAAGCAAGCTTGCAAGGCTGCATCGGAAAAGACCGGCGGACGTTAGGCCGCCCGTCACGCGGCGCAAACCAAGTCATCTCCCTGTCCACACATATCAGCAGGCACCCCCGCTTACGAAGCAATGCGTTATAGCTTGACCACTTCGTGGTGCGATAGCGGGCGGCAGATGGTTGGCTCATACGGCCCGTCTAACGCCATCAATCCACTCTCACGCCATGCATTCGAGAAGTGAATCCACCGCAGGTAGATTTATCCGACAACGCCCCATCGGCTTGAAAGCAGGGCTGTGGTTTCGTCTTGTCATCACCGTTCCTTCGTCTCGGCAAAGACGTCGGATTGGGAGCAGAAAATTTACCTTACTCCGAAGATTTTTTTCCGGATACCCGAAGTCGTTGCCACCTTCTCTGCAAGGAAAACATTGGAGTTAGGTTAAGATGGCAATAAAGATCGAAGAGATCAACAGACAGCCCCTCGTCGCGGCGCTGAACGCCGCCGCCGGAAAGGCTACGGCGTCGACAATTCGGGACTTAGAAAGGTTGAAAGAAGCGGTAAAGTTCGTAGATTTAGACCTTGAGCGACGATTTGATCTTCCTAAGTTCGTCAATTTCAAAGCGCTCTTCACCAGTGGAGGCAAGTCGGCATATGTCACGAAACTGACGCTCCTTCGATCGGGTGGAATCTGGCATCTCGATAGTGCGATCAGGAAGCGTCCATCGTACAGAAGCGATTACGTCCGCTATGAAGCCGACCCTCGTACCTATGACATGTTCAGAATATTCGCAAAAGACGGTCGCTCAATGCCGAGCGTCGACATTGGCGAGGAGGTTTGCCCGCTCAGCGGACACGAACAGCTGCAAATCATGGCGCTGCAAAGAGAGCAAACGAAACAACGACGGGTTAGGAGGGCGAAGTTGTAGTTCGGATGGGTGTTAACCTGCTCTCAGGCGAGTCCGCGTCTATGAGTTGGCTCAATTCAGGTTTTGGTCTCCCTTTGACCCGTTGACCACCCTTCGGGGCTACCTTGAGCGCGCCGACGAATTGGGCCTGCGTTGGCCGCTGCTGCCAAGTCTTTCCGACACTGACCTTGAACGGCTGATCTATCCGCGGACGGCGCGTGATGTGTCGAACCGCGCAACCCAGCCTGACTGGGCGCATGTCCACCGCGAGCTGCGCCGCAAGGGCGTGACGCTGTCGCTGTTGTGGGAGGAGTATCGCGCCGATCAAACCGAGGGCTACGGCTATTCCCGGTTCTGCGAGCTTTACACGCGGTGGGAAGGCAAGTTGTCGCCCGTGATGCGACAACGTCATCCGGCGGGCGAGCGGCTGTTTGTCGATTACGCAGGGCACACGGTCGACGTGATCGATCCCATGACCGGCGAAGTGCGCACGGCACAGCTGTTCGTCGCCGCCCTCGGAGCCTCGAGCTACACCTTTGCGGAGGCGACCTGGACGCAATCGCTGCCGGATTGGATCGCGAGCCATGTGCGCGCCTTCGGCTTTCTCGGGGGTGTGACGACGCAGATCGTATCCGACAACCTGAAGGCCGGGGTCACCAAGGCATGCTTCTACAACCCTGTGATCAACCGGACCTATGGGGATCTGGCCGCGCATTACGACACGGCCGTGGTTCCGGCGCGGCCGTACAAACCAAAGGATAAAGCAAAAGTCGAAGGTGCGGTTTTACTGGTTGAACGCTGGAGTCTGGCACGGTTGCGCAACCGTCAGTTCTTCAGCCTCGAGGACGTGAACGCTGCCATTCGCCCGCTTCTGGACCGGCTCAACGACAAGGTCTCGCGCCATCTCGGCGCCAGTCGCAGGCAGCTGTTCGAGCAGCTGGACAAGCCCGTCCTGAAGCCGCTGCCGGTGGCGCCCTATGTCTACGCCGAGTGGAAGAAGTGTCGCGCCGGGCTCGATTACCACATCGCGATCGACAAGCATTTTTACTCAGTGCCCTATCAGTTGCTGAGGAAAGAGCTGTGGGTGCGCATTACCGCCCGGACGGTCGAAGTCTTCCATATCGGGCAGCGTGTCGCCTCCCATGTGAGGACCTCCGGGAACGGGCAGCACTCCACACAGCGCGATCACATGCCCGCGCACCACAAGTTTCGCGAGGACTGGACGCCGCAGCGCATCCAGTCCTGGGCCGCGCGCATCGGGCCGAACGTCGCGCTCTTCGCCGAGGTCGTGATGCGCGACCGCAAGCACCCCGAACAATGCTATCGCACCTGTCTGGGCGTGATCCGGCTGGCCGACAGGTTCGGCCGGGACCGCCTTGATGCGGCTTGCAGAAGGGCGCTCGAAATCAACGCGCGCTCATATTCGTCGGTCCAATCCATTCTGAAGAATGGGCTGGACAGCAGGCCGCGCACCCGCGCCACGGAGCAGCCTGCCATTAACCACCCCAACATCCGTGGCGCCGATTACTTCCATTGAAAGGACACGTCATGCTTACCCATCCAACCCTCGATAACCTGAAGGCCCTGCGGCTCGATGGTATGGCCGAAGCCTTTGCCGAACTACAGGCTCAGGATGCTGCTGCTGACCTCAGCCACGCCGAATGGCTTGGCCTGCTGGTCGACCGTGAGGTCGCAAGCCGAGAAACCAAGCGCTTTGAAGCCCGCATGCGCTCGGCCAGGCTGCGCCATGTGGGTGCCTGCCCGGAAGATGTCGATTACCGCGCACGGCGCGGCCTCGACAAGGCACTGTTCCAGAGCCTGCTCACGGGCAAGTGGATCACCGACAAGCGCAGCCTGATCATCACTGGCCCCTGTGGGGTCGGGAAGACCTGGCTCGGCTGTGCCCTGGCGCAGGCGGCCTGCCGCGACGGCGTCACCGTGGTCTACAAGCGGATGCCCCGCTTCTTCGAAGAACTGGAACTGGCCCATGGTCCCTCTCGGCAGGTTGCTCCGCAATCGCCTGCCGGGCAATGGACGGTCGCTTCCCCCGCCTGTTCCGCAGCATCATCAAAGCACAGCTGCTGATCCTGGATGACTGGGGGCCGGACCGACTGACGGCCACGCAGCGCCGCGACCTGATGGAGATCGTCGAAGAACGGTACGGCCGCGGCTTGACCATGATTACGAGCCAGTTGCCCATCACAGCGTGGCACGACGTCATCGGGGAGCCCACCTTCGCCGACGCCATTCTCGACCGCATCGTTCACAACGCTTACCGCCTCGAGCTGGAGGGCGCGTCCATGCGCAAGACCATCGCCAAAATGGATGACGAAACGCCTCAGACCTGATACCCGAAACACGCTGCCTCACGGCAACGCGTCACTGGTGGGCGGATACCCCGGAACAGGTGGGCGTATGTTGTCGGAATGAGTGGGCGCATGCTCCGGAATACGCAACGACCTCCGTGAAAAAGCCACTTCGGGGCAACAGACCCTGCCGAGCGCCTGAAAAGTGGCTCTGACCGCGCGAGGCTCTATCTGTTTTATTATGCAGCGATACCTTCCAACTTTGCTTCTTTTGGTGCTGGCCCTCAACACGGGTTGGTTCGTGGTCTACTCTGCCGACATCGGTCTGCGCGGCCTTGTTTCCAAGGCTCCAGCCGAGGTATCGCGTGTGTTTCTGGACGATGGGATTTTTGCCAATGCCGGTATCGCCCTGCACATGATCGCGGGCGCCGTTCTGACCTTGGGTGCACCGCTTCAGGCTCTGCCGATCGTCCGGCGTCGCTGGGCAAGGCTGCACAGGTGGTTTGGATATGTTCTTTTCGTGCTGGCAGTCGCTACAGGACTTGGCGGATTCGTCTATATCACGCTGAATGGCACAATTGGCGGCTGGTGGATGAGCCTCTGGTTCGCGATTTATGGCGTCGCGATGATCTGGGCGGCGGTAAACACGGTTCGCTACGCAAGGATAAAGGACCTGCGTCGCCATTTTGCTTGGGCGGTGCGGTTGGTTATACTTGCGGTCGGATCATGGATCTACCGCATGCATTACGCCATCTGGTACTCGACAACCGACGGCATCGCCTCCAACGAGGCATTCACTGGCGTCTTCGACCAGATCCAGGTCGTCGCATTTTTTGTGCCTTATCTGCTCATCGCCGAGATAGTGCTTCGATGGCGGGACGCACGGCGACATGCCACACTGGCTTGACGCCCTGTCCGCGCGGCCTGGTCCGGCAGAGTAGAATCGCGACGGAAGAACGTAGCGTTTTCGCCGGATGACAGACGAAGCAGTTCGTCATTCCCTGCTGATCTAAGATGCTACTGTCACAGGTCTTTTGCTCGAGAAAGGATATTTCGGCCAAAACAACGGCTGTTTTGGCCGAAACCTAAACTTAGTTAGACGGCAGCAAAGCTTCGAGCCTTGCAACATGCTCCTCCGATGCCTGTAGCACGAAATTTGCCGTATCGGCTTTGCAGATTGGACACAGAGGCGCGCCTGTAACCAAATCGCGGATGATCAACCTGGCCGCCAGATAACCGCCGGTATCTTCGATCTCCAAACCTCTGCGCCCGCGATGAAACGGAGGTGCGGGAACAAGGCTAACCGACGAGTTTGAATAAGAGAGAGCGAGGAGGTCCTTCAGCGCCACTCTAAACGCAGTCTCCCTAAAGCAATCCGGGGATTTCGACGCCAGCTGATCTGCCCAGCGAGCCAGCCTGGTTCTGATTGCCCTCGGGCCGAGACAGTTTTCGATGAGTAAGTGGATGTCATTTGCAATCGAGGTTGCATTTGTGGGGTAGGGGTAATGTGTCATCTGACGACTCCTTCGGTCATGCAGAGCGGGACCATCCCAGTCTGCTCAAGGCCCGACCCTTGCGGGTCGGGGGAGTGCGTCAGGCGACCTCTTTGTAGAGATGTCCGTCGAAAACTGAGCAACCGTCTCGATCTTGATCCGAAATCAGCGTCAGTAGTTCCTGAAGTCTGTCGGAAAGCAGGCAGATTTCGTCTACGATAGGCAACTCTGGATGAATTTCAGAAAACCTCTGAGTCTCGATCCGATCAGGATCACCGACGTGCTGAAGCGTCAGCAGCTCGTGTAACTTGACCAGTTGTCGACGTTGCGACCGAGTGAGTTGATCGGCATCTCGTAACGTTTCTGCGAAGATGTAAAATCGTCCACTGGCAGCAGGTCCACCGAGAACATGCGCGGCATTCGCGACAGCGAGACCGTGTTCGTCGACGAAGCTCCGGACGGCATGCAGGTTGGATACCGCATCGACGGCGATAGAGGATAGATAGGTCATTGTGGACCCTTTCTTTTTGGCTTCTCGTTGCCCTCAAATTGACAACTCAAGCACCCCAGTTCCTCCTCATTTCAGGGCGTTGTTGTGCGGTCTGCGGCTGTAGCAGCAGCATCTCCATTGCAGACCATCTGTTGAAAGTTAAAAAAATCCTGATCACCCCCACTTAGACAGGCGAGACATCGGATGTGGTTCCGACAAAACCACATCTGATTGATCGGCAGTCTTTCGTTTCTCAAAAATGTTTCTGATCCTTGTATGACTTCAGGGCCTTCTCTACCCCACGCACCGCTGACAGTCGGCAATGCGCGGACATTTCGGACGCGTCTGCCGTTTCGAGCCATTCAACGCTTAAGGTGCCCTTCGCATCAATTGTCCAACCAAAGGACCTGAATGCCTCGGCGACAATCATTGTTACCTGCGGCCGTCTCATTGGCTCGGAAAATACGTGAAGGTGCGAGATGGTTTTGTGCGGGCGTTGATAGCGATAACGATGAATCACGATTTCACATTCATTGTCTACGTGCGTCGCAGAAAACCATGTAACGATTTTCAGCAGGTCCTTTTTTAAGAGTCGCTTCCGACAGCGCAAGTCCGGCAAGCTGTGTTGCAACCATAGCATTTCCGGTCCAGTGAGCAGGGTCGCGGTTGATAAATTGCCCATCAGCATACGCGGAGTATATCACTTCGCTGCCTTCAAACGCTTCTTCGATTGCATGTGGCTTATCGATCATGTGGTTTCCTCCTCAGTCTGCTCTCCTCCGGATTCCAAAATCGTCCAATCGCGGCGGTGTCACACACCTGCCGACGTGATTGGATGATATCCTTGTTCCTGTCTTGACGCGGGCGACACGGGACCTTCAAACCAATGTATCTTCGTCCAGATAGCGCAATCTCCGCGCTCGTGATGATTCACGGCAATGGTTAACTCCGGCCATTGCGACCTGCTCCAACTGATACTTGAGATGAATTTTCTCGCCACGCTGATGACAGGTCGATTTGGCCATTTCGACACCAGCGGCACCGTGATGGACAGCGCAATCCGTATGGAGCATGGAGCGCGCGGTGGTCAGACTGTTATCTGTCAGGGCTTTGAACACACGCGGGATATAGGTCTTTGCAGTTGGTTGACCGTCGGGCAAAATGAAGAGTTGCCGCATCTCTCCCAAAGCTTGTGATCTTAGCTCTGGAAGCAACCGGGGTGAGGCGTCTCCGATCAGGATCGCATCAATAAACTTGCCGGCTTCAGGTTCCAAGGGCGCTCTAAAAACCTGTGGGCGACCGGTGTGTGTCTTCTGGATTTTTGTTTCGATCACCCATCGGGTTTCGCGCCAGAACAGTGTCACGCCAAATACAAGATCTGCCGACGCGTTGCGCAATGGAATAGTCGAAAAAATCGCAAGAATGCTCGCGCCATTTCTGATCTGATGCCGTTTTTTTGGTGTGGGGCCGTTTGGTGCCTCGTGCAATAGCTGTTCAGCACGATCCAGAATGCGATCTGTCGTGTTTCCGGTTCGAGCGATCTCGAAATACTTGATCGCCAGTTGCGAATTCTCGAGAGATGAGAGAGCCCGACGACGGGTCCGCAGATCTGCCAGGACGGCCTCAGATTCACCGACATAGCGGGCGAAACGCAAAAGCTCTTCGATGGAGGCGCGCACCGTCGCCCAACGCAAACCGAATTTTCCGAGTTCACTTCGATCCCTGACGTCTTGCTCGTAGAGTGCGACACTTTCTGGCGTAAACCGGACACTGAGGCCATGTTCCCGACAGGACCATGCAAACTGGCAAAGCTTCTCCCGCATGCGCACCACGATCGCGTTCGCAGGTGCAGGTCCGCCGCGTGTCAAGCCGTTTGCTGCGTCTCTTAGACCCTGTTGCCACCGCTCTGGAAGGTCCTGAGGTGGGATGGAAACACGACGTGCAACCGGTGCAGGGCCGGATGGTGAGATCGGGTCCCAATAGAGGTCCAGAGGGTTTGAAGCCGGATTAGTCAAAGGCTCGGTACGGGCCTCTTTTGACGCTGAATCTTCCGCCAATTTACGGATTGCCTGCTCGGCAATCGCAACACCGGTTGGTGCACAAATACCAAGGGCATCTCTCAGCTGAGTAAGCGAGCGGTTTTGGGTGTCCTGATCGTATTTTTTTGTCCACGCCAGTAAATCATCAGCCTGAGGTTGTGAAAGACCAAATTCGCCAACGAAATCAAAGAAACTGTCGGCGGCGAGAAGCAACGAACTGCTCATGGCGAAAATAGCCGGATTGCGTTTCATCAGCATTTGCCAGCTGGGCTTTGCAAGGATTGTCGCGCGGTCCATCAGGCCGTCACCTGTTTTGTGACAGCACTGCCAACGTACCTACTTCTTCGTTGGTTCCGTTTTATCTGAAGCTCTCTGGTCTTTTTTTCCCGCTGGATGAAGGCGTAATACTTGCGCACCGTGACGGGATCATCACCGAGTAAAAAGGCGATATAATCGATACTGCTGAGATCTTCGTTGATCTCGAGCGACGCCAAGCCGTGTCGGAAGTTGTGCGCAGTCAGCGGCAATCCCACCGCAATGGATGCCTCCAAAAGCCAACGATCAAAGGTCCCGGTGCATAGGTGTTTTGTTCCCGGTTCAATTGAGGGAAAGAGACATCGAGATCCCTTTGCACCCGGAAACAAGGGTCGAATTTTGTCTAAGTAAAAGCTGAGGATCTCGAAGGCGAAACTCCCTTCTTCTTTGAAAAGCTCGAAGGGCGCAAAGGACTGATTTCGACGTGTCATCGCAGCGCCGTTTTTCAGCAGGTCGTTGGGCATCAGAATTCGCATTGACGCTGGAGACGTCTTTCGGTGGTCGAAAAATGTCTGTTTGCCGCCTGACATGAGTAGACCGAGCGTATTTTCCTTACGGAAAGGGGCCACCTCGAGCTCGATCGCAGCAAATGCCGCACAGACGCCAAAGATCCGAGCTTGCTTCAGAAGCTTCTTTGCGCGACCACGCTGTGGTGCTTTGAGTTCACTCATCTTTCTGGGGTCTGAAAGCTTGAAAAGATCAAAGTCTTGTGCCTGTGCTACGGCGAGGACTTCGACCGCTTTTCGGTGGTAACTCACATGCTGCAATTCGAAGGTCCGTTTCTTTCGCTCACAGTTCAATAACTCATCGCACCACTTTTCGGTCGCGGGGGACATATATTCACCGGCCTTTTGGCCCTCCTTCAGCGGTGCCATTTCATAGAGGAGTTTAATTTGGGACGCTTCATGCTCATGCTGCAACGCCAGAAGGCAAAGCCTGATCCGGTTGATATACTGATAAATGGACCGTCTCGAAATGCCGTCAGCTTTGAACGACCCGCGGTCCCAAGCGAGGATGACCCGCTCGGTCATGGGCTTGGTGATGAGCGACAGGATGCTGTTGACGCGAAGGTCAGGCTCCAGTTTTAGGGCAGTCGCAACAAACTTTCGAAGCGCCGCCCGCGTAATGCCGATTGCCCCTTGGGAGTGAGGCGTTCGATATTGTTCTTGAGCCTCCTTGGTCTCCAGGTATTCGATATCATGCACGCAGCCCGCCGCAATCCAATCTTCAATCTCCTGCTCAAACTGCTGTGGGAGGTCGTTCGCTTTGCGAAACACACCACTCAGCTCGCCAATCGGTTCAATGGGGAGGAGATCCCGCATTGTGGGGAATACACGGAGACGATCCAGAACCTTTGCCCCCCGGCAGACATTGTACCAGTGTCGGGATGTTTCACAGCTCGTATGCAGGCCAATGACGGTATCTCGATTGATGTCGCAAACATCGAGATCGGCTGCGCGCGCCGTATCGATGAGACTGCATATGCGTTTCGGGTCTTCCTTATCCATTAGTTTCGCTTCGGTGAGTTTTCCGAGACGCTCTTTGACGTGATGAAAGCCATCGACGCGCTCCCTGCGTTCAATACGAGCCTCAAAAGCGCCGGAGAATTTTTCGATCAACCTGCGGCCGTTTGACTGGTGCTGCTTGAACGTCTTTTCGCTCCAGCCACGGACGGCGATGGTTTCTCGCAATTTGCTGTTCGATTTCGTAAACTTCGGTGCGAATGCGAGATAGACAGAGAGGTCTGCATCCATTTCCTGTCTGGTGATTTCATCCTTCCCGAAGAAGTCGCAGATAGCGGCCATACTTTTCGCATACTGCCTGATCGTAGACTCTTCGTGGGTGAAATTTGCATCGATAAGGTCTTGGATTGACTGCTGTGCTTTTTGCATACTGGCATCCTCATATTTGGCGTTATCGTGAATATTGGTCGTTTTCGGGGGATCGGTAATAAAAGGTCATTTGTTTTCCGGTGCCGAAAACAAATGACCGTATGTTATGCTGAGCGTTGTTGTGGAGATTGAGCGCTAAGGGCGACAATGTCGCCAAAAACGTTATCACCAGCATCATGGTCAGCAGTTTTTGCGTTCTTTGCCGCATTGCAATCCGGCTGTGTGGAGGAGCTATCGTCCGCTACGATTTGTATGATATTCGCGCTCGGACAACCGCTGAGTAACGGCAGAATAATGGCTTGTGGCCACCGTCTAAGCCGGGGTGGGGACTTATCACCGCTTTCGGCTCCAAGCTGGACCCCGAGCGGATACTGAAAAGTCCTATTCTTGATTTTGCTTCGAATATTGGAGACAGATTTTCCGGTTGTCTGGCTAAGCCAATTGATGTCTCGGAGTGGTAAGCGCAGTACATTTTCGGCAGCTTCGTCTTGCGGATCAAGTTTCAGAATGAGGTTCCAAACTGAGCGTTCCGGGACGTGGTCCTCAATGATCGGCAGCTTGAAATGATTGATTATCTTGGGGACTTCATTGATACCGACATGGAGAAAGATACGCAGCTCTTTCCGGGTCATCATTCCGGGAGTTTTGAGGATCAATGGTCCTGAAGTAGTGTTTTGCATTTAGATCTCCTTTGAGAGGAGATGGTGCGACCTTTGAAATGTCGGAAATTATATTTACCCGGCGATCTGCCGCCTGATCGTCTGAAACGCCAATCATAAATTGACCGTTTAGCTGGTTTCGTTGTCCATTTGCAGGCAATGGTTGACCATAGATTGTTTTGACGACGTTTGGACCACTTTTTGTAAGGCTTGCATGGGTCTCGGCAAATGTCACAACACATGCAGCGTCATGGTCACAAATGCGGTCGCCATCGTGTTCGCCGCCCGATGCGGCTTATGCGATTGATTCCTATTTATCAGACGCGAAACACGAGCAAGAAGCACCCCCAGCAAAAAATTTACCTTTACCTGCTCCGGGGCTGACGATTGATCGACCAAATCAGGTCACGCCGAAGTAACACATGCAGCCGTCGATAGCCGAACCGGTGTCGAGCCTTGGCCAATTCTTTCACGCGGTCGCGCAGCACAGGGTCATCCTGGCGAAAACCCTCATAGCGCATGGTCATCCGGCAACAGCGTAAGCGTCCGGCCTGCCTGCACTGACGCGCCATAGAGTGTGTTGATAGTGTCCACCAACGATAGTGGACATCTTGAGGGCAGTTATGGTGGGCAAGAAGGGTCAGAAGAAGCGGTTCTGGTCGG
>Ga0307978_1000047_pt1 | contig 106586 bp, 87 predicted proteins | sample OrgLakmetage1056_FD_203151 | JGI IMG/M metagenome (GOLD analysis project Ga0307978, IMG submission 203151) | Saline water microbial communities from Organic Lake, Antarctica - #1056 | ecosystem: Environmental > Aquatic > Non-marine Saline and Alkaline > Saline | place: Antarctica: Organic Lake... | reverse complement strand
GCATATTTCATGTTTTTTTCAGCTTTTAAGCTATCGTGAAAAACAATGATACTACCAGCACTAGCTGATCTTTTAACGCGATGAAAACAAGCCTCTTTGCTGAGGCTAGATTTATAATCTTTACTGAGGATATCCCACATGATAATCTGTTGAGCATCTCTTTTTAAAGCTTTGGCTTGTGTGGAGGTGCACTTGCCATAAGGAGGCCTAAATAAGTGTGTAGGGGCAGAGTATAATTCTATTTCTTGCTTACAGGCTTCAACATTTTTTAAGTAGGTTTTTGAAGAGGTTTTCCAGCCGTTCAAATGATTGAAGGTGTGATTTCCAATTGAATGTCCTTCATCTATAATCTGTTGAAAGAGTTCTGGATGTTTTTTTATATTATCTCCGATACAAAAAAAAGTAGCTTTAGCCTTATGGGTTTTTAAGGTATCCAAGACCCATGGGGTCACTTTAGGAATGGGGCCATCATCGAAGGTGAGGAACATTTCTTTCTTTTCAGTTGAAATGCTCCACACTCGGTGAGGAAATAGGTGCTGAAGAAAAGTGCTAGACCTCAATACCTTTATGGATTAGTTGGCTGGCCTGGAGATACTAAGCCATCGCCTGCACTATCCCTTTCAATCTGGTTAATCTCGTTCTCTTCAGGAGAGTCTTCGTAGAAATGGCTAAATTTTTCTAGGTAAGAATTGAACTCTGCAGCTTTATCTTTTACCAATTCTTCATCTTGTTGAATAATTAAAATATCCACAAGGCTTCTATACTTTTCAATTTCACTAAAGACCCTATCCGCATTCTCTATTTGGTTTTCATAATCTAGGCCTGCATAGTAAGTCAGCCACTCCTTATAATTATTAGCGACGGCTTCCCAGACTTCCCTTGCTTTTTCAGGCTTATTTACTTCATAATACCCATTTATAAAGGGTTCTAGAAGTTGATAGTATTGAAAATGTTTTACAGGAATGTTTTCCATGCCTAAATCCAAGACATTTTCTGCTTTTTCCAGCTTATCTTCTTTGATCAATTTTTCAACCAATCGAGCAAGATTACTTCTATAGGTTATGGCATTTTTTCGGGTTTCTGTGTCGTGGTAGATATCATCACTTCCACTATTGCCCCAATCCCAGCCCATAACAATGTCATACATTTTATCGGCATCGATCCGTCCCATGTCAAACGGGTTTCTGTCATCTACCGGAGTTTTGATAGGGACAAGCTTATAGGTAACCCCTTCCAGTTGGAGGTAATCCTTCATCCATAAATAATCTTCATCTCTAAAACTCCCTCCAGTGAAATAGATAGGACGATCCCAATCGTTATTCGCTAGGAGGTCAAGCATCATTAAGTTTGGTTTATAGATAAGGTTATCTTCCAAATTGATTTCGACATAAGGTTCAATCAAGTCGGCATTCTTTTGCTCTACGATTCCATTTTTAAGGACTTTTTCTTTATCTACAGGAACTCTTATGTTTTTAGTAGGAAAGGTGTTGATGACTTGCCCACTTTGGAGTTCTGCTCTGGTCGTTTCGTTATCGCTCCCAATATACTGAATAAATTGCTTGATGTTGAGGGAATCTCCTACTCTGGGATCTTTCTGAAACCATATGGCATCATTGGTTCCATATTTATAATCTTCGTGCTTTAACGTTGTCTTAATAGGCTCACTTTCATACGCTTTTCTCCTCATTTGGTCTATATACCAATCTGTAGCAAAAAGACTCGTATTGATGGTTCTCACATCGGTTCTGTAGCCTTCGATTTCTTGAGCATACCACAAGGCGAAAGTATCATTATCTCCTATGGTAAATAAAATGGCATTTTGATCTAAGCCCTCTAGATATTTCTTGGCCATGGCAAGAGTTGTGTATTTTCCAGAGCGATCGTGGTCGTCCCAATTTTCTGAAGCCATAAGGGCAGGGACACAGATTAGACAAAGTACTCCTACAGCTGGAGCTACTAGCTTGGGCGTGACATAAGTTTTTAAGTAATGGAATAGAGCATAAACGCCCATTCCAATCCAAATGGCAAACACATAAAACGATCCTACCAGAGCATAATCTCGTTCTCTGGGTTCAAAAGATCGCTCGTTGAGGTATATCTTTAAAGCGATTCCTGTAAATAAGAAAAAGACTGTCAGTACCCAAAAGCGCTTTACATCTTTGGACGCATGAAAAAATAAACCGATTAAGCCCAAGATAAGAGGGAGGAAGTAATAGGTGTTTCTTGCTTTATTCTCAGAAAGATCTGAAGGTAAATTCTGTTGACTTCCCAGTCGATTTTCGTCAATAAAGTCGATACCGCTCAACCAATTACCATCAAAATTTGTGTATTTTCCTTGTTCATCGTTTTGTCTACCCGCAAAATTCCACATAAAATACCTCCAATACATATAGCCCATTTGGAACTCAAACAAGTAGCTGAGATTAGAGACTACAGAGGGTTTTTCAATATCCAAGTATTGGTTAAAGCGCTTTAAAAAGCTGATGTAACCATCAGAAGAGACCTCTCCTTTTCTGTAATCGTCTCTAAAGGTTTCAATAATTGAACCTAATTCTTGTTCTCCCCTGTATTCTGACTTTATAGAAAATTCTAGAGGTCCAGTAAACATCATGTAATTGGCAGCATGTTGTGTACTCCACATCCTTGGTAGAAAGGTTTTATGGGAGACATCAGAATTTTGTTTAGCATTTTTATAATCATTGACAATCACATACTCCTGCTTCTCTTCATCTTTCTCATAAATCGCATTATCGTCTACATAAGGGTTATCGGGGTCTAAACCAGCAAATAACTCAGTAAACTGAGGGCCATAAAACAGGTGAGTTTCACCATACTGGTCTCTGTTATAATAAGCTAGGAGCTGTTGAGCACTACTAGGGTTGTTTTCATTAATTACAGTCCCAGCGTTGGCCCTTATGGGTAACATAATCCAACTAGAAAAGCCTATAAATACAAATAGGATACAAAGTAAGACCGTATTGATGTGAATATAACTTTTGCGTCTTGTATATTTGAGTCCAAAATAAAACGCAGCAATAACAAGTAAACCTGCTATTACAGTCCCCGAATTGAAAGGTAATCCCATACTATTTACGAAAAAGACTTCCATTTTTGCGAAAAACGTCAAGGAGTAGGGCAGGAGGAGTTTAAAAATAAACAATAAGATTCCAACAACAACGAAGTTTGCAATCACAAAATTCTTGATGGTGATTTTTTTGAAATTTTTGAAATAGTACAAAAAGCCTATCGCTGGAATGGTTAGCAGGGCCATAAAATGAACTCCAAATGAAAGTCCAACTATCAGACAGATTAAGATGAGCCAACGATTTCCTCTAGGCTTATGCATATCTCTCTCCCACAACAAGCCTGTATAAAACATGGCTGCCATGATGCATGCTGCCATAGCATAGACTTCTGCTTCTACAGCGCTAAACCAAAAACTATCTGAAAATGCAAAGGTTAACGCTCCAACCAGACTACTTGCCAAAATAGCAAGGTCTGATGAGTTTCCTTTGGCGTCTATCGTTTTAGTGAGTTTTTTTAATAATAAAGTGATTGACCAAAACATAAATAAAATGGCAAAAGCACTCGCCACACCAGACATGAGATTTACCATGTAGGCAATCTGACTTTCATCTGAAGCAAACATAGAAAAGAAGGCTCCAAAAATTTGATAAAATGGAGCTCCAGGTGGGTGACCAACTTGAAGCTTGGCAGAGGTCGCTATATATTCACCAGCATCCCAAAAGCTTGCTGTTGGCTCTACGGTTAGGATATAAGTCACAAGAGCAACAAGAAAGGCAAACCAGCCTAAAAGTTTATTCCAAAATGAAAAGGCAGATTTAGTCATGGATATAAATGTTTTGAGCGAAAATAAACAATTATGAAACCTTATAAACGTATGATTTGATTATTATTACTTTGAGATCAGTCCTCTCCGTGAAATGAACTGTAAATATTTTTTTGAATAAATTTTGAAATACTTTTGCTCATATAAAAGTTAGTTTTATATTTGCACTCCAATAGAATATTGGCCTATAGTGTAACTGGCAACACATCTGGTTTTGGTCCAGAAGAGTCTAGGTTCGAAACCTAGTAGGCCAACAAGTTTTTAAACCGATTTCTTTATTGAAATCGGTTTTTTTGTTTTTGCGAAGTAAGTATCTATGCCAGAAGTTTATCTTGTAGTTCTAGACGAAAGCCCTACCTGCCATTACGAATTTTTAGGTCTAGCAAGGCAACCAGCTCAATAGACACCATTTTCTTAAGTAAAATCAGCTTTAATATTAATTTGTTTTCTAAAGAGTAAACTAAATAGTTAAAGGCTTTAGTGCATGTCGCTGTATTGTATTTGATGTCTATTTTAAACGGTCTATCATAAAGTTTTTATTTATATTTAAATAAAAACTTTGATTTGATAAAGTATATTGGTTTACTTTTCCTTTTTTATTTTATCTCTGCTTCTAGTCAATATCATCATAGCACTTGGGTGTCTGAAGGTATTGAAGAAAAAGTGTTTATACATTTGAACAAACCAGTGTACTCACTTACTGATACCCTTTGGTTCAAAGCTTATGTTACAAATCAAAATAACGCTCCCTCTTTTTCTACTACTTTGCTTTATGTGAATCTTCTCAACCAAAGGCAGGACCTAATAGCAACTCAAAGAATTCACATAAAAAATGGAGTGGGTCATGGTCAAATTGAATTTGAGCTTCTTCCCCCAGGCGAGTACTATATCCAAGGATATACCAATTTTATGAGAAACTTTGACCACGGCTATATTTTTGAAAAAAAAATAAAAATAGTAGCAGATGCTCAAGAAATTCTGACAACCTCTAGCTCTAAATATATTACTAAAATTGCAATTGAAGGAGGGTTTTTCTTAGAAAATGCTCAAACCACAGTGGCGCTTCAGCTTCAGGACAAGGGAAAAGGAATTGACTATCAAGCTAAGATTTTAAATTCAAAAAAAGATGAAATAGCCAGTTTTGATACTTCTCATGCTGGCCTAGCAAAATCTAGCTTTTACTATCAACAGAATGAAACTTATATAGCCGTAGTAAAAGTAAAAGAGACAATTCTAGAAATAGAACTGCCTAAGGCTAAGAAAACAGGGCTATTGATGATTGTAGAAAATACAAATGACAGTTTAATTAAGGTGCATCTTAAGACTAATTCTGCAACTTTAAAGGAAAAAAAAGGCAATGATTATGAGCTGCGAAATGGTATTGGTCATCTCCAATTTAAACTACAGGATACTACCCAAGCTATAGCTGAACTCTATACACATCAGTTTAAACATGGTATTAATAAACTGGTTTTGTATAAAAATGGACAGCCCGTAAGCCAAAGAAAAATTTATGTTCATAAAAGTAATTCTATACCCAAAATTGATCTACAAAAAGTGGCATCTGCCGATCAAGATTCAATTGCTTTTAGGGTAAAACTCACTAATCAAAATCAACCTTTAAAAGCAAATGTTAGTTTATCAGTTTTAGCTTCCAATCACTCTTTATCTTATGCGGATAAAAGTATCTCTGGAGCTCTCTTATTTACTCCTCTGTTGAAAGAAAATGTAGAATTGATAAACTGTGTTGAAGACATAGAGAGTCCAAATTGTAAATCTTATTTAGACTTAGTATTACTTATGCAAGGAACTTCAATAGACTCAATAGGAGATTTTAAAAAGTTTAAGGACACAATTTCTTATGAGTGGGAGGTTGGCATAAAGTTAAAAGGTCGAATTGAAGGCGAACTAAAGACCGACACTTTAGCATTATTAACAAATTATGATCTTCTAATAGATAAAATTGTGCTTAAGCACAAAAGGGAATTCCAGTTTGACAGCCTTTTGGTCTATAACTCAGATACCTTAAAACTTGCCTTTTTAGATCTTGGAGCTAGCTTAATGAGGCCTGATAATTTGGTGATAGATGTTTTGGAAGAAAAAAGTAGTCCTCCAGTCCTTAAAAGTTTAAAAACTACTACTACTCGGGAGCAAGACAAGATTGGCGATCTAGACTATAGTGCGTTTCAAAATAATACCACTGTTCTTGATGAGGTCTTACTCTTAGGTAAAGCAAAAAGTGAACGTAAGGAAAGGAGAGAAATGCTTCTAAAAAAATATAGTTCTATTGTTTGGGACATTGGAAAATATTTTGAGTTAGAATTACTTGAGTTTTATCCTTTTTATAAAGACGATGTCTTATCTTTTTTAGCCTTTAAGGAAAATGTGGAGTTAAGAAGAAACAAAAATGGAGAATATTATTTAATAAGAGCGGGGAAAGAATCTGAATTATATATTGACGGAGAAGTAAAAGCAAATTTTGATCTACTGCATGTAAATTTAAATATGAGAGATGTTGAGAGTATTATGGTTCAACCTCGTGGAGGTAGTAGGGTTTATCAAGTTTTTACTACAGAGGATTACAAAAGGAATTTGGTAAGGCTGTATCAAAAACAGGTTATCAAAGAGGCTTATCAAAAGCCAAAACCATATTCACTCCCAAAACAAATAAATTTAGAACAAGATCTAATTCCTGTTGAAATTGACTGGAAGCCAGTTTTAAAAACTAATGATTTTGGCGAGGTTTACTTTAAAATTCCAAAAAGTGAAATTTTTAAATATTACCATCTCCAATTTGAAGGTTTCAGTAGAAGTGGGATTCTAATTTTAAAAGATTTTAAAATTAGTCAATAGATACCACAACATCTATTGAACTGAATTTGGAAATTTTATAAAAAGTAATCGTAATCTAAAACTGAAATTCATTGAAAACGGACACATAAGTCATTGGTTATGGGGTTGTCATGTCGATGAAAAGTAACCTAGATAATACAGTTTAATAAAGGTTTTTTTAGAATCAGTAGATAATATTTATGTTTTACGAGAAAGACCTTGAAGTTTAGACATAAAAAAAGCTGATGGGTTAGATCAGCTTTAATATTAATTTGTTTTCTAAAGAGTAAAATAAACAGTTAAAGGCTTTAATGCATGTCGCTGTATTGTATTTGATGTCTATTTTAAACGGTTTATCATAAAGTTTTTATTTATATTTAAAATAAAAACTACGATTTGATAAAGTATATTAGTTTACTTTTCTTTCTTTATTCAGTCACTGCTTCTAGTCAATATAATCATCATAGCATTCCGGTTTCTAAAGGTATTGAAGAAAAAGTGTTTATACATTTGAACAAACCAGTGTTCTCACTTACTGATACCCTTTGGTTTAAAGCTTATGTTACAAATCAAAATAATGCTCCCTCTTTCTCTACTACTTTGCTTTATGTGAATCTTCTCAACCAAAGGCAGGACTTAATAGCAACTCAAAGAATTCACATAAAAAATGGAGTAGGTTATGGTCAAATTGAATTTGAACTTCTTCCCCCAGGCGAGTACTATATCCAAGGATATACCAATTTTATGCGAAACTTTGACAACGGCTATATTTTTGAGAAAAAAATAAAAATAGTAGCAGATGCTCAAGAAATTCTGTCAACCTCTAGTTCTAAGTATATTACTAAAATTGCAATTGGAGGAGGGTTTTTCTTAGAAAATGCTCAAACCACAGTGGCGCTTCAGCTTCAAGACAATGGGAAAGGAATTAACTATAAAGCTAAGATTTTAAATTCAAAAAAAGATGAAATAGTCAGTTTTGACACTCCCCATGAAGGCCTAGCAAAATCTAGCTTTTATTATCAAGAGAACGAAACTTATAAAGTTGTAGTAAAAGTAAAAGATACAATTTTAGAAGTAGAACTGCCTAAGGCCAAGAAAACAGGACTATTGATGATTGTTGAAAATACAAATGACAGTTTAATTAAGGTGCATCTTAAGACTAATTCTGCAACTTTAAAGGAAAAAAAAGGCAATGATTATGAGCTACGAAATGGTATTGGCCATCTCCAATTTAAACTACAGGATACTACCCAAGCTGTAGCTGAACTCGATAAACATCAGTTTAAACATGGTATTAATAAATTGGTTTTATATAAAAATGGACAGCCTGTAAGCCAAAGAAAAATTTATGTTCATAAAAGTAATTCTATACCCAAAATTGACTTACAAAAAGTGGCATCTGCCGATCAAGATTCTATTGCTTTTAGGGTAAAACTCACAAATCAGAATCAACCTTTAAAAGCAAATGTTAGTTTATCAGTTCTAGCTTCCAATCACTCTTTATCTTATGCGGATCAAAATATCTCTGGAGGCCTTTTATTTACTCCTTTGTTGAAAGAAAATATAGAATTGATAAACTGTGTTGAAGACATAGAAAGTCAAAAGTGTAGATCTTATCTAGACTTAGTATTACTTATGCAAGGAACTTCAATAGACTCAATAGGAGATTTTAAAAAGTTTAAGGACACAATTCCTTATGAGTGGGAGGTTGGCATAAAGTTAAAAGGTCGAATTGAAGGCGAACTAAAGACCGATACTTTAGCATTATTTACAAATTATGATTTTCTAATAGATAAAATTGTGCTTAATCACAAAAGGGAATTCCAGTTTGACAGCCTTTTGGTCTACAACTCAGATACCTTAAAACTTGCCTTTTTAGATCTTGGAGCTAGCTTAATGAGGCCTGATAATTTGGTGATAGATGTTTTGGAAGAAAAAAGTAGTCCTCCAGTCCTTAAAAGTTTAAAAACTCCTTCTCCTGAGCAAGACAAGATTGGCGATCTAGACTATAGTGCGTTTCAAAATAATACCACTGTTCTTGATGAGGTCTTACTCTTAGGTAAAGCAAAAAGTGAACGTAAGAAAAGGAGAGAAATGCTTCTAAAAAAATATAGTTCTATTATTTGGGACATTGGAAAATATTTTGAGTTAGAATTACCTGAGTTTTATCCTTATTATAAAGACGATGTCTTATCTTTTTTAGCCTACAAGGAAAATGTGGAGTTGATAAACGAAAATGGAGAATATTATTTAATAAGAGCGGGGAAAGAATCTAAGTTATATATTGACGGAGATGAAAAAAAACATTTTGATCTACTAAGTGTAAATTTAAACATGAGAGATGTTGAGAGTATTATGGTTCAACCTTATAAAGGTTATAGGTTCTATCAAGTTTTTACTACAGAGGATTACAAAAGGAATTTAGTAAGGCTATATCAAAAACAAGTCATCAAAGAGGCTTATCAAAAGCCAAAACCATATTCACTCCCAAAACAAATGAATTTAGAACAAGATCTAATTCCTGTTGAAATTGACTGGAAGCCAGTTTTAAAAACTAACGATTTTGGCGAGGTTTACTTTAAAATTCCAAAAAGCGAAATTTTTAAATATTACCATCTCCAATTTGAAGGTTTCAGTAGAAGTGGGATTCTAATTTTAAAAGATTTTAAAATTAGTCAATAGATATTCCACAACATTTATTGATCTGAATTTGCAACTTTTACAAAAAGGAATCTTAACCTGTAAAACAAATTTATTAAAAACGGACACATAAGTCACCGGTTATGGGGCCGTCATGTCGATGAAAAATAACCTTTATAATAAAGTTTAATATTTTTTTTTGTAATTGGTAGATAATATTTATGTTATATGAGAAAGACCCTAAAGTTTGAACATAAAAAAAGCTGATGGGTTAGATCAGCTTTTATAGGATGTTTAATTCCTTAAACTTTAGGATGTGCATAATAGATAATATCTTTTAATGCAATAGCGTAAAACTAGTTTTAAATAAGAGTGTTAACAATACCTACTATTAGGTATTTTTTTCAAACTAAAAAAGCTCCGTAAAATACATTACGGAGCTTTTTCTAGTTGAAAGTTTTTTCAGAAATTATTTCAATTTCTTCTTAACTTCTACTTCTCGGTAAGCTTCTAGAATATCCCCCTCTTGGATGTCATTGTAGTTTTTCAATTGCATACCACAATCATAGCCTTTAGAGACTTCCTTAGCATCATCTTTAAATCGTTTTAAAGAAGTCAGTGTTCCTGTGTGGATTACAATACCTTCACGTATCAATCGAATACCAGAGCTTCTATAAATTTTTCCAGAAATCACCATACATCCTGCAATAGTTCCAATTTTAGAGATTTTGAAAGTTTCTCTAATCTCTGAAGTACCTGTAATTTCTTCTTTAAGTTCTGGAGAAAGCATACCTTCCATCGCATCTTTAATGTCGTTGATAGCATCGTAGATGATAGAATACATTCTGATATCGATTTCTTCATTATCAGCAAGTGTCCTAGCATTTCCAGCAGGCCTTACATTAAATCCAATGATAACAGCTTCAGAAGCTGAGGCTAGCAAGACATCACTTTCAGTAATGGCTCCAACCCCTCTATGTATAATATTGACTTGAATTTCCTCTGTTGAGAGTTTTTGTAAACTGTCTGTTAAGGCTTCTACAGAACCGTCCACATCCGCTTTCAGGATAATGTTCAGCTCTTTAAAGTCTCCAAGAGCAATTCGTCTTCCAATTTCATCTAAAGTAATATGTTTCTGTGTTCTAACACTTTGCTCTCTTTGAAGTTGATTTCTTTTTGAGGCGATTTCTTTTGCTTCCCTCTCATCTTCCATAACTTGGAAGGAATCACCAGCTTGTGGAGCTCCATCTAGTCCAAGAATAGAAATAGGGGTAGAAGGACCAACTTCTTTTATTTTATTACCACGCTCATCTTGCATGGCCTTTATTTTACCACTTGTTGTTCCAGCTAAGACATAATCTCCAATTCTAAGAGTACCTGCTTGAACCAAAATAGTAGATACGTAACCTCTACCTTTATCCAGAAAAGCTTCCACAACACTTCCTTTTGCGAGACGATTTGGATTTGCCTTTAAGTCAAGTAATTCAGCTTCAAGAAGAACTTTTTCAAGTAACTCAGGAACACCTGTACCATCTTTTGCCGAAATTTCTTGGGATTGTACTTTTCCTCCCCAGTCTTCTACCAACAAATTCATGCTAGCCAGTGATTGTTTTATCCTTTCTACGTTAGCCGTAGGTAAGTCCACCTTATTAATTGCAAAAACAATAGGAACTCCTGCGGCTTGTGCATGAGATATAGCTTCTTTGGTTTGAGGCATCACATCGTCATCAGCAGCAATTACAATGATCGCAACATCTGTAACTTGTGCACCTCTTGCTCTCATAGCAGTAAAGGCTTCGTGACCAGGAGTATCTAAGAAAGAAATAGTTTCTCCAGTTTCTATCTTTACACTATAGGCACCGATATGCTGAGTAATTCCACCAGACTCACCAGCAATCACATTTTCTTTACGAATATAATCCAGCAAAGAAGTTTTACCGTGGTCTACGTGACCCATAACGGTAACGATAGGAGCCCTAGACTTTAAATCTTCAGGATTTTCAGTAACTACTACTCTGTGGTCTTCAACTTCTGCACTTACAAATTCCACATCGTAACCAAACTCTTCAGCAACTATGCTTAAAGTTTCAGCATCAAGTCTTTGGTTCATGGTTACCATCATTCCTAAAGACATACAAGCTGAAATAATTTTAGTCACAGGGACGTCCATCATCGTAGATATCTCATTGACACTAACGAACTCAGTTACCTTGAGGACTTTGCTTTCCTTTTCTTGTTGATCGAGATCATCTTGAGAACGTTGCTTGTGCTGGTCTCTTTTGTCTCTTCTGTATTTTGCTCCTTTCTTACCAGCCGATCTACCTTGAAGTTTCTCTAAGGTTTCCCGAACTTGCTTCTGGACTTGCTCTGGCGTAGGATCTTCTTTTGGAGCTACTTTTATGTTCCTTCTTTGAGCTGGTTTTACAATTCTTTTTACAACAGGTTTAGCTGTTGCTCCAGGAGTTGTATTCGTTTTGGATATACGCTTGCGCTTTCTTCTTTTAGAAGCTGCTTCTTTTTCTTTTTCTTTTTCCTTCTCCTTTTTGGTTGGAGTTTTCTTAAATTGATTTAAATCAATTTTTTCACCAGTAAAATTAGGTCCAGAAAGCTTCGTATATTGAGTCTTGTGTTGAGGGTCCTCAACTTCTTTCACTTTTTCTTCTTCTTTTTTAACTTGAGACTTTTGTTCTTCTTTCTTAACTTGAGGCTTTTGTTCGGTCTCTTTCACTGGCTTTATAAGAGTCGGCTTAGCGGGTTCAATAGACTTTTCAGGCTTGTCAGATTCTTTTCTGCTTTTAGGTTTCCCTCTTCTAGTATCTGTAAGTTCAATTTTACCGACTTGCTTTAAGCCTGTTATCCTGGACTTAGACCTGATAGTTTCTTCTTTCTCTTTTGCTGCCTTCTTTGAATCTTCCTCAGCTTTAGCCTTTTTTTCTTCATCAATTTTTGCGGCTGCAGCTTTTTTCTTATTCTCTGTAGCCTGTTGCTCTCTTCTAGCTTCGTCTACTCTCTTCTTCTCGAGTTCGTGTTCTCTTGCGAGGCGTAACTCTTCCTTCTCTTTTTTTCGCTCCTCGCTTACTTCCTCTGAAGCTACCTTTTTGCTTTTATCAGTCTCGAATTTGTCTGATAACACCTCATAAACTTCCGAAGAAATTTTAGTCGTAGGTCTTGCCTCAATTTCAATACCTTGATCACCCAGATATTCCACCGCTCTATCCAGTGAAATATTAAATTCCCTAAGTACTTTGTTTAATCTTGTTTGTTTTGATTCAGCCATAAATTGCCTCTAATATTACCTCTTTTATAATGTTGCAAAGATGAGTTTAAATAATCTATTCTTCAAACTCTTGTTTTAAAATTTTGACCACATTCATAACGGTTTCTTCTTCTAAATCCGTTCGTCTTATGAGATCACTTACATCCAATTCTAAGATACTTTTTGCAGTATCTAAACCTATTCTACTGAATTCTTTAATAACCCAGTCCTCTATTTCATCTTTAAACTCTGTTAATTCGACATCTTCTTCTTCGATACCGTCTCTGAAGACTTCTATGTTATAGCCGGTTAGTTGTCCAGCGAGTCTAATATTATGTCCACCACGTCCAATAGCTTTTGAAACTTCTTCTGGTTTTAAAGTTACTTCTGCATATTTTCTTGCTTCATCCAATTTGATATTCACAATTTTTGCAGGGCTCAACGCTCTTTGGATGTAAAGTTGTGGATTATTTGTATAATTGATCACATCAATGTTCTCATTACCTAATTCTCTAACTATACCATGAATCCGAGAGCCTTTCATACCGACACATGCTCCTACAGGATCTATCCTATCATCATACGTGTCCACGGCAACTTTTGCTTTTTCTCCAGGTATTCTCACTGCATTTTTAACGGTGATCAGTCCATCAAATACCTCAGGAATTTCTTGTTCAAATAATTTTTCAAGAAAAACTGGAGACGTTCTTGATAGAATAATTATGGGCTTGTTTCCTTTGAGTTCAACCTTTTCGATAACACCTCTTATGCTATCTCCTTTTCTGTAAAAATCAGAAGGGATTTGATGCTCCTTCGGAATAATCAATTCATTACCATCATCATCTAGTAAGATCACAACATTGTGTCTCACATGATGAACTTCCGCTGTATAAATTTCTCCAATTAAATCTTGGAAATACTTAAAGGTATTGGTGCTGTCATGTTCATGAATTTTAGAAATTAAGTTTTGTCTCAAGGCTAAAATTGCTCTTCGACCAAGTTGATATAACTTGACTTCTTCAGAAACATCTTCACCTACTTCAAAATCAGGCTCTATCTTTCTAGCATCTTTAAGTGAAATTTCTTTGTTTTCGTCCTCTACTTCTCCATCGTTTACTACAATTCTATTTCTCCAAATCTCTAAATCCCCTTTATCTGGATTAATAATGATGTCAAAATTATCATCTTGTCCAAATTTTTTCTTTAATGCATTTCTAAATACATCTTCAAGAATGGCCATCAAAGTTACTCGATCAATTAATTTGTCGTCTTTAAATTCAGAAAATGAGTTGATCAAATCGATATTTTCCATAATATCTTTAGTTGTTAAAATTTATTATAACTTGAGCTTTGTCGATATTTTCGTAAGCTATCTTTGCTTCTTTTTCTACTTTGTGTTTGCCTTTCCCTACCGGTTTTGGTTCTTTAGCAGTCCATTTTAATTCAATATCTTCATCAGATGCTGCCGTAAGCATTGCTTCTATAGATTTATTTTGGCTTTCAACTGCTAATTTTCTACCGATATTTTTCTTGAATTGTCTTGGGAATTTAAGTGGTTCAGTTGCTCCACAAGAGGCCACTTCTAATGAGAAATCTTCTATCTCTCTATCGAGGTTATGCTCTATAGCCCTACTCATATTGACACAATCTGTTATAGATAAATCTCTATCACCATCTATGATCACGTTAATATTATTATTACCAGAAATCTGTATATCAATCAAAAATAGAGCTTTGTCTTCCTCTAATCCTTGTTTAACCAAAGTCAAAATTTGCTCTTTATCTAAAGCCATTATTTACTTATAAAAAGGGGGGACTAATTTGTCCCCCCTATATTCTAAACTTTGCAAATGTAATAATAATTTATCAGTTATAAAAGAGGGGATTTTTTTATAATTTAAACTAAATAAATAAAAGCATAATTTCTAAACCTAGGAGAAGCACCTTAGTTTATTTAGACTCTTTTACTCATGTCGAAAACGCCTTAAAAGTGCTAGTTTATCTAGCTTTAAAATATAACAGTGAGATCTTTTACTTTATTTCCTAAATCTCCTTTAGGATTTATTGACCTCATATATGAAGCAGCAAGGTCTGATTTGCTAATACTTTTTTTTCTTATAAAGCTAGGACTTAGGCGATTTGCAGAAACCCTTTACAAAATGAAGGAACATCTAGATGGAATTGATGACCGCCAGACACTATAGTCCAACAACTATTTTGATCGAACAGGACTGCAAACTTATTATCATACAGTCTTATAGTTCTAAAAGTTTGCGAGAGGGCTTCATAGGCTATGCTATACTGAATTCTCCATTTGCTTCAGAATTTGTTCCTATAAACGCTGTTTTAATTCTATTGACCTTTCCCTGTAATTTCATTCGCACGGCTGGAGCTAAAAATGTATTCATAGAGCTATCCTCGACATTCTTAATGAGTGTTGAAATTCTAAACCTTTCTTGATTTGGCTTCAAACTCGTAGTGAATAAAATCTGGGACTGTTTAGATAATTTACCTGAAGCAATCATCTCTATTTCTGAGTTTTCTTTGTTGATGCCACTATGTAAATTTGTGATTTGAGCATCTACAGATTCAAAACTTATTTTCTCTGGAGGCCTATTCCTATGGGATAATTCTTGATAGTTGATGGCTAACTTAGAAACCAGTATGGAATCCACCAAGAGATCAAATTTTAAGTTGCCTAATGATTCGCTATAAAGAGGCTTGTAGGAAATGTCATCTGTTATAATCTTATCTCTGTAGATATTGAAAGTTGTTGATTCCGCTAGAATTTTAAGTAGATAGAGTTAAAGTTTGTTTTCATTTTTGCCTACTTCTAATCCCTCAAGGCTTATCAACTTAGCCTCCACATTCATTAAATCTTTTTCAACTTTGATATGCTTGATATAAGATTGAGGGGTGTACTTTGGTTTTATTCTGAAGTTTTTTAAGTTTAGTTTTTTATTTTCAAAGCCAAGATCGGCTATACCTAATTTGTGTAGGTCGTCCAGATCATAATTTAAGTCTTTTGCCTTTAGAGTAAAAGACTCTTCCTTTAGTCAGCCTAAGTTTTTGTCTAAAGGCTATCGGATATTTTTGGTTGCTAAATCTATCTCTTAAAGGCGAAGTATTTTACTTTTTGCAGCTGTGTATTCAATAGAACAGTGGCTGATTTTTATAGTTTTAATATCAACTGGAGAAGCTGCGTCTAGAGTAATTTTATTATTTGATACTTTAGCCAAAGCAGTATTGTATTTTCAGATTAAGGCCTTCTACTTCAAGGTTTTCAATTTTGATTTTCTTTTCAAGGGTGTAGTGCAACACATCCACATTCAAATAAATATAGTCAGGCTGAATATCCCTGATAGAATCATAGAATTTAAATCCCTCAAGTTCTAGACTTCTCGTAAGCACACATTCACATTAAAGCTGGTGTAGGATATCGAGGGCTCTTTGTTAAGTCTTTTTTTTATTTCATTGGATATAATGAAATCTGCGACACTAAAGCCAATGACAAATAGTAAAGATAGAACTAGAATATAGGGAAGCGTTTTTTTCATTTTAATTTAATTGGTAATTTGAAATTACTAAAAAATAGGGTTCAGCCTTGCTTTAAATATCAATTTTATAGACGTAAATTGAAAATAAATCGTAGAACTTCCCCCATGACTTAACGCTAAGTATTGCGAGAAGTTCATCCTTTAAAGTTAAGAGGGAACGGAGTTTTATGAGCAAACCTGTTAGGCACTAAATGAGTGATATCTTTATTCTATCTTTTTCACGAGACTCTTCATTGAGTAAAAAGTCATAACAAGCATTAAAGTTGCCTAGAATCAATCTTTAGACACTAATTTTTGATTCATTAAATCCAGTATGAGAAGATAAAGATTCAAACTGCGCAGAGCACCTATGGAATAAAAAATAAAGATTACAAAAACTATTTTTTTGATGTAAATCAATTTTGTAATTATTGATAAAATATCCACTTTAGTTTGTTAGCTATGAGTTGTCATGAATTGTCTATTTTTGTAAAAAATAAAACTAATTATTATCGAAGCAAAAACACATAAAGCCGGATTTGTAAACATCATAGGAAATCCAAACGTAGGGAAATCTACTTTGATGAATGCCTTTGTAGGGGAGAAGCTCTCTATTATCACTAGCAAAGCCCAAACCACTCGTCATAGAATTCTAGGAATTGTTAATGGGGAGGATTTTCAAATGGTATTAAGTGATACCCCTGGAATTATAAAGCCTGCTTATGGATTGCAAAATTCTATGATGGATTTTGTAAAATCTGCCTTTCAAGATGCAGATGTGCTTTTATATTTGGTGGAGATTGGTGAAAAAGCACTTAAAGACGAGTCGTTTTTTACAAAACTCCAGCATGCTGAAATGCCGGTTTTGTTGCTTCTTAATAAGATAGATAAAGGTGATGAGGAGCTTTTATTATCTCAACAGAAGCATTGGCAAGAGCAATTGCCTAAAGCTGAAATTTTTGCTATATCAGCTTTAGAAAACTTTGGAGTCACAGAAGTTTTTAATCGTATTTTGGATCTCTTACCTGAGTCTCCTGCTTTTTATCCCAAAGATCAATTAACAGATAAACCAGAGCGATTTTTTGTCAACGAGAAAATTCGAGAAAAAATTCTGATTCATTATAAAAAAGAGATTCCTTACAGTGTAGAGGTGGAAACGGAAAGCTTTGAAGAAAGCGAGTCTATAATTCGCATTCGCAGTATTATTATGGTAGAGCGAGAATCTCAGAAAGCCATCATACTAGGTCATAAAGGCTCAGCCATAAAGCGTGTTGGAACAGAGTCTAGGAAAGATTTAGAGAAGTTTTTTGATAAAAAAATTCATTTGGAAACGTATGTAAAAGTCAATAAGAATTGGAGAAACGATGGTAAGCAGCTCAAGCGTTTTGGATATAATCAAGACTAGTTACAGCATTTCAATAGTTTTCAACTCCAATTTTGTTTTGACAGTTTTGGGGATGTGATAGATTTAAAACCAATTCATCTTCAGTGATATGTTATTTTTTAATTCTTTCCAAATTTAGTTAATAACCGACTTAAAACCCTGTGAGAATTTTCAATATCAAAAGCTGACCAAAGCAAAATCTTTGTCGAACAATAAAAATAATGTTTGAAAATCTATTTTTTGGAAGAGGTTTTAAATTATTGAAGTGTTTCCAAGGATTAATAATAAAATCCTATTCCAAGTCCAAGGATCATAATTGCAATTTTCCTACATCTAAAGTGGATTTTAGTTCTAATGAGGATATAGAGACACTTTTATTTAAGCTTTTAAACTGTTTTTTTGAGAAATTTTAATCTACAAACCATTTTAATTCTTATTGAAATAGCTAAACAATTAAATGTACCTTTGCAGATTATTTAAAATACAGAAATGAATAGTATTGTAGCCATTGTAGGTCGACCAAATGTAGGAAAATCTACTCTTTTTAATCGAATGATAAAACGTAGAGAAGCCATTGTGGACTCTGCAAGCGGAGTAACACGAGATAGGCACTACGGCAAATCGGATTGGAATGGGCGTGAATTTACTTTAATTGATACTGGTGGTTATATTATAGGTAGTGATGATGTTTTTGAAAAAGAAATCGACAAACAAGTTGAGCTTGCTATAGATGAAGCGGATGTAATCATTTTTGTAGTGGACGTGATTACAGGGATAACTCCCATGGACGAAGATGTTTCAAAACTTCTTCGCCGAATCAATAAACCTGTTGTGTTGTGTGTGAACAAGGTAGATTCCAACAAAAACAGAACAGATGCTCTTGAGTTTTACAACTTAGGTCTAGGGGAATATTATTCCATTTCGGCAACCAGCGGTGGTGGTACTGGAGAACTTTTAGATGCTATAGTAGAGAGATTGCCAGAACGCGAATTGGAGGAAGAAGAAGACCTTCCAAAATTTGCAGTAGTCGGAAGACCTAACGCAGGAAAATCTTCCTTTATCAATGCTCTTGTCGGAGAGGATCGATATATCGTAACCGATATTCCAGGAACTACTAGAGATTCTATAGATACACGTTACACTCGGTTTGGGTTTGACTTTAAGTTAGTAGATACCGCAGGAATCCGAAGAAAAACTAAAGTTAAAGAAGATCTTGAGTTTTATTCTGTCATGAGAAGTGTGAGAGCTATTGAAAACTCAGATGTTTGTTTAATTGTCATGGATGCTTCACGAGGGTTCGACAGCCAAGTACAAAGTATTTTTTGGTTAGCGGAAAAAAACAGAAAGGGCATTGTGATCCTTGTCAATAAATGGGATTTGGTAGAAAAAGAGACCAATACCATGAAGGACTTTGAAGCTAAAATCAGAAAAGAAATTTCTCCATTTGTAGATGTACCTATTGTTTTTATATCGGTCTTGAACAAGCAAAGAATTTATAAGGCTATAGAAACAGCTGTAGAGGTTTATAAAAATCGAAGTACAAAAATTAAAACCCGGGTCCTGAATGATATCTTACTTCCTATCATAGCAGAAAACCCCCCACCAGCTCTTAAGGGTAAATATGTCAAGATTAAATACATAACTCAATTACCAACTCCCCAGCCACAATTTGCGTTTTTCTGTAATCTTCCTCAGTATGTAAGAGATCCTTACAAACGCTTTATTGAAAATAAACTAAGACAGGAATTTAATTTTAACGGTGTCCCCGTTTCTATTTATATGAGGAAAAAATAATTTTTTGAATTGATATTAAACCATCACAGCCCTTTTTTGTCATAGGATAGTTAATTAACAATCCTGAAATGAAAAGAACCCTGACGAGTTGTATCATCCTATTTGTATGTCTTATTTCAAATTCTCAAGAATACTCTATAAAAGGTCAAGTATTAGATAGTTTAAGTTTCCAAAGCCTGAGATCGGCGACTATCTTCATTGAGACGATAAAAGACTCAACTTTATTAAATTATACAATCTCTGATAATGCCGGAAAATTTAAATTAGTGTTTTCAACCAAGGAAACTCAATCTAGATTGAACATCAGTTATACAGGGATGCAAACTTACGCAAGGGTAATTAACCTGACTGAGAATCAACTTGACTTGGGATCTATAAAACTTAAAGAATTAGCAAGTAATCTAAATGAAGTAATTGTGAATGTAAACCGCTCACCAATTACTATAAAAAAAGATACACTTGAGTTTAATGCTGCTTCTTTTAAAACGAGACCGGGTGCCAACCTAGAGGAAACCCTAAAACAATTACCTGGGGTAGAGGTTGATGCTGCTGGAAATATCACTGTCAACGGAAAGCCTGTACAACGGATCTTAGTAAATGGCAAAGAATTTTTCGGAAACGATCCTAAAATTGCCACTAAAAATTTACCAAAGGAAATCATCAACAAAATACAAGTTGTTGATACCAAAACACAGTCTCAAGAATTCACAGGTGAAGAAGGTGATTCTGAAAATAAGACGATAAATATAACTATAGATGAAGATAAAAACAGAGGTTATTTTTCTCGAGCAACTTTAGGCGGAGGGACCGATGATCGTTATGAAATGAGTGGAATAGCAAATTACTTTGAAGATGAAGCGAGACTTAGTGTTTTAGCGAGTTCAAACAACATTAATAGTAGTGGTTTTACCTTTGACGAAGTTTTTGATGCTATGGGTAGACGCGCTAGAACCGTTACTAAAAAGGGAGGAAGTTTTGGCATTAATGGCATTAATTTTGGGAATAATAATGGGATTACAAAATCAGAATCCGCAGGTTTAAGTTTTGTGAATGAGTGGCAGGAAAATCTCGAACTATCGACAGACTACTTCTTTGGAAGAAATAAAACCAATACAAGAACCTCCACACGGAGAGAAAATATTTTACCAGATCGTACTTTTTTCTTGAATTCTGAAAATAACTCGACAAGAAATAATAACTCACATAGGGGAAATGTCAATTTTTCATATAAACCCGATACGCTAACTAGAATTTCCATACGACCTTCTATTAATATTAATAAAGGCACCACACAAAGTTCAAATCTATCCGAATCTTTAGATGAGGACCAAAATCTCATCAATACTTCTGAAACCGAGAATAGAAATGAAAATCTCAACCTCAACTTCAGTAACAGATTATCTATAACCCGAAAATTTGGTGATAAAGGAGCATTTTTAAATTTGTCCTTAGATAATGACAACAATAAAAGCGAAAGTGATAATTTTTTCTTTTCCAGTCGAGAGACTTTTGGAGATAACCCAAATACACTTATACAAGATCAATTAATTTCAGAGGATAATTATTCTGATACTTATGAAATTGAATCGCGTTACCGCTCTGTAATGACCGATAATTTATTCTTGGACGCAACTTATTCTTATGAAATTGAATCTAGTAAGAATGAAAGGAGCATTTTTGATTTCGATGAGAATACTAATAGTTATTCAAATTTTAATGCAGAGTTGAGTAATGAATTTAAAGTAAAAGGAGAGACCCATATTCCCAGCGTTGGTTTACGTTATGAAGGAGATAAATTAAGAACTGGTTTTAATGTTGGATTGCTTAATACCCAATTGAGAACAAAAAATTTGATACAAAATATTGAGTTTAAAAATGATTTTAATAACCTATTTACAAGTGCGAATTTTAGATATGAGTTTGAGCGCTCAAAACGCTTAAGTGTTTATTATAGAAATAGTAACAATATACCATCTATTCAACAATTACAGCCTGTAAGCATTCAAACTGATCCTTTAAATATTATTGAAGGTAACCCAAATTTGAAGCCATCATTTAATCAAAATATAAATGTAAATTTTAATAATTTTGATTTCAAATCAAAATCTGGTTACGGATTTTATATGTCTTATAATTATACATCTGACCAAGTTGTTTCAGTATCTGTTACAGATCAAGACTTACTAAGAACGACGACTTTTGATAATATAAGCGGAGCCCAAAATGCAAGAATCAATTTTTATTATAGCAAACAACTTAAAGCAGAAAATGAAGATATATACAGGTTGCGAGGAAATATTTCTGGACAATATGAGAATAATCTAGGGTTTACGAATGGGAAGCAATTCGAAAGTGATAATTATGTAGTCTCACCATATTTTGGCCTTACTTATGAAAAAGATCAGGTCATTACCTTTAATCCGGGCTTCGGATTAGATTATAACCTCAGGAATTTTAATATCAATTCCAATAGAAATGAGGAATTCACCAACCTAAATTTTTCCCTTGAAGCTACGACCTACTGGCCCAGAAATGTTGTTTTCGGAAATGATATCACTTATTTCAAATATGGTAACGTTGCCGCAGATTTTAGATCTACATCACTACAATGGAACATCAGTCTAGGTTATCAATTTGCTAAAGATAACGCCACATTTAAATTTAAGGTTTATGATTTGCTCGATCAGAATATTGGTACTCGAAGACAAACAGGAGACGATTTTGTACAAGACACAGATCAACTAATTTTGGAGCGTTACTTTATGTTTAGTTTTACTTATAAATTTAGCAAATTTGGTGGTAAAGATTCGAATCCAAAACGCAAATTCTAAAGTTATAAATTGAAGACTGAAGTTTAGTTAGTTTTGAACAAGCTCAATTTATACTCTAAACCTTTAGAACTACCAGCTTCCACCAGCACCACCTTCACCGAAACCACCACTAAAGCCTCCTCCAAAACCGACCCGCCACCGCCACCGCCGCTAAAACCTCCAGAGGATCTGCCACTAAAACCGCTGCCTCCCGTGCTGCTCCCTAGGCTACTGAGGATAAGAATGTCCAGTAAATTTGGTGAAGAGTTTCTATTTCCTTTTCCATGTCCACCTCTTCGTTTAAGGCATTGATGGTCGTTACTACGATCTGAGTAGAGGTGGTATCTGCATAAGTTTCTAACTTCTGTCTAATACCAAATTAGACCTATAATGACGCAATAAGTCGCTTCACCGATATGAATTCGGCACAGGCTTTTTTCGCCTGCTTTTCATCAAAAATAATTACCGTAGCTAAGGCTATGCTAATTATTTTTGATTTCAATCAATCAAAAAATAATTCAATTTATTTATACGGCATTATAAATATAATTTGGTATTAGACCTATAATGACGCAATAAATCGTTTCTTTTTCGCCTGCTTTTCATCAAAAATAATTACCGTAGCTAAGGCTATGCTAGTTATTTTTGATTTCAATCAATCAATCAAAAAATAATTCAATTTATTCATACGGCATTATAAATATAATCTGGTATAAGTTCCCTCACCTCATTATCTCTAAAGAATTTGGCACTGTCGTAAACAGCGATTTCTTTAGACGGCTTTTGTGGAATATCAATTTAAGAATAACCGTCAAAACTTAAAAGCTAAGGAATAGGATGGTGAGTACTAATAGTGTGTGATAACCTCATAAATTAGCTTTTAGAAATGTCATTGTCGAGTTCGTTAATATCATCACATTGGTAAGGGAAATGTTGCTTTAGCTGTTCACCAGCTTCATGTATCCCTTTTACTAAGTCTGTTTTATATTCATTCTGTTTGAATTCGCCTAAGATTCCGTCCCTTATGCTTCCCCAAAACCCTTTGGGCACGACATCGTTTATGCCTTCATCTCCAAGGATTATGAGTTGATGATCCTCTAGAGAAATGTAGATTAACACCAGTGGAGAGTTCATTTTTACGCATGTTAAGGTCTTGAAAAACCTCCAAGGCCCCTTCAAACCTATCTTTAAGACATTTCACTTCTAAGCGGACTTTAATCTCCGCAGAGGTGTTTAATTCAGTTTTTTTATCGCCTATACAATGTCTTGCTCATCGGTAGGAGTTATAAATTCAGATACTTTTGTCATAATACTAGTATTTATTCAAAGTCAAATTCAACTTCTTTGGCATTCTCGGAACCTTCATCAGCAGAATATCTAGACATGTCTTCAAAACTAAACCATTCAGCAAAGATCGAATTTGGGAATACTTTAATGTGTTAATTGTAGGTGCTTACAGAACTGTTGAAGCGATTTCTCTCGACATTAATTCTGTTTTGAAGGCCTTCCAGCGGGGTTTGCAAATTCATAAAATTTTGGTTGGATTTCAAATCTGGATAGCTTTTGACACTCACCAAAAGCTTAGATAAAGCAGAATTTAGGCCACCTTGTAACTGTCCGTATTGTTTCATGCTTTCTGTGCTTAAGTTTCCAGTATCTATGTTTACTGAAGTAAGCTTGGCTATAGCTTCTATTAACGTATTTATCTCAAAATCTGCAGCACTTTGCACGGTTTTTACCAGATTACAGATAATACCAAATTAGACCTATAATGACGCAATAAATCGTTTTACCGATACGAATTCGGCACAGGCTTTTTTCGCCTTCTTTTCATCAAAAATAATTACCGTAGCTAAGGCTATGCTAGTTATTTTTGATTTCAATCAATAAATCAAAAAATAATTCAATTTATTCATACGGCATTATAAATATGATTTGGTATAAGATCATTACGTCACTGATAAGAACTCTCAACCTTACTCCAAGATGTTTTCGCATTTCTTCGGAGCGTTACAGCTGTGTTATTAAAATCTCTAGGCAAGCTCTATAAAACAAATCCTAGAACGAGAATAACAATAAGGGAGATTAGCCACTTTTTGATAGTTTTTAATTTTAAAGTTGATTTTTAATAGAAATAAGTTCAGATTTAATGGCTTTCAATTTGCTGATCAACTCAAACTTTGAAAGCGTTTCTTTTTTACCTTCTCGTAAGTGAGTTTTAGCACCTTCCAATGTAAATCCACGTTCTTTGACCAAATGATAAATAAGATCTATAATTTTCACATCTTGTCGGGTGAACTTGCGATTGCCTTTAGCATTCTTTTTGGGCTGAATTTCATCAAATTCCTTTTCCCAAAATCGAATTAGTGAAGAGTTCACATCAAATGCTGTAGCAACTTCTCCAATCGTAAAATAGAGTTTTTCTGCTAAGTCGTGTTTCATCAGTCTAAAGATTGATTTTCTAAAGTGGATTGATTCAACATGATGTCGTATTCTTCTGCTGTTAAATCGCCATGATAAAAATTGATAGGGTTGACTACTCTGCCGTTTTTATGAACTTCATAATGTAAATGCGGCGCTGTAGATAGTCCCGAGTTACCAACATAACCTATAATTTCTCCACGCTTCACTTTCTGTCCGGGTTTAACGTTAAATTTACTTAGATGAGCATAATAAGTTTCATAACCAAACCCATGATCTAATACGATGAGATTTCCAAAACCGCTAGCCCGCTTAGCTTCTTTTACGGTAGCATTACCTGTAGCAAATATTTCAGTATTAGAAGGTGCAGAAAAGTCCATACCATTATGCATTTTTCTGTATTTTAAAATAGGATGCATACGGATACCATATCCTGAAGCCATTCTCTTTAAATCATCATTTTTTATGGGTTGTATGGCCGGTATAGAGGCTAAGAGTGCTTCTTTGTTCTTGGCTAAAACTGCGATTTCATCTAGAGATTTTGACTGTATCACCACCCTTTTTGAAAGCTTATCAAGGCTTTCTGTAGTTTCAGTAATGATTTCAGAATTATCATAACCTTCTAAATTTTTATATCGGTTAATTCCACCAAAACCAGACTTTCTCTGTTCTATACTAATGGGATTAGCTTCAAAATAGACTCTGTAAATATTATTATCGCGCTCTTCTACATTTTTCAAAACACTCACAACATCCTCCATGCGTTTATTTAAAAGCTCATATTGAAATTTCATATTCTCAATTTCTCTTTTGTAAGCTTTTTCTTTTGGGGTTTCTACACTTGGGATATTGAGGTAGATTAAAGCTAGTATAAAACTTGTCGCAATAATACCCAACAAAAATAAAGTAGCTAATGCAAAATTTTTACCCTTCTTAGGTTCAATTTTCCTGTAGGAAAGCGTGTCACTATCGTAGTAATATTTTACTTGACTCATTCTTTTATTTTATAGTATTTTTGCACAAATAGGTCGAAAACGCTAGTCCATAACTTACAAATATAGCCTAAAATTAAAACATCTTAAAATTTATTCATCACAGACTTTATGAAATCAACCCTTCTTCGTCGTCAGTTTTTAGAATTTTTCAAAAGCAAATCTCACGCCATAGTTAATTCTGCACCTATCGTTCTTAAAGAGGATCCTACGCTTATGTTTACAAATGCGGGGATGAATCAATTTAAGCCTTACTTTCTAGGAAACTCGATCCCTAAGGAAACTAGGGTGACTGACTCTCAAAAATGTTTGAGAGTCAGTGGTAAGCATAATGATCTTGAAGAAGTTGGAAAAGATACTTACCACCATACTATGTTCGAAATGCTGGGTAACTGGAGTTTTGGGGATTATTTTAAAAAAGAAGCTATCGATTGGGCCTGGGAATTTTTAACAGACGTTTTAGAGATTTCTAAAGAGAACTTGTATGTGACTATTTTTGAGGGAGATAAGGCTGATGGTCTTCAGATGGATTCTGAAGCTTATGACTTATGGAAGGGGTTAGTGAAAGAAGATAAAATAGTATTAGGAGATAAAAAGGATAATTTTTGGGAAATGGGGGATCAAGGGCCCTGTGGACCTGCCTCAGAAATTCATGTTGACCTAAGATCTACAGAGGAAAAGGAAAAAATACCCGGAAGAGATCTCGTCAATAAAGACCATCCCCAAGTTGTGGAAATTTGGAACTTGGTATTTATTCAGTTTAATCGCAAAGCTGATGGGAGTCTTGAGTCTCTCCCTGCCAAGCATATCGATACAGGAATGGGATTTGAACGCTTATGTATGGTAGTCCAAGGAAAGACCTCCAATTATGACACTGATGTTTTTACGCCGCTTATTCGGGAAATAGAGGACATTACAGGAACTACCTATGGGAAAACCGAAGATATAGATATTGCAATCCGTGTGATTTCTGATCACATTCGCGCAGTCGCTTTTGCCATTGCCGATGGTCAGATTCCTAGCAACACGGGAGCTGGCTATGTGATTCGTAGGATTTTAAGAAGAGCTATTCGTTATGGCTTTACCTTTTTAGACACCCAAACTCCATTTATTTACAAACTTGTAGAGGTATTGTCTAAGCAAATGGGAGACGCCTTTCCAGAGCTTATTTCTCAAAAAGTCCTTTGTGAAAATGTGATTTACGAGGAAGAAAAGTCATTCCTAAAAACCTTAGAACAAGGCTTAGGATTACTAGATAGTATTGTTGATGAGTCTTCTTCCAAAACAATAAGTGGACAAAAAGCCTTTGAACTTTATGATACATTTGGATTCCCAATTGATTTAACAACTCTTATCCTAACTGAAAAAGGCTATGCATTAGATCAAAAAGGCTTCGAAGTGCAGCTTCAAAAACAAAAGCAGAGGTCCAAAGCTGCTGCACAAACGAGCTCAAGTGACTGGGTGATTTTAAAGACTGACGATCAAGGCGAATTTATTGGATACGATGACACAGAAGCTAAGGTAAGCATCACTAAATATAGAAAAGTAACCTCAAAAAAAGAGGGAGAACTTTTCCAATTGGTATTTAATTTAACTCCATTTTATCCAGAAGGAGGAGGGCAAGTAGGGGACAAAGGATATCTAGAAACAGCTAATGGCGATACTGTTTTTGTGATGGATACCAAAAAGGAAAACAATCAAATCATACACATCACCGAGTCTCTACCAAAAGATCTTCATGAAGACATCAAGGTGGTGGTCGATGTGATTCAGCGTCAAAGAACGGCTTCTAACCATACAGCAACTCACCTGTTACATCAAGCTTTACGGAGTATTCTCGGAACTCATGTTGAGCAGAAAGGCTCTATGGTACATTCAGGTTATTTAAGATTTGATTTCTCTCATTATTCTAAACTTACTCAAGTAGAACTGCAGGCTATTGAAGATTTTGTGAATGCGAGGATCAAAGAAAATCTAAGCTTTGAAGAAGAACGCGATATCCCCTACGATGTAGCCATCGATAAAGGGGCTATCGCTTTATTTGGTGAAAAATACGGCGACACTGTTAGGTTTGTGAAATTCGGGAACTCCAAAGAACTCTGTGGTGGAACTCATGTTGAGAATACTTCCAAATTGTGGCATTTTATCATCAACAATGAAGCTTCTGTAGCTTCAGGTATAAGGCGGATAGAGGCGATTACTTCAGATTCTGCAAAAGAATTTTTGACTAAAGAGTCAGAGGTTTTAAGTCAAGTAAAATCTATTCTGAATAAGCCACAAGATGTCCTGAAGTCTGTAGAATCTCTTCAGGAAGAAAATACGGCCTTGAAAAAAGAGATTGAGCAGTTGAATGTCTTTAAATTAAAGCAAGTTAAAACTGAAGTTCAATCTCAACTGAAAGATATAAATGGTATTCAATTTTTAGCTCACCAGGTCAATTTGGATGCGAATGCTATGAAGGATTTAGCCTTTCAGCTTGGAGGAGAATACAATAATTTATTTGTAGTTCTAGCTTCTAAGCAAAGTGGTAAGGCATTACTGGCTTGCTATATTTCTAAAGCTCTAGTGGAATCAAAGTCTTGGAATGCTGGGAAAATTATAAAATCTTTAGGTAAGCATATCCAAGGCGGTGGAGGTGGACAAGCTTTTTTCGCGACTGCTGGGGGTAAAAATCCAGAAGGTATACCTCAAGCTTTAGCAGAAGCAAAGGCTATTGTAGAAGGCACGCAATCAAAAAAATAAAATGAAGTTAACCACCGAAATTCCTTTACAGGTATCGTCATCACCTATCGACTATGACTCCAAACTGTTGAGTCTAGGTTCTTGTTTTGCAGAACATATCGGTGATAAATTAACTTATTATAAATTAAGGACTGTACAAAACCCATTTGGTATCTTGTTTCATCCGCAGGTCTTACTGGACGTTTTGGAGAAAGTATTGTCTAACCAAGCCTTTTCAGCAGAAGATGTGTTTCAGCAGGATCAAAAATGGCATTCATTTTATGCTCATTCCAAATTAAGCAGAACGTCTTCGCTTGAGATTTTAGCAGAATTAAGTTCAGCAGGAAAAGAGCTAAAAACAGCTTGTATAGAATCTAGCCATATCCTTATTACTTTGGGGACATCCTTTGTTTATAAACATATAGCCTCCGGACAGCGGGTCGCTAATTGCCATAAAGTTCCTCAAGCTAGGTTTGAAAAGCAATTGATTTCGGTAGAAGAGTTACATCAAATTTTGTCTAGGCTTGTTAATTGTATTCGGGAAATAAATCCAAAGTCTAATATTATTTTTACGGTATCCCCTGTAAGGCATATCAAGGATGGAATGATTGAAAATTCAAGAAGTAAATCCCATTTAATATCTGCTTTACACAGTGTTTTAGAGGAAGTGTCCTCTCCAAAACTTCAGTATTTCCCATCTTACGAATTGATGATGGATGAGTTTCGGGATTATCGATTTTATAAACGAGATTTGATTCATCCTAGTGAGGTGGCCATCGATATGATCTGGGAAAAATTTATGTATAGTTTTATTTCTAAAGGGAGTTATGAGGACATGGCTAAAGTGGAAAAGCTTCAAAAGTCCTTTGCTCATCGATCTATGGATTCCTCAGGAAAAACTGACTCAAAATTGAAAGTTTACCAATATAAATTGAAAGAAGAGCTTATTAAAAAGTATTCTTTCATGAAATTCTAGCCTCTATGACTCGAAAGCAAGAAATAATAGATACTGCCAAAACCCTATTCAGGCAACGAGGCTACAAATCCGTAAGTATGCGAGATTTAGCCAAAGTAATAGACTTTAAGGCAGCTAGCCTTTACAATCATATTTCTTCTAAAGAAGAGATTTTAGCTGATATTGTATTGGATGTTGCTCGTTATTTTACCCGTGAAATGACTATTATAAAAAGCCTTAATGTGGATGCCAAAACACAGTTGGAGGGGGTTATTAATCATCATGTGGACTTGACTATAAATAACCCAGAAGCTATCGCTATTCTCAATAATGATTGGATGCATTTGGAAGGCAAGCATCTCGAAGATTTTAAAATGATGCGAAATACTTATGAAAATGATTTGAGAGGTATCATAATTCAAGGAATTGAGCATAAGGAGATTACATCTCAGAATATAGATATTATTTTATTTTCAATACTGTCGACTTTAAGAACCTTGCATTTGTGGTATCGCAAGCGAAGTGATCTAAGTGAAAACACCTTAAAAAAAGATATCACTGAAATTCTTTTAAAAGGGATACTAGCCAAATCATAATTTGATTTCATCAGTGGTTTTTTACTGACTTCTTCACCCTTAATATTTTCAGATTTATCTGCGTATTTAGTTTGGTATTTTCATTGAGTGTTCTCTGTTTTGTTTATTTTTAAACAATGTATTTGAAGTTTGGCAAGTCTTTTTTGGATGTATTTATTAGTCTTTTTGGAATCATAATTTTGCTTCCATTTTTGATCTTAATCTATGTTGCGCTTTTTTTTATCCACGTCTCCAATCCTATTTTTTGTCAAACTCGTGTTGGGCAAGGTGGACATTACTTTACAGTTTATAAATTTAAGACGATCAAAACCAATACCTCAACCAATGCTTTTTTGAGGGGTATACGGAAAACAAAAATCGATGAACTTCCACAACTTTTCAATGTTATAAAAGGAGATATGAGCCTTGTCGGACCCCGACCAGACATTCCTGGATATTATGATAAACTGACAGGGGAAGACCTTTTGATCCTTCAATTGAAGCCAGGAATCACTGGTTTAGCTTCTTTACAATTTGCAAATGAAGAAGAAATTCTTGCTCAACAAAGTAACCCGCTGGCTTATAATGACGAAGTCTTATTCCCTCAAAAAGTAGAGTTAAATCTTCGCTACTACAAAAAAGTTTCACTCGTATTTGATCTAAACATTATCCTAAAAACTATACTTTTACCATTCCTTAACTAAATCTAAATCCGATGTCCTCAGAATTATCAAAAATATGGTTATCCTCCCCACATATGGGAGGCCAAGAACAGGAGTTTGTTACAAAAGCTTTTGAAGAAAACTGGATTGCACCTTTAGGCCCAAATGTGAATGGATTTGAAGAAGATTTACAACAGTATATTGGGAATGATAAACATATAGGGGTATTAAGCAGTGGTACTGCAGCTATTCATTTAGCTCTAGCCCAGTTAGGAGTGAGTCGTGGAGACGAAGTGATTTGCCAAAGTTTTACTTTTTGTGGATCTGCAAATCCCATTATGTATCAAGGTGCAACACCTATTTTTGTAGACAGTGAAGTTTCGACTTGGAATATTTGCCCAAAAGCTCTGGAGGAGGCTATCGTTGATAGAATATCTAAAGGTAAAAAGCCCAAAGCGATTATCCCAGTTCATCTATATGGGATGCCTTATCAAGTCGATGAGGTAGGAGCCGTAGCACAGAAATATAGCATACCTATTATTGAGGATGCAGCAGAATCTTTAGGGTCCACTTATAAATCTAAGAACTGTGGAACATTTGGTGAGTATGCAGCACTTTCTTTTAATGGGAATAAAATTATCACAACTTCTGGTGGAGGTGCACTGGTTTGCGCTAGCAAAGAATCAAAAGAAAAAACTATTTATTTTTCAACTCAAGCAAGAGATACCGCACCACATTATCAACACTCTGAAATTGGATTTAATTACCGGATGAGTAACATTTCAGCGGGTATTGGTCGTGGACAGATGAAAGTTTTGGATGAGCATGTTGGACTTAGAAGGGGGATGTTTCATTTTTATAAATCGATATTCGAAACTATTGTGGGAGTGGAGGTCTTTACAGAACCTAGCGATGATTTTTTTAGCAACCATTGGTTATCAGCAATTACAGTCCGCCCAGAACCTACGAAAGGGATAAGCCGAGAAGATCTTCGTTTACATTTGGAACAATACAATATAGAAAGCCGTCCACTTTGGAAACCGATGCACCTACAGCCTGTATTTGAAAAAATGCCATTTTATGGTGGTCGAGTGGCAGAACAGCTATTCGAGGAAGGTTTGTGCTTACCATCAGGCTCCAATCTTACCGATGAAGACAGAATGAGAATTAAAAAAGCAATTTTAGAATTTTTTCATAATAAATAGATCATGAACATTTTTGAACTTATTCAACAAAGACGAACAGTCTCACCAAATCAATATAATAAACAGCCTATTACAGAAGAAGAGTTGCAGAAAATTCTAGAATCTGCCAATTGGGCTCCAACTCATAAAAATACCGAACCTTGGAGGTTTAAGGTCATGCAAGGAGAAAGCAGATTGAAACTCGCAAATTATCTTGTAGAAAAGAATACAGAATTAGAGGATAAGCCTTCTTTATTTAAAAATAAAAAAATTAGTTCTAAGTTCGAAAATTCCCATACCGTTATTGCTATTTGTATTCAAAAAAGCCCAAAAGGAATACCTCCAGAATGGGAAGAAATTTCCGCAGTTGCTATGGCGGTTCAGAATATGTGGCTTGCTTGTACAGCTCTAAAAATTGGTGCGTATTGGAGTTCCCCGTCCCTTATCAACCATCTAGATGAATTCTTCAACTTTAATGAAGGTGAAAGCTGTTTAGGTTTTTTCTATATGGGAAAAATAGATGGTGAACTTCTGCAAGGAAAGAGAAAATCTTCAATCGATGATAAAGTGGAGTACCTGTAAACACCGTAATTCTTTTTGAATCCTATATTTTAACAGCATTTTTTTTATTTATAGACTAACAATCGTTAGTTTTGTTTATAAATTGATAATTAATGGCTGGTTTTTTTCCGATTAAAGTAAAAGAAGTTTACAAGGAGACTGAAGAGTGTTCCGTAGTAACTTTCGATATTCCCGCAGAATTAAAGAATGAATTTCGATACCAGTCTGGTCAGCATTTAACTCTAAAAAAGGATATCAATGGAGAAGATGTTAGACGATCTTACTCATTGTGTTCAAGTCCTGTAGATGACGAATGGAAAGTCGCTGTTAAGCAAATTTTTGAGGGTAAATTTTCAACATTTGTGAACCAGGAGTTGAAAGCCAATGATATTTTGGAGGTTATGCCCCCAAGTGGAGACTTTGGAGTTGAGGTGGATGCTCATAAAGAAAAAACTTTTTTATTCTTTGCCGCTGGCAGCGGAATTACACCAGTATTGTCCATCCTTAAAACTCACCTCGCTAAAGAGCCAAAATCGAATTGCAAGCTGTTTTACTTAAATAAGAATGCAAAATCCATTATATTTAAGGAAGAAATAGAACAACTGCGGAATCGATATTTTGGAAGAGTTGAAATTTTCTATTTTCTCACTAGAGAGTTAAGAAATATAGAACTTCTCAACGGAAGATTTACACCACAAAAAATACAAACTTTAGCCCATACAGTATTTGATATTGATCAAGTCGATGAGGCTTTTATCTGCGGCCCTGAGAAGATGATTTTTATGATCCGAGATGAATTGTCTACCTTAGGACTTAGTAAAGATCATATTCATTATGAACTTTTTGTAACAGGCCTTTCTGAAGAGGATAAGAAACGAACAGAAGCGGCAATGGCCAAAAGGATAGATGGCACTCAAATCACTATTTTAGATGGTGGAAAAGAGTTTCACTTTGCAATGACCAAGAATTTTGATAATATTTTAGATGCTGCTTTAGCAGCTGGAGCAGATTTGCCCTTCGCTTGTAAAGGTGGCGTGTGCAGCACTTGTAAATGCAGAGTGATGGAAGGTCACGCCGAGATGAAAGTCAATTATGCCTTGGATAAAAATGAAGTAGCTCAAAATTATATATTGAGTTGCCAAGCCGTTCCAACATCAGATAAGGTTACTGTTGATTTTGATGTCTAAAACTTAGATAGTCGAACAGCGACGGATTATAAAGAAGAATAAAGTGAAAACGAATTTTAAAAACTAAACGCTATGAGTCATACAGAAAAGAAGATTGCTAATGCCGACCAAATTCGAAATTTGGAAGAGATGTTTGATGCTAAGATTGCTCGTGATGGAAAGATTGAACCCAAAGACTGGATGCCAGAAAAATATAGAAAAACACACATTCGTCAAATTTCCCAGCATGCCCACTCCGAAATAGTAGGGATGCTTCCAGAAGCAAATTGGATTTCTCGTGCACCATCTCTAAGGAGAAAAGTAGCGCTTTTAGCCAAAGTTCAAGATGAAGCTGGCCATGGTTTATACCTCTATTCTGCCTGTGAAACGCTTGGAATTTCTAGAGAAGAACTCTACGAGCAGTTGCATTCTGGTAAAGCGAAATATTCAAGCATATTTAACTACCCTACTCTAACTTGGGCAGATATGGGTGCGATTGGCTGGTTAGTCGATGGCGCAGCAATTATTAATCAGGTGCCGCTATGTAGTACCTCTTTTGGACCTTATGCCAGAGCTATGGTGAGAGTTTGTAAAGAAGAGAGTTTTCACCAAAGACAAGGTTATGAGATCATGATGACCCTTTGTAACGGAACTCAAGAACAAAAAGACATGGCACAAGATGCCTTGAACCGATGGTGGTGGCCAGCTTTAATGATGCTAGGTCCAACCGATGAGCAATCTACACACACAGAGCAATCCATGATATGGAAGCTCAAACGCAAGACAAACGACGAGTTGCGTCAACAATTCATTGACCAAACAGTTCCTCAAGCGGATATCATTGGCTTAAATATCCCAGACTCAGATTTAAAATACAATAATGAAACGGGTCATTACGATTTTGGAGAAATAGATTGGGAAGAATTTTGGCAAGTGGTAAAAGGTCATGGGATGTGCAACAAGGAGAGAATTTCCGCTAGAAAAAATGCGTGGGATAATGGAGAGTGGGTAAGAGATGCTGCTGTAGCTTATGCTGAAAAACAAGCTGAAAACCAAGAGGCAAAACAGGCTGTTTAATTCAAGATAGTGCAATGACTAGAAATCGATTCTTAATAAAATGACTATGAAAAAGAACTGGCCGCTTTGGGAAGTATTTGTAAGGAGTAAAAATGGCTTAGAACATCGTCATTTTGGAAGCTTACATGCGCCAGATGCAGACATGGCTCTCAAAAATGCAAGAGATGTTTACACGAGAAGAAATGAAGGAGTAAGTATTTGGGTGGTAGAATCCAAAAATATAAAAGCCTCCAATCCCGATGATAATGGAGAAATGTTTGAACCAGCAACAGATAAAGCATATCGCCATCCTACATTCTACGACTTACCAGACGATATTGAACACATGTAGAAAGGTATTTTCTCCTTCAAACTCATAAGACACTATCAAATGACAAATCAAAATTTAATACATTATATCCATGGTATCGCTGATAACTCGATGATTTTAGGTCAGCGTATTTCAGAATTATGCGGTCATGGGCCTAATTTGGAAACAGATATTGCGTTAACAAATATAGCCTTGGATTTATTGGGGCAAACTCGGAGTTATTATCAATACGCAGCCGACTTGTCTCCAAAGGACATTACTGAAGATGATGTCGCTTTTTTAAGAACAGAAAGAGAATATAAAAATGTCCTTTTGGTAGAACAGCCAAATACAGATTTTGCTTACGTCATTGTTAGACAGTATTTCTTTGATGTATTTCACTATTTACTTTTAAAAGAACTAGAGAAATCCAAGAATGTCAACTTTCAAGCTATTGCCAAAAAGAGTTTAAAAGAGGTGTCCTATCACAAGCGATTTTCAGGAGATTGGTTAAAAAGGCTTGGCGATGGAACTGAAGTAAGTAAACAAAAAGCCCAACAGGCTGTTGATGATTTATGGGTGTTTACCGATGAATTATTTCATATGACAAAAGATGACCAAGTTGTTGCTGATGCTGGTTTTGGAGTTGATAATTCAACGTTGAAATTTGAGTATTACGCAACGGTAAAGAATCTGCTAAGAGAGTGTGAATTACAAATTCCCGAGGTAGAATATTTCCAAAAAGGAGGAAAAAAAGGAATACATTCAGAACATATGGGATATATTCTATCAGAGATGCAGTTTATGCAACGCACTTACCCAGACATGAAATGGTAAGTATTATATCTTAAATTGAGTTTTATACTCAAAATAAAAAGTGTTACCTCACAGGTTTTATTTATAAACTCTTAAACCCCCATAGCTTTTGACTGAAGATGTACACATAGAAGCAGAACTTTTTTCGATCCTTAAGTCAGTTCCTGATCCGGAAATTCCGGTGCTTTCCATTATTGACTTAGGTGTTGTAAGATCTGCATATTTAAGAGGGAAAGAGGTTTTTGTTGAAATTACCCCAACTTACAGTGGTTGTCCTGCTATGGATGTGATAGGAGACGATATCAAAACAGAACTCAAGAAACACGGTTACATTCCAAAAGTTAAGCTCATTTTATCTCCGGCTTGGACTACAGATTGGATGACAGAGGAAGGAAAGCAGGCTCTAAGAGATTATGGGATAGCCCCCCCGATGGACGCCACTTCAGATAAAGAAGCCTTGTTGGGAAATAAGCGGGTTATTTCTTGTCCACAGTGTGAGTCTAAGAATACAAGACTGGTAAGTCAATTTGGGTCTACGGCTTGCAAGGCCATGTTTAAGTGTGAGGATTGTGAAGAAACTTTCGATTATTTCAAATGTTTAACTTAAAAGAATTTGGCGGTTCCCGCTCTCATCACTATCGCTATGGAGAGGGGTCGCGCTTTCGGTCGTCGCTTTCCAGTCAAAAAACGAGAAGAGCTCCAACAAAGGCCTCAATCTCTAACCGAGGCTTCTCTCAGACGACTTTTTGAAAAGTTATTTCACTACAATTTTCAGGTGACCTTCAGTTTTCCATTCCTAAAGCTCAGTTGTAAAATTCAAATTAGTTACGTCTCAATTTCGTAACTTCTCGATCTATAAATTCATAAAAATTTTAAAATAATGGATTCTAGTATTTTACTAAATATACAAGATCAAATCGCTTACATCAAGTTCAATAGGCCTAAGAAATACAATAGCTTCAACAGAGAAATGGCTTTCAACCTACAGAAAACTTTAGACGATTGCAGCAGCAATGATGAAGTTAGAGCTATTGTGCTTACTGGAGAAGGCAACGCTTTTTGTGCAGGTCAAGATATACAAGAAATCACAGACCCCGAGCAAAATCCTGGGTTTAAAAAGATCTTGGACGACCATTACAATCCAATTATCACCAGAATCAGAAATATAGAAAAGCCAGTGATCGCCGCTGTTAACGGAGTCGCCGCTGGTGCAGGTGCTAATATTGCCTTGGCCTGCGATATTGTAGTAGCCTCAGAAGAAGCCAGCTTTATACAAGCTTTTACTAAAATTGGTTTAATTCCAGATTCAGCTGGAACATTTTTTCTCCCTCGGTTAATCGGGTTTCAAAGGGCATCTGCTCTTGCAATGCTTGGGGATAAAGTAGACGCTATGGAAGCTGAGCGTATGGGGATGATTTATAAATATTTTTCTACAGAAACCTTTCATGAGGAACTGGAAAGTTTAGCTAAAAAGGTCTCAAAAATGCCCACAAAAGCCTTAGCATACACCAAAAAAGCACTTAATAAATCTTTCAATAACACCTTAGAAGAACAATTAGCATTAGAATCTGAGTATCAAATTGCAGCTGCGTCTACAGACGATTATGAAGAGGGAGTTGCCGCCTTTATGGAGAAGCGCAAGCCTGAATTTAAAGGGAAGTAAGAATTGTGAATAATGAATAAAGAATGCTGAATAACGAATGCTGAACAAAGAATAACAAATAAAAAATACTGAATAGAGAATGCTGAATAACGAATGCAAAATAGAGAATGCTGAATAACGAATGCAAAATAGAGAATACTGAATAGAGAATGTTGAATAACGAATACAGAATAACTAATACTGAAATCAGAACATTGATTACTAAATAGCGAAGTGAAAAATTGACTCTTGAATAATTTTAAATATGAGTAAATACAAATACGATATTGAAAATCGTTTAATTATTTTCTCGGTAAACGTAATTCTTGTTTGTGGCAATTTGAATGGATCTTTTTCTTCTCAACACTTGGCTAAACAATTAATTAGATCAACCACTTCGGCTGCTTTAAATTATGAAGAAGCGCAGAGTGCAGAATCTCCACGAGATTTTCTACATAAAATGCGCTTGTGCTTAAAAGAATTAAGAGAGTCACTAGTGAATTTAAAAATTCAAAAGGGAGCAAAATTGATTGAAAACTTTAAAAAGTTGGACGAATTATTAGAAGAAAACAATCAATTGATAGCCATATTTGTTACTAGTATTAGAACATCAGAACAAAAAAATAAATAGAATTCGATATCCAAAAATTACAAACTAATTAAAACACTCACATTGAATAATTAAAACTTCATAATTGAGAATTAATTATTCGATATTCAATATTTCAGTTTATGAACATAGCTATCATAGGAAGTGGAACCATGGGAAGTGGTATTGCTCAAGTCGCTGCAACAGCTCAGTGTCGCGTGAAAATTTACGATACAAAAAAGGAAGCTTTAGAAAAGGCAAGGCAGTCTTTAGATAAAATACTCAATCGTTTGATGGAAAAAGGACGTATAGATGACATAGAAAAAACGAGAATACAGTCCAACATCACTTATGTGGAAAGCCTAAAAGACTTATCGGATGCCGATTTAACCATCGAAGCGATCGTCGAGAATCTAGACATCAAGCAAAAGGTCTTTAAAGAACTGGAGAAGTATCAATCCGACGAGGCGATACTCGCCAGTAACACCTCCTCGCTTTCCATAGCATCTATAGCTTCGGCCCTACAGAAACCAGAACGATGCATTGGGGTTCACTTTTTTAATCCAGCTCCATTAATGCCTTTGGTAGAAGTGGTGCCAGCTGTGCAAACTTCGAGTAAGATATTTGAAGATGTCTTTTCTATTATCGAGAGTTGGAAGAAAATAGCGGTTAAGGCAAAAGACACTCCTGGCTTTATTGTGAATCGAGTGGCTAGGCCTTTTTATGGAGAAGCGCTGCGGATCTATGAAGAAGGTTTTGCAGGACTACCACAAGGGGAAGCTGGTTTTGCAACGATAGACTGGGCTATGAAGGAGCTTGGAGGGTTTAGAATGGGGCCTTTTCAACTGATGGATTTTATTGGTAATGATGTGAATTATACCGTAACAGAAACTGTTTTTACAGCCTTTTATTACGATCCACGGTACAAGCCCTCGTTAACACAAAAACGCTATGTTGAAGCAGGATATTTAGGCAGGAAATCTGGAAAGGGATTTTATAGTTACTCAGAAAATGCTGAGAAGATGGCCCCTATAAAGGATAAAGCTCAAGGCGAGAAAATTTTCAATAGAATCCTTGTTATGCTCATTAATGAGGCTGCTGATGCCTTATTTTTAAATATTGCCACGGCTAAAGACATTGATTTGGCTCTGACCAAAGGGGTTAATTATCCTAAAGGCTTACTGAATTGGGCCAATGAAAAAGGAGTCGATTGGTGCGTAGAACAGATGGATCTTCTGTATGATACGTATCGAGAAGATCGCTACAGATGTAGCCCCTTGCTTCGTCAATTAAATAAAGAAAATAAAGTGCTTGAAATCTAGGAATTTAAACATACCAATCAACTTATGAAACCAACTACCATACCCAAAAAAATGCTTTCCCAAGATGCCTTTAGTTCTTGGTTGGGCATTGAGATTCTTGAAATTAGCCTTGGGAAATGTAAAATAGGCTTAAAAATAAGAAGGGAAATGCTGAATTCTATGCAAAAAGCGCACGGTGGGATTACCTATGCCTTGGCCGATACAGCCTTTGGTTTTGCAGCGAATACACACGGAAACTACGCGGTTTCTATAGAAACCTCGATTAACCATATAGAAGCCCTGCATGAAAATGACTATATCACCGCAGAATCCATAGTTGAAGTGACCAAAAATAAGCTTGGATTTCACATCGTTGAACTAAAAAAAGGAGAACAAATAGTAGCCTTATTTAAGGGGGTTGTTTACAGAACTTCTAAAGAATGGGAGTAATACCACTCTAGATTGATACTATCGTATAAATAAATTGAATTATACTTCGACTTAGCTCAGTTCGAGTTTTTTGATGGATTGAAATAAAAAATAATTAGCATAGCCTTAGTTATGGGAATATTTTTTGTGAGGAGCAGGTGAAAAAAGCCTGTGCCGAATTCGTTTCGGTAAAACAATTTATTGTGATATTATAGGTTTAAATTGATGTAAATCATTAATGACTAAATTTTTCTAATAATAAAATATGGAGGCGTACATTATAGATGGCATAAGAACACCGATAGGAAATTATAAGGGAGCCTTGTCTCCAGTAAGGGTAGACGATTTAGGAGCTTTAGTTATTAAAGAAGTAGTAAAGCGGAATCCCGAGATCCCCAAAGAAGCTTATGATGATGTGATTTTAGGATGTGCTAATCAAGCTGGGGAAGACAATCGAAATGTAGCTCGCATGTGTTCGCTGTTAGCGGGTTTACCCTTTACAGTGCCAGGTGAAACCGTCAACCGACTGTGTAGTAGTGGACTTTCCGCTATTATACATGCCAATAGAGCGATAAAAGCAGGAGATGGCGACCTTTTTATAGCAGGTGGGGTTGAGCATATGACTCGAGGGCCCTATGCCATAGCAAAACCTTCATCGGCTTATGGAAATGATGCTAAAATGTACGATACAAGCTTTGGGTGGAGATTTATCAATCCAAAGATGGAAGAGCTTTACGGGACAGATGGTATGGGCGTTACCGCAGAAAACCTTGTGAACATGCATAAAATTTCACGAGAGGATCAGGATATTTTTGCATATCGCTCTCAAATGAAGGCTACAAAAGCTCAAGAAAATGGCAGACTGTCCAAAGAAATTATTGGCGTAGAAATCCCACAACGGAAAAAAAATCCAATCATATTTGATAAAGATGAATTTATAAAGCCTCAAACCCAATTGGAGATCTTGGGTAAGTTAGGACCGGCATTCCGTAAAGGTGGAAGTGTAACAGCAGGTAATTCTTCTGGCCTTAATGATGGTGCGGTAGCTACAATTATAGCTTCAGAAAGTGCTGTAAAAAAATATGGCCTTCAACCTATGGCCAAGATTTTGAGTTCTGCCGTCGTTGGTGTTGAACCAAGAATCATGGGTATTGGACCTGTGGAAGCTTCCAACAAAGCTTTGGTGAAAGCTGGTCTAAAAATGAAAGACATGGATATTATTGAGTTAAATGAAGCTTTTGCTGCACAATCTCTAGCTTGTATAAGAGCTTGGGGCTTAAAAGATGATGACGCTAGAATTAATCCTAACGGAGGGGCAATTGCCATTGGCCACCCTCTAGGGGTAACCGGAGCCAGATTAGCTCATTCAGCAGCTTTAGAATTAAAACTAACTGGAAAAAAATATGCCCTAGTGACCATGTGTGTTGGTGTAGGACAAGGTTATGCTGCAGTAATTGAAAACGTGAGTTAAGTTCTCCTTTTAGAATAATAAATTAGGCATCTTATATAGTGATGAACTGTATAAAACTATTTGAAGGCTTCAACAAAATCATCAACTATTAGTTTTAAACGCTATAAAATAAACTATGCAAACCACACAAAGTTATATTCAAGGTCAATGGACACAAGGTAAAGGAGAAGGTAAGCCTATTTTTGATTCCATAACTGGAGAACATTTTACAAACATCAATGTGGATGGTTTCGATGTTCCAGAAGTCCTCGCCTATGGTAGAGAAAAAGGAGATACTTTAAGAAAGATGACCTTTCAGGAACGCGGGAATATGCTGAAGGCATTAGCATTTCATCTTCAAAAAAAGAAAAGAGTATTTTATGACTTAAGCTATAGAACAGGAGCTACCAAAATGGATTCTTGGTTCGATATCGACGGGGGTTTTGGTAATCTTTTTGCTAATGCTTCTCTGCGTAAACTGTTTCCAAATCAACCTTTTGATGTGGAAGGGGATCCTATTGATCTCTCACACGGTGGTCGTTTTATGGCCCATCATATCTTAGTACCTAAGGAAGGAGTTGCTATTCATATCAATGCTTTTAATTTCCCAGTCTGGGGTATGTTGGAGAAATGTGCGGTCAATTGGATGGCCGGCGTTCCTGCAGTAGTCCTTCCAGCACCACAGTCGGCTTATTTAACTGAAGCTGTCGTCAAAGAAATTATTGCGTCTGGAATTTTGCCAGAAGGTGGTTTACAGCTTATCAGTGGAACGGCAAAGAATATTTTGGACTCTACAGAATCTCAAGATATTGTCACCTTTACAGGCTCGGCCAAAACGGGTCGGTTACTTAAAAATCATCCTAGACTTTTAGAAGAATCTGTGCCTTTTACGATGGAAGCCGACTCTTTGAACGCTTCCGTTTTAGGGGAAGATGCTGTGCCTGGGACACCAGAATTTGACTTGTTTATTCGTGAAGTTCGAAATGAAATGACCGTAAAATGTGGTCAGAAGTGTACAGCGATACGACGTATTCTAGTTCCAGAACACCTCATGGAAGATGTGCAAATTGCTTTAGGTAAAGCCTTGGATAAAGTTACGTTAGGCGACCCCCGACTCAAAGAAGTTCGCATGGGCAGTTTAATTGATAAGAACCAAGTGGAGGCCGTTAAAAAGTCAATTTTAGAACTCTCAAAGACAGCTGAACTCGTTTATGGTGATTTTGATGAAGCTAAAACCATCGGAGCTGATTATGCAAAAGGAGCTTTTATGAAGCCTATTTTACTAAGAGAAAATCATCCTTTTGAAAATGAGGTGGCCCATATTACAGAAGCTTTTGGCCCTGTAAGCACACTTATGCCTTATAAAACCTTGGAAGATGCTATAAAATTATCTAAAAAAGGAAAGGGCTCATTGGTCAGTTCTATCTTTACCAATAGTGATATTATTGCAAGAGACTATACCATTCAAGCAGCTTCTCATCATGGTAGAATACTGTCGATCAATAGAGAATCTGCTAAGCAAAGCACAGGCCACGGTGCACCATTGCCAAATCTAGTTCACGGTGGCCCAGGGAGAGCTGGCGGTGGTGAAGAAATGGGGGGAAAGCGTGGCATTAAGCATTTTATGCAGCGTTGTGCTATCCAAGGAAGTCCAACAACGTTAACCGAAATTACTGGAATTTATCAACCTAAAGCTGACTATAAAGATGCTGAAAAACATCCCTTCGCCTACCATTGGGAGGACATTCAACCTGGGATGTCCCTCAAGACTCATAACCGTACTTTAACGGATACCGATATCATTAATTTCGGAAACCTCACTTGGGACCACTTTTATGCGCATACCGATATTACCTCTTTAGAGGGGAGTATCTTTGAGCAGCGGACTGCTCATGGTTATCTCATTATTTCTGCTGCGGCTGGACTTTTTGTATATCCCAACAAAGGACCTGTAGCAGCCAATTACGGCTTAGAGGAAATTCGATTTCTACGCCCCTTATATCATAATGACACTATTCATGTGCGCCTAACCTGTAAAGAAAAGGTGGATCGTGATCAAAAAGGAAAAGAGCTACCTAGCGGTATTGTAAAATGGTACGTGGAAGTCTTCGACACAGAGGCTCTGGAGGAAGAGGATAAGTTGGTTGCTATTGCTACGATTTTGACTATGGTACAGAAAAAACAAACCACTTTTCATGAAGTAAATCGATCTTTTGTTGAAGAGAAGTTAAGCGAGTTAGAGGAATCGGCGACTGCTCAATGGGGACTGATGACGCCACAGCATATGGTAGAACATCTCGAAATGAGTTTGCGAATCGCTACAGGTGAAATTTCTAATTTTGAAATTAACACTCCAGAAGAACATATTGAACAAGTTCAAGAAACCTTATACAATTACGAAAAAATGCCTAGAGGCTATAAAATGCCCTTGATGAAGAAAGATGAGTTGGAACCTTTAAAGCATGAGGGTTTATCTGAGGCTAAAATATCTCTGCTAGAGGCTTATGATCATTTTGTGGTGTTCTTTAGAGAGCATCCTAAGGCGACTACCAAAAACCCTGTTTTCGGTGAACTTACTAGTTTCGATTGGAAACTAGTAAACCGCAAACACTTTAATCATCATTTTCAGCAATTTGGGTTGATATAAAAAAATAGATTTAGCTGACTTAACTGATAAGCTAAATCTTTACCAGATTGTATATTAGACCAAAAATAATCAGTCTTAAAAAGCATTCGAAAACGATTGAGAAACACAAAAAAATATGACCAAACCATACGTAAAGAAAGATATTAAAAATAAAATTGCAACTATTGAATTTTTTCATCCAGCCCATAATTCTTTGCCTAGTGATATCCTGGCTGAATTGGCGAGTACTATCACAGAAGCAGGCAGAGACGATGAGGTTTTAGTGCTCATTTTAAAATCTGGGGGTAATCGTACTTTTTGTGCCGGAGCAAGCTTTAAAGAGCTTATTTCTATCAATGATGAAGTGTCAGGTGAAACCTTTTTTAGTGGTTTTGCCAATGTGATCAATGCGATGCGAAAGTGTCCAAAATTTATCATTGGCCGCGTGCAAGGTAAAACCGTTGGCGGTGGAGTTGGATTGGCCTCTGCTATGGATTACTGCATGGCTACGCAACATTCGGCTATCAAACTCAGTGAATTGAATTTAGGCATTGGACCTTTTGTCATTGGACCTGCGGTAGAACGCAAACTAGGCGTTAGTGGAATGTCACAAATAGCTATTGATGCCAATTCTTTTTATTCAGCAGAATGGGCAAATCAAAAAGGTTTATTTGCAAAGGTTTTTGATACTACTGAAGAGTTGGATCTCGCCGTAGAAGAGTTTGCTAAAAATGTGTGCGAATATAATCCAGAGGCAGTAAAACAGATGAAGCAAATGTTTTGGCGAGGGACTGAAGATTGGGATGAACTTCTTCTGGAACGTGCGAAAATAAGTGGTAAGCTAGTGCTGAGTTCGTTTACTAAGGAAAAGTTGAAGAGGTTTGAATAGTAATCGTCCGCGAAGGCGGTTGTCCTCCTCCACTTAAGACTAAGCTATAAGACTCTAAATTGATAGGATGAATCATTACGTTTACATCATGACAAATAAAAATAACAGAGTTATTTATATTGGTGTGACCAATAATTTAGATGAGCGAGTTAAGGAGCACAAATGTAGAACCTATCCAAATTCTTTTACAGCACGTTACAATTGTGATAAGTTAGTTTATTTTGAAGAATCCGAAAAAAGTGATGAGGCATGTAAAAGAGAGCGAAGATTTAAAAAATGGAATAGAGCTTGGAAAATAGATTTAATTGAAGAAATGAATCCTAATTGGTTTGACTTGTCTGATGATTGGAATTTAGACTTTTCTAAATCTAGGTTGAGAAAATGAATTTTAATTATGCGGAACGAGATTTCCGCTTAAGCGGAAATATATGATTTACAAATTCAAAAATCACACCCCTATTGTTCACGAATCGAGTTTCGTGCATTCACAGGCTGCAGTCACAGGTAATGTGATCATAGGAAAAGACTGTTATATTGGTCTGGGAGCTGCTATTCGTGGTGATTGGGGTGAGATTGTTTTAGAGGATGGAGTTAATGTTCAGGAGAATTGTACGATCCACATGTTTCCAGGTAAACGCATTACCTTAAAAAAAGGAGCACATGTAGGTCATGGTGCGATCATTCATGGCGCAAATTTAGGAGAAAACTGCATGATAGGTATGAATGCTGTAATTATGGATGATTCTGAAATTGGTGAGGAGTGCATCGTTGGAGCTTTGGCATTTGTAAAAGCAGAATCCAAGATTCCTAAACGAAGTTTGTTGGTGGGGAATCCTGCAAAAATCATAAAAGAAGTCTCAGAAGATATGATCGCATGGAAAACTGCTGGAACAAGATTATACCAGCGTTTGCCAGCAGACTGTCATGAAAGTTTAGAAGTGGTGGAACCGCTTAGAGAGGTTCCCAAACACCGTCCAAAACAAGAGAATTTCTACAAAACGCTTGAAGAATTCCGGAAAAAAGAGTAACATGAACTAATAGACCTTGAATTAGTAATACCAAATTATATTTATAATGCCGTATGAATAAATTGAATTATTTTTGATGAAAAGCAGGCGAAAAAGAAACGATTTATTGCGTCATTATAGGTCTAATTTGGTATAAGATTCAGTTCTACATAAAAAGGATTATGAATAGCAAAGGAAAAACAGAATTCAAACTCCCTAAAATGGGAGAAAGTATTACTGAAGGGACAATTTTAAACTGGATAGTAAATGAAGGGGAAAGCTTTCAAGAAGGAGATGTTTTAGTAGAAGTGGGGACAGATAAAGTAGATAATGAAGTTTCAGCCCCATTCTCTGGAATTCTAGTGGAAACCAAATATAGAGCTAATGATATTGTCAAAATTGGTGAGGTGATCGCCGTTTTAGAAGAAATCAGTGTTTCTGAAACACATGGTAATTCTTCTGAAGAAAAAATCGAAAATCAAGAGACCCCTACCGCTAAAAAGCCAACCAAACCTTCACTACCACAGCCTGCTTTAAAAACATCTAAAAATCCATCTCTAACTGAAAATCTAGCTTGGATGCCCAGTTCAAGAGGTCATCATTTTTATTCTCCTTTGGTTGAGAAAATTGCAAAAGAGCATCATATCAGCTATGAGGAGTTGGCCCGTATTCCAGCATCAGGGAAGAAAGATCGACTTCAGAAGTCTGATGTTTTTAAATATATCGAAGATGGCCGTCCAGCTCAATTCGCCCAAAGCCAAGTTGAAAAGTCCCCTGGATTTCAAGTTCCTGACTTAAAATTCGATAAAGGAAAAGGCAAGCTTGTGGAAATGGGTCGCATGCGTCAAATGATCGCAGATCATATGGTGTATTCAAAGCATACCTCTCCTCATGTTACTGCTTATGTGGAAGCAGATATGACTAATTTGGTGAATTGGAGGAATGCCAATAAAAAAGAATTCCAAGAGAAAACAGGAGAAAAATTAACTTTTACGCCGTTATTTATTCAGGCCGTGACTAAAGCTATTCAAGATTTTCCCATGATTAATTCTTCATTAGACGGTAAAAACATCATAGTGAAAGAGGATATTCATATCGGGATGGCTACGGCCTTACCAAGTGGTAATCTAATAGTACCTGTAGTAAGACATTCAGATCAAAAGGATTTAGAAGCCTTGGCGAAAAACGTGAATGCACTCGCTAGTAAAGCACGAAATAATAAATTGACCAGTGAAGAAACCAAAGGCAGTACGTTCACAATTTCTAATGTAGGGACTTTTGGAAGTTTGATGGGAACTCCGATTATCAATCAGCCTGAAGCAGCTATTTTAGCGACGGGCATTATCAAAAAGAGAGCTGAAGTGATAGAGTATGAGGATGGTGATAAAATTGAAATCAGGCAGATGATGTATTTGTCCTTATCGTTTGATCATAGAATAGTAGACGGATTTTTAGCTGGTAGCTTCTTAAGACGAATTGCAGATTATCTTGAAGAAAAAAGAGAGACTCAATATTAATTAAGAATTTTAAATTAAAAATTTTTAATGAAAAAAAATATAGTAAAAGATAAAAGCTTTGATTTCTCTTTGAAAATTATTCTGCTCTTCAGAACAATGCAATATCAGAATGAATTTATAATTTCAAAGCAGATTCTACGATGTGGAACAAGTATTGGGGCTAATATAGCTGAGTCAGAAGCAGCTCAAAGTCTTAGTGATTTTATTCACAAATTATCAATTTCATCTAAAGAAGCTAGAGAAACTCTCTACTGGCTTCAGCTTTTAGATAAAAGCAAATTAGTTGTTATTGATTTGAAAACTCACCTTGAAGATTGTGAAGAAATAGTTCGTTTATTGACCTCAATTATTAAGACAACAAAATCTAAATTATAGATTAAAAATTTATAATTAAAAATTCTTACGATGAAATTAAATAGAGATATATTCAAAAAAGCCTTCACCAATTTAGTCACTGCGAAAGCCTTGACAGAATTATACGAAGAGAACTTTAAAGTGGTTTCCAAATATGTTCATGCGACTTCTCGTGGTCATGAAGTGATTCAAACTGCGGTAGGGATGCAATTGCAGCCTCAAGATTATATATATCCATACTATCGCGATGATTCCATCTTATTGGCGATTGGCATGCAGCCTAAAGATTTGATGTTGCAACTTTTAGCTAAAAAAGAGGATCCCTTTTCAGCAGGGCGGACTTATTATTCTCATCCTAGTTTAAACGATGTGGATAAGCCTAAAATTCCACATCAAAGTTCTGCAACAGGTATGCAAGTGATTCCCGCGACTGGTGCCGCTATGGGTTTTTGGTATAAAGAACACAAAGACTCTAAGTTTGATACCCAAAATTCAGAATCTCCTGTGGTTGTCTGTTCTTTGGGAGATGCCTCAGTCACGGAGGGTGAAATAGCAGAAGCTTTTCAAATGGCTGCTCTTAAACAGCTGCCCATCATTTATTTAATACAAGATAACGGTTGGGATATTTCAGCGAATGCTGAAGAGACTAGAGCCCAAGATGCCTTTGAATATGCTAAAGGATTTAATGGACTTGAAGCTATCAGTATCGACGGCACTGATTTTATAGAGTCTTATACAGAATTTGAAAAAGTACTCAACACTGTAAGGAAAGAACGGAGACCCTTCTTAGTTCATGCTAAATGTCCTCTACTTAATCATCATACCTCGGGAGTGAGAATGGAATTTTACAGAGATGATCTTGAAGAATCTAAAATGAGAGATCCGTATCCAAAACTAAAAAAGCAACTCTTAGAAAATGGATTTACTGAAGGTGAGCTAAATGCTATTGAAACAACAGCTAAAGCTGTTGTTGCTAAAGACTATCAAGAAGCTTTACTAGCAGAAAATCCTAAGCCAGAGGATTTATTTACTCACGATTTTGCACCGACACCCATTACAGAAGAAAAGGGGAATCGCTCTCCAGAAGGCGGAGAAAAAGTAGTCATGGTAGATTGTGCTTTGTTTGCTATTAAGGAGCTTATGAACCAATATCCAGAATGCCTACTTTATGGACAAGATGTTGGGGGTAGGCTAGGAGGAGTCTTTCGTGAAGCAGCAACTCTAGCCCAAAAATTTGGAGATCATAGGGTTTTCAATACTCCCATACAAGAAGCCTTTATTGTTGGCTCTACGGTGGGCATGTCTGCGGTAGGTTTAAAACCTATTGTAGAAGTTCAATTTGCAGATTACATCTGGCCAGGGTTAAACCAATTATTTACCGAGGTGAGTCGCAGTTGCTATCTTTCTAACGGAAAGTGGCCCGTCTCCATGATTCTTCGGGTGCCCATTGGTGCTTATGGTAGCGGAGGCCCTTATCATTCATCTTCCGTTGAAAGTGTGATTACCAATATCCGTGGATTAAAGATTGCTTATCCAAGTAATGGTGCAGACTTAAAAGGATTGATGAAAGCAGCTTATCACGATCCAAATCCTGTAGTTATTTTTGAGCATAAAGGGCTCTATTGGAGTAAGGTGCCTGGCACTAAAGGAGCTACAAGCATTGAGCCTGCAGAAGATTACGTATTACCTTTTGGAAAAGCATGGGTGTTACAGGAAATTTGGCCTCAGGACGATGATGAGACGATGAGCATCATCACTTATGGAATGGGAGTTCACTGGGCGATGAACGCCTCTCAGGAACTTGGCCTTCAGGATAAAATTGAAATTGTAGATTTAAGAACACTTCATCCTTTAGATGAAGAAGCGATTATGAAGTCTGTCAAAAAATGTAAGAAGTGTTTGGTGGTGACTGAAGAACCTTCAGAAAACACTTTTGCCAGAGCCTTAAGCGGTAAAATTCAAGAACAGTGTTTTCGATATCTGGATGCACCTGTTATGACGATTGGGTCTGAAAACATGCCGGCTATTCCACTGAATTCAATTTTAGAACAAACTATGATTCCGAGTACAGAAAAAGTAAAAGTTAAAATACAGGAACTTTTAAGTTATTAGGAACTGAATGCGACCACTGAAAGACTCCTAAATAGTTTCAGGTGTCCGCATTTTTCTGCAAGCTGTCACACTCTTTATTTCCGAAAATGATCTTCGATAAGATGAAACATACTTATAATAATTAGTGCCCCGTTTGATATAGGTTCAATAGGGAATCCGTCAACTTAGGCATGATGCAAAAGCCTTCTATATTTTTATGATTGAACTCAAGTGCGACAAACATCCACGGTAAAGCATTATTCTTTTTTGCAATTGAGTTAACGTCTATAGCTTTAACTACAAAACCTAGAACTTTGAAGTTCTAGGTTTTTGATACAATCGATTACTGCGTTATTTAAAAAAGCACTGGTATTTAATTTCGATTTGTACTTCTCTGTAATACAAAATTAGACCTATAATGACGCAATAAATCGTTTCTTTTTTGATTGATTGAAATCAAAAAATAATTCAATTTATTCATACGGCATTATAAATATAATTTGGTATAGCTGTTATATTGAGTTAGAATTTAGAAAAGCCAATGGAGTTTTAAATTTTAGGTTGCTTTACCAACTTGAGTTGCTTCTGGAATTTCGATTAATTTCCCTGATTTTACATCGAAAATATAGCCGTAAACTGGAATATAAGAAGGTACCAATGGATGATTTTTAATTCGGTTAACATCTTCAACGATACTTTCGGCTTGGTCGGTAATGGTTAAAAAAGAAATATTATTGGCCTCTTTAGAGCCACCCTCCTCACTTACATTCTTCCATCCATCTTGGTCTACCGATGCAGTGGAGAGACTTTTAGACAGTAAATCCCGCATGATTTCATCGGTGAAATAGGTCATGCCGCAATCCGTATGATGAATAACAAACCACTCTGCCGTTCCTAGAAGTTTGTGTGAAATGACTAGGGAGCGAATGGCGTCATCGCTCGCGCGTCCTCCAGCATTTCTGATCACATGGGCATCACCCTCAGACAAACCAGCGTATTTTGCAGGATCAAGACGCGCGTCCATGCAAGTAAGAATTGCAAATTTTCTTGAAGGGGGCAATCCTAATTCTTTTTTCTCTCCAAAACTAGCGGCATAATTTTCATTGGCTTTATGCACTTCTTGACGTACAGCGCTAGTCTCTTTTTGTGATAAATTATTTTCTTTCATTTTAATTTTTTTGAGTGATTATATGTTAACTGCTAATTTCGTACTCCAATTTCATTCATGATTTTAATTTTTTTGGCCATTTTAAGCAGACCATTCAAATCCTCCTTAGCTATAATCTGTTTTCCAGCACCTTTCAACTGATTTAGAACAGAAGAACTAGGAATGGAAATTAATTTTACTTCTAATCTTTTTTGGTTGTTACGTTAAATTCTTTAGTATCGTGAAGTATGTGGTTATCTACTTGTGCTAATTTTTAAATGTCAAATGTCAAATGGCGATTCGTCAATTCACATTTTATTCAATAAATACTCTTATTATAAATTATTTGCTTTTAAATTGGGTTGTAGCACTAAGCTATTTTGAAGCACTTTAAATCCTATTTCTCTTTCTAAGAATAATAACTTTTTTACAGCATCTTTTTCTAGCCAACCGCCGTGAAAATTAGATTTTACAAATTCACTTTTCCATTGTTGTAAATATATTAGAAAAATTGCCTTCTTTATCAGCAAATTGATCTTTATTTAAACTGACTCTAAAAGGAGTTGCTTTGTACTTACAATACAGCCCAGCCTCGCGATTGATATAAATTAAAAAGCGAGCCTTTTTTAGAGGCTCGCTTTTTAATTTATGGTATGCTCAAATCTAAATACATCGAGTATATGAAAAAATATCATTTCAATTGTTCAGCAAAAAAGCCCATCATAGCGGTATATAAATCCATGCGATTTTCTTCTTTTGCAAAACCGTGGCCTTCATCATATTTTACCATATAAGGCACATCAACCCCTTTATCTCGAAGGCTTTTTACAATCTGGTCACTTTCATCAATGTTTACACGAGGATCGTTGGCTCCTTGTACTACAAATAATGGTTTTTTGATTTTATCGATATGAAAAGCTGGCGATACTTCATTCATTATTTCTTTTTCTTCTGGAACCTCTGCATCATACCACACTGCTTTTAGGATAGGCAAATAAGGGGCCCAATAAGCAGGTATGGTTTCCATAAATGTAAACAGATTAGAAACGCCTACATAATCTACACCACAAGCATATAAGTCTGGTGTTTTGGTAAGTCCGCGCAACACAGCATAACCACCATGACTACCTCCGTAGATCGCCGCTTTATCTTTGTCTACCCAGCCTTTGTCTACAACATACTGTAATCCGTCTTCCACATCATCCATAGCTTTACGGCCAATTTCTTTAAAACCACTGCGTAAAAACTCCTTACCATAACCTCCGCTTATTCTGAAATTAACATGCAATGTGGCATAACCACGACTGGCAAATAATTGCGCCTCTGGGTTAAAGCCCCATGAATCTCTAATGCCTTGTGGGCCACCATGTGGATTGACAATAACTGGCACCTTTTGTCCTTTTACAATTTCATTGGGTAGAGTTATATAACCGTGAAGTTGAATTCCATCGCGACTTTTAAAAGAAATAGGACGCATTTCTGACATCTCGTTTTCCTTCAATTGAGGCATTAAATCAAATAAAAGTTTTATTTCATCTTTCGTTACATCGTAAGAATAGTATTTACCATACAACTTATCACTGGTGACATAAATCAAATAGTGACTTTCATCATCGGTTCTATCCGACAAATAAAAATTGTGACCTGGAAATTCCTTTTCTAGCTTTTCATGTAGCTTTTTGTAATAGTTGCTAACAGGAATAATCTCGTTTTTTTCACCTTCATAGCTAAAATAATCGAGCTCCCAATTCCTATTTCTAGATATAGAGGCGCCTGATACATCGTAATTTTCATTAGAGAACAGTTTTTCAATAACCTCATTTTTCGCTAAATCGTATTTATAAATTTCTGTTTTGTCCGAATTTAGATTAGACACCATATAAGCGTCATGTTTATTTTCTGAAGCATAATCAAAACTGATGATAGAAAAAGTATCATCCCACTTCGTAGTTTTCATCAATTTATAATCTCCAGGTTCTACAGCATAATAAAATTCTGAATTTATGCCATCTTTAAGACGGGCAAAACCTCGTAAATTTCCATCTTTATCAAATTCATACCCCATTATAGGATTTGTTATATCTGTATTCTCATACAACTGCTCCAATTCGCCGGTAGTAATATTGATTTTATAAGGATCAAAAACTTGAGCATTATTTTTATTCATGGAAATCACCATATGATTTTTATCCTCTTTTAATAATGCTAAAATTTCAACCTTTACCCCATCATAAGGAGTTAATTCTTTTTGATTATTTCCATCAATATCGACTGCAAATAAATGGTAATCTTCATTACCACCTTTATCCATAATATATATTAAACGCTTGTCATTTGCCCAACCATAGCCTCGTATGAGTTCCTCTGCTTCTGTAATAACACGCTGAATAGCATCGGTTTTAATATTTTTGACGTAAACATGGTTTTTAAGATTATCATCTTTCTCACGGTAACTCAAATACGTACCATCTGGAGAAAGTTGAAACTCTGATGATGCTGGCTTAGCAAAATAATCAGCCACAGAATAGTTATAATCTCCCGTTTCTTTATTTGCTAAAGCTTCCATTTCTACCTCAGAACTTGGCAAAGAAGTATCACCAGGTTTTTCTAATTCACCTTTAGTAAGTGTTAAAGGCATATCCATTCCACTTTGTTTAAAATTACCTGTCATGCTATCTCCGTTTACTTCTGCGGTGTATTTAATCTGTCCACCCATCAATGAAAGTGAAAGTTGTGTACCCTCAAGACTTACTTTTTCAACAGGTAAGTCTGTAGCACCCTGAGATGGACTATCCATCGTCGCTGTGAGGTTATCATCATTTCCAGAGAAATGAATAACCAAAGGGATTTCTTGCCCCATGGCGTTGAGCTTACCGCTCCAATCACCATTTATTGTTTGTCCGTTTACCATAGTCAAGGACAAAAATAATAAAATAACTAGAGATATTCTGTTTGAGTACATGATTGCTTGTTTTTGAGTTATTCTTAATCAGACGTATAAAATTAAGATTTGTTACATGATTAAAAAAAAAATACTTCGAGTATTCTTAATTTTTTATTAATATAAAGATGCTTCTGCTAAATTAAAATATAAATAAAATCACATAATTTTTAAATAGAATCTCAAACAGACGAATTGAACAGATATTTTTATGTAGTACACAACAAAAATATACTTCATTTAAGACCAACAAATTAAGTGTTAATAAAAAATTGATCTTGAGTATGTTATATAAATAATCTCACTTATCTTCTAATGAAGAAAACCAATGTATTGCTAAAAATAGTGAAGTAACTTCAGGACATAACACTTATCTATAAAGAAAATTAATCTAGCAAGACTCAAACTCATTTCACACTTTGTCATTGCTTTGTGTAAAGTGCAAACAGTTACTTTTGAAAAGCTTGCGAATGCTTTTAACAGCCAATCAGATTCAGGGTCGTCCTTGAGACGCATACAGCGCTTTATAGCAAGCTATAGTTTGGATTCTGATCTCATTGCGCTCCTTGTTTTTAATCTACTTCCCTCTTGAGATAAATTTATTTTAAGTATTGATAGAACGAACTGGAAGTTTGGACAAACGAACATTACTATTTTTATGCTCGGTGTTGTTTATAAAGGTGTTGCCTTTCCGTTATTATTTACGATGCTTGATAAAAGAGGGAATTCTAATAGTCAAAAGCGGATTGATTTACTCAATAGATTTATACGTCTTTTTGGTAAGCACGTTATTGAATCTGTTGTTGCAGATAGAGAATTTGTAGGTAAAGACTGGTTAGCATTTTTAAACAGAAATAAGATTAGATATTACATTCGTATCCGCAATAATTTCAAGGTGTTTCTACCGCACAAAAACAAAGAAATTAAAGCATCTCACTTGTTTAATAGATTTAAAACCAATGAGTTTGTATATTATCATAAGATTGTACGAGTAAATGGAGAACTTTGCTATTTGTCAGGCTGTAAACTCAATCCAAAGAACTTAAAACAAGAATTTTTAATCATAGAATCCTTTAATAAACCTGAAAATGCACAACAAGATTATCAAAAACGATGGCAAATTGAGATGTGTTTTAAAGCAATGAAGTCTAGTGGATTTGATATTGAAAAAACACATTTACAAGATATTCAAAGAATAGAAAAATTAATTTTACTTGTTATGATAGCCTTTGTGTGGTGTTATAAAATTGGCATATATCTGCATCAAATAAATCCAATTAAAATTAAAAAACAGGGTAGAAGAGCTAAAAGTATCTTTAAATATGGACTAACTTTTTTAGCTAATGTTCTACTAAGCTTTGAAAATCAATATGATACTTATATTTTTTGTTTTTTTGTCATGTACTTAGACTTAAATCATAATCCTCACTAATTTGTTTTGTCTTACTACCAGAATTTAATAGTTCGGCGATCATAACTTTAAATTCATTGTCATACTTTTTTACCATAACTCAAGTATGAAATTTATAAACTCATAAAAATAGTCACATCATCGGTAAACATACCACTTGGTGGATTTTTTATCTGTGATTTATTTACTAACTTTAGTGCTTAACCAAAGTAACTAATTTTGTATGTCATTAAAAACAATCTGAGTTTAACAAAAAAAAGAAACTTAAAAAGGCTGTCTTAAGACAATGTTTTTGTGATTAGCACTTCTTATTTTTTATTTTTGAATCCATAAACTGATATATACAACGTGTATAAAGAATTAGAGTAATACATAAAAAGTCACGGAAGAATCGGAGAGAAAGAATTACAGCAAATAATTAAACTTTTCAAATTAATAAGAACAGCTAAAAATGAAAGGTTAAGTAATCTTTGTCAAGTTTGTACACATTTCTATGTTATCAAAAAAAGTTTTTTAAGGTCAGACGAAATAAATACTAAAGATAATCAAGTCACGGGCTATTTTGCTTTAGAAAATAGCACCATGTCTGTAAACACCAGTTTTATCCTTCAAAAACTATCTAGAGATTGTTTAGTTTCTTTAGAGCCTTCAGAATGGTTAGTCATCAACCGTAGTAATTTTTATGAGTTAGTTAATACTCTTCCTCCCTTTGCAAATGTTTACCATCAATTTATAGAATTTGCTTTTATTCATTCCCAAATATGGAATTATAGTTTTTTAGGTATGAAAGGAATTGAAAAACTCAAATGGGCTACGGAACATAAACCTAAATTACTATCTCGTATTCCAAGTAAAGCATTTGCATCATATTTAGGGATGATTAATTCTACGTTGAGTAGGTTGCGAGCAAAATTATAATCTGCTGTTTATGAGAGAGATAATTTACTTAATTATTGCAACTATTTTTTTAGGACTAAATTTTCATCTAGCAAAAGTAATATTAAAAGAGGTTAATTTTATTGAAGCGGGGTTTTGGCGCTTCTTATTTGGATTTGTGACATTGATGGTTTTGGGATTCAAAAGCCTACCCTCATTTAAAATAATTCAAAAGAATCTAAATGGTATTTCTCTTACAGGGTTTATCGGTCTTTTTGGATTTAATTTATTTTTCTTTTTAGGATTACAAAATACTTCAGCGATAAACGCAGCACTTATTGTCAGTTTAAATCCTGCATTAACCATACTTTTCTCATCTAAAATATTGAAGACTCCGATCAAAAAAATACAACTACTAGGTATCATCATTGCTTTTTTTGGAGTAACCTATTTAATCTTAAAAGGAAATACGACCAACATTAGTAACATACAGTTTAACTATGGAGATATTCTCATATTAATAGCAAACGTATTTTTTGCATTACATCATGTTTGGACTAAAAAATATGCTACAAATATTTCAAGTTTAAACTTTACACTTTTAACAAGCTTATGCTGCTTAATAGGTTTCTTGATCTTAGTACCAATTAACGGAATGGAACTGGTTACAACACACACATACGGTTTTTGGATGGCTGTATTTGGAATTGGATGTTTTGGTACAGCACTAGCCTATTTTTTATGGCAAAAAGGAGTTCAAATTGCAGGTGCAGATAAGGCAGGAATTTATATGAATATTGTTCCATTATCGGCAGCATTATTTGCGATTCTTTTTAATGAACACTTGCATGCCTATCACCTCATAGGAGGGTTATTTATTGTTATAGGTTTACTTATTAGTAAAAGTAGAACTCCAAAATTCTTGAGATAGAATCTCAAACTGACTAATAAATTAAATGATTTTATCATAAAAGTCATTTAATAAAATAGATTTCTTATCGAAATTCCATCGATTAATAGGTGTAAAATGCTATTATTTAGGACTTTAATTGGGTTATCATAATTGAACTTTTTTATTTGGTGACTTAATTTTTTACCTCCTTTATTCTTTTTTAGATCCTTTTTTATTCACTAATAATTTTGATTTTAAATCAGGATCGCTTTCAACGCCTTTTGAATATGATCCAATGAGCTTTCTTATTGAATAAGATCTGGAGCCTACCCCTGACGGCAAAGCAGATTTGCAACCACCAGACTTAGAATTGGTAAGTACAACCAATAGCGAACTCAAAATAGGCTAGAGGATTGCAACGACAACCCTCATTTAGTGTATCAAAAGTATGATCCTTAAGAGCTAAAAGAGGATGTTAGTCGTTAGTCTAATTTGATTTAAGTACTCGGTTTTAAGACCGTACTAATGCTATTTTAGTCATAAAGCTTTACATCAATAATAAAATTAAATTTAAAAAAATCTAGCTCTGTGTGAATTCAAAAAGTAGCTTTTATTAGATATAAGCTATTAGCTAGAATCGAAAATTTTGAAAATAAACCGAAATACTTGTCATATTTTGATAACTTTTGTCACTAAGGTTAATAGAGAATAGCATACTATGCAAAAACAAGAGGAAGGGGTGTTTAATCAGATTCTAGAAGACAATAAGACTAGTATTTACAGAATTTGTCGAATATATGCTGTTTCACCAGTTGAACCACAAGATCTTTTTCAAGACGTCATATTTCAGATTTGGAGGTCCTATTCGACATTTAAAGGAAAATCTAATATCAGCACTTGGATTTATAAAATCGCACTAAATGTATGCAATCGTTCTAAAATGCAGTTTGAAAGCTTAAACAACAAAACCACGAGATTAGAATCCATTCAGTTTAAGCTTTCGGAAACTATTTCAGATGAAATTGAAGACAAAAAGTTTAAAGCACTAGGTGAGTGTATTTCACTTTTAAATGCAGTTGATGGATCCATTGTTATTCTGCATTTGGACGAACTGCCTTATAAAGAAATAGCAGAAATAACGGATTTAACTGAAAATCATGTTGCTGTAAAAATGAAAAGAATAAAAAAAATATTATTGGAGTGTATAAGCCCTAAATTAAAATAACATGGCAAAACAGGAACAAAGAGAAACTTGGCAAGACCTAAAAGAAATATGGGGAAATTCATCCCAAGGAAAAAAGATTAATTTTCAATTTTCAACATTAATTGAAGAATTAAAGGCTCATACAAGCCAATGGGAAAAAGACTCAATTAAATCTGATGTAGCAAAAATCAAATCGTCTTGGAAACAGTATAAAGGAAATGTGAGCCAATGGGAAAAAGACTCCATCGCTAGGAATTTATCAAAAATGTCTCAATTATTAAAAAAGTGTCTTAAAAAATTAAAAAGAAAAAAATTCTAGATTTAAAAAATATCATAGAATCCCACTTTCTGATTATCGAATGTAGGAATTCACCTACCAGTATTCCTTATGCTGAACGTTTACAAAAGGTAAGAGAGAGGTTAACGAAAAGATTAAGTTTTTAAATCGGGCGCCACATCGGGCACCACATAAAATAAAAAAGCATCGCTAAAGAGGCGATACTTTTTTATATCTTCAATTTGCTTTACCAAATCTGCGATTTGCTACACCTTCTGAAAACAAGAAACCACATTTAAAAAGATGTGGTTTCTTAAGTGTAGTGATAGGATTTGCTCCGCGCATCCCTAAGCGTTCCGCTTTGAAAGTAGTCCAAATGAAAAAAAAACGCTCAAATTAATTTGGCGTTTTTTTCATTTTAAACTACTTATTCGTGACCGCGGAGGGATTCAAACCCCCAACCCTCAGAGCCGAAATCTGATATTCTATTCAGTTGAACTACGCGGCCAGTATTCTCATGCAACAATACAACTTATATGGGTTAAGACAAATTATCTTTTACAATTTTTGAAATGGTTTTTCCATCTGCTTTCCCCACCAATTTTTGAGAAGCCATTCCCATGACCTTTCCCATATCTTTCATAGTATTCGCTCCAGATTCTTGGATAATTGCCTTTACTTCTTTATCTATTTCGTCTTCACTCAATTGTGCAGGAAGAAATTGCTCTATGACCTCCACTTCAGCAAGTTCTGCATCGGCTAAGTCTTTTCTGTTTTGTTCCAAATACACGTCGGCGCTATCTTTTCTCTGTTTTACTAACCTTTGAACCAACTTTAGCTCCTCAGTCTCGTCCATATCTTCCTTATTGGAAGTAGCGGTCTTGGCTTTTAGGATTTCATTTTTAATAGATCTTAAAGATGCCAAAGCAACACTATCCTTAGCTTTCATTGCTTCTTTCATTTTTTGCATCACCTCTTGTTCTAGTGCCATTTTGTTTTTTTGGCTAAGGTAAATAATTATTTCGATTAGATTTGGAATGCAATAGCTTCAATGTAACCAAAGTTACTGCACCCCTTTAACATTATCTTTAACTTTGTAAACATATGACTTATTTATAAATACTATGGAAATCATTGAATTATTAGGTTTTTTTGGAGCATTGATTATAGGTGTTGTCCTTGGCCTCATTGGTGGTGGTGGATCAATCCTCACCGTTCCTGTGCTGGTGTATCTCTTGGCGGAAGATCCTGTAACAGCAACTGCATACTCTTTATTTGTGGTGGGTACGGCGAGTCTTGTGGGTGCAGTGCGAAATATGCAAAAAGGATTGGTCGATATTAAAACCGCAGTTGTTTTTGCGATTCCTGCCTTTATAACAGTTTACCTTACTCGAATGTATGCTGTTCCAGCAATTCCTGATTCTCTGTTTAGTGTCGGTGGTTTTGAAGTCACCAAAGACAGTGGGATCATGCTCTTTTTTGCCTTAATTATGTTACTAGCTTCTTTTTCTATGATTAAGGATCAAAAGAAAGAACTAAAGGACGTAGACGTAAAAGAAAAAGTGAAATTCAATTATCCTTTAATTGTTATTGAAGGAGTCGTCGTTGGAGCACTTACCGGAATTGTTGGTGCTGGTGGAGGCTTTCTAATTATTCCAGCTTTGGTGCTACTAGCCAAATTACCTATGAAAAAAGCAGTAGCCACTTCATTGCTTATTATAGCTGTAAAGTCCCTTATTGGATTTTTAGGGGATGTACAAAACATGGAAATCGATTGGAGCTTCCTAGGATTATTTACAGGCCTTTCTGTGGCAGGTATATTTATAGGGATTTGGCTAAACCAGTTTATCGATGGAAAAAAACTCAAAAAAGGATTTGGTTGGTTTGTCTTCTTGATGGGCGTTTATATCGTTTATAAAGAATTTACTCATTAGAGTAGCCTGAAGAAAAGAGTATTATTTTAATGACCATCAAATTAATTTGAATGAATGACTCTCAATTAAAATACAACTATATAAAATCCTTATTTCCCTAATCCTATTTGTCCCCCTACTTTTGATTTGCAAGAAATATCCTAAATAAAGATGTCTTTATTAAATTGAAGTCAACGGAAATAAATTCAGAAGAAATAGCTGCTAAAGGAAAATTACTCGCGGAAAATAAATGTCATCTGTGTCAGAGTCTAAGTTCTTTTCAGGGCATTAAGACTGCTCCACTTCTGGTTGCTATAAAAGCAAGGTACTTGGAAAGAGGCTTGATCTAAAGAGGATTTTGACAAAGATTAATAAAATAAGTTATGGCTTTTTGAGTTTTTAAAGTCTGATACCAATACACTAAAAAAAATATAATGTCAGAAGAAATGAAAGTATGTCCTAATTGCTCATCTGTATACGGGTATTCAGTTGGAAGTGGAATTTACAATTGTCCTGAATGTAGTTTTGAATGGGATTCTAAGGAAGGCGAAACTAAAGAAGGTGAAGTCGAACTCCATATCATCATCAAGGATGCTAATGGAAATCCCCTTGAAGATGGGGATAGCGTCGTTATTGTAAAAGATCTTCCTGTGAAAGGATTTCCTAAAGCTATTAAAGCGGGAACCAAAGTGAAAAATATTCGGATAATAGAGGGTGATCATAATATCGATTGCAAGATTAAAGATTTTGGAGCCATGGCTTTAAAATCTGAGTTTGTCAAAAAAGCATAGATAAAAATTTAGTGTAACGTAACATTCTTCTCATAGAATTATAAGGCATACCTAAACTTTTACATACGCTCATTTAAATTATTTAGCGATAGGTAAACGGATTTGTGATGGATACTCACTGGAATGATGAATCTTATTGTGTGCAATTACTCCATCAGACTCGTCGTAGTTGTTACCTCCTGTATTCAAGTTCCTTGCAAATCTTGGAAAGTTACTGCTAGAAATTTCAATCCGAATGCGGTGTCCTTTTTTAAATACGTTACTGGTTGACATAGGTGTTAAATCTAATTTGTAAACCTTTCCTTTTTCCATAAAGACTTCTTTTTCATAGCCTTCGCGGTATCTCACACGCTGTATGGTTTCGTCTAAATTATATGCTGTACCATCTGGGTGAACATCAATAAGTTTGATGGTAAAATCGGTGTCTTTTACATCGGACGAGACATATAAAGTAGATTCAATAAATCCAGAGACTTCTGTATCTTTTTTAAGAACATCTGTAGAATATACTAAAATATCGTTGCGGGCTTCCATTTCCTTTTGGTCAAACGCACCCCCTTTTATAGCATTTCCTGTGCAACACACATTACCACCATAAGAGGGGACTGGAGCCATGGGATCGTATGTGAACTGGTCTGCATGGTCTTGTTTTGCTTTATCTTTAGTTAATTTACCATCGCCAAAACGGCTATTAGCACTTCCTTCGCTATTCAAGTAAAAAGTGTTCATTTGAGTATGTTCTGGAGGCCAAGTTTCTGCAGATTGCCATTGGTTGCTCCCCATCGTGTAGTATTGAACTCTTGGGGTTGTTTCCTTAAAGTCATTAGACTTTTCTTTTAGCCAAAGATCAAACCACTTGGTTATTTGCTCATCATAATTTAACCGAGCATCTCCAATATTTCGCTCTCCAACAACTGTGTTTTCTGAAGCTCTGGTATAAGCACAATGAAGAGTAGGGGCAATGACTAAATATTGATTATCACGTATAAAGGCCTCTTTAGAATTTTGGCGCACATGATTAAAAAGAGCCAGATTTGGAGTTATGGAGACATCATACCAAGAGGTAAACCAAAAGCTTGGGGTTCCAATTTCCATAGTATCATGATACAAACCGCCTTTATACCATTCTGGATCGTTAGGTTTGCGACGAATCATTTTATCAAAAATTTCGTGCTTTCCGTTGATGTTTTTTAAAATGTCTTGAATAGGTAAATGGCTTAAGGCTTCAGACATATCAACAGGTGGATTTTCGGGAGCAAGATCATAGAATCTAGAAATTCGTATCAAATCCTCTTGGCTTGCTCCTTCTGGAATTCTAGGTTTAAATTTGTCCTGTTCAACGCCATAAAGCCAAGAAAAGAACAGCATTTGCTCGACTCCGCCCCGGTACCAATTCCCTTGCTCATGGATATCGCTAACTTTACCTACACCTGCACCAAAACCTTGTGGTACCATTGCAGCATGAGAGGGATGGTCTAAAGCAGAAACAGCCATCTGCCATTCTGCAGTAGATGAGCAACCAAGGGTGCCTATTTTACCATTAGACCAAGATTGGTTTTTCATCCACTCAAAAGCATCATAACCATCAGTTAGTGGAACGCCCAAAATGTCCCATTCGCCTTCAGAAAAAAACCGTCCTCTTTCATTCTGGACGACATAAGCGTAGCCTTTCTTTACATATTCATAAGCCCGTTTTGCCTCACGTAGACGGCGTTCTCCATCTACCCAAGTATTGAAATTATAGGGGGTTCTTGAAAAAATAATGGGATAAGTGCCTTCTGCTTTTGGACGGTAAATATCGGTTGCTAGACGAATACCATCACGCATAGGCATCATGACCTTAGAGTCTATTATTGCAATTTCATCTAGTTGGCTTAAAACATCGTCTTGAGCTTGTGTAAACGTGCTGCTAAGAACAAAAAGGACTAGAGAAATAATAAATGTTTTAGGAGATATTTTCATTTCGAGTAAAATTTGCAACTAAAATAAGTTATTATTTTAACACTCATTATTTCTAATTGATTATTTCTGTTTGCTAATTTAAAGAACACTTTGGAGGAAGAAGAAACGGACAGCAGGTTGAAACGCCCAAATGGTGATTATTTAAGGATATGAGATTTATCAAATTTATGGTTTTACGATTTCCTTCAAATTCTGGAGGCGATAGTTTTTTGCGTTCGTGATGGAAGTGGATAGCCCGTAAAAGCTAAAAATGAGAGAGTCTTGGCTGTGGATAGCGCCCTAAGAAGCTCCTTTATAGCCCTAGATTCTCCAGCTTTTGGCTTGCGAACTAGAAACGGACAGCAGGTTAAAACGCCCAAATAGCATTTATAATTTACTCATACGGCATTATAAATATAATTTGGTATTTGAACTGTCAAATTTATGGTTTTGCGATTTCCTTCAAATTCTGGAGGCGATAGTTTTTTGCGTTCGTGATGGAAGTGGATAGCCCGTAAAAGCTAAAAATGAGAGAGTCTTGGCTGTGGATAGCGCCCTAAGAAGCTCCTTTACAGCCCTAGAATTTCCATTTTTTGGCTTGCGGACTAGAAACGGACTGTAGGTTAAAACGCCCAAATAGTATTTATAATTTATTATAAGTATTTACATCGTCTTCTCAACCAAAACGTCTTGCTTTAGAAAGTGGCCCTTTTCGTCAACAACACTTATTTGGTAGCGTCCTGGTGGGAGGTGAATACTGGTTTCATGTAGCTCTGTGGTCGTGGTGAGGTAACGTTCATCGATATACCAATGGACTTCTGTATTTTTGGAATGTGCCAGCTGGAGGACAACTTCCTCATCAGTTCCATCAAAACTTTTGGGGAGTAGAATCCGTTCATTTTTTCTTGGAAATATAAATTCCATCAACTCCTGTTCATCGGTAACTTCACCACAATTGGGGTGGAGTGGAGGAGGTGTTTTAAAACCCATAGTCTGTGTGAAATGCTTTTCAATTGGGGAGAGTTCAACAAAGGATTTCTTTTTCATTTTTGAAAGGGGATAGCAGTTATTTTTGACCTCATAACGTTCCGTTTCGTCTACACTTATTTCTGTGTGATAGGTGCACTGCTGCACGGCTTTTGAGTGGGAGGGAATCCATAAGAGTTCACTTTCATCACATGCCTTGCTTTTCGGCATTCCGCTAAAAGGGCATAGGTTTACTTGTTTTACATCGTCATAAGGAGGAAGTAGCCAATCTTGGCTTTTGGGAAGTTCTTTAAAGACGTCAAACATAATAGGGGCAGCTGCTTTTATGCCCGTAAGATTTGGTCTTCCTTCGGTATCGGCATTGCCTACCCAAACGCCAACGGTATACTCTTCATTCATCCCGATGGACCAGGCATCTTTAAAGCCATAACTTGTTCCCGTTTTCCAGGCGATCTGCTGGTCATCTCCCAAAATAGCACCAAAATTGAAATCTTCTGGGCGCTCCAGTTCCATCATCGCCTTTAAGGTAAAATAGACTGATGAGGCATGCCAATTGGAAGGTTCATACTCTAACTCCTGTTTTGTGTTTGAACCAGAGGCGTTAATAGTCAGATTTTGAATTTCACCCGTGGAGTATCGACTGGAAGACGTTACGTAGGTGGAATACACGTCTTTGAAATTGACAAAGGCTTGCGTCAATTCCCATAAACTGACCTCTGCTCCTCCTAAAATTAAGGTTAATCCGTAGTGATCGATTCCTTTATTAATTTGTTGTAATCCGGCATCTCGTAAATTTTCATAAAAAAGGGGTAGACCATAGTCTTGCAATACATTTACAAAAGGAACATTCAAGGAACGGCTTAGCGCTTGATGTGCAGGAACCAAGCCATGGAATTTTTCATTGAAATTTTTAGGGCGGTATCCATTAAAACTCACAGGAACATCTTGTAATAGGGAGGTGGGTAAAATCTGACTTTCCTCTAGTGCCGCTGCATATAAAAAGGGCTTTAAGGTGCTTCCCGTACTTCGTTTGGCTTGCATCATATCCACATAGCGAAAAGGACTTTTTGCAGTACTTGTATTTCCTACATAAGCCAAGACTTTTCTGGTTTTATTTTCTACCACAATTAAGGATAGATTATAAATGTTATTCTTTTGAAGTGCTCGCTGATGTTTTTCGGTAATTTGATTTACTTTTTGCTGAAGTTGATATTGAATACTGCTTTCCATCACCTCCTTTTGGTCTTGTTGACATACAAAATCAACAAAATGAAAAGCTTGATTTGGCAAGGGTAGTGGCGTACTAGGCAAGCTTTCTAAAAGTGAAAGCTGATAGGTTTCTTCATCGATAACTTCTTTTGAAGCTAGTTTTTTTAAAAGGGCGTTGCGTTTATTTAGGAATTGCTTATCGTTTTTCCCTGGATAAATGATACTTGGTGAGTTGGGTAAAACGGCCAAAGCAGAGGCTTGTCCCCACGTTAATTGCTGTGGTGAAATCCCAAAATACCGCCAGCTCGCCGCTTCTAGTCCTACCACATTTCCGCCGAAAGGGGCATAAGCAGAGTAGTGTAGTAGGATTTCTTTTTTGCTCAATTTTAATTCTAATCGAGTGGCTTGTACCAATTCGATAATTTTCTCGGTATAGCTTCGTTGTTTATTTTTTCTGGAAAGGCGAATCACTTGTTGTGTCAACGTACTTCCACCTCTTTTGGTTGAACTCGTTAAGTTGGAATAAAAAGCTTTAGCCATGGAAATAGGATTAAAGCCAGTATGCCAGTAGAAATATTCATCTTCAAAATGAAGAATGGCTTGCTCAAATTTTCCAGGAACCTCTTCTGCACTCGGAAATCGCCATTGCCCATCGTCTGCAATTCGAGCTCCTAGTAAATTGCCATCCTGATCATTGACAACACAAGAGATAGGATCACTAAACAAAACTTTGGGTAAACTAAACCACCACACTGAAACGACAAAGAGCAATACGCCAATAAGCTATTTCCGTTTTGAAAGTTGTTTCATGAGTTATCTTTTCTACTTTTTCGAACAGCCAAGCAGCTCATTACCTGATTTTTGCGACTTGCATTAGTCTACAACTTGAATCCATTGTCCTTGAGTTCGTGCAAAATGATTTCCGCTATACATGGCTTCAACTTGAGTTCCTGGTAAATAGTATTCTCCGAGATAAGAAGCATTAACCTTAATTTCAAAGTAAGTCGATTTTCTAGCTTCCAAATCAAAGTATATATACACCCGATCATCACGGACATCTACATGATTGGCATTTTCAAAACTACCACTCTTAAAATCGGTAAATTGAGTATCGATAATTTCCCAACCACTTGGGATAAATTGACTTAGTGCTACTTCATTCAAATAGGAATTCGATTCGTTATCTACTCTCAGTCTTAGTGTGACTTCTGTTCCTTGTTTTAGGTTTTCAATATCAATAGGCTCTTTATTCACATCTGAATATTGAGTGGTGACCCTAAGATTTCTCGAAGAAGCTTGTTCCTCACCGATAGGTAACTGCCCAGATTGTAAAATATTGACAAACAAACTCCCTTGTTTATTATTTTGAACTGAAAGCTGGATTTTTGATGCTGAATCTACTTCCAAGTTGGTTTGATAAATTCCTTTTGAAGAGTTTATAGGAGTGGTTTTCCCATTCACTTGATAGTTAAAATCTAGCTCTTTACCCCCTTTATACTTGATGTATTTGGACATGGCGAGTAAAGCATAAGCCGTTTCATGGGTATGCAACCATTGGTCTGAAGAAAGGATCTGGGATACTTCTTCAGCTAAGCTGTTCATCTTTTTATCTTTTATAGACACATACGTTTCCAGTATCATTGCTAAGTCCCGAAGTTTAGAGCCATATGTATATCGGTATTCAGTTTCGCTTACTTGCGAATTACTAAATTCTTGTACTAGTTTTTTAGCAGTAGACTCTTGTCCTAATCTGGCATAAGCTAATGCCAATCTGGCCTTGGCCTGACTGCTTAAATCACTTTTGTTTTTCAACCGATTCATCGCAGCAACTTCTGCTTCACCAGCTAAGACTAAAGTGTATAAGCGATAGGCTTGTACAAAATCACTTTCTCTAGGTGTTTCTGTCCATTTTCTAGCCTCTTCTTTTTGGTAGCTCTTCCATTTGGAAAGGAAACCAAAAGGCAATTGATAAGATTTTTCTTTGGCTTCCAACATGAAATGCCCCACGTAATTGGTGGTCCATTTGTCGGGATCTCCACCTGGCCAATAGGCGATTCCTCCAGAAATTGCTTGGTATCTATTTATCTTCTGAATGGTTTTTTGAACCTGTTCCTTCAGTTGATTTTCCTGTGGTGCATCTAAATCGACAATGTCTGATAAAAATAACTGAGGAAACGCTTTGGAAGTGACTTGCTCTACGCACCCATGCGGATAAGAGGTTAAGTAATGCAATCTCTTTTCTAAATTCATTGGAGGAAATGCACTAAAACTGATACGTGTTGAATTTGTGCCCGGCGTACCAAAAGTGCTTAATTCCAATTCTTTCTGTTCATTTTCTTTAAGTTCGAGTTTGCGAACAGTGGAACTCACAGGATTTGGATTAATAACATCGACTTCAACGTCGTTATAAGCTAGTTCATTTCCTGATTTGGCTTGGATCTTAATTTTTTGCGAACGTAAATCATCACTAACTTTAAAATCGAAATACACTAGATATTCACCAGTTTCAGAAACTTGGAGTTCTTGTGTCGCCTCACCAATCAATTGAAGTTGGTCGTGGTTTTGAACACTTACTTGGATAGATTTAAGCTTATCGTCCATTACAAAAATAGTGACAGGAACTCTTACTTCTTCTCCAGGTGATAATTTCCTCGGTACTGAAGTTAGCAGCATTAAGGGCTGTTTTATCTTCATCACTTTATCCACACTTCCATAACTCTGTTGTTCTGGATTTCCAGCGACCAACATCGCTTTTACAGAACCGATGTAATTGGGCATGCGAAGTTGATGTGTTTTTGATTTCCCCGCTGCTAAATAGAAAGGGCCCAGATGTGTCACCACGGGCTTAAAACGCTCTGCTTTTCTGTTTTTCTTCCCTGCTGCTTCATCGCCACCACCAATTCTGTACACATTTTTCAGACTTCCGCCATAAGCGCCAATCACATCGTCAAAAACATCGAAGGTGCGCACGCCTAAAGTTTGCTTCGCATTAAAATGCTTATAAATATCTGGTGTAGTAAAGCTGGTCAAATCCAACAAACCTTCATCAACTATGGCGATGGTATAGGTCATTGCTTTTCCATTTTCTTCTGAAACGTCTATGCTATAAGTAGATTCTGGCCGGATACTTTCAGGAAGTTTGAGTTGAGGTTGAAGTTTGCGTTTTGGGTTTTCCACTTCAATTGGGATAACTCCAAATAGACGAATGGGTAAATCGTTTGTTGTGTTTTGATGTTTTTGCAATAATGAAATGCTGATGTAAGCATTTGGAGCCATGGCTTCTGTGATAGTGAGCTCCACATCGGTCATGCCTTTTTGGGCATCAATCCATTCATAATGAATTATTTCTGTTCCATTTTCGACACTTAGCAATGCTTTTGCTTCTGCCATGGAGGGAAAGTTGATTTTCGCTTTTTCGCCTACGTTATAGTTGTTTTTATCAGTTGTAAATACCAGATTATGCTCTTTGGAGGTTTGCTGAATATTCCACCAATCTTTAAAAAAGTAAACCACTTCACCACTGGCATGCTGGCTTTCTTCATCCACTACCCGAATTAAATATCGACCTCGGTCATCTTCAGGAACGTTTAAGCTGAATTTAGCTTTTCCATTTGCATCGGTAGTCAATTCAAAGTTCTTATAAGGCTTGTGTACTTCAGCGTCTTCGTATCTGGAAAGTTGGTCATCTCCACGATTCCACCACCAACGCCATTCAATTTGATGGATGTAAACCTTCACTTTTCGCCTAGGTGCTATTTCACCTTTATAGTTTACACTTACCATTTCAAAATTTGTCGTTTGATCGGTTTCGAAGCGGTGATTCTGATGAGAAGTTAAAGCTCTTAATCCAACAAAATGGGAGTATGGCGCGTACCATTGTTCATCTACATCTATTGAAAAATCACCACCACCTTCAAAGACTTTGGTCAAAAAGTTAGCCTTGATCATTCCAGGTGGATTGTTATTGAAATTAATTTTTGAACGGATATCCGCTTGTCCATTTTGGTTTACTTCTCCCCCAAACACCTCAAATTCTTGTGGGTAAAAGTGTCTTACAGGATCACTAAATTTGAAGGTTTTCAGTTTTTCAAATTTGTATTCAGATGAAGTGAACTTAGCATTGACATCCGCTTTTAAATTTTTAGCAGTGGCGCCCGTTAGCCATTCGGTTGATAAGTTCAATTGAATACTTTTGTCAAGTCGTTGAGGTTCATCTGTAGTGGATAATTCAATTTTTAATCGGTTGGGCTTCACTGTAGCCACAGAAATAAATTTTGTAAACTCTACTGCACCCACATTCATAACTATTCGCCAGCTTCCAGTAGCGTCTTTTTCATCTGTTGAAAGAGGAAAATGATAAAAACCATTTACAGAAGAATTTTTCACTTCAGAATACGTAAGTCTCCCTTGAGGATCAAAAAAATCGAGTTTAACAGGATGATTTTCGGGCAGTGGATTGGCAAAATCATCTAACACAAAATTGAAATGAATAGCTTCTCCCGGTCTATAGACCCCTCGATCGGTGTACATAAAAGCATTGATGCCTTTGGTGATTTTGGTGCCTCCAACTTCAAAACTACTCATGTTTAAAGCATTCGAATTTTCAAGTTTTAAGTAAGCGTAATTGTTTGAATTTTCGGCGATTGCAAAAACTGCTTTTTGAGAGGGCTTAAATTCAGCTATCCCGTCATTGTTGGTTTCTACACTTCCTAAAACTTGCTGTTGCTGATTGTAAAAGTTAACTTTTGTTTGCGCCTCTGGAGATCCAGACAGTAAATTTGTAGTGGCTACAAAGTAATTTCCCGTTTCTGTTTTTTTGATCAATACACCTAAATTGGAGGCCATCACATTGCTACTTACAAAATTTTCATCATTGTAATAGGCCTCATGACACGCATTATCTTGTTCTTGCCAATTGTAAGTTGTATTTCTAAATCCCCAAGCTTCTTTATTCCAATACTCCTCTTCCTTATCTTTCTCAAATTCTTTGGCAATTTGATTTATTTTTTCAGCACCTATTTGCTCATCTTCACCACAATTGTATAGGCTGTAGGCTTTTCTGAAACTGATTTCAATTTGATAAATGGCACCAGGGGACACTTCAAATATGGAACTCAAATCCATCGCATGAGCCTGCCATTCGCCAGCATTGTTTAAGTCATCTTGATTAAGGGGAATGGTTTTTTTGGCGACCAATCTACCTACATCTCTTAAGTAGTAGTTGCTTGTGGAGTTGAGTTCACTATCCTGCAAAAATTGCAGTACGTTGTTTTCATAAATCTGAATAACACGTAAGTCCACAGCGGCTAAGTTTACAGTTTCAAAATAAAAGGGGTTAGATGGACTGTTGGGTAAAATCACCCCTTGAGAAATTAACCTTACCTGTGGTTTGAGTTGCTGAAAGCGGATAGATTTTGAAAATTCAGTTTTAAGGTTTCTGCCATATTCCGCTTTTATGCCTTCAAAAACTTTCAAAGTGACCTCACCCTTGAATTTGCTATTTGGAAAAACGTTTAACACATTTCCATTGACTTCAAATTTTAGATCAGTGTCATCATTCAATTGAACCAAACCTAAAAACTCCTGATTTGGGTCTAAACTTTCAGAAAAATTAATTTCTAAATAGGGCTTTTTCGCTTTTGCTATGCGAACATCCATCACTTTAAAATTATCTTTTCCAGGGATGGTAAAAGTTTCACTTCCCGAAGTTTTGGAGTTTACAGGCGATCCATCCCAAGAAATCAAAACTTTGGAATCGTCTTTTTCACGGTAAATACTATCGATGACCAATTCAAAATAGTTGGCATCAGAAGTTGTTAAAAACCGAACATCTAAGTCGCTATCGTTTTGTTGTGCAGAAATACTCTTTTTGATATTTTCTAAACTAAGCACATCAGACGCCTCGATCTCTGCTGAAATATATTGCCAATCGGCATCATAAGATTGTATGGATTGGAGTCCAATTATAAAATCGGGGACTATAGTTTCAAATTTAAACTGAAACACGTTGTCCTCTTTGGGTAAGTTTTCATACAACTCACTCAAGTAAAGGTTGAATTGATAGGTTGTCGCAGGTTGAAGCTTTTGTTTCGGAATAAAACGCAGTCGATTTCCATTTTCGATATATAAATCGCCTTTTACTTCAGGCTCAATTTTTATAAATTCTGATGGAAGTTTTTGATCGGTGGTGTATTGAGGCAACTTCTCTTTTAACTGAATTTCAACAGGAGAGGCCACAGAAATAGGTTGCTGAGTGTAATTCTGAATGTATTTTGAAGCAATAGCAGCTTGATCTTCAGAAGTACCCTCTGAGCAAGATTGAAATAAGAGGAGAAGACTTAAAAGGAGGAAGGACTTTTTCATAGACATAAGCTTAAAAAATTTCAGAGTTCTTGAGTCTAAAAGTAATTATAATAGGTTAATTAAAGGGTGGAAATCTGGGTTTATAAAAGCTCTGCTTATGGGACCCTATAATTCTAGGCAGGTATTTGCTGGGAAATACAAAAGATGAACTTTATAAAATAAATAGTCTTCCTGAAAATAATGACGGAAGTGAAGATGATGAAAACCTACTTTTGATTTGTAATAAAAAGATAAGCGAGTAGTGTTGACAATCCTCCGTTACTTTAGAATTTTAAGTCATAATTTTTTAGTATTTAATTAAAAGTATCTTGGATACTATATATGAAAGTGTTAGTTTAGTTAGTAATAAAAACAACGTCCTAAATAGATATGAACCCTATACGGAAGATTTGAATAGAGGATATACGGGTGTTGGCTGCAAGCTAAAACCAGCCGCATATTCTAGCACTTTTGGTTTTTGCCAACGCATAATTCCAACACTCTAAAAACCAAAAGAGCTAAAATTTCTCACCACACGAATTGAACTTCAAATAAAATTTGTTACATTTGACCAAAATTAGTCAAGTCTAAATTTGGTAAAATGACACTTGGACAGAAAATAAAGGAATTAAGAGAATCAACAGGAATGTTTCAGAGGCAACTTGCTTCAATACTTGAAATCGGAGACGGTTTTTTAAGTAAAGTTGAGAATGACCAAAAGGCATTAAAACGTGAACATTTAAAAACGATTAGTGAAACCTTCAATTGCTCGTTTTCGGAATTAGAAGCCTTGTGGATTGGTTCAAAGGTTTATGATATTGTTAAAGACGAAAAAGAAGGAATGAATGCCTTAAAAGTGGCAGAAGAACAAATGAAATACGAGAAGAAATAATAGATGAAATATCAACTATATAAAAAAGATAGAAAAGAAGTTGTTCCTGTTGAAGAGACTAAACTGAATAAACTTGCGAAAATTAAACTCGACCATATTTTTGAAAAAAGAGATGAATTGAGAATACCAAGTAGATTTATTGAGTCTTGGACAGAGGTTGCGTTATTTCATTCGAAAGGAGATGTTGAAAAAGCTAATGCAATCCTATTTCCTAGCGAAAAATCAGCTTTTGCATTGAATAATCGCCTAAATGATTACACAGCAAAAGAATGGTTACCTGAAACTATAACGGTATTTAGTCAAAAAGGATTAGGAGCTGGAAATAAAAATGCTCAAATCGAAAAACAACATCCTGCACCATTTTCTTTTCAAGATGTTGGTAAACTAATTCAATTCTTTTCAAAGGAAAATGACAAGGTGCTTGACCCATTTTCAGGAGTTGCATCAACCGTAAAAGCTTGTGCTTTTAACAACAGAATTGGTTATGGAATTGAGTTAAATACTAAATATCACGAATTGGGACTGCAACGAATAGAATTAGAAGTTCCAGACGAATTTCCTTTAAAAAACAAACAAAATTTAATAAATGGGAATAGCCAAAAAGAAATTAAGAAGTTCAAAAAAAACGAACTTGATTTTATTGCAACTAGTCCACCATATTGGAACATTTTAGAAACTGTTGACCACAAAGGAAAAGAAAGAATAGATAATGATTTAGACCACAAGTACAGCGAGAATAATGAAGACCTTGCCAATATTGAAGATTATGATAAATTTCTTTCATCACTTACAAAGTTTTTCAACGATTGTTCAAAACCACTAAAATCTGGAAAATATATGTGTGTAATTGTGAGCGACTTTAGAAAAAAAGAAAAATATTATACTTTTCACGCAGATTTAGCGAATGCATTAGAAAAAAAAGGAAATTTTGTTCTAAAAGGAATTAGAATATTATACCAAAGACACAAAAGTATTTATCCTTATGGTTATCCTTTTTCATTCGTTCCAAATATGCATCATCAAAACGTTTTAATTTTCCAAAATATCAAGAAAGATGATTAAGATAAACAAAATACATTACGGAGATTGCATTAAACAAATGCAAAAATTAGAGAATGAATCTATCGATCTAATTATAGCTGACCCACCATACAATTTGAACAAAGATTTTGGAAAGTCAACTAACAATTGGAATGATGTAGATGGTTGGATTAAATGGTCTAAAAAATGGCTTGATGTTGCAATTACAAAATTAAAGCCAACAGGCTCAATTTTTATTTATGGCATACACCATTATTTATGTCATCTTCACGTTCATCTTTATCAAAAAGATTTAAAATATAGAAGACAAATAATTTGGCATTATGAAAACAGTTTTTCAGGTTATAAAAATTCGCCTTCTGCAAATTACGAACCAATACTTTGGTTTTCAAAAACAGATGATTACACTTATCATCAGATAAGAGAACCATATAAAAGTACAGAAAGATTAAAAAACAAAATAACGAAAAATGGAAAAATTTGGACACCACATCCAGACGGAAAACACGCTGGAGATGTATGGAATATTCCTGTTTTAGCAGGTAGACGTTTTGCAGACGAAAAAGTTGACCATCCAACACAAAAACCATTAGCAATATGTGATAGAATAATTAAATATTTCTCAAATGAAAATGATTTAGTACTAGTTCCTTTCAGCGGTTCTGGTAGCGAATGTGTTAGTGCATCGAAAAATAATAGAAATTTTATTGGCTTCGAAAAAAATCGAGATTATATAAAAATCGCCAATAGTCGTTTGAAAGAAATAAATGTTAATAAACAAATTGAGGTAAAAATTAATACAAATGGTATATTAGCAGATGTTTAAATTCTGTAAATATCAATGAAGAACATTCCGCATCAATTCGTCCAAATAGATAAGTTCTACCGTGCTTTAGTAACGGTCAAAGAACTTATTGAAGAAGAAATTCCATTAAGAGATGAAAATTTGGGAGAAAGATTACTTCACAATCAAGTGATTTTCCCAAATACACCAGAGCAAACTATTGAAGAATATTTAGCAGAGCAAAGCGAAAAAACACAAGCAAATAGAGGCTACTATACTGCAGGTCGAGAGACAAGAAGGTTCTTTGAATTACTAGGATTATTAACTGTAGCTGATGATAAATCAGCATATTTAAGTCCTTTTGCAATCTTACTTTTATCAACTGAATCTGAAAATATTCGACTTGCATTATGGCGTGATTCCTTGCTTCGAATGGGAGTTGAAGGTAACGATGGTGAGATTAGTCATCCTTATAGAATTTTACTGAAACTGGTTCAAGATAATTCAGGATTGGAAACTAGAAAATTAATGTTAGCTCTTGATGCAGAAAATGATTCAAATGAAGAATACCAGAGAGTTTTAAATCTATCTCATTCAACTTTTGAAGAGATTAGAGAAGAACTTAACCTAACAATTCATAAAGCAAGAAATGCTGTCAAAATACTTCCATCGCTAGCAGAACAACTTGGAGATATTGAAAGACACGGGAACAATACATATCCAGTTGGACACATAATTATAACCGAAGATGAAATTTCAACCGAAATCCCTGCTGGAACAATGAATCCAAATGGAATTCTTTACTCTCAATATAGAACTGTGACTTCTGATACAATCGCAGTAGACCCAATATTTAATACAATTTCATCAGTTAGTATCGACTATGCCGAATCAATCAGAATTCGTCAAGAACGATTAGCTGAACATCAACAAATTGTAAGACAACTTGGACTATTCTGTGAGGAAAGAGCATTTGAACTTTACGAAGGGAAGTTTGATTGTTTATCGACATTGAGAGAAACAGCTTTAGTTTTTGAAATTAAAACTATTTTAAGTTCAATGTCTGACCAAGAAAAACAGACAGTTAAAGGAGTTGGACAGTTAAAGTACTATAACTTTTCAATTGTGAACAGACAAATGGAATACGAGGACATAAAAGAATTTTTAGTTTATTCTCAAAAACCGCAATTGAGTTTAATTGAATTTTGTGTAGCCGAAAATATAAAAGTTATATGGTTGGAAGATGCAATATTTAGAATTTATGATCCTGTTTCAAATGAAGATATTGATTTTGAACCATTAGATTTTGTGTAAAAAGCCAATGCTAAAAGCCATATACATTTGCAATTCGCAACAGCCAATGCTGCACTAAAAATTGCAAAAGAGTATAGTCTTTGCCACAGCTAGCAAGTTTGCGAAAAGAAATGCCATACAGGTAACAAAGAACTGAGGTAAAACACATCTTTTTACTTTAATTTGAAACACTAGTAGTCTAGGCTCATGGATTCATAAATCTGATTCTTTGAGCTTTTTTAATTGATTTTTCTTTATTTAGGCAACACAGAACGGAACTCTTATCATAGGGTCTACCAGATTTTGCAATGGCAAACGTCCGTCGTCTTAGAATTTTGAATGCAGTATTTTTGTAGTTAATTAGAAGTTCCTTGGATACTATGTGTGAAAGTGTTAATTTAGTTGGGAATAAAACAACGTTCGAAATAGATATATACCCTATACTGAGGATTTGAACAAGGTTTATGCGAGACGTTACTCTAATTTTATAAAAACTTTGCGGACTGAATATTATGTGCTTACTTTGTAATTATAAAAAGTAAGTTATGGAAACAACAATCATAAAAATTGGAAATTCAAAAGGTCTGCGTTTGAGCAAGACTATCTTGGAAAAATATAACATAAAGGACAAAGTAGAAATGATTTTAGAAGAAGGACAAATAATCCTAAAGCCAATAAGTAGTCCGAGAAAAAACTGGGGAAAAGCATTTGAAGAATTGCGAAAAAATAATGATGACCTATTATTATTCAATGATGTCTTTGAGGACGAAAACTTTGAGGAATGGAATTAGAACAGTATTCCATCATACTCGTAAATCTTGACCCGACAATAGGTAGCGAAATAAAAAAAACAAGACCTTATGTAATTGTTTCACCCGACGAAATTAATAAGTTCTTGAGAACAATCGTAGTCGCACCAATGACAACGAATTTAAAAAGTTATCCAACCAGAATTAAGGCAAAGCATAACGGAAAAAAAGGAATGATTGCAATAGACCAAATTCGGATCATTGACAAATCACGAATACTAAAAAAGTTTGACCAATTAACTAAATCAGAAATACAAAACTGCAAAGATATAATCCAAGAAACCTTCGTTGACTAAAATTAAATTCGGAATAAGTCTGAGGAAAGTACGTTTGCCAACAAAGAACTGAGGTAAAAAACAACTCTTTTTTACTTTAATTTGAAGCAGGAGTAGTCTAGGCTTATGGATCCGTAAAACTGATATTTTGAGTTTTTTTAAATGATTTTTCTCTATTTATTTAGGCAACACAGAAACGTAAATCTTCTCATAAGGTCTACCAAGTTTTGCGATTGTAATCCTCCATTGCCTTATAATCTTGAATGCAGCCCTTATGGTGGTTAATTAAAAGTCCCTTGGATAAAATGTTTGAAAGTGTTAGTTTAGTTGGTAATATAACAACGTTCTAAATAGGTATATACCCTATACTGAGGATTTAAATAGGGGTTATACGGATGTTGTATGTAATTTAAAAAAACCGCATAAGACCAATAAAATATAATTAGTAAAGTATTTTTTATATATTTGTAACCAGTTACGTATTTAATAACACAGAAAATGGATTTTGATGAAATTGGAGAAATGGCATTAGGCAGCAGACTAAGAGCGTTAAGCGATAAGGTTACAGAAGATGCTGAACAAATATATGGAGTTTATGATATAGAACTAAAACCAAAATGGTTTCCAGTTTTCTACTTTTTATCTAATCATGATAAAGGAAAATCTATCACTTCAATAGCTAACGAAATTGGACATTCACATCCATCTGTCATTAAAATTGTTCGAGAAATGTCAAAAAAAGGATTGGTTTTAGAACAAAAAAATAAATCTGATGGACGGATAAATAATATACTCTTAACTCAAAAAGGGAAAGGTATATCTGTAAAAATACAAGAACAATATATAGACGTTGGAAGTGCAATGAAAAATACACTAAAACTAACCACACACAATATTTGGTTAGCTATTCAAGAGTTTGAGTACTTGTTAAAAGAAAGGTCACTTTTAACAAGAGTTATTGAAGAGAAGAAAATAAGAGAATCTTCACTAATTGAAGTTTTGAATTACTCACCAGAACACCACACAGCTTTTCAAGAACTCAATGAAGAGTGGATTACCAAATATTTCAAATTAGAAGATGCTGATAGAAAAGCATTAGACAACCCTAAAAGCTATATTCTGGACGGAGGAGGGAAAATTTTAGTGGCTATTCAAGGTAAGACTATTTTAGGGGTTTGTGCCTTACTGAAAATGCAAAATGATAAATATGATTATGAACTGGCAAAAATGGCAGTTTCTCCAAAATCACAAGGGAAAGGCATTGGGTATTTATTAGGAAAATCTATTATTGAAACAGCAAAAAAATTAAATGCCTCTAACATATATCTTGAAAGTAACACAATTTTAAAACCAGCAATCTCATTATATGAAAAACTAGGATTTAAAAAAATAGTTGGTCATTACACATCATATGAAAGATGTAATATTCAAATGGAACTTAAACTGAAATAATCAAAAATAGAATTTGAAAATAAAATAGCTATTATCATCAAGGACGAACTATTAAATTGGCAAAAGCTCAATGTTGCTTTATTTTCAGCAAGTTCGGTAGCCATAAAATTTCCTGAAACGCACGGAAAATAATTTGTAAATGCTTCAAAATCAAAATACATATTTTTTATCAAGCAACCAATTAGTATTTATCAAGCCGATGACCAAGCTCAAATGGATAGAGCATTTTCAAGAGCAAAACAAAGAGAACTACATATTGGGATTTATACAGACTCTCTTTTTTCAACAAAAAGCGAAGATGAAAACCACATTGAAATAGGCAAGTTAACAGACAAAAATCAAATTTTGGTAGGAATTATAATTTATGGGGACAATAGGAAAGTGAACAAAGCTCTGAATGGACTTAAATTCCACGGATAAAAACTACAGCCAAGAACTAAGTATATGGCGTGCCGATAGACCAACGCTATATGATGTGTTGACTGATCCAGGATTGCTGATAAGTGGGGATTCGACGATTAGGTATAGACCTTACAAGAGGAGAAAGCTGTATTAAAACTGCTTTTCAAATATCAAATAGGGGAGCACCTTTATACCACTCATTATTTTTGAAAATAAATAATGCCCTTAAAATTAATTATGGAAATGAACATGACTAATACCAAATTATATTTATAATGCCGTATGAATAAATTGAATTATTTTTTGATTGATTGAAATCAAAAATAACTAGCATAGCCTTAGCTACGGTAATTATTTTTGATGAAAAGCAGGCGAAAAAGAAACGATTTATTGCGTCATTATAAGTCTAAATTGGTATAAAACCTGTATTTGTGATATAAGGAAAAAATATGCAAGCAGTGCTGGTAAACATCCCGTCGTCTTAGAATTTTAAATCATCATTTTCAGTGGTTAATTATAAGTCCCTTTGATACTATACATGAAACTGCTAGTTTAGATAAAAATAAAACAACGTCCTAAATAGATATATAGCTTATAATAAAGATTTGAATAGGGGTTTTGCAGATTTTGGCGCACACATAAAAAAAAGCCAATCACACGTTCAAGCACATTTCATTTCGCTCCTGCCTGACAAAATAAAAAGAGCTTTCACTTTTTTAACCACCCCAATAATAGTTTTTATGAAAAATAAAATTTATGTCCCAAATAGTTACTAAATTTGGGACATAAATAAATAAATAATGACTAAATCAGTTCAATCTAGAATTGAAAATAAAATAAAATTAATGAAAAGAGGGAGTATTGTATTCCCCTCCAACTTTGATGATATAGGAAATGTTGAAGTTGTGAAAAAAACCTTACTCAGACTTAAAAACAAAAAGTTCTTAGCAAGACTAGCTCATGGAATATATTTATACCCAAAACAAGACAAACTTCTAGGAGTTTTATATCCGACAATAGAAGCAATTGCAGTAGCTATTGCTAAACGAGATAGAGCACGAATTATACCAACAGGAACAACAGCCCTTAATAAATTAGGATTATCGACCCAAATCCCAATGAATGTTGTTTTTTTAACTGATGGAGCTCCAAGAAGTATAGTAGTTGGTAAAAGAATAGTAAAATTCAAACGAACATCTCCAAAAAACTTAGCTGTAAAAGGAGAAATTACAAGTTTGATTATTCAAGCCCTTAAAGAAATTGGAAAAGACAATGTAACATCGGAGCAATTAGAAAAAATTAAGATACATCTTGAAAAAGAAAAACAAGAAATTATAGAGCATGATGCCAAATTAGCTCCAGCTTGGACATCAAAAATTATGAAGAATAGCAAATCATGAAAAACTTTATAAGACTTAGCAAAAAAGATAAACTGAACATATTCAATCAAGCCAGTGAAAAAACTGGGCTTCCATCTTCTGCAGTTGAAAAAGATTGGTGGGTAACTTTATCATTGAATATTATATTTTCATTGCTTTACTCGAAACATATTGTTTTTAAAGGAGGAACATCTTTGAGCAAATCATGGAATTTAATTGAACGTTTTTCAGAAGATATTGACTTGGTAATTGACAGAAAATATTTAGGTTTTAAAGGTCAATTGAGTAAAACTCAAGTTAAAAAATTACGTAAAGCATCTTGTTCCTTTATTGGAAATGAATTTTATAAAGACATCAATGATGCTTTAATTAAACTAGGTGTACAAGATTATGAATTAGTTGTTCAAGAAACAAAAGAGACAGACACTGATCCCTTAGTTATTGAATTAAGATATAAATCTTTAACAGAAATATCTAACTATTTAAGACCAAGAGTTTTGATAGAAGTTGGTGCGCGTTCCTTAATGGAACCTGTAGAAAACAAACCCATTATTTCTATGGTTTCTGAGCAATTTAAAGAACTACCCTTTGCCGAAAAAGAAATAACACTACCTGTTGTTTCTCCTAAACGAACCTTTTTAGAGAAGATATTCCTATTGCATGAGGAATTCCAAAAAGAATCTAAATTTATAAGAGTAGAGAGAATGAGCCGTCATTTGTATGATCTAGAAAAACTAATGGATACAATTCACGGCACAGAAGCTTTGAAAGATGTCGAATTATACGATACAATTATTGCACACAGGAAGAATTTCAATGCAATAAGAGGAATTGACTACACAAACCATAGCCCCCAATTAATTAACATTCTACCACCAGAAGAAATAATTAAAGACTGGGAGAAAGATTATAAAACCATGCAAGAAAGTATGTTCTATGGGACTACTTTACCTTTTATCAAATTAATGGAACGCATAGCTGAACTAAACAATCGAATTAAAACAATGTAATGATGGAAGAAAAATAAATAAGGGAGGAATTAGAAAGAACTTTAGCCAATGATAATGTGTGGCTTAGTGTAGATGCAGGTGTAATTGATCGATTAGGTAGTGAATTAGCTTTTAGACAATAAATAGCTGTATATGAACTAGTCAAAAACGCTTATGATGCTGATAAAATAAAATCTGACCCATTTTTTATCGGAGAAAAAGCAAAAGACTCACGAATTGATTTTAACACAGCAACAGATATTGGATTTATCCATTCCGATTTAATTTTTACCACAGGTCTTTTATTTGCTTTGAAGCCGCATATAAACAATCCTTTAAAAGAAACTGTTTTCTTAGAAGGAAAAGAATATAGCACATATCGACAAAATATGTTCGATTCTTTTTATTCAATGCATGCGAGTCTTTGCTTTGAAAAGCTGTATAACTTTTGGGATAGAATTGGAGACAAAATTGCAAATGAATTTTCTTCAAAATTTCCAAATCCAAAAAGAGTAATGTTTGCAAACGTGATTGATAAACTGAAAGAAGATTTTGAAACAGACGAGAACTTTATGTGGTTAATTGCTTTTAGAAATGACGGTTTCAAAGATTTTAATGACAAAAGAAAATTAGTAGTTCATTACGAACAGATAGAGACGAAATACCAAACAGCTATTTTGGATAACATTGGAGATATGCAAAAAATAGAGGAGATATTTTTGGAAAAATCTACTTTACCTGAATTTTTCAAAAGGCATATTGACTTATCCAACAAAGGAATATTAAAAACGTATGATTTCGTTAAAAGTATAGCTTAAAAAAACGTGCTAAAACAACTTATGTATCTCTTAAATAGGTAATTGCTTAATTGAAATTAAAGCTCTAAAAAATAATTATCTAAAATAACTAAGTATTTGGCGTGCCGATAAGCCAACATTTCGACATGCTCAGCGGAGTTCGCTATATGATGTGTTGACTGATCCGAGATTGCTGGTAAGTGGGAATTCGACGATTAGGTATAGATCTTACAAGAGGAGAAGCTTGTTTTTAGTATGCTTTTCAAATAGGGGAGCACCTTTTATTCTACTCATTATATTTGAAAATAAATAATGCCTTTAAAATTAATTATGGAAATGAACATGACTAAAGCCTTTATTTGCTTTATAATGAAAAAGATAAACGAGTAGGGTTGGCAAACAACCGTCGCCTTAGAATCTTGAATGCAGCAGTTTAGTGGTTAATCCAAAGTCCTTTGGATACTATATATGAAAGTGTTAGTTTAGGTAGTAATAAAAAAGACGTCCTAAATAGATATATATCCTAAACTGAGGATTTGAATAGGGGGTATTGGGATGTTGTGTGTAATTTGATAAAAATACTAGTAGTAAGAATAGTAGTTTAAAAAAATCGTATATTTATGATATGCTAAAGAAAAGTATGTTTACAAAGAAACTTGGTACAAAAGTAGCTGTGTCAGCCAGACCACTTAATTCTCGGAAATATCACGTGATAACAGGAGATGGACAAAAATGGAACGTTGTGGCTGATGGTAGCACTAGAGCAACTAGAGTTTTTACTACAAAATTAAGTGCTATTGAATTTGCAAGAGAAACGGCTATTAAAATTCAAGGCGAGGTTATAATTCATAAAAAAACTGGAGAAATTGAAGAAAGAGTTTCTTTAGCTAGATAATCGAATTTCTTTATGGCATTTGACCAAAATGTTTTTATTAATTGTCCTTTTGATAAAGATTTCAAGCCTCTTCTAAAAGCTTTAATTTTTGAATTAATTTATTTAGGTTTTACACCAAAATTATCGCAAACTTTATCTTCTTCCTCAATTCGAATTATTCAGATTAAAGATTTAATAAAAACTTGTAAATTCAGTATACACGATTTATCAAGGAGTAAAGCTATGATTGCTGGAGAATTACCACGATTCAATATGCCTTATGAATTAGGATTGGATATTGGCGCACTAGAATATGGTGGCAGGAAATTAAAAACTAAAAGAATTTTAATCCTAGAAACTGAAAGATATCACTACCAAAAAGTAATTTCAGATATAGCTGGTCAGGATATTGAGAATCATGACGATGACCCAAAAACGCTGATTACAAAGGTTAGGAATTGGTTTTCAGCGAATTTCTCAGAAGAGACAATTGTTGGTCAAAGAGTAATTTGGATTGCCTATAACCAGTTCATAGATGATTTAAATAATAATTTATCTGCGACATATACTGTTGACGAAATTGAGGAAATGCCGATAGGCGATTTCATTAAATTCTCTGCTGTTTGGATTAGAAGGTTTAAAGAATAAAAACTACTTACAATCGAGTGGATGACTCCGCCATTAATTGACGGAGTGTCTCCCCTCACACCTCCGTAGACTTCGACCTTGCTCAGGACAGGTCAAGCGAGTCTAGTAGTATACGACGGTTCGCAATCCATCTTTCCAATCGCTCTTTACACCAATTAAAACTATTCTGTACTTTTTCAAAAGGCTACAGATTTTCTTGGGAATCGGTCACTCAATTAGCGAAAATAAATGCTCTCTTTGTGATTTCCACAAGGACTGTGTTCAGTCCTTCCCCACTTATGAGACCTATGCAGTTTTATGCATCTCTTTTTCCATGGGTACTATAACCTCGGCTGACTTCTCTATTGTACCAACTCGTCGTTATACTCCAACACGCCAGCTGGTCCATTCGCTAAAATGATTTAACAAATCATTTTTTAACGCTTCGTCCTCCAGGTAATTGCATCTTCCTTCACTCGGTTTCTACCGTATCTATATAGATGCACTTTTGGTATTCTTTGGGCTTTACAATGATGTGGTTGCTTACCCGAGCATAAATGCCTAGTAAACGGTTTCTGCTTGGCCTGCCCCTTACTTGATACGGGGTCAGTGTCCCGTATAGCTATCGGTCTTGTAGCGGTATTTGCTCATTAATCAATCACAAATAATCTTCACTTCCTATCTCACGATAGACCAGCTTGCAGCTTACTAATTATTAAAGGCGTAACTCTGCCCATAAGGGACTTGAACCCTCTAGATTAATTAACTACATTACTGTAGTTAAAAAGATGCCCATGCTGGGCACACATATTCTGTATAGTGCATACCCTTTGGGATACGCACCATACAGTTGCCGTTAAAAAAAATTTAACATATGAAAATAATTTTATTGATAGCTCTAATTTCAATCATTAGTTGCAAAGAAAAAGAAAAGCAAACAGACACTAGAAAAAGTCAATCTGCAACTATCACAACAAAAAATTATGAACTTATAAAATCAAAAAATCCAAAAGCATTATTGATTATTTTTCCTGGAGGTGGTACAACCTCAAAAGAAACCAAAGAGAATTTTAATATTGTTGAGAGTGCAACAAGCAACAATATTTCGGTGCTTTTCATGAACTTCAATCGTCATTTATGGATTGACAAAGAAGAAACGGAAGATTTAAGCATAGAAATTGAAGAAATTATCAAAACCAATAAGTTAAAAACAGATAATATATTTACTGGTGGAATGTCTATTGGCGGAACTGTAGCGATTACAGTTTCTAATTATTTATCCAAAATTAATTCACCTATTAAACCAAAAGGAGTATTTGTTATCGACTCGCCTATTGATTTATTTGCACTTTATGAGAGTTCTAAAAGGGACGTTAAGAGGAAGGGCTTTTCAGATGAGCGCCTCGAAGAGCCAAAATTTATAGTTGACTATTTCGAGGATGCATTTGGAGGTAAGGACTCTTTACTTTCAAATATTCAAAAAGTTTCGCCAGTAACTTTAAAAACAAAGAATACAGAAAACATAAAAGATCTAAAAAATACCAAACTACGTTTCTATACTGAACCAGACACTTTATGGTGGAAAGACAATAGACAAACAGACTTTGAAAGTACAAATGCATATACTCTTCAAAAAACTTCCAGAAATTTAAAAAATAAGAATTGGAGTAATTTTCAACTTATTCAAACAAAGAATAAAGGCTACAGGATGGATGGCGAAAGACATCCGCATAGTTGGTCGATTGTCGACATTAACGAATTAATAGTTTGGATTTTAGAAGAAAAATAAGCCATATGCGGTAAAACGTGTGACAACAACGTAAAAAAATAATAGGGCAATTAGTTGCTTAATCCAATGGCTTATGCATTTTTGCGATGTCGCCAAATTTTTATCCCGACCATTTGGGTGGCTTATTGATAAAAAAAGATAGAAAGAGACAAACAAGTATCAATTAGACTAAGTCGAAATGCAGTGTAAAGCATGTCCCTTTAACTTCGTAAACTATGTGCCTTAACGAATATTAAAATAAAGCTATGAACCTCCAATTAAGAATATACCTAACGACCACTATTTTATTCATTGGAATTTTAACTTTCGGGCAATCTAACGTTAAAAAGAAATCTGAAATTACTTCATTTCTTGATAGTTTTAATCAAGATGATTTTTCGGGAGTAATCTTGGTTTCTCATAACGATAAAGCAATCGAAACAAGAGCTTATGGACTATCAAGTATTGAATTTAACATAAAGAACAACTTAGAAACTAAATTTAACATCGCTTCTATTACCAAAATGTTTACGGCTGTTGCAACCTTACAACTTTACGAGCAAAAAAAAATAAAATTAAACATCCCAATTGGCCAATACCTAACTAATTACCCTAACAAACTCATAAGAGATTCCGTTACCGTTCATCAGCTACTAACACACACTTCAGGACTAAATAATTTTTATGTGGCAGATTTGGACAATATAAAAAATTCAGAATACAAGAAAGTATCAGATTTTGTTCCGCTTTTTGTTAATGATACACTTTTATCAAAACCTGGAACTAAATACGATTATAGCGCATCAGGATTCGTGATTCTTGGCCTCATAATAGAAAAAGTAAGCGGTAAAAACTATTACGACTATATAAAGAATAATGTTTTAAAACCTGCAAAGATGTTCAACACATCAGAGCTGGAAATTGATTCTATTGTGAGCAATAAAGCAAATGGATACACCTCAATGTTTGGGGAAAATAAAATCCTCAAAAAGAATGATTATTATTTAACAAAAGCCTCACCAGCTGGATTTTATTATTCGACAGTAAGCGATTTATTCAATTTTTCAAAAGCCTTAAGAAACTATAAACTTTTACAAAAAGAAACAACTAAATTAATGTTCAAACCAAAAGTCAAAGGATATAATACATATTTAGGATATGGAGTAGACATTGACAAAAGGTATAATCAAACAATTCTTGGTCATAGTGGAGGTTGGTATGGAATTCATTGTGAATTAATGGATTTTATGAATGACCATTATACAGTAGTAATTTTATCAAACATCGACGATGGAGGAAGCACTGGAGCATCAAAAGTTGCGGACTTTTTTAAAGAACTAATTGCGAACAAAAAACCCAAGTAATAAAGTGGCATAATAACTAAGCATATAGCCTGCCAAGGCACGACAGGTAGGCTCAGTGGTGTTCGCTATATCATTTGTTGACTGATCCGGGATTTTTAGATAAGTGGGAATTCGATGAGTTGGCAAGAACCTTACAAGAGGAGAAGGTTGTTTTTGAATTGCTTTCCAAATAGGCGGAGTACCTTTATTTCACTCATTATTTTTGAAAATAAATAGTGGAATAAAAATAATTGTGGAAGTGAAAATCACAAAAATCTGCGTTTGCTTTGTAGTGAAAAAAATAAGCCAGCAGTGCTGGCAATCCCCCGTTGCCTTAGAATCTTGAATGCAGCAGTTTAGTGGTTAATCAAAAGTCCTTTGGATACTATATATGAAAGTGCTAGCTTAATTGGTAATAAAACAAGATCCTCAATAGATATATACCCTATACTGAGGATTTAAATAGGGGATAATGGGATGTTACCACAAATATAACCAATCACTAATATTTTGGGAGAAAAAGAAAAATCACTAGATCCTAAAACTAAATTCAATGGATATTTCTTATTAACATTTTACAACTTTTATCAATTTTATCATTCAACTAAATTTATTGATTTAAGTCAACGAGTTTGAGGTTTAAAGGAATGTTTCTTTGCAGAAATAAAATTAAACCAATTACAATGAATAAATCAATTTGCATTATTTTTACATTATTTGCCTCTATAATGTATGGACAGAATGGAACTATTAAAGGTAAAATTCTTGATAAACAATCCGAACTTCCACTTATAGGTGCTAGTGTAGAACTCTTAGGGGCTAAAATTTCTAAAGGTGTAATTACAGACCTCGACGGGTATTTTACATTAACTGATGTCCCTGTAGGCAGAAAAGTCATTAGAGTAAGTTACATTGGTTATGAAACCAGTACAATTCCAGATATTGAAGTGAGTACGGGAAAAGATGTAGATATTACTGTAACACTTACAGAATCTTATGGTAGTCTAGATGAGATTGTAATTACAAGTACTACGAATAAAATAAAATCTCTAAACAAATTTTCGGCAGTCTCAGCACGTCAATTTGGTGTAAAAGAAGTTGCAAGATATGCCGGTGGAAGAAATGATGTTGCACGGTTGGTAAGTAATTTTGCAGGTGTAGCTTCACCAGACGACAGCCGTAACGATATCGTAGTTCGGGGTAATTCTCCAACAGGGCTGTTATGGCGGGTAGAAGGTATTCCAATTCCAAGTCCCAATCATTTTTCGGCCTTAGGGACAACAGGAAGCCCAGTATCTGCATTAAATCCCAATCTTCTTAAAAATTCAGACTTTATAACCTCTGCATTCCCAGCCGAATATGGTAATGCAATTGGAGGTGTTTTTGATTTGGGTTTTAGAAATGGAAATAAAGATGAGTATGAGTATTCTTTTCAGGTGGGAGCATTCACTGGTTTAGAAGCAACGGCAGAAGGTCCATTGAACAGAAAAAATAATGGCTCGTTTTTGGTGGCTGCAAGATACTCGCTTATCGGACTTATAGGAGGAGCAGGTACCAGTGACACCCCAAATTATGCTGATGTTTCGTTTAATATTAATTTAGGAAAAAGCAAACTTGGTACGTTCTCTCTATTTGGAATCATGGGTACATCAAGCATCGATTTAATTGGTGAGGATTTTGATGAAGATGACCTTTTCTCTGCAGAAGATGAAAACTCTTATGTGTCTTCTAATATTGCTGTTTTAGGAGCTAAGCATTTACTGAGCATTGGCGAAAAATCATATTTAAAAACAGTCATTGCAGGCGCATCCAATAGCAGCGATTTTGAAGAAGACCGTTTTATTGATTTGGATACTGAAAACGAAAGGATCATAAGATTTGCAGAAAATAACAATGAAGAAACTAGATTAACATTTTCAACATTATTTAATACTAAAATCAACAATAAATTCACCCTTAGAACAGGATTATTATTAGAGAATTTCTCAGCAGATTTAGATAGAAAACAGAGAGATGAACAAGAAGATTTAAACGGTGATGGAGACCCTGATTTAGTAACCATTAGAAGTATTAACGGGAGCTATAATGTATTTCAACCCTACGTTCAAACTAAATACAGATTGACTGAAAAATTGACACTAAATACAGGGATACATACCATGTATAGCGATCTTAATAAACAGTTCGTCGTAGAACCAAGAGCCTCTATGTCTTATAGAATACACCCTAAACATACGATAAATATAGGGTACGGTCTTCATCATCAAAATATAGCCACCCCATTACTATTTCTAAATGAAGAAGTAAATGGAGTGATCACAAACCCTAATGAAAATTTAGATTTTGTGAGAAGTCAGCACTATGTTTTAGGCTATGATGTTAAAATTGCACCTAGTTGGAGAGCAAAAGTAGAAACCTATTATCAAAAAATAGATAATGCTGCGATAGACGGATCCCCCTCTAGTTATTCTTCGTTGACCGAAGGAGCAGACTTTACGTTTTCATCAGATAATACAGATTTAGTTAGTTCAGGAACTGGAGAAAACATAGGATTGGAACTCACCTTAGAAAAATCATTTAGCAAAGGATATCATGCCTTGATAACAAGTTCTTTTTTTGAGAGCACCTATAAAGGCAGTGATGGCATTGAACGAAGCACCCCTTTTAATGGTGGTCACATCTTTAATTTTTTAGCGGGGAAAGAGTTTAAATTTGGAGAGAATAAGAAAAATATTTTTTCTATCGATACTCGTTTTGTAACCTCAGGAGGAAATCGTTTTACCCCTGTTAATTTAGAGGCTTCGCAAAATGCAGGGTCCGAGATTTTACAAGATGATTTAGCATTTAGTGAGCAATATGAAGATTACCTGAGACTAGATTTAAAATTTGCAGTAACGCTTAATAGCAATAAGAAAAAAACATCTCATAAATTTTATATAGACTTCCAAAACCTTACCAATAGAGATAATGTTTTTGTAAGAAGATATAACAGAAGTACTAGTAGCGTTGAACAAATAAATCAAATTGGCTTTTTCCCTGATTTTGGTTATCGTTTTCAATTTTAAAAATAGTATTGCCTGACTGAACATATTTAAAAGCGGGATTTCTTAAAAAGATTTCCCGCTTTATAGTATACCACTTTAGCAGACATCCCATAATAAAGCAGTTATTAAACTTGATTTCTGCAAAAATAATGAGTCAGACAGCTGAATCTTTTGACAGTGATCGTTACTACAAGACCTGTAAAACCCACGAACATCTAGTTTACATACTCTCAGAACGCCATAGAGATACAGACATAGTGTGGACTGATCATACAGTTGTTGATGATGGTAGTACAAAAACGGGTGAAAAAGAACTGGGTATACTCAAATATAATCTCGATGGTAAAGTGACACCTAATGAGCTATATCGACCTGTTCAGCTTTATGTAAAACCCAACTTAAAATTAGGATGATCTGACCAATAAACCACCAGATATTCAGTTGACTCTTTTCTGATAGACACGATGCTATTTTAAAACAGAATTTAGAAACCTAAATATAAGCGATATAATAGCAAAAAGCTAAATGTTGTATTTTAGTCGGACACTAATGTTTTAAAAACTTAAAAAATGCACAAGCAGGTTATTTCATTTTTCAAACAATTTATAGACTTAGAAGAAAAGGATATTCTTCTTATTGAAGAGTTGACAACAGTAAAACATTTTTCAAAAAATGAATTTATTTTAATACAGGGAAAGGTATGTGATTTTGTTGCCTTTATAAATAAAGGAGCATTTAGAGGTTTTTATTCGGTTGATGGTGAAGAATACAGCAAACAATTTTTCTTGGAAGGTGAGTTTTGTACAGATTATGCAAGTTTCTTAACCGAGAAAAAGTCTCTGACTTATTTACAGGCTACTGAAGAGAGTACGGTTATTATTTTTGAAAAAAAGGATGTTGACGTTATGTACAAAGCCATTCCTACTTTTGTACAATTCGGAAAATTGTTAGCTGAAAGTTTGTATATAAAGGTATGTGATATTACGGCTTCTTTTATTTTGAATACACCAGAAGAGCGTTATACTAGTTTGATTAAAGACAGACCAAAAGTGATACAATCTATGCCTCAATATATGATTGCATCTTATCTAGGCATTACTCCTGAATTTTTGAGTAGAATACGAAAGCGTTTAGGAAAAACTTAATGACTAAAACCCACATTTGCAGTATAAGGAGAAAATAAGCAAGTAGTGTTGACAAACATGTATTTCTTAAGAATCTTGAGTGCAGCACTTTTGATGGCTAATTAAAAATTCTTTATATAATATATATAAAAGTGCTAGTTTAGTTTATCATAAAAACAACGCCCTAAATAGATATATAGTCGATACTGAAGAGTTGAATGGGGTTATAGGGATGTTGTAGGTAATTGAATACTAACTTAAACTATAAGTAATCCAAATAAAATAAATTCAAAAATGAAAAATGAAAAATGAAAAATATACTGATTATAAGTGCCATAATATGGGTTGTTGTAATTCTATTAGCTTCATATCTCTACAGTGATACAGAAAATTACAAATATCTATTTGGTGTATTATTAGTTGCAGCAGGATTACAAAGTGCGCTTATTTATAATGCGATGAAAAAACAACAGTTGGTGCAATAAGCCCTTTAGATCTTCCGTGTTGATAAGATGCAGAATAATACAAAATCCAGAATATCAAAACTACCTAAAATAATATATATAGCGCATTAAAAGGTGCCATATACTAAACATTACCTACAATTCTAAATACATTATATAAATTGATTTCTTTGACTAAGCAAATAAACTATACATCATCATTAAAAAACAAAGTGCTGATCGGTTTTATTATGGGATTTTTTTTATCCTTTATCATAATATTTCTTGAGCCATTCAACACGAATGACTTTGAATCAAATAATAAAACTATACTTTTATTAGGGTATGGGGTATTGCTATTCATATTTTTTTTAATCCAAAGTATAATTGAAAATATATGGTATTATAGCGTTAATAAAATTTGGGTAATTTCATATGAAATTATTTCAATAATACTGTTTTTTAGTATTTTAGGTACAGTATTTTACGTATACAATGAGCTAGTATTAAATGGCGGTAGTTATTCTATCAAATCACATTGGTGGTTTTATAAAAATATTATTATCGTATTTATTCCAATTTTTTCTCCACTATTTCTTTACCTACGAAATAAATTTGGCGAATGTATTATTCCAATACCCCAAAGTATAATTGTAATAACTGGAGAAAACAAAAATGAAATACTCAAACTAGAAAGAAAAGAGCTATTATATATCAAAGCTGTCGAAAACTATATTGAGATTTTTTTTATTAGTGTGGATAAAAAAACAGCATCTAAAACATTTAGACAAACACTATCAAGCACCCAAAAGCAACTGCCTTTTTTAGAAAAATGTCATAGATCTTATCTTGTGAATATTAATAACATTAAAGAAATACAAGGTAATTCTCAAAATGCAAAAATTTCTATTCAAAATATCGATGAGAGAATACCACTTTCAAAATCGCGCTATAAAAATATAAAAAGTAAACATCGCTTTTAATAAAACTTTAGTTGTCAAATTATAACCTATCTATTGGTCAAAAAAAGAAGTGTTTCATCACTTTTTTTTGACCTACTTACTAATTATTCTTTTATTTGAAAAAACATTTCAAATACTTAACTCATGTACTTTTATAAAAAAATAAGCATCCTACTCATGGCATTATTTCTTTCAAATAGTTGCGTTGGACAAGAAAAATGGCTGATAAAAAACCCTGATAGTTTTGACTATTTTATTACAACTGAAATTAAAGATGGAGGAATCATAGGTAAAACTAGAAATAATGCTCTGAAAGATATTGTTGGAGGTTTTAAATTTACATTGGCAAAAATAGGGACATCTGTTGAATATCCAGAGATAGTTTATTTTAAAGGACCTTTAAACGGAAATGTTTTCAGTGGTAACTTTCAAATGATTTTTAGCCAAAAAAGGTTTAGTGGATTAATTAAAAATGATTCTATTTTAATCACCCTAACTAACAAAAACGGCTCAAAAACAAAAATAAGCGGAATTAGAATTAAGGAAATTAAACCGATAAGAGACTATGCGAAAACCTTTAATGAAATATTCAAATTAACAGAAAACAATATTTATAATCAATCCTTTTTAAGATCGAAAGATTGGAGAGAGTTTAAAAAGAGAATGAATGATATTAGTGAGAGAATTAATGACGATTTAGAACTTCAAATTGCTTTTTCTGCTTTTGCTAGAGATTTTCCTTTTTCACATTACAATCTTTATAAGGCATCACCCAAAAATAACACAGAAAATACCAATGCAGATTTTGCAAAAATAAATGAGATTAATAGCAAAACATGTGTTCTAAAAGTGAAAAGTTTTTCTGGTTCCAAAGAACAAATGGAAAGTTTAATATGTGTTATTGATGATAAAAATTACCAAAATTTAATTATTGACCTGCGTGACAATCCAGGTGGAAATCATTTATCTGCTTTTCCATTAGCTGAATATATAATTGACAAACCTATTGTTGCAGGAGTATTTCCCAATAAAAATTGGTATAAAGAATTTGACCGAATGCCAAATAAAGAGGATTATTCAAAATTCACGGAATTTAGCGGTGGAACTATGAACGACTGGTTTGATAAAGCAAATCGAAATTATGGACTATACTTCAAAGTAGTTCCATCTATAAACCATTTTAAAGGTAAAGTCTATGTTTTAACGAATAAAGGGACTGGCAGCACTTGTGAACCATTCGTTTATGGATTAAAACATCACAATTATGCAACAATCATCGGTGAACATACAGCTGGCGCCATGCTGTCTTCAAATGAATTTAATTTGGAAAATGGAATCACATTGAGAATACCATTGAATGATTATATTACATATTCTGGTGAACGAATAGACAAAAATGGAATTGAACCAAATATAAAGGTAGAATCTGAAAAAGCACTTGAATATACATTGAACAAAATAATAGAATAATTAAGAATATGGCATGCCGATAAGCCAACACATCAACAGGTCTGCCTGCCAAGGTAAGATAGGTGGGCTCAGTAGAGTCCTCTATATGATCCGTTGACTGATTCGGGATTGCTGGTAAGGGCGAAACTCGATGAGTTGGCAAGAACTTTATAAGAGGAGAAGGTCGTTTTTAAACTGTTTTCCAAATGGGCAGATTCTTTTATTCCACTCATTATCTTTGAAAATTAATAGTATCCATGTAAATAATTATGAAAATGACAAAACTTGCGTTTGCCTTATCATCAAAAAATAAGCCAGTAGTGTTGGCAATCTTCCGTCGTCTTAGAATCTTGGGTACATCATTTTTAGTGGCTAATTATCAGTCTCCTTGGATAATATATATGAAAGTGTTAGTTTAGTTGGTCATAAATCAACGTTCTAAGCAGATATATACCTATACTGAAGAGTTGAATAGGGGTTATATGGATGTTGGCATTCATTAAAAAAAACTACTCTGGGACAATATGACTTTAAGAAAAGGAAGAACCAAATTAACTCTTGAAAGCTCAATTGAATGTGCTTTATTGGCAGTTGAAATTTACAATAAGCCTAGAACTCCTTTTCGAGTAGAGGGGTTTATTACACATATGATTATGGCTTGGACTAGACTTTTTCACGCTCATTTCCACAATACTATTGGTAATAGATATTACTATAAAAACACAAATGGTAGGTATCAGACAATTGATGGAGAAAAAAAATCTTGGGAATTAAAAACTTGTGTTACAAAACACGGTGGAATACCCGTTTCTGTAAAGTCAAACTTAGCATTTTTCATTAAGTTTAGAAACAAAATTGAACATAGGCATATTGACAGAGATGAAGTTGGAATTATGATTTTTGGAGAATGTCAAGCATTACTTTATAACTTTGAAAATATTCTCATTGATTTTTTTGGAGAGGAATATGCTTTAAATGAAAGTCTAGCTTTCTCCATTCAATTTTCTCGTATTAGAAAAAGATCGCAATTAGAGGCAAGTAAAAAACTTTTATCAAAAGAGATTAAAGAATTGAAAAGTTTTATTGAAACATTTAGAAACGCTTTAACAGAAGAAATATTCAATACTCAAGAATATAGCATTAAACTAATTCAAGTTCCCAAAATAGCAAATACCAATAGAAATGATTTAGCTGTCGAGTTTGTCAATTGGAATTCCGTTTCCGAATCAGATAGAGAAAATTATGATAAGATAACAACAATCATAAAAGATAAAGTAGTTAAAAAAGAAGCAATAAACCCAGGGAAAAGAAAGCCAAGTGATGTAATTACCAAAGTTAACTCTGAAATTGACTTTGAACTTAATCATTATGACCATCAATGTTTATACTGTTGCTTTATGATTCGACCAGCAAGTGGTAATGACATAGATGACCCTTTTGATACTAATGCAAACTATTGTCATTATGATGAAGTACATAATGATTATGTATATCAAGATGCTTGGGCTGAACTCATTATAAAAGGCATTAAAGAAGAAAAATTAACTAAGGATATTTGGAAAGCAAAATTTAAAGCAAAAGAAAGTTTTGAAATAGCTGAATTTGAGGTTATTGAATAAAAAATAACGATTTGCCAACAAAGAGCTGACTTAAAAACAACTCTTTTCTGTTTTAATTTGAAACAGGAGTAGTCTAGGCTCATGGATTCATAAAACTGATTCTTTGAGCTTTTTTAATTGACTTTTCTCTATTAATTTAGATAACACAGAAACGTATATTTTATTATAAGGTCTACCAGATTTTGCGATGGCAATCCTCTGTTGCCTTAGAATCTTGGCTGCATCATTTTTAGTGGCTAATTAAAAGTTCCTTTGATAAGATATATGAAAGTGCTAGCTTAGTTTATAATAAAATAACGTCCTAAATACATATATACCCTATGCTGAAGATTTGAATAGGGGGTTATATGAATGTTGTAATGCACTAAACCAAAACTATGGAAATAGGAACAAAAACAATAAAATTGAGTTGGAAATACCGAATTATAACAGCCATTTTGATTGGACTTTTATATGTTGGAATATTAATGATATTTGACTATTTCTCCGACGAAAAACTTCATAGTTTAAATAGTCTGATTTTTCAAGGGATTTTTTTCGGAGTATTTATCGGATTAGGATTTCCCTATGTAACCGAAAAGTTTGGAACTCGGTTTACATTGAAAATTGGAAAAAATATTAAACCTGAATTAACTCAAGACGAAAATATTGAAATTGAAGGTCCGGCAAATTTATTTCGTGGAATGGAAGGTGTTGGCGGAAAAATGTTTTTAACTAACAAAAAAGTGGTTTTTAAATCTCATAGAATAAATATTCAAAAAGGACAGACTGACATTCTTTACGAGAATATTACCGAAATAATAAAAAGAAAGACAGCTAAAATAATTGACAACGGAATTCGAATCAAAACCAATGACGGAAATGAATTTGACTTTGTTGTTAATGAACGAGAAAAATGGATTGAAAAACTGAGCGAAAAAATAACGCACCACAACACTTTGCAAAATTAATTGCTTTATTTCTGGCTTAATTAAGAGAATCTTCGTGGATTTTCTATTCAGTTCATATTTATTAACTTTATATCTTAACCACAGCAACGAATCTTGTACAAACACATTGTAAATAATACCTGAAATGAAAAAAGTGTAATTTTAATATTAGTTTTATTATTTACAGTAAATTTATATGGCTTGATTTGGAGAGACAACAATAGCGCGTTTATAGCAGAAATGTTTGTTGTGTTTTCTTTGTCTGCTATTCTTCCTATGCAGTTTAGCAATATGAAAAAAATAAAAACTGAATTAAAAATAAGAGAGGGTACAAGTTAATTTTTTTGCTTTTGTATAAAAAGAAAGCAGATTGAATTAAGTTAAAAAAAGTAAGCGCTATGTTCAAAATAATTTAAAATTGAATCGAATTAATGTGGAACTGATTTTAATAAGTACAACTCAATGGAGAGTTTTGCACGAAATTCCAAATGAGTAAATATAAACATAGAGAAAAGCCAGTTGACAATAACAAAATATGTGGCTGGTGAATAGGGTAACACTATATGTCTTGAACACCACATAAAAAATAATGATAAAATTCTGGACTGAAAGGAAAGATATTGTAATAGTAGAAACTGAATTTTAAATCGAATAATAAGCGTATTAAAACTCTTCACCGCCTTTTTGCGAAAACCGTTGGCAGTATTGATCATTTAAGCCCAATCGGAATCCTCCAAAGTAAAAATTTGACTTATTTCGACATCAAAAATCTGAGCTAACTTTAAAGCCAACACCGTTGATGGAACATATTTCCCTAATTCCATAGCGTTAATTGTTTGCCTACTAACTTTTGCTAATATGGCTAAATTAGCTTGAGTGATATTTTTTTTTGCCCTTTCTACTTTTATGCTATTCTTCATGACGAGCTGATTTTTCAAGTTTGGAAATTTGCCAATTGAATCTAATTATGAAAAACAATAAAACTGTGAACATATTGAATATCATGACCCATAAAAAGGAAAAATCGAAAATAAATAAAAATGACAACAAAAGAATTCCGTAGTTAACGTAAACAGCCCAAACCAAAGACTCTAATCTGATCTTAGAAATATATTCATCTTCTAATTTTTCTTTAGAAAAAGCAACAAATAAAGAACTGATAATAATTAAAATTCCAAGAATCTCATTGAGAATATTATTCTTAACCATTCCGTATAGCTTTTGTTCTTTAGAAAAGTCATCTATAAAGATAGCAGGAAGATCAAAATCTAAAAAACCTGGTTCGCACTCATATAAGAGTGTTATTAAACCCATAATTGCTGATGGAATAAGTAAAAGCCAACCAATTTTCTTAAACTTATTCGGAAATAAATAATTGATTTCCATAATATTGTGATCTAATTTTAATTAAATGTAAGAAAAATAATACTTTTAGACAAACAAACTTTACTTTAAGTAAAATAAGTAATACTACCAATAACAAAGTATTGTGTTAAAATAAAAAGTACTATCTAATTATCTACCTCATTTACAGAGGTCTTGATAAAGTCTTGTACCTTTTTTTGTTATTCGATTGCTTATGGATTCTTTCTACAAGGCACTGGGTTGATCTTCTAAAGTTACAATATCCCAATCTTCATTAGCTATTCTGCTTATGGACAAGCAATTATTTATAATATTTTCTATACTATTTTGACCTAGAGCTTCTGTTTTCCAACTAGGTAAGCATCTTTATTTCACTCATTATTTTTGAGAATAAATAATGCCCTAAAAATAATTACATAAGTGAAAAATGACGAAAACTTACGTTCATCCTGAGGTCAAAAAGATAAGTCTGTACTAGTGGTATACCTTCGTCGCTTTAAAACCTCAAATACAGTATTTTTAGTAGTTGACTAAAAGTCTCTTGTATAAAGTATAAAAAAGTCTTAATTTAGTTAAAAAAAACAAAACATTTAATAGATGTCTTATTCTACTAAAGATTTGAGAGGGGCTTATAAAGATGTTGGCACTAATAAAAAACTAAAAAAATCATGAAAAAGATTAGAATTCTATCCATAGATGGTGGGGGAATACGAGGTATTTTACCTGGCATTGTCTTAACCCAAATCGAACAAAAACTTCAAGAAAAAACAGGAGACTCCAATCTTAAATTATCAGACATGTTTGATTTTATAGCAGGGACAAGTACAGGAGGTATATTAGCCTTAGCTTATCTAACTCCCAATGAAGAAAACCGTCCCAAATTAACTGCTCAAGAAGCGGTGAATATCTATTTAGATAGAGGTGATGATATATTTGATGTTAGCAACTGGCAAAAAATAAAAAGTTTGAATGGTCTGACAGATGAAAAATATGACGCCTCCGAACTCGATAAAGCTCTTGAAGATACATTTGGAGAATTGAAATTATCAAACCTATTAAAACCCTGTATAATTACTTCTTATGATATAAAAAACAGTAAACCTCATTTTTTTAAGCAACACAAATCAGATAATGATACTTATAATTTTAAAATTAAAGATGTTGCTAGAGCGACATCTGCAGCTCCGACCTATTTTGAACCTGCAATAGTTAAAAACGATAAAGGAACTTTTTATCCTTTAATAGATGGTGGTGTGTTTGTGAACAACCCTTCGTTAGTAGCCTACTCAGAAGTTAGGTCTATGACTTTTGAAAATATAGAGAACTTTCCATCTGCTAAAAATATGATGATTGTCTCTATTGGAACAGGTAGTGTAAGCAAAAGTTACGACTTCAACAAAGCCAAAGATTGGGGAGCTATTGGATGGATTAAACCTGTTATTGAAATAATGATGTCTGGTAATTCCAAAACTGTTCACCATCATTTAAAACAAATATTCGGAACACTTGAAGAACAAGATCAAAGAGATTATCACCGCCTTGAACCTAAAATAATAACAGCGGATACCGAAATGGACAATGCCTCCCATGAGAACTTACAAAAATTAAAGGAGGATGGTTTATCATATATATCAATCCAGAGTATTGATAAAGAACTAGATGCAATTGTTGAAAAATTGATCACATACCAAAACTAAATGCTGTAAAAATCTCTATACAATTTATTTTTAATGATTAAAAAGTTACGACTTGAGTCTGTTATCAACACAATTTCCTTTTTAAAACATGTCTTAATCTTACTTTTTTTATCAATACCCTGAATGTAATACCAAATTAGATATATAATGACGCAATAAATTGTTTTACCAATACGAATTCGGCACAGGCTTTTTTCACCTGCTTTTCATCAAAAATAATTACCGTAGCTAAGGCTATGCTAGTTATTTTTGATTTCAATGAATCAATCAAAAAACCTGTGCTGAGCTACGTCGTAGTATAATTCAATTTATTCATACGGCATTATAAATATAATTTGGTATAAGATCGGGACTACATCAGGTCTCTGTGTTCAAGCTTTTTTTAAATTTATAGGCACTATAAATTTTTTAGGTTTGCTTAAAAAGAACTTTGACATTTTCTTTTAAAAGTGTTTTTGATGTTTTTACAACCCACAATATCTCTGCTGTTCAGCCGATAATAGTGAGCATTTTTGATAATTCACATAGATGTAAACACCATTTCAACAGTAAGTATATATCAATATTTTAGACAATTGGAATCTTAAAAATTCTTTGCTATTTTTCTATTCACTGCCAAGTCGATGAATTAAAAGGGCAGCTCTTTCTGTAAGAGGAATAAAGGTTTCAAGATCTATTGTTTCATCTGGAGAATGTGAGCCACTGCCCATTACACCAAGTCCATCCAGACCATCTACGTATTGAGCAATAAAAGAAATATCAGCAGCACCGCGGCGACCTGGGTCATAAGCTTCTACGACTCCATAGCCAAGGTCTTGGCTTACTTGATCTAATATTTCCAGAAGTGCCATATTGCCTTCGTTAGGTTTCATGGCTGGATAAGAATCAGAAAAACGAATAGAGGCTGAAGTTTCTGGTAAATTATTTTTAACGATTTCTCTCATCTTATTTCGGGTGCTTTTTTTCTGTTCTTCGGAAATAAAACGCAAGCCACCATAAACCTCCAATTCACTCGCTACCACATTTGTCTTACCAAAAGCAGTACCTTTAGATTGACCTGAATCATAACTTATCTGAGTGCCTCCAATAATAACTCCTGGATTAAAAGTTAGTAAGTCCTCACCCTTTACATCAGTATAAAAAGTGTTTAAAATTCTGGCAGCTTCAAAAATGGCACCAGCTCCGGTATCTTCACTAAAAATACCTGAAGAATGCGCTTGCTTTCCATTCACTCGCAAATTCCAGCCACTAGAGCCTCTTCTTGCAACTGTAGCATAATTCATCCCTGAGGCTGTTTCAAATCCAAGGGCAATATCAGCTTTCTTGCCTGCTTCCACTAGGTCATGTCGACTTATGCTAAGCGGCTGGCCTGGTTTTTCTTCATCTCCGGTGAAGGCAACGATTATATTCTTATCCTTTAGAGCTCCAGCGGAATGTAGGGCCTTGAGGGCGTAAATAATAACTCCGTTTCCTCCCTTCATATCATTTGCACCAGGACCTTTACCACTATTTCCTGTGCAGCTGAAAGATTGAAATTCGTGATCTTTTTCAAATACGGTATCTATATGTCCAATAAGTAAGATGGTTTTACCCTTTCCTTCATCTATTTCTGCAAAAAGATGTCCCGCTCTACCAAGGCTGTCTGGCATAGAGATCCAATTGGTTTTAAACCCCAGAGCATCTAATTCTTTTTTATATAGCATTCCAACTTCTCTTACACCATCCAAATTAAGAGTTCCACTGTTGATATTTACAGTTTTTATAAGAAAATCTATCTGTTCCTGTTTGTGTTCTCTTATATAATTAACTATTTCTTGTTCTTTTTGTGGAATATCTTGAGCGTACGAAAACGATCCTGACATAAAAAATAAGAAGAGTGTAAAATTTTTCATGAATTTTTTTTAGTGACACTCAAATATAAATTAAAAAAAAACTTTCACGGCTACTCATTTAAAAAGTGAGGAATAAATGAATACCTCTTGAACTATTTTTGTTTTTTGAGTGGTGATTTTCTATAAAATGGCAAAGGATAGAACTTTAAAAGTTCATAAAAACCAACAGATTAAAGGGTGATACTCCAAGGATGAACTTCTCGAAAAATCAACCGATTTCTGGGAAATAAATTTTCTGTTTAGATATAAGGGAAAGTCTAAATTGATTGATTAATGGGCGGACAGACACGTTGATAACGATATCGAGCAAAACATTTTGTTGTTGGTTAATTTTTTTGTTTCGAACTATAAATCGGTACGTTAAAGGTGAATCAGCTCGTCGAGCAAAGAACAACACCCGAAAAATGGCTTCACATACTTTATGAGTATTTATATGGGTAGAAATGCAGTATGTTCATAGAAGTGGTTAAATTTGCTCTAGAGTTTTTTAATCATGTCCAATCCACCTATAAAACGTCATAAAGCCTTACGAAATTTGAGTCGTGAACATCACGTAGGACTTATTTTTGCTTTGCGTCTACAAAAAGGGGTAGCTAAAAGCGCCGATCCTCAGTCTATGGAAGAGTATACCACCTGGTTTTGGGAAAATCACTTGTTACCGCATTTTGTGTTAGAGGAAGAACATCTATTTCCCATGCTTAAGGGCGAGTATGAATTAGTAAAAAAAGCAATAGCTCAACACCAAGATTTAAAATTGCTTTTTCAAATTCAGCAAAAAAACCATTCAGATTTCAAAAGAATTTATGAATTACTTCAAAAGCATATTCGTCTGGAAGAGCGAGAATTGTTTAATTTAATACAAACTATTTTGAGCGAACAGCAACTTGCTATTTACGAGACAACTCACAAACATCAACAAAGCTGTGCACTTTGGCAAACACCATTTTGGTCTTAAAATGGATGCTTTTACTTCGAGCTGCAAAAATAGACCATAAGCTTATTCCAACAATTGAAATGCTGAATACAATTCCTAATAGATCATAGATAGAGTCTAAAAATCTGAAAAAATTCAATAAAAGGAGACCATTTATAACTCTTTCCTATTTTGAATTTGATTTACGCCAACCTTAAGCTTAACAACTTCGATCAGATCCAATAGCCGATTAAGCTTTTAATTTCATGTGACTACTTAGTGTATATGTCGTCTAACTTTTATAATATATAGTTTTTATGCTGTTTTAAAAATTTTCAAAAAAAGAAATTAGGGACGTATAAATTCTATTTCAAGTCTAGTTTGCCTTTATAATTGTTTTTTTGCCTGCTCTTGTGTCTTTTTGACTCGCATTTACTGTTTTTCAGGGGTGCTGAGAAGCTTAGTATAAATAATGCACTAGACTTTATCGAAGCCTTAAAAATCGGGATAGGTTCCATCTCTGTTGGTGTTCGTTTGGTTCTCCCTATAGAGTTATTTTGTATAAAAAAAGTTTAAGGGTAAGGTAAACTTGATAAGTTTCGATTTTAGTCTCTCGAGATAATTAAGTCACTAAAACAAAACCTATTTACCACTGAAAACAGAATCGTTCTGTAATGCTTCAAATTTTATATTGAAATAGCTAAGGCTAGTCAATCTATGCTCAAAGTCGATATTCAAGATGCTTACTTATTTCTTATGTTATATTAGGGAAATATGGATGGGGAAAAGTCCTTATGAGTCGACTACTTAAAGCTTTTATAAATAAAGAATTTGATATAGGCCTAGCTACAGATCTTGGTTTGATAGGTATAAATAGAATTTACATTTCTTTTAAAATAAAGCAAATGGGTAAGTTGAATTTATAAATACGAATGCCTCTCACCCAAAATTGAAGTAGGAAAGTCAAAATATTATTGAAAAATTACCCATAATGCAGCCTGGCAAACAGAGCGGAAAACCTGTAGAAGTACTTTTTGTTTTAACTATCACCTTTAAAGTTTCAGAATAGTTCATAATCAACTAGTGCGAGCTCTAAAGGTTTGTTTTTAGGTCACCGTTATATGGTCATAAATAATTTAGAATGAAATTTTAAATGTCGTCAAAATTAACATTAGTGAATGCCGTAGCGCTTGAGTCCAGAGTAGCTTCTACATAAGACTCTGAATTTTCTTCTGACGGTTTTGTGAAATCTTTTTGATGACGATCGCTTATCACCTCTTCTCCCTTCTTATCAATAATATAGTTTGTCGTTTCTTCTAGAGCTTCCTTGAAGTTTTCAAAATCTTCTTTGTACAAATAAATTTTATGTTTTCTATAAAAGAAAGATCCATCGTCATTTGTAAATTTCTTACTTTCTGTGATAGTCAAGTAATAATCATCAGCTTTTGTGGATCTTACATCAAAAAAGTAAGTCCTTCTTCCTGCTCTCATTACCTTCGAGAAAATATCCTCGTTTTTCATCGGCTCTTGTTCACTCATAATACTTTAATTAAATAAGATTAATATAACATTTGTTCAAAAGTCCTAAAAAAAATTAAAAGTGCAAATAAAAATTCAATTTTCTTTTTCTGAAAGTTGTTTGTTATATAAATCTTTATAGTATCCATTGCGAGCAAGTAGCTCATTATGAGTGCCTTCCTCCAAAATAACACCCTCATCAAGTATTATAATATGATTGGCATTTTTTGCAGAGGAAGCCCTGTGGCTAACCACAATTGACGTTTTATCATTAGAAACTTTATCTAATTTATAAAAAATTTCTTCTTCTGTTTCAGTATCGACTGCAGAGAGACAGTCATCAAAAAGTACTATTCTAGGGTCCTTAATGACAGCTCTTGCTATAGAAACCCTTTGTTTCTGGCCTCCAGATAGGGTTATCCCTCGTTCCCCTAATATGGTATCATAACCTTTGCTAAACCCAATTATATTATCATGGACTGCAGCATTTTTTGCAGCCTCTACGATATCTTCTTCATTGGCATCAACCTTACCAAACTTTATGTTGTCACGTATAGAACTACTAAATAGAAAAGCATCTTGTGGAACATAGCCAAGTTGTTTTCTTAATTCATTAAGATTGTAGCTTTCTATAGGTTTACCGTCTATTAATATTTGACCTTCATTCACATCATATAATCTCCCAATTAGTTCTAGAATAGTAGATTTTCCTGAGCCTGTCTTACCCATGATCACAAAAGTCTCTCCTTTTTTAACCTTAAAGGACAAATTCTTTAATGCTATTATATCAGTGTCTTCGTATGTGAAACTAACATTCTTAAATTCAATCTCACCCAAAATATTTTCTGAAGAGTCTGGGGAATTATTTTTGATATTTGGAATTTCTTTTAGAAATTCATTAATCCGTTCTTGAGAAGCTTCAGCTCTTTGAACCATAGATGTTATCCATCCAACAGAAGCCACTGGCCATGTGAGCATATTTACATAAAGTAAGAATTCTACGATAACTCCAACACTCTCAATCTCACCGTTGATGTACTGCATCCCACCAAAGTAAATGACAAATAAATTACTAAAACCAATCAGTAAGATCATAAGTGGGAAGAAGAACGCCTCCACTTTTACTAAACTTACATTCTTATCTTTACTTTCATTGGATAATTTCTCAAAATCAGAGTTGAAACGGTTTAAAATTCCATAGGACTTAATAACAGCAATACCACTAAAACTTTCTTGTGTGAACGTACTGAGGAGCGATAAGAATCTTTGTATTTCAGCACTCCTTTTGTTGATTGCCATGCTGAGTTTGTAAATGGCAAAAGATAGAATGGGAAATGGAATTAATGTGTATAAGGTAAGAGTAGGCGCGGCTTTTATCATAAAATAAATGACGACAACAAACAAGGTTAAGGTTTGAACGCCATACATCAACGCGGGGCCGACGTACATTCTTACTTTAGAGACATCTTCAGAAATTCTGTTCATCAAATCTCCAGTTCTATTTCTCTTGTAAAAGTCTAGGGATAAATTTTGATACTGAGCATATACTTCATTTTTCAGATCATATTCGATATACCTAGAAACTACAATAAAAGTCTGTCTCATCATAAAGGTAAGAAAACCTGAGGCTAAAGCGGCCCCAACGATAAGCCCTATATTGATGAGAAGCTCTTCTTTAACTTCAGCAATGTTCACTATATCGCCATTTAAATAATCCTCAATGGCAACTGTAGAATTTCTTATAAGTTGAGGAGTAAATACAGCGAAGACACGTGCGCCTATTGTAATAATAAACCCTAATAGGAGTCTTCCTCTGTATTTGTATAAGTATTTATTGAGACTGAGTAAGGCCTTCATTCACTTTTTACTTTTAACTGCAAATGTAACCAAAAGATATATTTAGCTTCTTTAATAACATAAGTTTAATCCTTTAAAGGGTTCGTTAATAGCATAAACTCTTCAATTCCTAACCCATTCAAACCTGAAGGCTTTACAAAAGGTTTCAATTAGGATTTAAATAAATACAAATAGGGGTTGAACTCTTCTATAAAATATTATTTTTGCGCTAAAATCAAGAACAAACAGATGTTAACAAGACGACATATTCGTGCTAAAGTAATGCAATCTCTTTATGCCTTTCACCAAGGAAGCAAAGACTCGATGCAGGCGGAAGAAAAGTTTCTCAAAAGGAGTACAGAAGAAATGTACAATCTTTTTTTACTTGATTTTGAACTCCTTGTCAGCGTTAGAGACTATGCAGAAGATTATTTTAAGATTGCCCAAAAGAAATTCTTAGCCACCGAAGAAGAAAAAAATCCCAACAAAAAATTCATCAATAATCAACTGCTGAAGAGAATTTCAGATAGCGCTGCCATAAGTAACCTTGTTGAAGACAGAAAATTAACCCACTGGAAACGAGATGATGAATATCCTAAGTTGATTTGGGATAAAATTTTAGAGTCAGATCTTTATGCCGATTATATCCTTTCGGAAATTTCGAATTTTAAGGAAGATAAGGAATTTATCGTGGATGTTTTTAAACAAATTATCGCACCCAATGAAGATCTTTACGATTATTATGAAGATCAAAATCTGACTTGGATAGACGATTTTCCAATTGTGAACACCACCTTTTTAAAATTCCTTCAGAAGCAAAAAGAAAGCGATGAGGTGATTACAGTTCCTAGATTGTATAAAAATGTAGAAGATGAAAACTTTGCAAAAGAACTTTTTACCAAGACTCTTCTAGCCAATGATCAACTTACTGAAATCACCAAAAATAAAACGCCAAACTGGGATCAAGATAGGATTGCAGATATTGATAGTATTCTTATAAAAATGGCTTTGTGCGAGTTTTTAAAATTCCCATCAATTCCCGTTAGAGTGACTATCAACGAGTATTTGGAACTGGCTAAAGAATACAGCACACCCAAAAGCAGCACTTTTATAAATGGCGTCTTGGATACGGTTTCTAAAGAATACCAAACCAATGGGAAAATTAATAAAATAGGCAGAGGTTTAATGTAATTGCTTAAAATGTCATATTTTTGTAATTAATTAAAATTATTTATTATGAGAAAGTTTATGTTAGCAATTGTTGCAATAGCAACACTGTCTTTAACAGCTTGTAAAAATGAAGCTTCGGACAAAGTAGATCAATCTAAAAAAGAAATGGCAGAAGAGCGTGATTCAGAATCGCAATCGTTCCCTGTAATGGAATTTGAAGAAAAAGAGTTTGATTTTGGCACTGTTGACGAAGGAGAAGTTGTAGAGCACATATTTGCATTTACAAATACTGGCGATGCTCCACTTATAGTTTCTAATGCTTCCGCAAGTTGTGGTTGCACAGTTCCAACTTGGACTAAAGAAGCGGTTGCCTCTGGTGAAAAAGGGGAGATGGTTGTAAAATTTAATACAGCAGGTAAGCCAAACCAGCAAATGAAACAAATAAGAATCACAGCAAATACATCATCTGGAAAAGAGACTTTAAGAATTAAAGCTTTTGTAAATCCAAAAAATAACAATGCTGGTTCTCCAGTGAAATAATTTATATGGATCA